>Ga0209048_10001722_pt1 | contig 22121 bp, 26 predicted proteins | sample FrelakmetCRP12CR_FD_187146 | JGI IMG/M metagenome (GOLD analysis project Ga0209048, IMG submission 187146) | Freshwater lake sediment microbial communities from the University of Notre Dame, USA, for methane emissions studies - CRP12 CR (SPAdes)... | ecosystem: Environmental > Aquatic >... | reverse complement strand
CGCCCTCGCGATCGTGGTCCTCGGGTACACCAAGAGCCTGGGAGCGCTGAAGCGGGCACACGCGGCGGAGCCGGGCAGCAAGCCGACCGATCCGGACCAGGAACTGTTGGCGATCGGCACGGCCAACGTCGCGGCCGGCCTGAGCGGGGGCTTCCCTGTCGCGGGCTCTCTCGCGGCCACCGCGGTGCGGATCGACACGGGAGGCTCGACCCAGGTCGGGAACGTCTTTGCCGGTCTGCTGAGCGTCCTGACGATCCTCTTCCTGCTTCCCGCCTTCGCCCACCTAGCGCTCGCCGCCCTTGCCGCGATCGTGGTCGTAGCCCTCGCAGGGATGTCCGACCTCGCCTATTTTCGGCGGCTTTGGAGCGTCCGCCGCTGGGAGTTCGCGGTCGGTGTCGCTGCGCTCGCCGGGGTCCTGGCGTTCGACATCATACCCGGGGTGATGATCGGCCTCGCCCTCGCGCTTTTCAAGCTCGCCCACGACATCCACAATCCGGTCGTTTCGGCGGTCGGGCGCACGCCGTCGGGCGCTTTCGTCGACGTGGACCAGCACTCGGGCGCCGCGGAGGTTCCGGGGATGCTGATCCTCCGCCACTACGCCCCGCTGGTGTTCCTCAACGCGAGGGTACTGTCGAACGAGATGAAACGGCTCGCCCTCGGGCGCGAGGGCCTCCGGGTCGTGGTGCTGGACGCGACAGCGTCGTCCGGGATCGACAGCACTGCGGCCGAGGCTTTTCGCGTAGCGGTGGAGGACTTCGCCGGTGCGGGAATCGAGGTGTGGGTCGTGAACGCGCGGGAGGAGGGCTGGAAGGTGGTGGTGGCCGCCCTGAACGCGGCCGGCGGCACGATTCCGCCTACGTTCGAGTCGCTGGCAGACGCGGTGTCGCGCTTCGAGCACGGGTGAATTGGAGCTGGCTCGCGAATCCCCGGTCCACGTCCTGTTGAGGCGCTGCCCGGAGAGGAACTCCCCCACGAGGTCGAGGCGGGGGACGGGCGACCAGGACAGGGTGAGCGAGCCGCCGATGGTCCGGCGGAGAGGCTCGCCCCGTTGCATGTCAAGGTTGCCCGGAAGGATCGCCGGAGCGAGTGTGGACCTCGTGAAACGCCGGAACTCCGATGACGTGGAGTGATGCAGGGTGCCGATGACGGTGCCCGACACCAGATCGGGTCTGCGAGTTACAGGTTTCGCGACAGCGAGGGGGAGTCCCAGCAGCCGTTGATCGACACCCAGGGCGGACCACTGCACCGACTGCTTGGCCGCACGTAGCAGCAACACAACGGCGGTGAGTGCGAGCAAGCCGCCTCGAGAACGGCAGCGGCCTCGCAAAGAGCGGACGTTCTGCCATCGGAGGCGCGCGAACGTCCAATTTGAGCGCCGAAGCGGGCGCCGCCCTCCCACCAATAGGACCGACATGAGGCTGCTACGGCGCACCTGCGAGGAGGAGGACGGTCGTCGCGCACGAGCGCCGGACGCCCCTGCACGGTCGGGGTTGTCCAGCGCGATGCGCCCATCGCTTGCCACGCGGGAGCGATCCGTAAGCGACTCCAACGAGCGCTTGACGGGTATAAACATATTGTTTATATTGCATCCGTGTTTCAGACCTTCGCCGACGGCGAAGCGCGGCGTTTCTTCGCCGTCGGCAAGTCCCGCCGCGTGCCCACTGAGATTCGAAAGCGCGCGGCAATGCGGTTAATCCAGCTGAACGCGGCCACCCGGGTCGAGGACCTGCGACTACCAACTTCGAACCGACTGGAGCAACTACGCGGCGATCGTGCCGGCCAGTGGAGTATTCGAATCAATGACCAGTGGCGTGTCTGTTTCCGCTTCGAGAGCGGCGACGCATTTGACGTAGAAATCGTGGACTACCACTGAGGAGCTAGCACCATGGCCAAGAAGAACTTCCCTGCCATTCATCCCGGCGAATTCTTGGCGGAAACGCTGGGTGAGCTGGGGATTTCCCAGGCGGCGTTCGCGCGTACCATCGGGGTATCCGCAATGCGGATCTCTCACGTTGTGAAGGGAACCCGGCCAGTGACGGCTGAACTCGCTCTCCTGTTCGGGCGGGCATTCAATCAATCGCCGCAGTACTGGCTCAACCTCCAGGCCGGCTACGACCTGAAGGCCGCGGAGGCCAGCATCGGGCGGCGCCTGCGCGCCATCCATTCCGTCACCCATCTATAGTTGGTGCATGGCGCCAACCTGTCTGTCCCGAAAACCAGATCGCGACATCCAACAGGCCTTGGAACGAGAGACCGAGGTGAGGCGTCGAACGCAACCGGAGGGCCGGCGCCCGCCGCGATGGCGGGTGATGGCGCGTCTTCGCAAGGCACGGCCGCCCGGGACTCGAGGTTGAGCACGTTTCTCCCGCCGCTACGGCTCAGGCCGCACGCCGCTCGTAGTGACGGTAGAAACCTCCGGCTTTCGCGATCTCCACGACATCCCCGTGCTCGGGCCCTTGCGCTGGCCGAGGTTCCGGGCAGTCCATGTCGAGAGAGCGATGGCGACGCCAGCGGTGATAGTGCGCGACGTAATCGTCCAGGAGCCTCCGCAGGTGCCGCTCGCCGAGGACGATGACGTTTTCCAGGCACTCGCGATGTATGCTCCCGATCACTCTTTCCGCGTATGGGTTCTGCCAAGGACTCCATGGGGATGTGAGCACTTCTTCGATGCCCATGCACTCCAACCGCACGCGGAAGGCTGGCCCGTACGCCCGGTCGCGATCCCGAATCATGTAGCGGGGCGCCGTCGCCCAAGGGAACGCCTCGGAGACCTGCTGGGCCGCCCACTGCGCGGTCGGGTGCTCCGTCACATTGAAGTGCACGATCCGGCGCCGGGCGTGAGCGAGGACGATGAAGACGAACAGAACTCTAAGCGTCACCGTGGGCACGACGAAGAAGTCGACGGAAACGAGGTCGCCCATGTGATTGTTCAGGAAGGCCCGCCAGGTCGGTGATGGCGGTCTCTTCGGTCGGACCATGTACCTCTCGACCGTCGACTTGGCCAGGTGGATGCCGAGCTTAGCGAGCTCCCCGGCGATGCGAGGCGAGCCCCAGCGGGGGTTCGCGGTCGACATCTTGCCGATGAGCTCCTGGACCGCCTTGTCCACCGCTGGTCTGCCGGGCCTTGCGCGGGAGAGGCGAGCCCAATGGTCGCCGAACCTGCGGCGCTGCCAGGCGATGACGGTTCCTGGCTGGACGAAGACGAGAGCACCTCGCCAGCCAGCCCAGGTCCTGGATAGCCACGCCCAGAGCAGCCGATCGGCGACCTTGGTGTGAGCTCGCGCGTTGCGCCGCTGATAGACGGCGAGCTGGTGGCGCGGAGCGAGGACCTCGAGCTGCAGGGCGGCTCGCGATCGAAAGCCGGCGCGGAGAGATGCGACGAGGGCGGGGAGGACTGCCTTCATGAGGACAGGAAGCTACCCCACCTCGCTCTGCCAAGCGCAAGCCGCCGGCGCCAGCCTGCGCCTCGCGAAACTCCCGTGAGCGCGGTCACTTCGGTATTCTCGGGACAGACAGGTGAACAGCGAGGCCAGTGCGAAGGCGTCAGAATGGCGACGGGCGACGGCGGGGAGTTCCTGCGGGGAGGATGGGGTCATGATGGGTTGGTGCTGCAACGGAGGGGAACGTTACAGCCCTGCTATGCTTTTGATGCGGCGCGCGTGCACTGTGATCGATGACCCCGGAAGCGGTTGTGAGTGGGCGAAACAACCCGGCTCTCGATGTTTCCGTAGGCTGCCTTATCGGACTTGAAGTGTGTTTGGAGCTTTTACCCACCGCGACACGCCAGGGGGCACCCGTGCTTGAGACCATCGTGAAGTTCAGCTCGCTGGCGATGCCGCTCATCCTCCTCTGTTCTCTGTACGTCACGTTCCTGCTCTATCGATTCACCCGCGCCCAGGCGCGGCTCGAGACCCTGAAGCTCCTCGACTCCCGCTGGCAGGAGATCAACCGGAGCATGATCGAGCGGCCGGAACTGCAGCGCCTCCTGGGCGATCCGAGGCTCTCGCAGAAGACCGACGAGGAGATCAGGACCTACAACCTGCTCTTCCAGATCCTGAACATCTGCCACGAGGTCTGGTTCGCCCTCGGTGACGGGCTCATCGACCGGTCGATGGGCGAGAGCTTCCTGGCGGGCAACATCGCCCTTCTTCGCGCACGAAAGGAGGAGGTGAGGCTCATCCTCGCGGACGGTCGCGGCTATGACCCGAGGTTCATCGCGCGCGTCCTGGGAGCGCTGGAGCGGTCCGCCTCGGCGAGCGTCTCGTAGGCGCACGCCGCCACGAGGAGGACGAGCGCTCAGAGCCCGGGGGCCGGCGTCCAGGGGTCGAGCGCGAAGGGGAGCGCCACCGGCGGGCCGGCCAGCAAGAAGTGGAAGAAGAAGTTCCGGTAAGACCTCTGTACCGCCACGTCCGCGACCTGCTCCTCGCCTGTCGCGAGACTCACGCCGACGAGATCGACTGCGACGAGTCCCTCGGCTTCATGTCCGGCTACGCCGAGGCGCTGGCCGAGGGGCGGGAGGTGCCCGGCGCGCTCACCAAGGTGCTCGAGCACGAGCGGCTGTGCTCCAATTGCCGCGAGGACTGCCGCGCCCTGGTGGACGTGCTACTGGCCCGCCAGGTACAGGGCGTGCCCGGCCAGGAGCCCTGACCGCGGCCCGGACAGCCGGTTCCCGGTAGCGGACGTCACATTCGGCCCTCGCTTCGTCGTCTGGGAGCCTCGACGCCCAATCAGTGCGGTGCACCCAGCTCGCGGCGGTCCTCGTCGGTGAGGCGCGGCAAGTGACGGACGAATGCGACTAGGGCCCCGCCCCAGAATCGCGCCTCGATGCCGGCGGAGGACCCGTCGCGCTGGGTCTCGCCCAGCTCGCTCGCTGAGGTCATCCTCTTCCTCCTGTCCGACGCGTCCCGCGATATCAGCGGCGCCCTGATCCCGGTCTACGGCCGGGCGTGAGGCCTCGTGGTCAAGTCACCATCTCCGTGGAATTCGGATCCACGGTGACTCTCGTCGGATTCACCTCGAGAAGTCGACCCTCATCCCGGACCTGGCACGTATCGACCAGGTCCTCTTTAGGTCCGGCACCGGCGTTCGCGCACGGCTAGAAGAGGAGCGCTATGGCCATCCCGAACGACGACCGACGCGAGCAGACGTTCCCCAGGCTGACCGAGGCTCAGATCGCGCGGATCGCCTCGTTTGGAGAGCGAAGGGCGGTCGCGCGGGGACAGGTGCTCTTCGCCCAGGGCGACTCGGCCGTTTCCTTCTTCGTCCTCCTCCGGGGCACGATGGAGATCGTGAACCCGGGTGAGCAGGGCGATGCGTTGGTCGTCGTCCACGAGCCCGGCGAGTTCACGGGCGAGACCAACATGCTCTCAGGGCGCCGGAGCCTTGTGACCGCTCGCATGCGCGAGGACGGCGAGGTCATCGCCTTCCTGCCCGGCGCGCTGCGCGCGCTCGTGGAGCGCGATCCGGAGCTGAGCGAGCTGCTCATGCGCGCCTTCATCCTCCGGCGCGTGGCCCTCATCGCAGGCCGACTCGGTGACGTTGTGCTTCTCGGTTCGCGCCACTCGGCCGACACGCTGCGGCTCCAGGAGTTCTTGACGCGCAATGGTCACCCCTACGCCTGGATGGACGTCGAGCTCGACCCAGGCGCCCGGGCGATCCTGGCGCGCTTTGCCGTGCGGGTCGAGGAGGTTCCCATCCTGGTCTGCCGCGGCACACGGGTCCTCAAGAATCCGAGCAACGCAGAGGTGGCCAACTGCCTCGGTCTGAACGCGCAGATCGATCAGGCCGCTGTCCGCGACGTAGTGGTGGTGGGCGGCGGGCCGGCCGGGCTGGCCGCCGCGGTCTACGGCGCCTCCGAGGGGCTCGACGTGCTGGTGCTCGAGGCGAACGCACCCGGCGGCCAGGCCGGATCGAGCTCCAAGATCGAGAACTACCTCGGCTTCCCCACGGGCATCTCCGGCCAAGCGCTAGCCGGTAGGGCTTACACGCAGGCCCAGAAGTTCGGCGCCAGCGTCGCCATCGCGCGGACCGCCGTCCAGCTGGTCTCCGACGGTCGTTCCCATTCTGTGCAAATGGACGACGGCACGGCGGTCCGTGCCCGGACCGTGGTCCTGGCTACCGGTGCGCAGTACCGCAAGCTGCCGCTGCCCGACCTGGCCCGGTTCGAGGGATCCGGCGTCTACTACGCCGCGACGCACGTCGAGGCCCAGCTGTGCGGCGACGAGGAGGTCGTGGTGGTCGGCGGCGGCAACTCCGCCGGCCAGGCAGCGGTGTTCCTCGCGGACGTCGCGCGGCAAGTGCACGTGCTCGTCCGCTCCGCCGGTCTCGCCGACACCATGTCCCGCTACCTCATCCGCCGGATTGAGGAGAACCCGCGCATCACGCTGCGCCCCTTCACCGAGATCGAGACCCTCGAGGGGAATGGCCGGCTGGAACGCGTCCGATGGCGCAACTCGCGGACGGGTGCCACCGAGACCCGCGACCTGCACCACCTGTTCCTCATGACCGGCGCTGTGCCCAATACCGGCTGGCTCGACGGCTGCGTGCTCCTCGACGAGAAGGGCTTCGTCCGCACGGGGCCGGACCTGCAGGCCGAGGAGCTCGCCGGGGCTGGCTGGCCGCTCGGACGCCACCCGCTGCTGCTCGAGACGAGCCGCCCCGGCGTGTTCGCCGTGGGGGACGTCCGGTCCGGAAACGTGAAACGCGTAGCCTCGGCGGTCGGCGAAGGGTCGGTCTGCATCCAACTCGTGCACCGGTCACTGCACGAGTAGCCGCGTCGCTGTGCCCCAATGTACCGACAAAGGTTACTACAGGAGGCGAGTATGGCGACAAGCGAGTCTCGTGAACCCAATCGGTTGCCGACCTAGGAGAATAGCTGCCAAGCCCCCATACGAGTTAAGGGGCCGATGTTTCACGGGGAGCGGAGAGTCTCGAGGGCGCCGACCAAAATACGACCAAAACTCGACTGCCCTCGGTTGGACTCCATTGGAGTCACAGCGCCCCCCCGTTGCCCTGATCCCCGAAGTTTGATCTGCTACGCCCGTAGCCCGGAAGACGGGAGGCGGCGATGGGGTGGGCATACTCCTTGGACCTTCGTGAGCGGGTGGTCGGCGCCTTCGACGCCGGCGATATGACCGACGAGCAGGTCGCCGAGGTCTTCCAGGTCGGCGAGGCGACGGTCCACCGGTGGAAGCGCCTCAAGCGGGAGACGGGCTCGCGGCTCCCCGGCCGCACCAGGGAGGGGGCATGCCGCCGCGGGTGGCGCCCGAGAAGTACGACCTGGTGCGGGAAATCGTGAAGAAGGAGCCGGATCTCACGATTCCGGAGGTCGCCTGGGAATTCCACCGGCGCACCGGCCGGAGCGTGAGCCCCGCAGCGATGGGACGAACGCTCCAGAAGCTCGGGCTCACGCGAAAGAAGAGAGCCTGACGGCCATGGAGCAAGCGGAACCCCGTGTTCAGGAACTGCGACGGCGGTTCGTCGCCTACGCCAAGACCCTCGACCCGAGGCGCCTCGTCTCTCTCGACGAAGCCGGCAGCCACATCGCGATGACCCGCGAGTACGGGCGTGCACCCCGCGGCGAGCGAGTCCACGGGAGCGTGCCGCGGAATCGAGGCGAGGTCACCACGATGATCGGTGCGCTCGACGTCCGCGGCATGCGCGCGCTGATGACCGTGGAAGGTGGAACCGACGCGGACGTGTTCGAAGCCTTCATTGAGCAGGTGCTCGTTAGAAAACTGCGCGTTGGCGACATCGTCGTGCTCGACAATGTCGGGGCCCACAAGCCCGAGCGGATCCGGCGCCTGGTCGAGGCAGCGGGAGCTCGGTTGCTCTTCCTGCCTCCCTACTCTCCAGACCTCAACCCCATCGAACTCGGTTGGAGCAAGCTCAAAGGCGCGCTCAAGGACTTCGGCGCCAGAACCCGCGACGGACTCGACGTCGCCATTCGCCGCGGCATGGACCTCATCTGCGCCGATGACGCCAGGGCGTGGTTCAGCCATTGCTACCAGGCTCATGGGATCTGATCGGCGCTGTCAGCATCGTGACCTGCTGATTGTCGGTTCCGCGCACGCCAACCTCCGTGCGCGGAACCAGATCACGGCCGAGCCGGCCTGTCGATCCGCCGGCCCGACTTTCTCAACAGCCTGTTAGCGCAGGGCGGGTGCGTCCCTGCTCAGGCGCTTCTCATCCGGCCGGTCGACGATCTTGGGCCGGAGCGAGAGGATGATGGCAAACACCTCAGCCTGTTCGCGCGCCGGAACCTTGAAGTTGTTCAGCGTTTCCGTGAGGTGGCCTGCAACAACTTCGAAATCACCCGCGGTAATGCCGAGACCATGGTGGGCCTGATCCGCTGGGCGGCTGATCACCTGGCACGGCCCGCCGGTCGCGTTGCACAAGAGATTCTTGTTCTTCTGTTTGAACGACTTGCGCGTGTCATCACTCATGCCGACGAAGAATTGATTGATCCGCGAATCGGCAAACAGGCCGTCCGCGAACATCTCGACGACCGCGGAAATGCCGTTGTATCCGCCCAGTCGATCATAGAGGGACCTGTCCTGGGCAGCATTCGCGTTGGATGAGAGGGTGGTCGCGACGAGAAGCAGGCCTGCCAGCATCGTCCCAATCCGGAGATTCCGGTGAGCTGGAGTATGCACATGCGGTGTGCGGGCGCCGGCAGGAGTAGGAAGATTGCGGTGGGACAGTTCTGGGTTCGTGTTCATTCGGTATCCTTTGGGCAGGCGCACGGGCCCGCCGGTTGGGGGGCGAGAGCGCCCGGTCTGAGCCTTGGATGAAGCCGCTGCAGGGAATGTGACCAGGCGGCCCTCCAGAGACGGGATCGACCTCACAGCGCCCCCCCGTTGCCCTGACGCCGAGCGCCGCTGCCCGCAATGCGGCATGCGGCTCTGGCCGAAGGCCATCCCGAGACCGATCGGTACTCACGATCTGCGCCGCACGACAGCCACCTTGCTCTTGCGAGCGGGCATCGACGTGCACCGGGTCCAGCGCCTCCTGCGGCACCGCGACGTGACGACGACGACGGGAACCTATGCGCATCTCCTCACCAACGATCTGCGCCAGCCAGTGAACGCGCTGCCCGCGGCTCCGCTGCGAAGACATGCAGGGGACATGCAGACCGGCGAAAATCCGGAAAAGGAAGGGCCGGGTCCTCGGGAAATCGCCTTAAGAACCCGGCGCTTGGAATGGGGCGCGGTACAGGATTCGAACCTGTGGCCTTCGGCTCCGGAGTCGGTACTTCACCATTGGTACCTATCAGTGAGTCTTTGCAAACCCTGGTAATCTCTCAGAGGCGAGATGGCTCGGCCCCCAGCTCCTCGCTCGATTTAGCCCCCGTTTCCTCTCCGCGAGTTACACCTGGGTTACAGACGCGGCGCGTCGAACTTGGGCCGCACGAGCGCCTTCTCCCCGTGCGGGAGGTGGCACGCCGGCTCAGCGTCAGTCGCGCCACTGTGTACAGGCTGTGCGCGAAGGGCGATCTCCCGCATGTCCGGGTCGCCAACTCAATTCTTGTCTGGCCGGGCGAGATTCTGGGCAGCGAGCGCGACAAGCCGGCCGGCGCTTGATCGTACATAGCTATACGGATATATCTTGGCAGTGCTCGACGTGCGGATGTTCGAGACCCCGGCGGGCCGCCGTCCGGTCGAGAATTTCTTCGACGGCATTCCGGCGAGCTTCCGCGCGCTCGTGCTCGGCGACGTCGCATTGGTGGCGGAGCACGGCCGGCAGGCGCCCGTTTCCGTCAAGGCCATCAATGGGCCTCATAACCGGGGGCTCTTCGAGATCCGGACCGGCGGGTACCGGACGTTCTACTACGTGGTCGGCGGCGTGATGTGGATCCTGCACGGGTGCAAGAAGCAGGACCAGGCCGCAGAGATTGAAGTCGCCCGTGAGCGCATAGAGAAGGTGAGGTGAACCATGGCAGCGAAGAAGAGCGTCGCCCGGGGCGGGTCGTTCAACGTCTACCTCCAGAGGCAGCTAGAGGACCCGGAGGTCCGTCGCGCCTACGAAGCCCGGATGGTGGTAGCCGAGTTGGCGATGGCGGTGCGTCGAATGCGCGAGGAGGCTGGCCTCACGCAAGCTCAGCTCGCTGCCCTCATCGGCGTGAAGCAGCCGATGATCGCCCGGCTCGAGCGGGGCTCCGATCCGCGCACCCCACGATGGGACGTTCTTCGCAGGGTCGGCCTCGCCCTGGGCAAGCAACTGGTGTTGGAGTTCGTCTCTTCCAAGCGTGCATTGCCGCTTGTCCAGATCGACGGGAACCGGCCTGCTGACGCAGCGTGATTCTGAACAGCCCGGCAGAATGAAAACAGCACAGACCGGGATTCGAAAGCATTGACCTATGGTGAAGCATCATGGCGACGGCACTCGGCCACTCAAGCGCGTGCCCCAGCCGATGAGCCACACCAAGAGGATCAACTCTCCGAACGTCGCGACGAAGAAGAAGCCGAGGTCGATCCCCGGCAGGAGATAGGGGCCCGCTTCCATGATGCTCCAGCCTGCTCCGTTGATCGCGAGCACGATCCCAAGCCACTTGGGAACGTAGCCCGAGCGATAGACGAGCCAGCCCAGCATGATGAGGTACACGCCAAAGAGGATGAGGCTGAAAGCGAACTGGGAGTTGAACGATCCGATCGCGACGTGCACCTGGGCGTTGATCTGGGTTTGCCCGAGCGCCGTCAAGGCAGCCGGCCGCGTGAGCAAGCGATACGCGGTCACCAGGTTCAGAACGGCTGCGAGCCCAACGGTCGCGAACACGACCCGCAACCACGCGACGAACATGGAGACCGACGCGTTGACGGGCCGAAGGAACAGGTAAAGTCCCCAAGCGGCCACGACGTCGCCAATGAAGTTGATCAGGAAAGCAAAGATCGCCGCGACAAAGAGGCCCTGGTTCGCGAGGATGTTCTGGCTGGTCTTCACCGCGTCGTCCGCGATGAACAGTTTCGGGAGGATGGAGAAGGAAGCGAAGGGCACCCCCCAACCCATGACGTAACCGATCACGGTGATGATCGCCGCATGCCGCAACTGCGAGCCGGAGAGGATCTCGTTTTCGCTCAAGGTTCCACCTTGCCGACGGTCTTGTTCGCTACCGGAAGGTCCGTCACCCTCTTTAATACCTCAGGCAGCAGGACGGGTAAGCGAAGGGCGCCAAGCGGGTCCTTTCGACGACCTTCCGGCTCAGCCTGGCTCTCGCCGCGCACCGGGACCTCCGGTGCGATCGGCGGACGTCGCGGGGGAGAGGTGCCGTAGGGTCTTAATCCCTCCTTGCCGCTCCTTACAGCCGGTTGATGACTCTGGATGTTTTCGTGACGGCTGCGAGATGGTCGAGGTCGGCTAGAGAGGGGCGGCGGCGGGCCCGCCCCGTTGACGCGGGTCTTGCCACGCCGGGCTCCTGCTCGCCATCCCGATCGTCTCTCCGGTCGTGCTCCAGCTCTCAGGGACGGAGGTGTGGCACGCCGCAGCCGCGTGGGTAATCGGGCAAGCCTCAAGCGCGCGAGCCTCGAGTCTGCCCTCTCCAAGGCGTTCGGGCCCGGCTCAGCGCCGCCCGAGCAGAGCCGGCCGGGCGTGGCCGATAAGTTCGTCCAGCCAGTCGATGACCGCCCGAATCCGCGGTGTTCGCCGGAGGTCGCCGTGCACGAGCAGCCAGAGCTCGTGAGGGATCGGCTCCGGCCCCTCCAGTCGCCGCAGCAGCGGCTCGGCGTCACCTAGGTAGCAGGGGAGCAAGGCCACGCCAAGACCGTGCCGGGCAGCGGCCAGCAACGAGGTGGTGCTGTTGCAACGGTAGACCACCCGCCGATCGGGAGCCAGCTTGTCGAGCCAGCGCTCCTCAGCCACGTCGGCGGGATCCTCGCCCAGGAAGGGATCGGCGAGAAGGTTCACCGCGCCGCGGCCGCCGGCGTCGGTGGAGGCCGCCGCGTAGAACGCGTAGGCTAGTCCGGAGAGGCGGCGCGCCACCAGCCCGGAGTCGCGGGGGCGTCCCAGGCGCAATGCCAGGTCGGCCTCGCGGCGCGACAGGTTGAAAGCCCGCGCGTCAGCCACCACCTCCAGCACCAGGCCCGGGTGGCGCTGGCGCAGCGCCGGGAGCGCAGGCGGCAGCAGGTGGGTGGCGATGTGCGGGACGGTCGTGAGCCGCCCCGTGCCGCGTAGCTCCGGATCGCGCGCGTCCACGTGGCGGGCCATGGCCAGCACGTCCTCCTCCACCCGGCCTGCCATCCCGGCCAGTTCCTGGCCCGCCGCCGTCTGGCTCCAGCCTTGCGGTCCGCGTTCGAAGAGCGGCAATCCCAACTCCTTCTCCAGCGCTGCCACATGGCGCCCCACCGTGTTGCGGTCGACGCCCAGCCTGCTCGCGGCCCGTGCGTGGCTGCCCGTCCGCACCAACTCAAGGAAGAACCGAAGGTGACCCCAGTCGAGGCGCCTGCTGGGTTCCTGCGCGGGGGCGGCGCGATGCTGAGCCTTCTGCCGGACGCTCGTCATGGCTACACCCTTCCTAACCGACGCCACCCTACCGGACACGCAACCGGATGAGGGCTGGGCGGCCGGCGAGGAGACTGCCATGAATGGAGCGAACCGAACCCACCCCGTCACGAGCCCGGCCTCGGGCGCCCTCCTGCGGCGGCGCAGCGCCAGGGCAGACCTCCTGGGCGGCTTGGTGCGGATCCTGGCCTGGATGGTGCTGTGTGCCGCCTTCGTGTTCGGCGTGAGCATGCCGGCGCGCGGCGCCCGGACTTGGGGGGCCCCGTCAGCGATCGGGCCAGGAGCCATGGCCGAGGCACGGAGCGCGCCGCCACCGGTCTCGCGATGACCTTCAGCCTTTCCTCCCCCCACGCGAGCAGGCATCGCTTGCGCGCCGGCGGGCACTGCGACACAGATTGGTGCCCCCCTCGCCCCGGAGGACCCACAGCCATGTACCGCCTCTACGATTCCCTCATCTCGGGCAATGGCTACAAGTGCCGGCTTCTCCTCCACCATCTTTGCATCCCCTTCGGTCGGATCGAGGTGGACATTCTCGGTGGCGAGTCCCGCACCGAGGCGTTCGCCCGGCTCAACCCCGAGCAGCGCATCCCGGTGCTGCAACTCGAGGACGGCACCACCCTTCCGGAGAGCAATGCCATTCTCTGCTACCTGGCCGAGGGGACTCCCTGGCTCCCGGCCGACCGGCTGGCCCGCGCCCAGGTGCTCCGCTGGCTCTTCTGGGAGCAGTACAGCCACGAGCCTAACGTGGCGACGGTACGCCACTGGGTGCTCCACCCTTCCCCCGACGAGGGTCGCGAGCGTCTACTGCCGCGCAAGCGGGAGCAGGGTGCTCGGGCCCTCGCCGTCATGGATCGCCACCTCGCCGCGCACGCCTGGTTCGTGGGGGAGGTACCGACGGTGGCAGACGTCGCACTCTACGCTTACACGCATGTCGCGCCCGAGGGTGGCTTCGACCTGACGCCATACCCCGACGTGCGGGCCTGGCTGGCGCGCGTCGCGGCGCTCCCCGGCCATGTCACCATCGAGTTCGCGGACGGGCGGGTCTAGCGCCAAGGAGGAGGCACGAATGCGCTGCATCGGCATCGTCGGCGGAATGAGCTGGGAGTCGACCGCCCACTATTACCGGGCGCTCAACGAGGGCGTCAGGGCACGCCTGGGCGGCCTCCACTCGGCGCGTCTGGTGCTGCACAGCGTCGAGTTCGCCGAGATCGAGGCCATCCAGCGCGAGGGGCGCTGGGAGGACGCCGGCCGGTTGCTGCGCGATGCGGTACGCGGCCTGGAGGGCGCCGGCGCTGATTTCATCGTGCTGGCGGCCAACACCATGCACAAGGTGGCAGACCAGATGATGGCAGGCGCGCGCATCCCGCTCCTGCATATTGTCGACGTGACGGGCGAGGCGGCCCGCCGCGTCGGCCTCCGCGCCGTGGGACTGCTCGCCACCCGCTACACTATGGAGCAGGATTTCTACGTGCGCCGGCTTGAGGGCCGCTACGGACTGCGCGTGCTTGTGCCAGGGCCCGAGGACCGGGCCGAGGTCCACCGCATCATCTTCGAGGAGCTGGTCCTGGGGATCGCGAACCCGGTTTCGAAGGCTCGCTACCTCGCAATCGCGGGCGCGCTGGCGCGTGCTGGGGCGCAAGGCCTGGTGGCCGGGTGCACGGAGATCGGGATGCTCCTCAAGCCGGGCGACGTCGACCTGCCGCTCCTCGACACCGCCGCCCTCCACGTCGAGGCAGCGCTCAACCTGGCACTCGCACCGTAGCCTGTGCATAGCTGTGGGAGTGCTTCGCGGCGTGGACGTCGCGCATCCGGTTTGCCGGTGGGCCTGGAAGGGGTGTCGGTAGGCTGGCGCCTGGGGGCGCCTCGAGATCCTCGTCAAGAATGCGGGCTGCGGCTCCTGCGGCTCTATCGAGGAGGCGCCGCTCGCCGAGACAGGCCGGCAGTTCGAGGCGAACGTTCGTCGGTCTGGGCCGCGTGACCCAGTGCTGGCGGCGTCGTTGGCAGACAATGTAGCGAAGCCTCGGCGGGGCCTGGCGCTCTACGGGCACTCTTCGACCGTCGGGCACCGGTCCCGTTGACGAACGGGCAGCAAACCCACGCGCACGCGGTGGACCCGCTGACGTGACCGTTGTCGCACTGTTTGCGGATTGACCTGAGCCCGTGACGGTCCCGGGTCACCCGCGGAGGCGTCATCGTGCCGCCTCGGGCGCCAGCGGTCCGGCTTCACCCTGGCGCGACAATACCGCGCTGGCGAGCGGCAAGAGTATTAGGTCGAACTCCACCTCGACATCGTCGTCGACGCCGATGGTCCCAAGCGCCGTGCTGTAGGGCTTCATCCCAAAGTCACTCTGGGCGAACCGAGCGCTCCCCGTCGCACGGAAGCCCGGCCCGTCAGGGCGGGCGCGGAAACGCGCGGCGAGCGGTTTCCTGGTGCCGTGGAGGGTGAGTTCGCCGTGCAAGACGCCCGCGATCTCCCCGCTCGCGGCTACCTTCAGCTCCGCCAGCTTCGACGCCCGATAGCGAATCTCCGGGAACCTACCTGCGTCGAGGACCTCGGGCCCCGCGGTCGTGCGATCGACCTGCGCGCGACTAGCGTCGGCCAGGCGCGACTCGTGGTCGTGGAGCGAACCCGCGTCGACTACCAAGACCACTTCGAGCTCGGCAGGTCGAGCCGGATCGAAGGTAACCTCCGCGTGCCACCGCTGTGGCACGAAGCGGTGGTTGTGGGCGAAACCGGAAAACAGCCCCGACCTCGAGACGTGGATGGCGAGTACGCTCGCTGACGTGTCCACGCGCAACGGTTGTGCGACGGCGGTCGGGCCGGCGGCGAGCAGCGCCGCCATGAGTGAGGCCTGGATGAGTGATATGGAACGCACGCGCACCTCTCTTCCCGCGTTCGTTCCACCCCCGGCTGCGTTCGCGCGCGACACCGAATTGAAGCCACGCATCCGGACGACGGCGGCTGGCGCGGGCGCCTATGCGCAAGGCCGGACCCCGGCGACCCCGCCCGCCGCAAAACGGCAACCGCGACGCTAGAAGCCCCAGAGCACGAGGAAGAGCGCCGAGGCCGCAGGCTTCACGGTGTTCTGGCCGTTCAACTTGAAACCCACTGCGCCCACCGAGGCGTCGAGCCCGATGCGCAGTGGTCCGACAGGCGCAGTGACGAGCGCCACCCCGCCGAGCCAGAGCATCCCCGACGAGAAGCTCCGGCGGTCGGCGAGGGTTTCGGTGGCGTAACCGTAGCCGAGCTCCGGGCCCGCCTCGATCAGAATGGGGCCGGCGTTGAGCGGGAAGAGCGCCGCGAGGCCGCCGGAAAGGAGCGACAAGTCATAGCGCAGGCCCTGGTCGTCAACGAAGTTCCAAACGTAGTCGAGGCGGAAGCGAAGGCCCACCGGCCCCACCTCCTTGCGCAGGCCGATACGTACGTCCGGTGCCACGCCAAAGTGCGGGAGCCCGATCCACTCCACTCCGGCGCCTACGTAGAGCAGCCCGGGCTTAGGGCCGCCCTTGGCTCGAGCCAGCTCGTAACGCGTCGGCGTGAGCGATGGCAGGTCCTTCGTGGTCCCCCTCTCGAGCACGATGTCCGCCGTTGCCCGACCCTCGGGAGCTCGCCGTTCGACCGTGTAACGGCCCGCCGGGAGAGCTAGCGTCACCGGGGCGTCGCCCGCGGTTACCTCCGCGAGCAGGCCCTTCGGCCCACGAAGGATGTAGACCGTCCCGCGATCGGCGGGCAGTACCAGCTTCGACTCTGCCTTCCGCAGGTCGGCGAGCACGACGTCCCCGCGGCCCGACATGCGGAACTCGTAGGTGGGGTGCTGGGGTCCCGTCCGGGTTGCCGCAGTGCCCGACAGGGTCTGCGCGGCCGTGTAGCGGAACGCCTCGCCGAGGGTGACGAGCCCGTCCCCGTCGGCGTCGGCCGCGCCCCGCAGCCCCACCTCGAGGTGGTGCGTGAAGAAGCTGCCGCCGATGGCTGATGACTCCTGCGCCGCCTCGCCCACCGCGGTGGAGGCTATGAAGGCGGTGCCCTGCACGCCGTCCTCGGGCAGCGCGAAGTTCAAGGTTGGGGCGGCCGTCGCCCCCTTGACCTGGGTGAGTAGCCCTGATTCGCACGCGTCGACGATGGCCACCTTGGCGTCGGCAGACGAGCCGGAGACGAGCGACCGCAGCTCGTCGTATCCCATGGTCTCGGGTCCCATCTCCAGGCCGCCCGGGCCGGCGTGGCCCGAGTAGTAGAAGAGGAGCAGCGACTTCTCGCCCGCAGCGCGCGCGAGACGGACCTTGGCGTCCGTCGCGGCAAGCGCCTCGCGGACCTGACGCAGCGTCCCTCCGCGGATCACCACCACGCGGTCCTCACTGAAGTCCCCGAGCTCGTGGAGCGTCTCGTGGAAGCGCTCGGCGTCCTTCTCGGCGAACCACAGCCGGGGACGCCCGGCTGACCCCGCGTTGTTGCCCACTACCACAGCGAACCGCGCCGCTCCCGAAGCCAAGGCGGGGACGAGGAGCGTGGCAGCCAGGACGAGCGATCTCAAGGCTCCTTCTCGAGCAGCAAGCTCTCCTGGAGAGTCCCCTTGGGCAGCCCCATCAGGGCCTTCGCGCTCCGGACCGCTTGCTCCCCGCTCGCCGCGGAGGCCCTACAGGCCGCGATAAGTGTGGCGAGCGGCAGCGGACCAGGAGTGCAGGTGGCGAAGATACGCTCCGGCCCCCTCTGGCCGTCGAGCACCGCGCCGCCGGGAAGCGGGCCCGCCTCGTTTACCTCGGCGCCCCCATCTCCCTGGGCCGGGTAGAGCCGGGAAACCTGTCCGGCTGTGTCGATCGATACGATCCAGAGCCGGCACGGCGCGGCCGGACGCACCTGGAAGCGCAGCGCTGCCGAGGCCGGCACCGCCGCGCCGTCTGTAGCCGTCCAGGCCCCGTTGGGCCCTCCCACGAAGACCGTGAGGCCGAGGGCGTCGCCCTTCACACCCAGGTAGTCTGCCGGGGGTCCGGGGTGGAGGACGAGGAGCACGCCCGCCACAGCGAGCGCCGTCGCCGGCACGAGCGCCGCGATCCAGCGGAGCGGGCGGCGCGCACCGGCCGCCCCGACGACCGCGTCCACGGTGGCCGGGTGGACGAAGCGGCGAAAGTCCTCGCCCTCTTCCTCCATCCGGCGCACGCGCTCGCGACAGGAGGGGCATTCCGCGACGTGCGGCGCGACCTCAGAGGAAGCCGGGGCGAGCAGGTACGCCTCGAGCTTGAGGTCGGACGGGCAGGGTGCACTCATCGCTCGGCCCTCGATTAGGACGTCGGCGCGCTGACGAGCCACAGGTCGACGGTGTGCGCCGAGCGCCCCGATCCAGCGGAGCGCTCGGTGCCTTCCGGCAGCCTCGACGACCGTGTCCACGGTAGCTGGATAGACGAAGCGACGGAAGTCCTCGCCCTCCTTCTCCATCAGGCGAAGGCGCTCGCGGCAAGAGGCGCAGGACTCGAAGTGCGAGGCCAGCCCGGAGGTTGCCGGGGCGAGCAGGTGGCGCTCCAGCTTGAGATCCGACGGGCACGCAGAAGTCATGGCCCGGACCTCGCCAAGTACTTCCGCGCATTGACGAGAAAGCGGTCGAGCTTGCGCGAGACGGTACGCCGGGAGATCCCTAGTGCCTCGGCGACTTCCTCGTGCTCCATGCCGTCGACGAAGACCCCGACGGCTACGGCTTGAGTGGCGGGATCGAAACGCGAGAGGATCCTTTGGGCCAGCGTACGGTCCGAGAGCGAGTCCGCTGGCTGAGGTGAGAAGAGTTCCAGGTCGGGGGACAGCGCATCCTCCCCTCGGCGCGCTGCGTTGCGACGGAGGTTCAGGCAGTGGTTGGTCGCGACCCGGTAGATCCAGGGAAGCACCTGGTCGCGCGTCTCGAGCTTGTTCATGTCCCGAACGAGTCGCACGAAGACCTCCTGGGTCGCGTCGCGCGCGGCCTCCCGGTCGCGGAGCAGGCGGAGGCACCTCCGGTACACAGCCGGACCGTACTCCCGGTAGAACCGGGCGGCTTCCTCGCGGCGATCCACCAGCTCCTGCTCTCCCCTCCTCGGGCTCACCCGGTGTGGCGTCGGGCGGGGCAGAGGAATGGGTATAAACTGCTGACGGTACGCCTGCTCGTTGGCGCTGTCCGCGCGGACGCGGGCCCAGGCGCCCGGCTCACTGGACAGTAACGGCACCCTTCATGCCCAGGGAGCAGTGGACGTTGCAGTAGTACGGGTAGGTTCCGGTCTTCGTGAAGGTGAACGAGAAGGTCGACCCGGAACTGGCCGCGAAGTTCCCGTCCGGCTGTCCACAAGCCGCCCCCGATACAAGGGGATGCGCACCGAAGTCGCCTTGCCAGGTGACCGTGTCCCCGACCTTGACGGTGAGCGCCGCAGGACTGTAGGCGGTGCCAAAGGCTCCACCGAACTGGATCACGTTCGCAGCAGGACCGCTACCCGGACTGGCAGAGCTTGTTCCGCCACAGGCCGTGGCGACCAACGCGGCGATCAATATTCCTAGGCTCGTTCTCATGTTGTCGGGGTCCTTTGTCCCCTCGGCAGGGGTAAACACCCACGATCGGAACTGCGAGCCAAGAATCCCGCGGCGACTGCTTCAGTCCACATATTCGAGTCCCAAGACGAGGCGCGCAGGTGTGTCGCTGCTAGAGACAGCGGGCTCACATGGATATCGGACCGGCCAAGCCAGGGGCGACGGGCTCGCCGTGCGCGGCGCGAGGCGCCAGGGTAAGTGGTGGAAAGGACTTGATGCCGTGAGACCGCTCTTCGTTCTCGCCGCCCTCGGCGCACTCGGCTGCGGAAGCACGCTTCTCGACCACAATGCTGACCCGGCCCTGCTGGCACTCGTATGCGGGCCGGGACGGATAGCCTGCGATGGCCAGTGCCTCTCCTGCTCAGCGCCGGCGAATGCCCAGGCGGTCTGCTCGTCAGGTGCCTGCGGTTTCAGTTGCGACGCGGACTTCAACCGGTGCACGGCCGCCGCCTGCACTGCGGAGAGCCCCACGAGTTGCGGTCCCACGTGCGCCGACTGTTCAACGGGAGTCCCGCCGAACGCGAGCCCGGTCTGCTCGGCCGCCCACATCTGCGACTTCGCTTGTGGGCCAGGCTTCCTCCGGAGCGGGGGCCACTGCCAGCGCGCGGTGGCGGTCTCTGCGGGATTCCTGCATACGTGTGCTCTTACGGCAGACGGCAACGTGAAGTGCTGGGGCGCGAACGACGCAGGCCAGCTCGGCAATGGCACAAACGCAGACAGCGCCATCCCGGTGGACGTACCACTCCCGGCCGCTGTGAGCGCCGTGGCGTCGGGGTACGAGCACACGTGCGCCATCGTGAGCGGAGCCGTGTATTGCTGGGGCGACAACACGTTCGGGGAGCTAGGTGACGGGACCACCACCAACCGGGCGAGCCCAGTGCCGGTGGGCGGCCTCACGCAGGTAGTGGCGCTGGGAGCCGGCGGGGGCATCCTCGTCGGCACGTCGTTTGGGCACACTTGCGCCGTGGATTCCGGCGGGCTCTTGCGGTGCTGGGGCGCCAACGGCTCGGGCCAGGTTGGTGACGGCAGTACCACCACCCGCCTGACCCCAGTTTTAGTGACCGCGCTCCCGGGCGGGACGATCGTCGCCTCGGTCGCCTGCGGCGAACGTCACACGTGCGCGACAGCCGGCGGAGCGGTCACTTGCTGGGGCGCGAACGACTCGGGGCAGCTCGGGGTCGGTAGCACCGGGCCGCAGACAATCCCGCCGACTCCCGCGGTTCCGTCAGGGGCGGCGATGGTCGCGACCGGGCAGGCCCACTCGTGCGCCGTGGTGGGAGGTAGCCTGCAGTGCTGGGGCCTAAACACCAGCGGACAGGTCGACGCCGGCAACGCCGCCACGGGTGCCTTCACATCTCCGCTCGCCCCCCCGCTCGGCGGTCAGGCACTTACGACGGTCGCGACTGGCCGGGCCCATACCTGTGCCGTGGATGCCACCGCGAGCCCAGCGACGCCTGTCTGCTTCGGCGCCAACGAAGCGAGCCAGCTCGGGGGTACGGGCAGCCTCGTCAACGTGGCGCTGCTCCCGCCTGCGACTGCGGTCTCGATGACCGCGGGCGAGGAACACACCTGCCTGCTCACCGGCGATGGTGGCATCCAGTGCTGGGGCGCGAACGACCGCGGGCAGCTCGGGAACGGCGTCTCCGGGGTTCCATCCACTTCGCCGACGTACGTCTCCGGGCGCTGAGGACCGTAGGGGGCGTGCGGCGGTCTCCAGTCGGGTAGGCCCCAACTGGACTGGCCGCGCTCGACGGCTCACGGGTGGTGACTGCCGAGGAACCGGGCAGACCGCGCCGCTCCCGCTACGTCGCGGGGCCGCGTCTCGCCTTTCCCGGAGCCTCGCCGGGCGACTCGCCAGCTGTAAAACCGCTGCTTTGTCGGAGGTGTTCCATGTCGCATCCGCGGATGACGCATCGAGCGTTTCTTGTAGGTTGCCTGTTTCTTTGGGCTGTAGCCGGCTGCTCGAACCCGATGGGCTCAACCCCCGCGGGCTCGAACCCCATGTTCGGCACCGCGCTGGAGGCCGCCCAGGCCGACGCGCTTCATGAGGTGGGGTCGATGCACCGGTTCAACCGGCCCGGAAACATTCTCATATCCGACCAGTTCAACAACCGCGTCATCGAGATCGATAAGCGCGGCGACATCGTCTGGTCGTTCGGCCTGGGACCGAAAGACATTTCCGCCCAGTCGATCATCGGGGTGAACGACGTCCAGCGCGTGGGTGCGCTCACGCTCATGGCGGGCACCGGCGCGCCCGCAGGATCCGAGCCCCTCTGTGCCGCGGGGTGCCCCGACAATCGCGTCATTCTCGTCAGCCCGCGCGGCCGGATCGTCTGGCAGTATGGCCAGTTTGGAGTCACCGGCGCGGACGCCGACCAACTCAGCTCCCCTGTGCAGAGCACCTGGCTGCCGAACTTCCACGTCCTCATCACCGACCAGGGCAACCAGCGAATCATCGAGGTGACTCTCGAGAAGCAGATCGTCTGGCAGTACGGTACGACCGGAGTTTCCGGCAGCGGACCGAACCAGCTGAACAACCCTAACAGCGCCGAGCTGCTCGAGAACGGTCACATCCTCGTCTCCGACGAGAACAACAACCGGGTCATCGAGGTCAACCGCGACAAGGACATCGTGGCGACGTTCACGGCTGGGGGCACGGCCAGCGGCATCGCCTTCGCGAGCCGGCTCCACAACGGCAACACGCTCATCAGCGACGGTAACAACAGCCGCGCCGTCGAGGTCGACACGAACGACCAAATCGTCTGGCAGTACGTCACCAACCAGGACCCTGGCAGCAACCCCAGCCCGCTGCCCTCGCGGGCGATCCGGCTGGAGGACGGCGATACCCTCATCAGCGACCAGTTCAACCACCGGGTGGTCCGGGTCGACCACGCTATGCCCGCCCACGTCGTCGACAGCTACGGCAACCTCAATCAGGCTGGAGTCGGCGCCGAAAACGCCGCCCAGGGCCTCAACGGCCCCTACGATGCCAAGGTGAACGGCGATTTCACCGGCCTCACCCCACCGTTCGGCCACGACTTCGACTGAAGGCGAGGCCCCACTCGCCGGGGCGCTCGCGCCCCGGCGGGAG
>Ga0209048_10001721_pt1 | contig 22133 bp, 20 predicted proteins | sample FrelakmetCRP12CR_FD_187146 | JGI IMG/M metagenome (GOLD analysis project Ga0209048, IMG submission 187146) | Freshwater lake sediment microbial communities from the University of Notre Dame, USA, for methane emissions studies - CRP12 CR (SPAdes)... | ecosystem: Environmental > Aquatic >... | reverse complement strand
GGCGCCGCCGCCCGCCGGACCTGCTGCCACCACCGGCCCGGCGGCGCTCTGCGGCACCCACAGGCTCACCGAGTAGCGGCGACCATTCACCTCGACGTCGACGTCGCGGCGCACCTTCTCCTCTGCGCCCCCGTCGGTGGGGCCGATCGGGTCGGCTCCGATGCCGGTGAGGTCGAGCACGTCCTCGACCCACTTGGTCGAGTGGGTGGCGGCGCGGAAGTCCGGGTGCGACAGGATGGCCACATCGGCCGGGATCGTGGTGGCGATGCCCTCGATGCGCATCTCGCGCACCGCGCGGAGCATGCGGTCGATGGCGGTGTCGCGGTCGCGACCCCACACGATGAGCTTGCCGACCAGGTTGTCGTAGTACTGGCTGACCTCGTCACCGGACTCGTACCCGCCGTCCCAGCGGGTGCCGAACCCCTGCGGGGGCACGAGGGTGGTGATGCGCCCGGGTGACGGTAGGAACTTGCCTTCGGCCGGGTTCTCCGCGTTGACCCGGACCTCGATCGCGTGGCCCCGTAGCTCGATGTCGTCCTGCGAGACCGACAGCGGCTCGCCGGCGGCCACCCGCAACTGCTCGGCCACCAGATCGAGGCTGGACACCATCTCGGTGACCGGGTGCTCAACCTGGAGGCGGGTGTTCATCTCGAGGAAGAAGAACTCGCCGTCCTGGAAGAGGAACTCGACCGTGCCCGCGTTGTAGTACCCGCAGGCACGGGCGACCTTGACCGCGGCCTCGCCCATGGCCTGGCGGATGTCGGCGGGGAACGCGGGCGCGGGGCTCTCCTCGACCAGCTTCTGGTGGCGTCGTTGGGCCGAGCAGTCGCGCTCGCCGACCCAGACGTAGTTGCCGTGCTGGTCGCCGAGGATCTGCATCTCGATGTGGCGGGGCCACGTGAGGTAGCGCTCGATGTAGCACTCGTCGCGGCCGAACCCCTTGAGCGCCTCGGATCGGGCGGACTCGAACGCGTCGGCCGCATCCTCGGCGGCCCGCACGACGCGCATGCCGCGACCGCCGCCGCCGTACGCGGCCTTGATGGCGACGGGCCAGCCGAACTCGTTGGCGAAGGCCACGACCTCGTCGGCGTGGGTGAGGAACTCGGTGGTGCCGGGGACGCCGGCCACCCCGGCGGCCTGAGCAGCCTTGCGGCTCGACACCTTGTCGCCCATGACCTCGATCGCTTCAGGGGGCGGTCCGATGAAGGCCACGCCGCGGGCGGTGATGGCCCTCGCGAAGTCGGTGTTCTCGGAGAAGAACCCGTAGCCGGGGTGCACCGCGTCGGCGCCCGAGCGCTCGATGGCGTCGAGGATGGCATCGGTGTTCAGGTAGCTCTCGGCTGCGGTCTGGCCGCCGAGGGCATAGGCCTCGTCAGCCAGTCGGACATGCAGGGCGTCGCGGTCGAGATCGGAGTAGACGGCCACCGAGGCGATGCCGAGCTCCTGGCAGGCACGGATGACACGGACTGCGATCTCGCCGCGATTGGCGATGAGGACCTTGTTGAGCACGCCATATGGTTACAGGTATGCAAGGGGATCGTGCCACCTCAGCTCTGACCGCCACCCGATTCAACGACATCAGGTGGGTGGCCGAGACCGGTTCGACCAACGCGGATGCGCTCGAACTGGCCGCCATGGGAGCCCCTGAGGGGGTGGTGGTGGTCGCCGATCACCAGACCGCCGGACGTGGTCGGCTCTCCCGCACCTGGGAGGCACCGCCGGGATCGTCGCTGCTGGTCTCGGTGCTGCTGCGGCCCGCGCTCACCCCGACCGACGCCCACCTGGTCGTGTCGGCGATGGCTATCGCCGCCGCCGAGGCGGTGGCCGAGCTCGTGGCCCTCCATCCCGTGCTGAAGTGGCCGAACGACCTGCTGGTGATGAGCGGAGCCAGGTACGACGGGCGCAAGCTCGGGGGGATCCTCGCCGAGTCCGTGATCGAGGGCGATCATCTCCGGGCCGTCGTCGTGGGGCTCGGCCTCAACGTGAACTGGCCCACCGACCTGCCTTCGGAGCTCGTCGACGTCGCCGTGGCGATCAACCAGGTGGTCGGTCAAGACGTCGACCGCGAGGCGCTCCTCGTCGCCCTGCTCGGTCGTCTCGACCTCTGGTGCACCCGCCTCGGCGAGCCGGGCGGGGCCGTGGCCCTGACCGACCGCTATCGCCAACTCTCGGGGACGATCGGTCGTCAGGTGCGGGTCGAGCTCCCCTACGAGACGTTCGACGGCGAGGCCATCGACATCACGCCGGAGGGCCACCTCCTCGTCGAGGTGCAGGGCCACGTCGATCCGCACGTCGTGACGGCCGGCGACGTCGTGCACCTCCGACACGGCTGAGCAACGGGTCAGTCCACTCAGGGGTCGAGCGTGTGGCGCTCGAGCTCGGCCAGCGCCTCGACCGCCGGCAACGTGAGCGGCCCCGGTGCCTCGGGGAGCTCCCGGCCGTCGACGACGGCGATCGACTGCACATCCCTCGTGCTCGAGGTGAGGAAGGCCTCAGAGGTCTCCGAGAGCTGCTCGAGCGGCACCGCGATCTCGGCGATGGCGAGTGTTTCGAGCAGGAGCTCGCGGGTGATGCCGGCCAGGCAGCCCGACGCCAGCGGTGGCGTGGCCAGGCGACCGTCGACCTCGAGGAAGATGTTGCTGCCGGTGCCCTCGCACAAAGCCCCGGCGGTGTTGGCGAAGATGGCTTCGGTGGCCCCGGCCTCGTGCGCTCTCGCCAGGGCCACGACGTTCTCCGCGTAGGAGGTGGTCTTGAGGCCCACGACGGCGCTGTGCTCGTTGCGTCGCCAGGGCACGGTGATCACCGAGGTCTTCGGTTCCCAGTGGGGGAGCGGCGCGCTGGCCACGAGCACGGTCGGCCCGTCGCCGCCGCGGTTCGAGCCGAGGGGCCCGGCACCGCCGGTGACGGTGATGCGCAGCCGGCCCGACACGACGTGGTTGGCCGCCACGACCGCGTCCACGGCCTCGCGGAGCTCGTCGTCGCCGCAGGGCAGCGCGAGCCCGAGGCCCTCGGCCGAGTGCCGCAGCCGGCGGAGGTGGCGACTGAGAGCGAACGCCTGGCCGGCCACGACCTTCATGGTCTCGAAGACCCCGTCGCCGACCGTGAGGCCCTGGTCGAAGGGGGAGACGCGGACGTCGCCGGGGTCGTGCAGCCGACCGTCGGCCCACACGAGCGCGTCGGAGTAGGTCATGGCCCCGATGTTGGCACGTGGGACCCGGCCGCGACGCGGAGGAGCCGCCGGGCCTTCAACTCGGTCTCGGCCCACTCGCCTTCGGGGGTGGAGTCCCACGTGATCGCGCCCCCGGTGCCGAAGTTGAGCTCGCCGTCGTCGATCCAGAAGGTGCGGATGGCCACGTTCAGATCACCCTCACCGCGGTCGGCATCGACCCAGCCGACCGCGCCGCAGTAGATGCCGCGCGGCTCGGGCTCGAGTCGGGAGATCTGGTCGAGCGACGCCAGCTTGGGTGCGCCGGTGACCGAGCCGGGAGGGAAGGTGTCCTCGAGGAGATCGGCCCAACCCACGCCGGGGCGGAGCCGACCCTCGACCGTGGTCACCAGGTGGGCGAGGCCGGGATGGTCCTCGACGGCGAGCAGGGACGGCACCGTGACCGACCCGTACTCGCAGACGCGCCCCAGATCGTTGCGCACGAGGTCGGTGATCATCACGTTCTCGGCCCGGTCCTTCGCCGTGAGATCGGCGGCGGTGGCGGCCGTCCCCTTCATGGGAGACGACCAGACCCGTGCGCCCCGACGAGACAGGAAGCGCTCGGGCGAGGCCGACGCGAGGGCCACGCCGTGGCGGGGGAGGCGGACCACCGCATGGAAGGGGGCCGGATTGCCGACAGCCAGCGCCGCGCCGAGAGCGGCGACGTCGGCCCCGGCGGCGAGAGGAGCCCGCAGTCGTCGGGTCAGGTTCACCTGGTAGACGTCGCCCGCGGCGATCGAGTCACGGATCGCCCGCACGCGTGCCTCGAACCCCGCCCGGTCGAGGCTGCTCCGCCACGCATCGAGCGGCGGGCCGACCCACGCGGGGCCGGGCCACGGTCGGGCCGGGCGCACCGTGGCGAATCGGGCGCACACCGGGGGGCCCTCGAACGGCACGACGACGGCCCAGAAACCCTCGGAGTCGAGCGCGGTGAGGTCGCTGGTGACATCGAGCAGGCCGGTGGTGATCCGGTCGCCCACGACGGCCAGCGGCGCGAGCTCGGGCCCACCCGTGTGGGCGACGGCTCGGGGCACCGACGCGTTGGTAGCCTGCCCGTTCGTGCACGCCCCACATCGCACCTGGCCCCAGCGGCTCGTCATCGGGTTCAACTGCCTCCTCGTCGTGGTGTGCTTCAGCGCGGCCGGAGGCCTGGCCTACGTCTACAAGCAGACGGGCGACGTCCCGCGGGTGAGCCTAGGCGGCTCGTTGAGCGACCGTTCGGCCTCGTCGGAGCCCCAGAACTTCCTCATCGTGGGGGTCGACGACGACACCGGCCTCGATCCGAACGATCCCGTGATGCGGGGGCGCCAGCAGACCCTCAACACCGACACGATCATGATCCTCCGGGTCGATCCGTCGACCGAGAAGGCGTCGCTGCTCTCGCTGCCCCGCGACCTGTGGGTCACCATCCCCGGCACCGGCTCGAAGCAGCGGATCAACACCGCGATGGCGCTCGGCGGGCCGAACAAGCTCATCGAGACCATCCAGCAGGACTTCGGTATCCCGATCCACCACTACGTGCAGGTGAACTTCCACGGGTTCCGTGAGCTGGTGCAGGCCGTCGACGGGGTTCCCATCTACTTCCCGTGGCCGGCCCGTGACCAGCAGACGGGGTTCTTCCAGTACGAGCCCGGCTGCGTCACCCTCGATGGCGAGCAGGCCCTGGCCTACGCCCGCTCGCGTCACTTCGAGGTCGACGACGGCAAGGGCTGGCACGAGGACCCGAGCAGTGACTTCGGTCGGATCAGCCGCCAGCAGCAGTTCATCAAGGCTGCGCTCAAGCGGGCCGTCGCCAAGGGCGTGCGCAATCCCTTCACGCTCAACCAGCTGCTCGGGGTGGCGCAGAGCAACGTGACCCTCGACGAACGCCTCACCAACCAGGATCTCGTCGACCTGGGTTCGCAGTTCCGCGACTTCGACCCCGACCGGCTCGATGTGTACACCCCGCCGGCCACCGGCGGTTGGGCCGGGGCCGCCGCCGTGCTGTTCCTCAACGAGCGCGAGGCCCAGCCGATCTTCGACATCTTCCGAGGGATCGACTCGAGCCTCGATCCGTCCGCCGCGGTGCGCCTCGAGGTGCGCAACGGCTCGGGCACCCCGGGGCAGGGCCGCCGCATCCTGAATGACCTCGGCGCCAAGGGCTTCGGCACGGTGCGGTCGAGCGACGCCACCGACTTCGGCGCGGCCCGCACGGTGATCAAGTACGCGCCGGGCCAGGAGAAGCAGGCCGTGGCGGTGGCCCGCTACCTCGACGTCGACCCGTCGTTCGAGCTCGATTCGGGCCTGCCCGGCGATGTCTCGGTGGCGCTGGTGACCGGTCCCGACCTCACCGGGGTCAGGGCCGAGCCGCGGCCCGCGGAGGATTTCCAGGCCTTCCTCGACTCGGCCACGACTACGACCGCCCCGGCCACCAGGGAGGCTCCCGGCGGCGCCACCACGTCCACGACGCTGGGCGATGTGCCGGCCAGCCCGCCCGGTGTGGCCTGCGGTTGACCGCCTTCGCGACCCAGGGGAGTACGATCGGTGCCGATGTCCAAGCTCGCGGTGATCGGCACCGGCTACGTGGGTCTCACGACCGGTGCCTGCTTCGCCCATCTGGGCCACGAGGTCGTCTGCGCCGACATCGACGCCGACAAGGTGGAGCGGCTGCGCGGCGGCGAAGTGCCGATCCTCGAAGCGGGTCTCGAGGACCTCGTTCGTGAGGGCCTGAAGAACGGTCGGCTCGCCTTCGTGCTGGGGGCGGCCGAGGCGGTGGGCGAGGCGGAGTTCATCTACCTCTGCGTGCCGACGCCGCAGGCACCCGACGGGTCCGCCGACCTCAGCTACATCGAGGCCGCGGCACGCGAGATCGCGCCGTTGCTGCAACCCGACTCGGTCGTGGTGAACAAGTCCACGGTTCCGGTCGGGTCGACCGCGTTCGTCGAGCGTGCCCTCGCACGCACCGATGTCCACGTCGTGTCCAACCCCGAGTTCCTCCGCGAGGGCTCGGCGGTGAACGACTTCCTGCACCCCGATCGCGTGGTGATCGGCTGCGACGACCAGGCCGCCGCCATCCGGGTCGCGGCGTTGTATCTCGGCGTGCCGGCCCCGTTCATGGTCACCGATCCCGCGTCGGCCGAGACGATCAAGTACGCGAGCAACGCCTTCCTCGCCACCAAGCTGTCCTTCGTCAATGCCATCGCCGCGCTGTGCGAGGCGGTCGGGGCCGACGTCGAGGACGTCGTGCTGGGCATGGGCTACGACAAGCGGATCGGGCACGAGTTCCTGCGACCCGGGCCCGGCTGGGGGGGTAGCTGCTTCCCGAAGGACTCCCGCGCGCTGCTCTACGTGGCGAACCAGGCGGGCTACCCGTTCGAGCTGCTCGAGGGCGTCATCGCCGTGAACGAGGAGCAGCTCGAACGGGTCACCGGCAAGGTGTTGGCCTCGATCGAGGCCGCGCCGCGGCCCGTGACCGTCGCCGTGTGGGGCCTGACCTTCAAGGCCAACACCAACGACCTTCGCGAATCGCCCGCTTTGCAGGTCGTGCGCCGGCTCCTCGACCGGGGCGTCGGGGTGCGCGCCTACGACCCGACGGTGTCGGGCCCCCTCGCCGACTACGAGGGCCTCGAGATCGTGTCCGACCCCTACGGGGCATGCGACGGTGTGGCGGCGCTCGCGGTGCTCACCGAGTGGGACGAGTTCCGGTGGCTCGATTTCGAGAAGGTGGCCGGGGCCATGTCCGCGCTGCGCGTCGTCGACGGCCGCAACCTGCTCGACCGCAAGGCGCTCGAGCGCCTCGGCTTCCGGTACGAGGGCGTCGGTCGCGTCTGATGGCGCGGGTCGTGCTCACCGGCGGCGCCGGTTTCCTCGGTTCGCACCTGTGCGACCAGCTCATCGGCCGGGGCGACGAGGTCGTCGTGCTCGACAACCTGTGCACCGGCTCGGTCGCCAACATCGAGCACCTGTTCGCCCGTGAGGGGTTCACCTTCGTTCACCACGACGTGAGCGACTACGTCTGGGTGCCGGGACCCGTCGACCAGGTGATGCACTTCGCCAGCCCGGCTTCGCCGGTGGACTACCTCAACCTGCCCATCCAGACCCTCAAGGTCGGCAGCCTCGGTACGCACAACGCGCTCGGGCTCGCACTGGCCAAAGGGGCGCGCTTCATGCTGGCGTCGACCAGTGAGGTCTACGGCGATCCGCAGGTGCACCCGCAGCACGAGAGCTACTGGGGTCACGTCAACCCCGTCGGTCCGCGCGGCGTGTACGACGAGGCGAAGCGCTTCGCCGAGGCCATCACGATGGCCTATCACCGTGCTCACGGGCTCGAGGTGCGCATCGTGCGCATCTTCAACACCTACGGGCCCCGCATGCGCGCCGAGGACGGTCGGGTCGTGTCCAACCTTCTCCTGCAGGCGCTCAAGGGGTACCCACTCACGATCTACGGCGACGGCAGCCAGTCCCGCAGCTTCTGCTACGTCGACGACGAGGTGCGGGGTCTGCTCGCCCTGCTCGACGGTCCGGTCACCGGGCCGGTCAACATCGGCAACCCGAACGAGTTCACCGTTGCCGAGCTGGCCGCGCTGGTGCTCGAGGTCACCGGCTCGTCGTCGGAGATCGTCTACGAGCCCCTACCCGTCGACGACCCGACCCAGCGTCAGCCCGACATCACCCTCGCCCGCGACCGGTTGGGTTGGGAGCCGAAGGTCGCCCTGCGCGAGGGCTTGGAGCTGACCGCCGACTACCTGCGGTCGGTCATCTGATCGTCGATCTGGTTCCGGTGGGGCGACCCGCCGGGCGCTGGTCAGTGCTCGCGCACCTCGGCCTCGGCGCGGTTGGCGAGGTACCAGTCGATGGTGAGGCGAAGGCCTTCCTCGAACGGCACCGAGGCGACGAAGCCGAACTCCTTCTCGGCCCGGGAGGCGTCGACGCCGCGGCGGGGCTGGCCGTCGGGCTTCGAGGTGTCCCAACGCACCTCGCCCTGGTAGCCGACCAGATCGACGATGATCCCGACCAGCTCGCGTATGGGCAGCTCCTGGTTGGAGCCGAGGTTGACCGGGTCGCCGCCATCGTAGTGCTCGGCCGCGAGCACCACGCCCTCGGCTGCGTCGTCGACGAAGAGGAACTCGCGGCTCGCCGATCCGGAGCCCCAGACCTCGAGGAACGGAGCGTTCGCCTCGCGGGCGTCGACCGCCTTCTTGATGAGGGCCGGGATCACGTGCGACACGGACGGGTGGAACTTGTCGTACGGGCCGTACAGGTTGGTCGGCATGAGGTAGATCGCGTTCTGCCCGTACTGCGCCCGGTTGGCCTGCATCTGCACCAGTTGGGCCAGTTTGGCGATGCCGTAGGGGGCGTTGGTCTCCTCGGGGTAGCCCTCCCACAACGAGTCCTCCCGGAACGGGACCGGGGTGAACTTGGGGTAGGAGCAGATGGTGCCCACCATCACCGTCTTCGGGGTGGCCCGGCGTCGGGCCTCGTCGAGCACGTAGGTGCCCATGAGCAGGTTGTCGAGGTAGAGCTCGGCGGGGCGGGCCATGTTGGCGCCGATGCCCCCGACGCGCGCGGCCAGGTGGATCACCAGGTCGGGCTCGCTGTCGGCGAACATGGCCTCGACCTGGTCGCGCTCGCGCAGGTCGTACTCGGCGCTCGTCGGTGTGATCACCGCGCCCGGCCGTCGTTGGTGCAGACGATCGACCACCGCCCGCCCGAGGAAGCCGTTGCCTCCGGTGACCAGCACCTGGCGCGTGGCCCAGAACACATCGTTCGAAGGGTCGGTCATGGCCATGGAGCCTACCCAGGCGCCGCGGTCGGCCCCGCGCGCGAGACTCGCCGGTCATGACGGAGCCCTACCGGGTTGCGGTGACGCTCGAGCAGTGTTGGCACCGGGTGCCCGGAGGAGTCGCGCGCGCCGCGCTCGAGTCGGCGCGGGCCCTGCTCGCGCACCCGGAGGTCGCGCAGATAGGGGTGAGCGCCCGGCACCGTCACCCGGCGCCGGCGGCGTTCGATCCGCCGATCGAGGTGCGGCCGTTGCCGCTGCCCCGACCCGTGCTCTACGAGAGCTGGCACCGGGCCCGGTGGCCCGTCGTGCAGCGGGCGACGGGCCCGGTCGACGTGATCCACGCCACGGGCATGGCGGTGCCGCCCCACTCGGCGCCGCTGGTGGTCACGGTGCACGACCTGGCCTTCCTGTACGAGCCCGCCCACAGCACCCCGCGCGGCCTCCGCTTCTTCCACCGGTCGATCGAGCTGGCCCGCCGCGACGCCGACCTGGTCATCGCGCCGTCGCGAGCGACCATCGACGACTGCCTCGTGTACGGGTTCGACCCCGACAAGCTCCGCCTGGTGCCGTGGGGCATCGACCCGATCTCGGCCACCGACGAGGAGGTGGCGTCGGTGCGGGGGCGCTTCGGGCTGTCGCGTCCCTACGTGCTGTGGACCGGCACCATCGAGCCCCGAAAGAACCTGCCGACGTTGCTCGAGGCCTTCGGCCGTCTCGGCCGGGCCGGGGTCGACCTGGTCCTGGCCGGGCCCGCCGGCTGGAACGAGGACCTCGAGCCCCTTGTCGCCCCGGTGCGCGAGCGGGTGCGCACGTTGGGGTTCCTCGGCCCCCGGGAGCTGCGGGCGCTCTACGCCGGCGCCGACGTGTTCTGCTTCCCGAGCACGCGGGAGGGCTTCGGCCTGCCGGTGCTCGAGGCCATGGCCCAGGGCACGCCGGTGGTCACGTCGTCGCTCACGGCCACCGCGGAGGTGGCGGGCGACGCCGCGTTGCTGGTCGATCCGCTCGACGCCGAGGCCCTGGCCGACGCCCTGGCCGCGGTGCTCGACGACCCGACGTTGGCGTCGCGGCTCGGTGCCGAGGGCCGGGCACGGGCGGCCGACCAGACCTGGGCCCGCACCGCCGAGCGGTTGGCGGCCGTCTACCTCGAGGTGGCCCGGTGAGACGCCGCCAGGTCGGCGTGAACCTCCTCTGGCTGGTGCCCGGGGTGGTGGGGGGCAGCGAGGAGTACACGGTGCGGTTGCTGACCGCGTTCGCCGAGCGCGGCGACGAGCACCCCGACCTCGACGTCACCTTGTTCGTAAACCGCTCGCTGCTGGTCGCCCACCCCGCGCTCGTCGCCGCCTTCCGCACCGTGGTGGCACCGGTGCCGGGCACCAACCGGGCGGTGCGTGTCGCGGTCGAGTCGACCTGGCTGGCCGCCCAGGCCCGGCGGCGGGGGATCGAGGTCATGCACCATGCCGGCGGCACCATGCCACCCGTGCGCACCTGCCCTGGCCTGGTGACCATCCACGATCTCCAGCCCCTCGACCTGTCCGACCACTTCTCGCCCCTGAAACGGTCCTACATCCGCTTGCTGGTGCCGCCGTCGGTACGTCGTGCCCGCTACGTCGTCACCCTCACCCGGTGGACCGGACGCGACGTCGTGCGCCACTTCGGCATCGGTGAGGAGCACCTGTGGCTGGTGTCCGCCGGCATCGATCTTCCGCCGCTGGACGCCGGCCGCGCTGCCCTCGACGCGGCCCTCGCCGGTCACGATCTCGTCGACCGGCCCTATTTCCTCTACCCGGCCATCACCTATCCCCACAAGAACCACGAGACGCTCGTGCGGGCCTTCGCCCTGTTGGCGGCCGATCACCCCGAAGCGGTGCTGGTGCTCACGGGAGGGTTCGGGCCGAGCGAGGACGCCGTCGCCCACCTCGTGGCCCGGCTGGGCATCGAGGCGCGGGTCCGGCGGCCGGGGCGGGTACCCGTCGGAGAGCTCGACGCGCTCTACCGCGGCGCGGTGGCGGTAACGTTCGCCTCTCGCTATGAAGGGTTCGGGATTCCAGTGCTCGAGGCGATGAGCCGTGCCTGCCCTGTGCTGGCCTCCGACGTCGGCGGCCTGCCGGAGGTCGTCGGCGAGGGCGGGGTGCTCCTGGCACCCGATGACGTGACCGGCTGGGCCGCGGCCATGGCTGACGTGCTCGACGATCCCGCGCACCGCGCCGCGCTGTCCCGCGCCGGGCGGGAACGGGCGGCGCGGTTCCCGTGGGGAGCCTCGGCCGACGCGCTCGCGTCGCTCTACCGGGCTGCGCTCGGTGCGCACGGAGGGGGGCGGCGGTGAACATCACCGTGCTGTGCCCCCACTTCGCCCCGGACGTGGCGCCGACCGGCGAGGTGATGACCAACATCGCCGCCGAGCTCGTGCGCCGGGGTCACCGCCTCCACGTGGTCACGGCCCTGCCGTGGTACCAGCGTCACGCCCTCGAGCCGGGCTGGGACGGCGAGCTGGTCCGCCACGAGGACCTCGAGTGGGGTCGGGTCTCGCGGGTGCACCCGTTTCCGACCGACAAGCGCAACCTGCCCGCGCGGGCGCTCGCCTTCGGCGGGTTCACGGCCCTGGCCACGGTGGTCGGGGCGGCGTCGCGTCGTGCCCCCGATGTCGTGCTGGCCATGTCACCCCCACTCACCTTGGGGCAGGCCGGCTGGACGGTCGGGAAGCTGCGGTCGGTGCCGTTCGTGTTCAACATCCAGGACGTCTTCCCCGACGTGGCCATCGAGCTCGGGCTGTTGCAGGGCCGCCGCGTCATCGCCGGCGCCCGGTGGCTCGAGCGCACGACCTATCGCGCCGCCGACGCGGTGACCGTGCTCTCCGACGACCTGGCCGACAACGTTCGGGCCAAGGTGGCCGAGGGGCTCCCGGCATCGGACGCGGCCCGGCAGGCGGCCAAGGTCCGGGTGATCCCCAACTTCGTCGACACCGAGCGGGTGCGTCCCGCCCCCACCGACAACGCGTACCGGGCGCAGTACGGGCTCAGGGGCAAGCGGGTGGTGATGTACGCGGGCAACGTGGGGCTCTCGCAGTCCCTCGACCTCGTGCTCGACGCCGCGGTCGCTCTGGCCCACGAGAGCGATGTGGTGTTTGTGATCAACGGTGGTGGCGCCGCCCGACCCGACCTCGAGCGGCGGGCCGCGGGCCTGGCCAATGTCCGCTTCGTCGACATGCAGCCCAAGGACCGATTGCCGGAGGTGCTGGCCGCAGCCGACCTGCACGTCGTGCCGCTCAAGGCGGGCCTGGCGTGGTCGAGCGTGCCGTCGAAGTTGTACTCGATCCTCGCCGCGGGCCGCCCCATCGTGGCCAGCGTGGACGCCGGTACCGAGGTCGCCCGGACGGTCGACCGGGCCGGCGCCGGGCTCTCGGCGCCCCCCGGCGACGCGGAGGCGTTCACCAAGGCCATCACCCGGATGCTCGAGCGGCCTGAGGAGGCCGCGGCCATGGGCGCCTCGGGCCGCCGGTTCGTGGAGTCGTGGGCGTCGCCTGCGGCGGTGGCCGCGGCCTATGAAGAGCTCTTCGACGAGGTGCGCGCCAAGCGGTCAGCCTCCCGCGGGTAGGTTGGTCGCCCTATGGGCAAGGCATCGACATCGAAAAAGGTCGCTCGGGCGGCGCGTGCCGGTGGCACCACCCACCGCGAAGGCCGCAAGATCGGGTACCCGCTCGCCATCTTCGCCATCATCGTGATCGGCACGAGCCTGGTGATCTATGCGCGGAGCGACCGCACCGCCACGGCGGCCGCCGCGCCGCAGATCGGCGACCACTGGCACGCCGCCTACGGGGTCTACGTGTGCGACGCGTTCCTGCCGCCGCTCACCGATCAGAAAGAGGACAAGCTCGGCCTGCACACCCACGGTGACGGCATCATCCACATCCATCCGTTCTCCGACGCGGTCACCGGCACCAAGGCCAACCTGGCCAACTTCGGCGACATGGTGGGGATGTCCTTCACCAAGGATTCGGTGACGGTCAACGGCACCACCTATGGGCCCGGCTACGACTGCAACGGCCAGCCGGCCTCGGTGAAGGTCTTCGTGTGGCCGGCCGACGACCCCAACGCGCAGCCGCAGGTGTACACGACCGACTTCGGCAAGGTCGACTTCCTCCAGGACCGCCTGGCGGTCACGATCGCCGTCGTGCCCGAAGGCGTCGTACCCCCCAGGCCCGAGTCGGTACCGACCCTCGACAAGCTGAGCGACGTCTCCGGCGCCACCGCGTCCACCGACACCACCGTGGCGGGCGCCGATGCCTCCACCAGCACCACAGCGGCCGGCGACCCCGACAAGGGCGTGCAGAACAGTGGACCCACGTCGTCGACCGCGGATTCGTCGAGCACCACATCGGCGAGCACCGCCCCGTGAGGGCGGTCGTCCTGGTCGGCGGCTTCGGCACCCGGCTCCAGCCGCTCACGTCGACCATCCCCAAGCAGATGTTGCCGATCGTCGACCGGCCCATGATCGAGCGGGTCGTGGCCAAGCTGGGCGAGCACGGGGTCACCGATGCGGTGCTCGCGCTCGGGTACCGACCCGACACCTTCATCGCCGCGTACCCGGATGACACCTGTGCCGGAGTGAAGCTGCACTACGCGGTCGAGCCCGAGCCGCTCGACACCGCCGGCGCGGTGCGGTTCGCGGCCGACGAGGGTGGCATCGACTCCCCGTTCATCGTGGTCAACGGTGATGTGCTCACCGACCTCGATGTGGGGGAGCTCTGGAAGTTCCACCTCGGTCACGGCGCCGAGGGAACGGTCGCCCTGACCCCGGTCGACGACCCTTCGCGTTACGGCGTCGTGGCCACCGACGAGGCCGGTCGGGTCGAGGAGTTCGTCGAGAAGCCGGCACCCGGTGAGGCGCCCTCGCACTGGATCAATGCCGGCACCTATGTGCTCGAGCCGTCGGTGCTCCAACGCATCCCTTCCGGTCGTCGGGTGTCGATCGAGCGCGAGACGTTCCCGCTCATGGTCGACGACGGCTCGCTGTTCGCCCTCGAGAGCCACGCCTACTGGGTCGATGCCGGCACACCGGCGACCTACCTGCAGGTGCAACTCGACCTCGTCGACGGTCTCCGGGGCGCGCCCGAGCCTGCGATCGATCCCACGGCCACGATCGACCCGGCCGCCGAGGTCGAGCACTCGGTCGTGATGTCGGGCGTGACGGTCGAGGCCGGGGCCGTCGTCCGCGACGCGGTGCTGCTGCCCGGTGCTCGGGTCGAGGCGGGCGCTGTCGTCGTCGAGTCCATCGTCGGTCCGTCGGCCGTCGTCGGTGCCGGCGCCCGGGTCGAGGCGCTATCGGTGGTGGGTGTCGACGCTCGGGTCGAGCCCGGCGCCACCGTCTCGGCCGGCCGGGTACCTGAGGCCGACGAGTGAAGGCGCTCGTCACCGGAGGCGCCGGCTTCATCGGCTCCACCCTCGTCGACCGCCTGCTGGCCGACGGTCACACGGTCGACGTGGTCGACAACCTCTGGGCCGGGTCGCTCGCGAACCTGGCCGACGCTCGTGCCGCCCATGGTGACGCGGTCGCGTTCCACCACCTCGACGTCCGTGATGCCGCGCTGCCCGAACTCCTGGTGCGGGCGCATCCCGACGTGGTGTTCCATCTGGCCGCCCAGGCCGACGTGCGGGTGTCGGTCTCGCGCCCGCTGTTCGACGCCGAGGTCAACGTGCTGGGCAGCCTGAACGTCATCGAGGGTGCCCGCCAGGCCGGTGTGCGCAAGGTCGTGGTGGCCTCGAGTGGCGGCACGATCTACGGCGAGCCCGCTCCTGCCGATCTGCCGGTGAACGAATCGCATCCGCAACGCCCAGTCTCGCCCTACGGGGTGGCCAAGAAGGTGGTCGACGACTACCTGTACGCCTACCGGGCGCTCCACGGCCTCGACTTCGCCGCCCTGGCTCTCGCCAACGTCTACGGGCCCCGCCAGGACCCGAACGGTGAGGCGGGCGTGGTGGCGATCTTCGCCGGCCGGCTGCTGGCCGGCGAGCCGTGCACCATCTTCGGCGACGGCGAGCAGACCCGCGACTTCGTCTACGTCGACGATGTCGTCGACGCGTTCGTGCGGGCCGCCGAGCTCGGCAGCGGCGCGCTGTGCAACATCGGCACCGGGGTCGAGACGTCCGTCAACGAGCTCTACGGATCGATGGCGCGCGCCGCGGGGGTCAGCGCCGGCGCTGTGCACGCCCCGGCCCGACCCGGTGAGTTGGCCCGCAGCGCCCTCGACCCCTCCCTCGCGGGCGATGTGCTGCGGTGGCGACCCACCACGGCCCTCGACGACGGCACGGCCCGCGTGCTCGACTGGTTCCGCGGCCGGGCTTGATCCGGTGACCCCGGGGCCAGTGAGGGCCAGCAGCTCTCGCCGGGTGTCAGCGGAACAGATCGTCGTTGGGGTGGCGCACGACCTCGTCGAGCACGTTGCCGTCGCGGAGCCAGGTTGCGTCGACACCCCGCACGACGGCGACGGGGACACCGCTGGCCTTGCCCATGACCAACTCCGCCGCCGCCGCCAACTCGTCGACCACGGCGACCTCGGTCACCTGCATCTCGCGACCGAGCGCGTCCTCGGTACCCCGCAGATCGACGATGCCGGCCACGCCTGCGCACCCGATCGCCACGTCGGTGACCCCTCGCCGCCAGGTGCGTCCGAAGGTGTCGGACACGATGACGGCCACCTCGACCCCGGCGCGGGCCCGCAGGCCGTCACGCAGGCGACGCGCCGAGCGGTCGGGATCGACGGGCAGCAGCGCGGCCCAGCCCCGTTCGACGTTGGACAGGTCGATGCCGGCATTCGCGCAAACGAAACCGTGGCTGGTCTCGCTGATCACCAGGTCGCCACGGCGCCGCAGCACCCGTACCGACTCCTGCTCGACGAGCGGTTTGTGGCTCAGAGGGTCGTCGGGGTCGACCGGCACCAGCCGGTTCTCGGCCTTCGACACGACCTTCTGGGTCACCACCACCACATCCCCATCGGCCAGGCCCGTGTCGGAACCCGCGGCGGCGGCGTCGGCGATGAGGCCGGCGAGATCGTGGCCGGGGCGGATCTCGCCGATGCCTTCGATGCCGAAGACCGTGAGCCGGCTCATGATCGGGAGGTCGAGTTGATGACGACGCTGGCCAGCGCGGCCGCCTCAGCCGGCCCTGACATGATCGTCGGGGCTACGACGCAGCGGACGCCTTCGGCTTCGACTGCGGTTGCGAGGTCGGTATCGGCCTCGTCGATCACCAGCGTGGCGGCGAGGGGAGCGTAGAGCCGGGCGACACCCACGACCGACGCTTCGTGGCCGAGCTCGGTGAGCAGGCGGTCGGCGGGACCCTTCAGCGCCGCGCCGGCGATGATCGGCGAGACGGCCACGACATCGTCGCGCCGGGCCTCGACGGCGTCGCGGACACCCGGGACGGCCAGCAGCGGCCCGATCGACACGATGGGGTTGGACGGCGCGATCACCACGGTCGTGGCCGCGACCAGCGCGTCGAGCACGCCCGGCGCGGGCCGGGTCGACTCGGCGCCCTCGAAGCGCACGGAGCTCACGGTCACCGAGTGGCGGCGCTCGACGAAGTACTCCTGAAATCCGACCTCGCCCTCGCCCTCGACCGTCACCCGTGTTCGCAGGGCATCGTTGGTCACCGGGAGGAGTCGCAGCGCGAGACCCCACGCCGCGGCGATCTCGGCGGTCACCGTCGCGAGGTCGGCGCCCTCGTGGAGGCGTTGCGTGCGGTAGAGGTGGGTGCCGAGATCCTGGTCGCCGAGGCCGAACCAGGTCACGCCCCCGTAGCGGGCCAGACTGGCCATGGCCTGCCAGGTCTCCCCGGCGAGGCCCCAGCCGGTCTCGGGGTTGATCGCCCCGGCCAGCGTGTAGGTGACCGTGTCGAGGTCGGGGCTGATGTGCAGCCCGTGCAGCACGAGGTCGTCGCCGGTGTTGACCACTGCGGTGATCTCGGTCGGAGGCACGATCTGCACCAGGCCGGCCAACATCCGGGCGGCGCCCACGCCCCCCGCCAGGACCGCGATCATGCCCGCCTCCCGATGGCAGCCCTCACCGGGTCACAACCCGCGGAGCTTGCCCGTGAGCAGCGCCATGTCGGCGTCGACCATGCGCTCGACCAAGTGGGTGAACGAGGTCTTCGGCCTCCATCCGAGCACCTCGTGGGCCTTGCTGGCGTCGCCCACCAGCAGGTCGACCTCCGCGGGCCTGAAGTAGCGCTCGTCGACGACCACGTGGCGCTCCCAGTCGAGCCCCACCCGGCCGAACGCCAGCTCGCAGAACTCCCGCACCGAATGCGTCTCGCCGGTCGAGATCACGAAGTCGTCGGGGTGCTCCCGCTGCAGCATCAACCACATCGCCTCGACGTAGTCGCCGGCGAATCCCCAGTCGCGCTGGGCCTCCAGGTTGCCGAGGCGCAGTTCGTCGGCCATGCCGAGCTTGATGCGGGCGGCGCCGTGGGAGATCTTCCGGGTGACGAACTCGAGGCCGCGTCGTTCGCTCTCGTGGTTGAACAAGATGCCCGAGGTGGCGTGCAGGTCGTAGCTCTCGCGGTAGTTGACGGTGATCCAGTGTCCGTAGACCTTGGCCACCCCGTAGGGACTCCGCGGATGGAACGGCGTCGACTCGCGCTGAGGGACCTCACGCACCTTGCCGAACATCTCGCTCGAGCTCGCCTGGTAGAAGCGGATGTCGGGATCGACGATGCGGATGGCGTCGAGCAGCCGGGTGACCCCGAGCGCGGTGGTCTCGCCGGTGAGCACCGGCTGGGTGAACGAAGTCTGAACGAACGACATCGCGGCCAGGTTGTAGACCTCGCTCGGGCGGTGGGTGCGCAACACGTCGATCATCGAGATCTCGTCGAGCAGGTCGCCGGTCACGAAGGTGATCCGGTCCTGCAGGTGGGCGATGCGCTCGAAGGTGACCGTGCTCGAGCGCCGGACCATCCCGACGACCTCGTAACCGCGGTCGAGCAGCAGTTCGGCGAGGTAGGAGCCGTCCTGTCCGGTGATGCCGGTGATGAGCGCACGTGGGGCCATGGGTCGGGTTTAGCCTGATCGGGATCGTCCGTCTGCTAAGTGGGTTGGCACGTGACCGAGAATCTGGGGCGACGAATCGCCGATCACCGGGCCAAGTTGGGCCTGACCCAACAAGAACTCGCCGACCGGGTCGGCATCTCCCGTGTGGCAGTGTCGCACCTCGAGGCCGGCCTCTCCCACCCGGGCGAGCGCACGACGACGCTGTTGGCGTCGGTGTTCAAGCTCGAGCCCCACGAGCTGGTGGCCGGCACCGGCTACCCGGCGGCCAAGGCCGAGCGACTGCCGGTGGTCGTGGCCCGCCACACCGAGGTCGAACTGCAGCTCGCGCTGCTCGAGCACGACCTGGGGTGGGTGGAGCACGTCCCGCCGGCTTACGCCGAGGAGGTGCTCGACGCCTGGCTCCGTCGCCTCCGGCTGCTCGAGAACACCACCCACGACCCACGCGAGCGGGCGTCGATCACCGAGGCGCAGGCACTGGTGCGGATGTGCCTCGACGATCAGCGCCGGCGGCCGTCGTAGCTCACCGGCGCGGCGGCCCGCTCAGGTGGCGACGATGTGGCGCCACTCGTTGAGCACGTCGGTGAGCGTCACCTGAAGGTCGGTTTCGGGCTCCCAGCCTGTGGCCTTGTGGACCCGGGCCGGGTCACCCCGGAGCACGTGCACGTCGACCGGGCGCTGGAGGGCCGGATCGGCCTCGAGTCGCATCGGCCGGTCGGCCATGGCCACGAGGCGGTCGGCGAGCTCGCTGATGGCGATGTCGTGGCCGCTGCACACGTTGTAGGCCTCGCCCGGCTCGCCGTGCTCGACGATGAGTCGGTAGGCCCGTACGACGTCGCGGACGTCGGTGAAGTCGCGACGGGGTGTCAGGTTGCCGACGGGCACGACCTCGGTGCCGTCGCGCTCGTTGTGAGCGATCCGCTCCGCGAGCGCGGGGGTGACGAAGCGGGGCGACTGCCCGGGGCCCAGATGGTTGAATGCCCGCACCCGTAGCACCTCGAGGCCGTAGCCCAGCCAGGCCTGGAGGCCCAGGAAGTCAGCAGCGATCTTGCTCGCCGCGTAGGGCGTCACCGGCCGGAGCGGGGAGTCCTCGGTGAGCGGCAGTTCGGCCATCGCGACCCGGCCGTAGACGTCGGCGCTGCTCACGGAGAGCACCCGCCCCACCCCACCGGCCCTCGCCGCCTCGAGCACGTTGAGGGTGCCCTCACCGTTGGCGCGGAAGGTCGTGACCGGTTCCTGCCAGGAACCGCCGATGTCGCTGAAGCCGGCGAGGTGGTACACCGCGTCGGGCCGGACGTCGGCGAACAGGGCGGCCAGACCCGGACCGTCGAGCAGGTCGGGCCCGTTGGGGCGGTCGATCCCGAAGACCGTGTCGCCCATCGCCGTGAGATGGTCGGTCAGATGGCAGCCGACGAAGCCGGCAGCCCCGGTGACCAGTGCCTTCATCGCAGACCGTGCTCCCCGTGACGCGAACGACGATCGCCGCGTCGGGCGCAGTGTAGGCGCAGCCCGATCACGAGACCCCGGCCAGTCGGCGGTACACGGCGGCCAACTCGTCGGCGGTACGGTCCCACGAGAACGCGCCGGCCCGGCCGTGGCCCCGAGCCCGCAGGCGCTCGGTGAACGCATCGTCCTCGAGCACCCGGGCCAGCGCCTCGCCGAGCGCGTCCGGATCTCCGGGGGCCACGAGCACGGCCGCGTCGCCGACCACCTCGGGGATGGCCCCGGCGCGGGTGGTCACCACCGGCGTGCCGACCGACATCGCCTCGAGCGGGGGGAGACCGAAGCCCTCGTAGATCGACGGGTAGGCGAGCACTGCGGCGCCGCGGAGCAGTGCGGCCCGGTGGTCGTGGGAGACCCAGCCGAGCCGCACGATGCGATCGTGGTGCGCGGCCCGCTCGATGGCGCCGGTCAGCCCGCCGGCTCCCCAGCCGTCGGGGCCGGCGATCACGAGCCGCAGTTCGGGATGGTCGCCGGCCAGCGCATCGAAGGCCTTGACGAGCGTCGGCAGGTCCTTGCGGGGCTCGACCGTGCCGAGGGCGAGCACGTAGCGCGCCCCACCCGCGATGGCCCGCCCCAGTGCGGGGTCGGCCTCGGGAACGGCCACCACGCCGTTGGGCACGGTGACGACGCGGTCGGGATCGGCACCGAGCAGCCCGATCACCTCGGCGGCCACGAAGGACGACACCGTGTGCACCCATGCCCCACGGTCGAGCGCCCGGCGCAGCAGCCCGGGGAACTCGAGCGTGTCCTGGGTGCAGAACTGCGGGAAGCGCACCACGGTGAGGTCGTGCACCGTCACCAGTTCGGCGGCCCTCGACGGGGGCACGACGAAGTTCGGACCGTGCACGACGTCGACGCGGCCGGTCCACAGCTCGATCGGGGGCAGGCCGAGGTGCTTCCACGCGGCCCGCATGGGGGGGCCGGCCATGGGCAGCCGGGCGACGCGGACCCGCGGGGGCACCACTGCCCGGAGCGCGTCCTTCCCGCCCCACGGCCAACCGTAGGCGACGATGTCGAGGTCGGGTCGGCGGGCGAGGTGATCGAGGGTCTCCGCGATGAACGTGCCCACACCGGTGCGGGTGTCGAGCAGGGGCGTGCCGTCGATGGCCAGGCGGAGGGGATCCATGGATGGTGGGGACGACCGGCTCAGGGGGCGTCGTGGCCGAGTAGGCGGCCGAGTTGTTCACGGGGCCCGGCCAGGCGACCGTCGAGGGAGCGCTCGAGCTCGCGTCGGCGCACCTGGGCCTTCTGGAAGGCGAGTACGCCGAACCCGACACCCACGTAGAGCGAGTCGCGCAGCAGCTTCACGGCACCGTGACCCATGGCGCCCGACGGTACTTCCGCCCGCTCGCGAGCGACAACCGGCACACGGGGGGTGAACGGAACGACGCGGCCCGGCGACTACCCTCGCCTTCGTCGTGCGTACCTCCCCCGACCAGTCCGACCAGTCCGCCGCGCCCGCCGATCAGCCGACCGGCGAGGTGCCCGTGCTGCCCCCGGTCGTGGTGGTCATGGTGACGCACGACCCGGGGCCGTGGTTCGAGGACACACTCGAGAGCCTCGCCGCCCAGGACTACGCCAACGCGTCGGTGCTGGTGATCGACACCGCCAGCGTGCTCGATCCGCGCGACCGGATAGCCGCCGTGCTGCCCGATGCCCACCTCCGTCGTCTCGAGCACGATCCGGGCTTCGGGGCGGCCTGCAACGAGGCGCTCACCGCGGTCGAGGGCGCCGCCTTCTTCCTGTTCTGCCACGACGACGTGCGCCTCGGCCCCACGGCCGTCCGCTCGCTCGTCGAGGAGGCGTTCCGCTCCAACGCCGGAGTCGTCGGCCCGAAGCTGGTCGAGTGGACCGACGACCGACGACTGCTGTCGGTGGGCATGGGTGCGGACAAGACCGGCTACCCCGCACCGTTCGTCGAGCGAGGTGAGCTCGACCAGGAGCAGCACGACGCGGTCCGGGACGTCTTCTACGTGCCCGGGGCCGTCACCCTCGTCCGCGCCGACCTGTTCCGTGCCCTGGGCGGGTACGACCCTGGCATCACCTTCCACGCCGACGATCTCGACCTGTGTTGGCGGGCCCAGGTGGCGGGGGCTCGGGTGGTGGTCGCCCCGTCGGCAACCGTGGCCCACCTCGAGGAGTTGGGTGAGCGTCGTCCGGTCGACGACCGTCGTCGGCTGCAGATGCGCCATCGACTGCGGACGTCGCGCGTCTCGTATACGACGTGGAGCCGGGCGCGGGTCATGCCCCAGGCCGCGGTGCTGGCCGTCGTGGAGATCCTGTACTGCCTGGTCCTCGGTCGGTTCCGCCACGCCCGCGATGTCGCCGGGGCATGGGTGTGGAACGTGAGCCATGCGTCCGACACCCGCGCTCGTCGCAAGGCGCTCAAGGCCGTCCGGGTCGTGCCCGACCGTGACATCCGCAAGGGACAGGCCCGGGGGAGCGCGCGCTTCTCGCAGTTCCTGCGGGGCCAGATCGGCGCGCACGACGATCGTCTGACATCGGTCGCCGGCACCCGACGGCAGCTGGCCGACCAGCTCCGATCGTCGAAGGCGCGCAGTTCGCTGGTGGCCTGGCTGATCGTGGCCGTCGTGCTGATCGCGGGTAGTCGTGAGCTGATCCTGCAC
>Ga0209048_10001720_pt1 | contig 22137 bp, 20 predicted proteins | sample FrelakmetCRP12CR_FD_187146 | JGI IMG/M metagenome (GOLD analysis project Ga0209048, IMG submission 187146) | Freshwater lake sediment microbial communities from the University of Notre Dame, USA, for methane emissions studies - CRP12 CR (SPAdes)... | ecosystem: Environmental > Aquatic >... | reverse complement strand
CGCGGCCGGCGAGATTGAGCAGGCCCGCTCCGTAGACCGCGAAGGTCGCCAGGATCGTCAGCGGCTGCCCGTCTTCGATGCTGTACAGGCGTCCCTGGAACGCGAGCCCCGCGAGAAAGGTGGCGGTCACGAGCAGCAGGAAGGCCACGGCAGTCCGCCGGCGCCCGAGGTAGTAGTGCCCGAGCCCCGGCAGCAGCCAGGCGAGCGCCATTGCCAGAGCGGTCGAACGCCGCGGAGTGGCTTGATCGTTCATGCTTCTCCCGCAAAGAGCGCCGAGAGGCGCCGGTGCGTCGCGGTCAGTTCCTCCGGGACCACCCGGACTCCGCCCGCGACGGTCATGAAATTGGTGTCCCCGGCCCAGCGGGGCACCAGGTGCACGTGGTAGTGATTGGCGACGCCGGCGCCGGCGGCAGACCCGAAGTTCACGCCGACGTTCAGGCCGTCGGTGCGGTATTCGGCGACGAGGATCGCCTGCGCGCGCGCCACGGTCGCGATGAGCTCCGAAAGCGTCTCCGCGCTCGACTGCGAGAACCAGGCCTCGTGGGCGAGCGGCGCCACCATCACATGTCCGTTCGTATAGGGGTACCGGTTCAACAGGACGAACACCCTCTTCCCGCGAAAGACGACGAGCGACTGCTCGTCGCTGGGCGAGGCGGCGGCCTCGCAAAAGATGCATTCGGTCTTCTTGTGAGACACGAGGTACTCGTAGCGCCAGGGGGCGAAGAGAACGTCCGGCATTACCGGTTGATCAGTTCCTTCAGCTCCTTGCCGGGCTTGAAATACGGGATCTTCTTCGCGGGGACGGAGACCTTGACGCCGGTTTTCGGGTTGCGGCCCATGCGGGCGCCCCGCTCGCGGAGGCGAAAGGACCCGAACCCCCGCAGCTCGATCTTCTGGCCGTCCTTGAGCGAGCGCACGATCGCTTCGAACACGGTGTCCACGATGGCCTCCGCCTGCTTCTTGGTGACGTCCGTCGCCACGGCCACGCGCTCGATCAGTTCCGCCTTCGTCATCGCCCGCGTCTCCTCGCGAACCGAAGAGGATTCCATCCGTCCTGCACTCCGCTACTCTTTAGGGGCTTCGTCGGTCTTCTTGCGGGTCCGCTTCTTCTTGGGAGCGGCCTCCTCCGTGGCGGCCGGGGCCTCGGCGGCCGGGGCCGCAGCCTCCTCGGCAACGGCCACCGGCGCTGCCGCGGCCTCCTCGAGGTTCAAGCCGGTCAGGCCCACCTTCATGTCGGCGTCCTCGATCCGGAGGATGCGGGCGCGCACCGTGTCGCCCTCCTTGAAGTGCTCCTGCGGCTTCTCGCCACGGCCGAGCGGGGTCTCGGAGACGTGCATGAGCCCCTCGACCATGCCCTCGATCTGCACGAACACGCCGAAGTCCGCCACCCGCGTGACGATGCCCTCGACGATGTCGCCGGGATTGTGCTTGTCCTTGAACGCCTGCCAGTCGTTCGGCTGAAACTCTTTGATCGAGAGCGAGATCCGGCGGTTCTCCTGGTCGACCGACGTGATCACGGCCTCGACGTCGTCGCCCTTCTTCAGGATCTCGGAGGGGTGCTTGACGCGCCGCGTCCACGACATGTCGGAGACGTGGACGAGGCCGTCGATGCCCTCTTCGATTTCGACAAAGGCGCCGAAGTCCGTCAGGTTGCGCACTTTGCCGGAGACGCGGCTGCCGACCGGGTACTTCTCGGCGACGCTTTCCCAGGGATCCGGGAGCGTGTCCTTCAAGGACAGCGAGATGCGCCGCGCCTCGGGGTTGACGTCGGAGACGATGGCCTCGACGGTGTCGCCCGGGGACACGACCTTCGCGGGGTTCTTGATCTTCTTCGACCAGGACATCTCGGACACGTGGACGAGGCCCTCCACTCCGCCCTCGAGCTCGACGAACGCGCCGTAGTCGGTGACATTCGTGACGCGGCCCGTCACGCGGGACCCGGCCGGATACTTCTCGGGAACGTGGGCCCAGGGATCCTCGGTCAGCTGCTTGGTGCCGAGCGACACGCGCTCGGTCTCGCGGTCGAACTTCAGGACGACGACCTCGATCTCGTCGCCCACCTTCACGAGGTCCGACGGATGGTTGACGCGGCCCCAGGACATGTCGGTGACGTGCAGAAGGCCGTCGAGCCCCCCGAGGTCCACGAACGCGCCGTAGTCGGTCAGGTTCTTCACGGTGCCGCGCAGGACGCGGCCCTCTTCGAGAAGCTGGAGGGTCTCCTTCTTGCGGGCCTCCTGCTCGACTTCGACGACGGCCTTGCGGGAGAGCACGATGTTACCGCGCTTCTTGTCGACCGAGATGACCTTGAAATCGAGGTCCTTGCCGCGCAGAGCCTCGAGGTTCTTGACCGGCTTGACGTCCACGAGGGAGCCCGGAAGGAACGCCTTGACGCCGATGTCCACGGCGAGTCCGCCCTTGATGCGATCGATGACGCGCCCGCGGACGGTCGAGCCGGAACGGTACGATTTCTCGACCTCGTCCCAGACCTTCATCTTCTCGGCTTTGTCCTTCGAGAGGACCACGTAGCCGTTCTGGTCTTCGGTGCGCTCGAGCAGGACGTCCACCGGATCGCCCGGTTTGATCGTCACCTGGCCCGAGAAATCCGTAAACTCGGAGAGCGGAATCATGCCCTCCGACTTGTAGCCGATGTCCACGATCACTTCCGAAGGCGTGATCGAGAGAACCCGACCCCGGATGATCTGTCCCTCCTGCAAATTCTTGAAGGAGCTCTCGTACTGTGCCAGGAGGTGTTGATACTCCTGCGGAGTCAGTTCCTGTTCTGTTTCCATCGGTTCGGTTTCCCGACCTCCCTCGTTACGATTTTCAGCCGCCATCGGAAAGGGGTCCCCTCTCATAAGTCTCTGAGACGCAAAGCAATATCCTATGTTGCCGCGTCCGGCGGAGTCAAATGGCTTTGCGCACCCGCCCCTCGATATCGGCCACGACGGCCTCCAGGGGCCTCGACGTAGAGTCGATCAGGACGTAGCGGTCGTCGAGGGTCAGGGGGGAATCGGCCCTGGACCCGTCGTCCCCGTCCCGCTTCTTCATGTCCCGGAGGACCTCCTCATAGGCCTGGGGTGTGCCCCGGGCCTCGAGCTCCCGGGTCCGCCTGTCGGCGCGGACCTCGGGGTCGGCCGTGAGGAAAAACTTGAAGGGGGTTTCCGGAAAGACCCGGGTGCCGATGTCCCGGCCCTCCATCACCCCGCCCCGCTCCCGTCCGAGCCTCTGCTGCATGGCCACGAGGCAGCGGCGTACGGCCGGGATCGCCGAGACCGCCGACGCGTAGAGCGAGATTTCCGGCTCCCGGATGGCCTCGGAAACGTCGCGTCCGTCGAGCAGGACGCGATTGCCCGCGGACACCGGGACGAGCTCGATCCGCGCCGCGGCCGCCAGCGCCTCCACGGCCTCCGGGTCCGCGATTGGCAGCCCGATACCCCGCTCCCGGGCGGCGAGCCCGACAGCGCGGTACATCGCGCCCGTGTCTATGTAGGGCACGCCGAGGCGGGCGGCGAGCGCCCGAGCGGCCGTGGATTTCCCGGCGCCCGACGGGCCGTCGATCGCGACGATGAGGGTCGGAGGCCGACTCACCGGGGCTTGCCGAGCCGCTTCAGCGCCTCGACCTCGCGCGGATGCAGCCGGCGATACGCCCCGGGCGAGAGCGCGGAGTCGCGGACGGGGCCGATGGCGACCCGTTTCAGCTTTGAAACCGGGTGCCCGATGGCCGCGAACATGCGCCGGATCTGCCGCGTGCGCCCCTCGCGGAGCGTGACCTTGAGCCACGTGTTGCCTTCCTCGCCGCCCTGGCGGGGCGTTCCGGACACGCGCTCGATGTCGCACGGCCGCGTCCGCTCGCCCTCGAGCAGGACTCCCCTGCGCAGCTTCTCGAGGCGGGCCGGCGCGGGCTCGCCCGAGACCTTCACCATGTACTCCTTGGGGCAACCGGTGGACGGGTGCGTGATCAGGCGCGCGAGATCGCCGTCGTCGGTCAGCAGGAGAAGGCCTTCGGTCTGCACGTCGAGGCGGCCGACCGGCTTGACGCCGCGGCGCAGCTTGCCGGGCAGCAGGTGCAGCACCGTGTCTCGGCCCTCCGGGTCCGACACCGTCGTGACGAAGCCTTTGGGCTTATTGAGCAGGATGTAGGTCCGCGGTCCGGTCTCCGGGCGAATGCGCCGATCGTCCACCTTGATCGAGTCGGTCTCCGGGTCCGCGCGGTCCCCGATCGAGGCGAGCTTGCCGTTGACGCGGACCCGCCCCTCGCGGATCCAGTCCTCCGCGGCCCGGCGCGACGCGAGGCCGCTCGCGGCGATGATCTTCTGGAGGCGGACGAGAGCCAGGTCACTCCTCCACTTCGAGATCGTCACCCGCGTCGTTCCTGTCGGGGTCGCCCTCGACGTGAATGGAGGGCGGGGCCGCGGTCGGGGCCGCGATCTCGCGCGCCTCGACCGTTGCCGCGAGGTCGGCGTCGAGGTCTTCGGGGCGCGGCAACTCCGTCAGCTCGTTCAACCCGAAGCGCATCAGGAAGTCCGGCGTCGTCTTGTAGAAGAACGGCATCCCGACGACGGCCTTCTTGCCGGCGGTCGAGACGAGCTTCTTCTCGAACAGCGTCTTCAGGACGCTCGAGGAATTGACGCCGCGGATGTCCTGGATCTCGGGCAGCGTGATCGGCTGGCGGTACGCGATGATGGCCAGCGTCTCGAGCGCCGCAAGGGACAGGCGGCTTCGCTCCGTGACCTCGTGAAACTTGCGCAGGAGGGCGTCGAATTCGGGCCGCGTGACGAATCGCCAGCCGCCGGCCACCCTCTCGAGCCGGACGCCGCGCTCGGCAGCGTCGGTGCGGCCGGCCAGCGTGGCCAGCGCCTCGGACACGGCAGCCGGCGTGGCGTCGAGCAGCTCGCCCAGGTCCTTCTCGCGCACAGGCTTCGGCGACGAGAAGAGCACGGCCTCGACGGCGGGCATGATCTTCTCGCCCGACGTCTCCCTCGGCGCCCGCGCTTCCCTCTCGGCAGCGGCAACCGCAACCGTCACGGCGGCGTTTGCGTCGGGGGCGTCGGTTTCGCTCATCGCTCCCTCACTCGACGTAATTATCGCGTATCTGCTGGATGGTGAACGGCAGATCGGTGCGCGTGGCGTGGATCTCGGCGAAGGGCCGGGGCTGGAACGCCCGGACGACGCCGAGGCGGATCAGTTCGAGGCACGCCAGGAACGTCGTCACGGCCTCGGCGCGATACCGCATCTGGCCGAGGAACTCGAGCAGGGACATCGTCCGCGCCGCATCGAGGCGCTCGAGCAGTTCGATCATCTTCTCCGCCACGGAGAAGCGCAGGTGGTGTATCGCGAGCGCCGGAGGGTGGGCGAGACGGTACTGCTCGCTCACCTTGCGGAACGCTTCGATGATGTCGAAGAGGGACACTTCCAGGCTCTCCTCGGCGCCCGCGGCCTTCGGGATCTCCGTTTCCGCCCGCGGCCACAGTCCCCCGCGGAGAGTGTCGATCGCATGGAGCGTCTCGGCAGACCGCTTGAACTTCTCGTAGTCGAGCAGGCGCTGGGCCAGATCCGCCCGCGGGTCCACCGCCTCCTCCCCGGGGGCGCGCGGGAGAAGCATTTTCGACTTGATGTAGATGAGCTCGGCCGCGAGCGCCACGTATTCGGAGGCGACGTCGAGGTCGAGTTCCCGCATGGTGTCGAGAAATGCGGTGTACTGCTCGGTGATGTCGGCGATCGGGATGTCGGTGATCGACACCTCGTTGACGCGGATCAGGTGCAGGAGCAGATCGAGGGGCCCGCTGAAGGCCGCGATCGCGACCGGCGGCAGCGCCCGTTCGTCCGTCTCTTCCGCCATCATGGCTCCGGCGAGAGGCGTACGGCGGCCCGCACCTTTTCCATCGTCTCCTCGGCCACGGCCCGGGCCCGCCCGTCGCCGGCATGGAGGACCTCCCGCACGACGTCCGAGGGCGACGCGGCCAGCTCCGCGCGCTTGCGGCGAAACGGCTCGAGCGCCGCGTTCAGGTTGCCGACGAGGTGCTTCTTGCAGTCGACGCAGCCGCGCGCCGCCGTGCGGCATTCCTCGTCGACGGTTCTGACTTCGGCCGGCGGGGAGAAGAGCTCGTGGAACGGGAAGAGGTTGCAGTTCTCGGGCTTTCCCGGATCCTGACGGCGGGCCCGCGCCGGGTCGGTCACCATCGCCATGACCTTGTCGCGGACCGAGTCGGCGGCCTCGGTGATACCGATCGTGTTGCCGTACGACTTCGACATCTTGCGCCCGTCGATCCCATTGACTTTCGGCGTGGGCGTGAAGAGGGCCTTCGGCTCCGGGAAGACGTCTCCGTAGAGACCGTTGAAGCGCCGGACGATCTCGCGGCAGATCTCGAGGTGGCTCGACTGGTCCTCCCCCACCGGGACCAGGTTCGCGCGGTAGACCGCGATGTCCGCCGTCATGAGCACGGGATAGCCGAGAAACCCGTGCGTGCCGAGGTCGCGCGTGCGCAGCTGTTCGATCTGGTCCTTGTACGTCGGCACGCGCTCGAGCCAGCCGAGCGGCGTGATCATGGAGAAGTAGAGGGCGAGCTCGGCGTGCTGGGGCACGCGCGACTGCAGGAACACGGTGGCCCGTTCGGGGTCGAGGCCGACCGCCAGCCAGTCGAGGACGGCCTCGCGGGTCGAAGCCGCGAGCGACTGCGTGTCCGCGTAGTCCGTCGTGAGCGCGTGGAGATCGGCCACGAAGAAGAAGCAGCGGTATCGGCCGCTCTTCTCGAGGTCCACCCAGTTCTTGACCGCCCCGAAGTAGTTGCCGAGATGGACGCGGCCGGTGGGGCGCAGGCCAGAGAGGACGATCTCTGTCACGTCAGGCCCCGAAGATCAGGCGAACGACGGCGCCCTGGATCGGGCGGAACAGCTTGCCGAGCACGGGCGTCGTGATCAGGAGGATCAGGATGAGAAAACCGAAGGGGCGTATGGCCGCAAAAGCGCGGGCGACCGCGGCGCCGCCGAGGGAAAGGAGCACGCCGCTGCCGTCGAGCGGCGGGATCGGCAGGAGGTTGAAGACGCCGAGCATGACGTTGACGAGGACGAAGAAGAAAAGAATGTAGGTGATCGGCGCGAGCGCTCCCGAGGCGAAACGATTGCCCTGGAGGGCCTCGAGCAGCTGTCCCATCGCGTCGGGAGCGAGCCGGCGGATCACCGCGAACGCGACGAGGCCGAGGGCCGCCAGCAGGAAGTTCGAGAGGGGGCCCGCGGCGGAGACGACCAGGTTGGCCAGGCGGGGGTCTTTCGTGTTGCGCAGGTCCACGGGCGTGGGCTTGGCAGCCCCGAAGATGAGGCCGGAAAAAATGTACAGCAGGAGGGGCACGAGGATGCTTCCAACGGGATCAATGTGTCTCAAGGGGTTCAAGCTGATGCGCCCGAGGTCCCGGGCGGTCGTGTCCCCGAACCTGAGCGCGGCATACGCATGGGCCGACTCGTGGAAGGAGATGGCGAAGAGAATGACGGCCAGCTGGATGGCGAAATCGACGACCTTGTGTTCCAAGCAGCCGGCACTATACAGGCTGTTCCGGGGCGGCAAAAAGCCGTAGATTCCCCGTCGATGAGACCGAAACCTTCGCTGCCCGCCGCCGTCTCTCTCCATGGCCGGGCCAAATGCAGATGAACTCGGGAACCGACGACGCGGGGTTGCTCGAACGGATCCGCCGCGGGGACACCGACGGCGCGGCCGAGCTCTTCGAGCGCTATGCGCCGGCGCTGCTGCGGTTCACCGACCGCATGCTCTCGGACCGGGCCTCGGCCGAAGAAGTGACACAGGAGGTCTTCCTGAAAGTGATCTCGCGGGCACACCAGTACGACGGTCGGGCCGGCGTGGCCTCGTGGCTTTTCGCCATCGCGGCCAACGCGTGCCGGGACCGCCGCCGGCGGGACCGCCGGGCCACGATCGTCCCGCTCGAGGCGGTGGCCGAGCCGCGCGCCCGCGGCGAAGGCGTGGAAGCCTCGATCGCGTCGCGCCAGCGCCGCGAGGCCGTTCGCCAGGCGCTCTCCGAGCTCTCCGAGGAACAGCGCGAGGCGCTCGTTCTCGCCCGCTACCACGGCATGCCCTACGCCGAGATCGCAAAGACCCTGGGGATCTCCGTGGGCGCCGTCAAGACCCGCATCTTCCGGGCCGTCGAAACCCTGAAGGCCCATTTTTCCGAGGGAGAAAGCTCATGGACTGCCGCGACGTAGCCACGCTTGGAGTCGAACGCCTCACCGGGGAAGCTTCCGAGGCCGCCCGCCGGGAGCTTGCGGCGCACCTGGCCGGGTGTGAGAGCTGCCGGCGCGAGATGGCCCGTCTCGAGGACGCATGGACGACGCTCGGCGCCGATCCCGACGCGGAGGTCACGCCCGAGTTCCGGCGACGGACGCTCGGTCTCATCGAGGAAGAGATGATTCGCGGCCGTGTCCGCGCCTTCCGCCCGCGGCCCACGTTCTTGCGCCCCGCCCTGCAGGCCGCCGCCCTCCTCGTCGCGGGCGTCCTCGGCTACTTCGCGGCCAGGGGCTTGCCGCACACGCCGGGTCCCGCCGTCGCGGCCGCCCCCGCCCCGGCAACAGCGGCCGCCACGGTTCCCGACCTCGCCGCCAACCCGCGGTTTGCCAACGTCTCCTACCGGGCCGCCGACAAGGACGGACGCGTCGCCATCGGCTTCGACGTGACCACGCGCCACGAGCTCGAGGGCCGGCCGAGCGACCCGGACGTGGCGAAGCTGCTGGCCTATCTCGTCGCGCACAACGCGGAGACCGCCGGTGAGAAATCGCGCGCCATCGAGCTCGTCTCGGAGCATTTCGGAACCGGCAATGCGCCCGCGTCCCCGGAGATCGTCGCCGCGCTCTCGGCCACGCTCCGGACCGACGCGAACCCCGGCGTGCGCAAGAAGGCGGCGGACGCGCTCGCGAGCTTCCCCGTCACGCCCGAGATTCGCGCCGTGTTCCTCGAGTCCCTCAAGTCCGACAAGAACCCCGCGGTGCGCCTGGTCGCCGTGGACGCCCTCGCGGCCGCCGCCAAGGCCTCCCCGGACGCAAACACGATCCAGTCGCTGCGCGAGAAGGCCGTGGACCCGCAGGAAAACGGCTTCGTGCGCGCCAAGGCCGCCTCGGCGCTCAAGGCAATCTCGTTCTGAGACAGCGTGCTGAAAGAGGGTGCGGGATGGATTATCGAGCGCCGCAGGGTCTGATGGAGGCGAGCGCGACAGCGATGCGACCGCCTCGTCGTCTGGCTCAAGGGACACTCGGACCGATGGGCTCCGGTAGCAGAACCTCTCGGCCGCCGTTCGCGATGCGAACGCCTGCGGCCGAAAGGGGAGTAACTCTCATGCTCGCCGGACGTCTCCCTTCGACGATGAACACACTGAAGTTCCCCAAAGCCGACTCGCCGGCCGAGTCGACCTCGTCCCGTGCCGACCGCCTTGCCGTGTGGATCCTCCTCGCGCTCGGCCTGCTCCTGATGCTCGTGTCGGTCGGAAAGGCCGAGCAGCCGGTGGCCACGCGGGTGGACCGCTTCACCGGCACGCTCGCGGCGGGCAAGACCCTCCGGATCGAGAACGTCTCGGGGGACATCGTCGCATCCCCCGGCCCGCAGTTCTCGGCAGTCGTGACCCTGACGGTCTCGGCCGTGTCCCAGCAGAAGGCGGCCGAACTTCTCAAGAAGACGGAGATCCTGTCGGACCAGGACGGCGGCGACTGGAGCCTCGAAACCGTGCTCCCGGAGTCACACCCGGGCCGCCGCAATGGCAACCGGCACGGCCTGCCGTGCGACCAGTGCCGCGTCGTCGCGCGCTACGAGGTCGTCGTGCCGCCCGGCGTCTCGGCCGAGTTTCAGACTGTCAACGGGGACGTGCGCGTGAAGGACGTCGACGGAGAGCTGAGCCTCGAGACGGTCAACGGGTCCGTCGCGCTGCAGGGCGCCCGGAGGAGCTTCTCGCTCCAGACGGTCAACGGGCACATCGAGGCCGCCGCGCAGGCGCTTCCCGATGACGCCGAAGTCTCGCTCCAGTCGGTCAACGGAAACGTCGCCCTGACGCTGCCGAAGGCCGCGACGTTCGACTTCGCCGCGTCGACGATGAACGGGACGATCGCCTCCACGTTCGCGCTGCCCCCGAAGGCGGCGCAACCGCTCGCCCTGCCGACCGAGCGTCGAAAAATGAAGGTCAGGGTCAAGGCGCCAAAGGCGGAGAAGGGCGACACGCCGCCACGGGTCGTCGTCGAGGACGAGGACGGGGAGCGCCGGGAGATCGACCTCGAAGACCTCGATCAGGAGCTGGCCGAGTCCATGAAGCAGGTCGAGATCTCGATCGAGCGCGGTATGCGGGACAACGAGACCGGCCTGCGCGAGCTCGAGAGGCAGCTCACACACATTCAGATTCCGAGCCCGATGCGCGAGTACAGCGGCGCGATCGGCAAGGGCGGCGCCACGATCCACATGGAAACCCTGAACGGAAAGGTGCTTCTCCTGGCCGCCGGGACGAAGGAGGCGGACGCGAAGACGCTCGTCTCCGAGCGCCGCTCGTTCGTCGTGACGGTGCCGAGCGTGCGTGTCCATCCCCTTCGCGCTCCGGCCCTCGCGCCCGCAGCTCCGGTGCCTCCGGTCTCCGGAGCTCCGCGGCCGCCCCGGGCCGCTCCGCCTGCGCCGCCCGCCCCTGCGATCGCCGACTTCGAGCACGAGACCGTTCGGGGCGACGTGGCAGGCGACTTCCTCTCGACCTCGAGTGGCGACTATCGGATCGGCAGGGTCAGCGGTCGCGTCAAGATCCTCACCCACTCCGGCGAGATCCGGGTCGGGGCTGCGGGTGCGGGAGCGGACCTGAAGACCTGGGGCGGGGACGTCGTGGTCGGAGCGGTGACGGGCGACCTCAAGGCGTCGACGCAGGCGGGAGACATCGTGGTCGAGTCGGTCACGGGCTCGGCGCTCGCCGATACGAACGGGGGCGACATCCGGATCGAGAGGGTCGGAGCAAGCCTGGATGCCCGCACGGCGGGCGGCGACATCCGCGTGCCCCGCGTGGGCGGCGGCGTCCGCGCAAGCTCGGCTGGCGGCGAGATCCGCATCGGCGTCACGACGCGCGAGGTCAAGGGCGGCATTACCATCCGCAACGACGGCGGCGACGTGACGCTCTCCGTGCCCGCCGACCTCAAGGCGGAGCTCGAGCTCACCGTGACGGGCGTCGAGGACGACGAGAACGCCATTCGCTCCGACTTCCCGGAGCTCGTGATCTCGAAGAAGGCTGGTCTCCAGCGGGCGACCGCGACCCTGAACGGAGGCGGCGAGAAGGTCGTGGTGCGGACGACGTCCGGGACGATCAGACTGAGGAAGGGGTCGGGGCAGTAAGTCGAAGTCTCCCGACCACCGACTACCTGATTCGCAGCACCGCCCTCGCCTCCAGCTCCACCTCGCCGCCGATTCCGGACCGCGGGTCGTGGCGGCCGGTCGCGAGGTACTCGCGGATCCCGGGACGAAAGCGCTTCCACTCTCCCTCGAATGTCGCGGTCGTATCGGTGGTGTCGGCGGCATTGTCGCGCCCGAGGCTCTTGAGCTGGTCGCGCGTCAGCGGCGGGTCGGTGAAAACACCGCGCCTCGCCAGCCACTCGAACCCGGAGGCGAGCACCCGGCCGTACCAGAGGGGCAGGTGGAGCAGCGGCTTGCCCGGTTTCCCCACGGCCGCCGCGATTTCGCGGTAGATGTCGTTCAAGGTGAAGACCTCGGGGCCGCCGACCTCGAAGGACCGGCCGGCGGTCTCGGGCTTCTCCAGGGCATCGGCGAAGACGCGGCTGACGTCCTCGATCGAGACCGGTTGGAATCGCGTCGTGCCGGGCCCGATGACCGGGATGAAGCCGGGATTCAGGCGCACGATCGGCGCGAGCAAGGATACGAAGCCATCGCCCTGTCCGAACACGATCGAGGGCCGAAAGATCGTCCAGTCGAGGCCCGAGGCGCGCACGGCCTTCTCTCCGGCGGCCTTCGTCCGCCCGTAGGCCGACGGCGAATCCTCGCTGCTTCCCATGGCGCTCATGTGCAGGTACCGCCGCACGCAGGCCGCCTTCGCGGCGTGGACGACGTTTTCCGTCGCCTCCCGGTGCATCCGGTCGAAGGTCTGCGCGCCCTTTTCGTTGATGATGCCGACCAGGTGCACGACGGCGTCGCGCCCCGCGGCCGCGGCGACGATCGACGCGCGGTCGAGCACGTCGCCGGCCGCCGTCTCGACGGGGTGGTTGTAGCGATTGCGGGTCTTCCGGGGGTCGCGGGCCAGCACGGTCACCGCGTGGCCCCGGTGCAGCAGGCGGTTGACGAGATGGGTCCCCACGAAACCGGTGCCGCCCGTGACGAGAACTTTCACGATCGCCTCATGGGTCCATCTTCTATCACGCGGGTCGGCGCCCGCCTACTTCGTCCGGGTTCAGGGAAATCCGAAAAGGTCGCTCGCCACGGACTGCCCGGCTTCCCGCAGCGTTGAGACGCGCCGCCGCGCTTCACCGAGCGCGGCGAGATCGCGTACGGGGTCCGCAACTCGCATCGCCGGCAATCCCGACTGGCGGCTGCCGAGCAAATCTCCCGGTCCCCGCGCCTCCAGGTCCTTCTCGGCGATCACGAAACCGTCCGAGGTCTCCTCGAGGACCGCGAGCCTCGCCCGAGCCTCGGGGGCGGCGTCCTTGCCGGCGATCAGGGCGCACCAGGACGGCCGCGTACTGCGCCCGACGCGCCCGCGCAGTTGGTGGAGCTGGGCCAGGCCGAACACTTCCGCGTTCTCGACGATCATGAGCGTGGCCTCGGGAACGTCGACGCCCACCTCGACGACGGTCGTCGAGACGAGCACCGGAAGTCGGCCGCTCGCGAAATCCCGCAGCGCGGCGGTGCGGTCGGCGGGTAGCATGCGCCCGTGCAGGACGCCGATGCGGACGTCCGGCAGCACCGCCGCGATCCGATCGGCGGTCGCCCGGGTGGCCGCGACTTCCCGCTCCCCCTGCTCGATCGCGGGCACGACCACGTAGACGCGCTCGCCCGCGGCAACCCGGCCGCCGGCGAACCGGTAGACCTTCTCGCGCCCGGACTCGTCGCGGACGCGCGTCACGATCTGGCCCCTTCCCGGGGGCTTTTCGTCGAGGACCGACACGTCGAGCTCGCCGTAGATGGCCCAGGCGAGCGAGCGGGGGATCGGAGTCGCGGTCATGACGAGAACATGCGGGGCGTCGCCCTTTCGGAAAAGGCGAGCCCGGTGAGCGACTCCAAAGCGGTGCTGCTCGTCCACGACGACGAGCCCCAGCCTGCGGAATTGGACCGGTGCCTCGGCGAGGGCATGCGTCCCGACGAGGACGTCAATTCTCCCGGCGGCGAGCTCCTCGAGGAGCTTGCGCCGCGCCGCGCCGCGCACCCGGCCGGTCAAGAGGGCCAGGCGCACCCCGGCGGCCGTCAGCCAGGACGCGAGGCTCTCGGCATGCTGTTCGGCGAGGATCTCGGTCGGGGCCATGAGGGCGCTCTGCACGCGGTTGCCCGCGGCGAGCAGGAGCGCGAGTCCCGCGACGACGGTCTTGCCCGAGCCCACATCCCCTTGGAGGAGCCGCGCCATCGCCCGGCCCGACCCGAGGTCGGAGGCGATTTCGCGCACCGCGCGCTTCTGCGCCTGCGTCAGGGGGAACGGGACGGCCTTGCGCGCCCGTTCGCGCAGCGACTCGCCGGCAGAGAGCACGATGCCGCGGCGCGCGTGGAGCCGCGCGCGTTTCTCCTCGATGCCGGCCGCGAGCACGAGCAGCTCCTCGCGCGCGAGCAGTCGGCGAGCCGTCTCGGCCGCCTCGGGCTCGGTCGGGAAATGCGCGTCCTCGAGAGCGCGCCGGATGGCGTCGGGCGGCGCGGCCGCCGCCGCGAACCCCCGTTCGAGCCGGTCGAGAATGCGCCTCGCGAGGGCCCGCCACGCGCGCGAGGGCAGGTCGCCCGCGCGGTGGTAAACGCCCACGATGCGGCCGGAGTGGACCGGGTCGGCCTCCTCCCCCTCGGCGACGAACTCCGTTTCCGGGTTCTCGATCCGCATCTCGCCTCGGGCCGACGGCACCGGAGTGCCGTAGAGCGCCGCCCGCGATCCCGAGAGCGCCTTCACGAAGGACGGATAACGGTTGTGCCACACAACCCGGACCGCGCCGGTTCCATCGTCCGCGACGGCCTCGACGCGCAGCGTCCCCCGGCGCATGCGGACGGAACGCACGCCCTGGAAGCGCACGAGGACCGTCGAGGGCCTTCCCCACTCGAGGCCGGCCACCGTCGCGAACCGGCGGCGGTCCTCGTAACGGAACGGAAGGGCCAGCAGGAAGTCGCCGACCGTTCGAAAGCCGTCTGCGGCGAGGCGCTCGGCGCGGGAGGGCCCTATGCCGGGAATCCGGGAGACCGGGTCGCGCAGGCGGAGCGGAACGGGCGGATCCGGGGCGGTCGGTATGGATCAGCCCTCGGGGGCGTGGAACGTCATCGAGACGAGGCCGAACTTCAACACGTCGCCGCCCTGGACCGCGATCGGCACGCCCGTCGTGAGGCGGTTTCCGTTGACGTACGTGCCGTTCATGACCCCGATCTCTTCCATGACGTAGTACGTGTCGCTCATCTGATAGAGCTTGGCGTGGCGGCGCGACGTCGAGCGCTGCGGGTCGAGCGGCGTCAGGTCCACGTCGGGCGTGATTCCCGTGACGGGGTCGCTGCGGCCGACGAGCGTGTCGCCCTCGCGGTTCAGGAAGAACTCCGCCGCCGGGTCGTCGCACACCAGCCGGCAGGAGTCCCGCTCGGGCTCGACCCTGCGCTGGGCCGGCTTCTCCTCCTCGGGGACCCGCCGCCCCACGGCGTCCTCGAGCATCGCCGTGACCTCGCGCAGGCGCCGGGAGAGCTTGCGCATCATGCGCACGGCGATCTCGGTATTGCTCTTCAACATCGCGTCGAAGGTGGCCCCGTTGATACGGACGAGCTCGACGTCCGTTTTCGCGCGGGCCGAGGCCGTGCGCGGCACGTCCTCGAGGACACTCATCTCGCCGAAGAAGTCGCCCTTCTCGAGCGTGGACAGGGCGCGGGTTTCGCCCCCGATCACCTTCAGGAGCTCCACGGTCCCCGACTGGATGATGTACATGTCGGTCCCGATGTCGCCCTCGGAGAAGATGATGTCGCCCATGAGGTGGCTGACCATGAACTTCTCGTAGGGGTTCTTCCCGCCGCCCCCGGGCCCGGACTTGAAAACGGCCTTCACGGACGGCATGCGTCCTCCCCGGTCACGGCCGGCCCCGCGAACTCGACGAGACCGCGGTCGGCATCCACGCGGACCGGCAGGCCCAGGGGCAGCGTCCGTGTGCGCGCCAGGTGCCCGGCCGGAAATCCGGACACGACGGGAAAAGGCGCTCCCGCGAAGTAGTGGCGCAGCCAGGCGGCGACGGTCTCAGGAGACTCGCCGCCGCGCGCGCCGGGCGAAATCGATCCGATGACCATGGCTTGCAGTCGATCGAGGGTACCTGACCGTTCCAGCTGGGTCAACATTCGGTCCAGCCTGTAGGTGTCTTCGCCCACGTCTTCCCAGAAGAGCACCGATCCCAGGCCCGCCACGGCCTCCGGCGTTCCGCAGAGGGACGCGATGAGGGAGAGGCACCCTCCCGTGAGGGGTCCCAGTCCGGTGCCTCCGGCGAGGATGTTGGCTTCGCCGATGCGTTCGGGCGCCGGTGTGGCGCCGGCGAGCACCGCCTCCCAGTCGAGGCCCTCTTCGTCGGCCATCGAGACCGCCACCATGGGTCCGTAGAACGAGGCGAGCCCGCACCGCCGGCCGAGGAAGGCGAAGAACGCCGTCAGGTCCGAGCCCCCGAGGTGGATGCGCGGACGGGCGCGGATCTCGTCGACATCGAGCAGGGCGAGCGTCCGCGACGCGCCGTATCCGCCACGCGCGAAGAAGATGGCGTCGATGCCCGGGTTGCGCGCGAGCTCCCGATAGCCCTCCGCGCGCTCGGCGTCCGAGCCGGCCAGGAAACCCAGGCGCGACCCGACGTTGCCCGCGAGCACGACGCGGTAGCCCTTTCGCTCGAGGGCTGCGACGCCGGCGGACAGGCGCGCTGGATCGATCGGGCCCGAGACGGCGGCGATGCCTATGGTGGCGCCCGGCCGCAGTCGCGGAGGAAGAACGAGGGGCGGCGTAAAGAGCTCCGAGCGGGCCTGTAAGCCGAATCCTGTCCCCCGGTTGCCCGGGGCCGCGATCATTCCTCTGGGCCCGAGGTCGCCCTCGGGCTCGAGCAGCCGACCCGGAAGCAGCTCACGGTGTGTGAGGCGGGACGGGCGCCCGCTGCTTCCCTATTTGGCCTTGCTCCGCATGGGGTTTACCGTGCCCCCGCCGTTGCCGGCGGAGCGGTGCGCTCTTACCGCACCGTTTCACCCTTGCCGTCCTTTCGGAAGGCGGTTTGTTTTCTGTGGCACTTTCCTTCGCGTCGCCGCGACCGGGGATTACCCGGCATGCCGCCCGTATGGAGTTCGGACTTTCCTCTCCGGGTTCCCGTTGAAAAGAGCCCGGAGCGATCACGTGGCCCGCTCGGAGCCATACCGAGACTACCACGGGGTCAGGGCTGCGTTGGTGGCTATCGCGGCCGCGCGGCCGGTAGGTGGCCCCGGCCCCGTCTCCTTACTTGGAGAAATCGTCTCGGGAATGAGACTTCGCCGCCCTCGCCCCTGAATTCACTCCCTGTTGCTCTCATCCCCGAAATACCTCATCCACTCGTCGACATCGACCTTGCCCACGGCCTCTCGTCCGCCGGCCCCCGCCCTCGCCTCTCGCGCCCCGAAGCGCTCGAAGAACGCCCCGGGCGCGAGCACCTTCCCCCCCGCCTCCCTCACGCGGCTTCCGAGCCCGCGGTCGGCGGTGACGACGATCACCTCTGCCGGCGCGGTCGCCTTTGCCACTTCCCTCACGATGGCGTCGTCGGCGCCTCGCCCGTCCGCCACCCGCACCGAAAGGGCGCCGAGCGAGGTCGGGCGCTCCCCCGCCGGCCCGTCGAAAAAGATCGTGGCCCGCGCCCGCGTCTGGCGCAGGCGCTCCGCGATCTCGGCGACGAAGGCGGCCCGGTCGGCGTCGGAGGGCCGCGCCGTGCGCCGCACCCCTCCGATCAGGTTGTTGCCGTCGAGCAGGTAGGGCATGGTCGTGGCCTCCGGATCGGCGACCGCGCCGTCAGGATTCCCGCAGCCGCCGGCGAGGGTGCTTCAAGCGGAAGAACAGCACGGCGAGGCCGTGGACGACTCGCCGCCGCTCGAGGATCAGCAGGAAGGCAAGGGCTGCGACCAGGAGCGCGGTGAACCACGGCACGAAGAAGACGAGAGCGCCGATCGCGAGCGCGAGGGCGTCCTCGGCCAGCGAGACCGCGATCTGCGCCATGCCCCGTGTTGCAGCGGTCGACGTCAGCCGGGTCGTGGACTTGACGAGGTGCGTCGCGAGGGTCGCGGCCGCGCCCGCCACGGCGAGGCCCGCGCGGCCGTACGGCGACGTCTCCGGGACCGCGGCGAGGGTCAGCAGCGCGCCGACGACGGGCCGCAGCACCGTCTGGACGAGGTTCCAGAGATGGTCGACGATCGGGATCTTGTCGGCGACGAATTCGGCCAGAAAGAGGACGAGCGCCGCGGTGACCGCGAAGTGGCTCGAGAGCAGAGCGGTCGTCGAGCCCGGGAACTCCTGAGGCAGAACGAGGTAGAGGCCGTTGAAGAGCAGCAGGATCGCCCAGGCATTCAGACCGGCGGCTGCGGACAGGCCGAGGCCTGTCAGGAGAGCGGTCAACCCCGGTGCCGGAAGATGCGCGACAGCAGACCCGGCGATTGGGGCGCCTGCGGCGCCTGCTCGGCGGGGGGCGGGGCCTGAAGGGCCGGGATCCGGGCCGCGCCCGGTTCCGGCGGCGGCGCAGGCAGCGCCGCCTGGGCCTCGAGCGTGCGCTGCAGCAGCTCCTCGTTCTCGGGCGACGGATCGAGGGACACCGCACGGCGGGCGAAAGGCTCGGCCTCGTGCGGGCGCTTGTGCTCGAGCAGGGCTCTCGCGGCCTCGAGCGAGAACGCGACGCGGCGGCTGTCCAGGCGCGCGGCCTCCTTCAGGTTGGCGAGGCCCTGGTCCGTCCAGTTCGGATTCTTGAGCTCGACCTGCGAGAGGACGTACCGGAATTCCGCGTTGTCCGGAACGAAGCGCACCGCTTCGCGCAGCATCTCGACGGCCGGGTGGTAGTCCTTGTCCTCGATGAGCTGGCGGGCGCGTCGGAAGTTCTGCGTCGCCTGTTTCTTGCGCATCTCGGGGTCCGCATCCGCCGTGAACACCGGGGTGGGCGCCGCCTCGAGACTCTGGTCGTAGAGCGCCCGCTTGTCCGGGTCCGAAAGCGTCTCGTAGGCCTTCTTCATGCGTTCGAAGACGGCCGTCAGCTCTTTCTCAAAGCGCGAGAGGTCGTCGCGGTGCCGAAGGTCCGGGTGGAAGAGCCGGCTGCGCTCGAAGTAGGCCTCGGCGACCTTTTCGGGCGGGGCCTCGCGGGGGACGCCGAGCAGCTCGTAGTGCGTCAGCCAGTCAATCCGGCGATAGGTGTTCTTGACGAGCTCCGCATGCCCCGGCGAGCGCTCCGCGGGCTCCGCGGAAACCTCCACGTTGAGCCCGTGGAAGCCGCCGCGGCCGCTCGCGGGGCGCGAGGCGCCGTCCTGCTTCCACTCGACGATGCCGCACGAGACCAGGGCGTACAGGATCTTGGCCATCGCCGCCCGCGAGGTGCCCGTGATCTTCAGCAGCGAGTCCACGTCGAGGATGCCGTCGATGCGCGACAACAGGTACGCCTCCTGCGGCGCCAGAGGCAGATACTGGTAGCGCGACATGGGATCGGTCGCGAGGATCGGCACGCGATGTCCGTCGCCGAGGCGGTCCCGGAAGGCGTCGCTTTCCGGCAGGCGGCGCAAGCCCTCGACGATGATGGCCGCCGTTGAGAGCGTCAGGGCGACGTCCGGATCGAGCACGCCGGACGACGCCTGGAACTTGTACTCGCCGGTGTCCCAGGCGAACGTCGAAAAGACGATCTCCTCGACGAGCCGGCGCATTTCGGCGTCGAGGACCGTCCGGGAGACGAGGCCGCGCTCGACGATGATCTTTCCGAGTCGCGCGCGGCCCTGCTTGGCGACCGTGTCCAGGGCCCAGTTCAGGTCCGTGTCGGTGATCCAGCCCCGGCGCTTGAGGAAGGCGCCGATCCGCTGGCCCTCCCTCGAGGAAGTCGCGGTCCGCAGCTCCCCTTTCTCGAAGAAGAGGTGGCGGGTCTCGTCGCCGTGGACCAGGGAGAGCGTGCCCTTGAGCCCTTCGAGAAAGATGCGCCGCAAGACCTGCGGCAGCGGCGTCTCCGAGAGAGACCCGCGAAAACCGGCTGGCGGCGGTGGTGTGCTCATCGGGGCGTCAGGACTCGCGTGGGCGACGTTTTAGGGTAGCAGAAAGCGGCCCGTTCAGCGCACGCCGGTCACGGCGGGGTGGTTCTGGGGCGTGGAGAAGAAACGCGGCGCTCCCGAAAGAGCCCGCCGCGCGGCCTCGATCGTCGCATAACGGCCCCACAGGACGCGGAAGCAGGTCTTGCCCTGATAAGAGGTCGCGAGGACCCACATGTTGCCAGCCGGCCGGTCGTGCTGGAAAGCCTCGGTCAGGGAGCCGACCTCGCATGCGAGCTCGAGCTGTATCGCGTAGTGCGTCTTGCGGTCCTCCGCCAGCCGCTTCGCCTCACGGGAAGCCCGGTCGAGCCAGTGCTGCCGCGTGCTGTCGCCTGCCGGTTCGGCCGGCGCCGGCGCGGCCGCCACCGCCGGGGCCGGCGTCGGCCGTGCACGCGTTGGCCGAGGCGTCGGTTTCGCTCGCTTCGGCTTCTCGGTGGGAGCCGCGGTCGGCACCGTCGTCGGGACGAGGGTTGGCACGGCAGCCGTCGGCAATGGCACGCTCGTCTCGACGGCGGTAAGGGGCACGGCAACCGGGACCTCGGTCGCCGTCGGTGCCATCGCGGGTCGGGGCTCCGTCACCGAAGGCGAAGCGCCCCTGCTCCTGAACCACAGTATCGCGAGGACGGCAACGGCCAGCGCTGCCAGGGTCCAGAGAAGGGGCGATCCCGAGCGCTGCGCGGGCCGCTCCAGGATGCCGACACCCGTGTTCGCGTCGAGCGGGCTGTCGAAGCCGCTCGCCTCCTGCTCGAATCCATGGATGCCTGCCTGGGCGGGCTCGCCCTCGAGCGCGGCCGTCTCGAGGTCCGGCTCGAGCGAAGGGCGGCCGGAAAACGGAGCGTCCGTCATTGCCGATTCTTCCGGCCGGCGGATTCCTCCGAAATCTTCCGGGACTTCCCACTGCGCGTTCTCATCACGCTCGGCCGCTTTTCCGGCTTCGTCGCGGAGTGCCGTCTCCCCGAGGATCTCCTCTTCGTCTGGCTCTTCGTCTGGCTCCTCTTCCTCCTCGAGGTCGCCTGCCTCCTCGATCTCTCCTTCTTCTGCGTCTCCGTCCGCCCCGTCGCCGGCCGGCTCCGTCGAGGCTTCGGCCTCGGCCTCTTCCTCGACCTCTTCCTCGATCGAGGCCGGCGCGCCCGCCCGCGCGGCCGCGGCCCCACCGTGCTCCGGCGAGCCGCCATCGGCGGCGAACGTGGGGTGCACGAGCCCGAGGGTGACGAGTGCGGCGAGAAGTTTCTCGACGGCGAAAGCCTCCGCTGGCGCCTCGCTCGCGATCTGCTCCGCGCTCGAGGTCCCGTCGATCAGCCGAACCACCGACTCGGCATCGGCCGTCAGGCCGAACGTCGCGAACTCCGCGTCGAAGTCGGATGCGCGAGCCAGCGGAACGTCCGCGCCGCCGAGGTACTTCAGGACGAGGCTGCGATCCCGCGACCGCAGGAAGAGCTCGAGAAGGAGACGGGGAATCGGCAGCCGGGGCTCCGACGATTCGCGCTCGGGCTCCGTGGTCCGGAAAAAGAAATACTCGCCCTCGAGCCAGGTCAACAGATCCGAGAGGACCTCGACCGCGCGGATCTTCTCGCCCCATCGGTACTCTCGCCGCGTGAGCACGCCGGCCTGAAGCGCGAGAAGCGCGCGGTCGGCTCCCTCCGGAGCGGCGAGCCGTTCGAGCGTGCGCGTGTCGAGTTTTCCGGCGCGCACGAGAATGGCGGCGGTCTCGAAGCGGGGGTCCGAGGACGAGCTCGCCACGATCTCGCCGCCCTTGATCTCGAAGCCCGCCGTGGCTCCCGAGCGCGAAAACTGCAGCGAACCGCTCGCGGCCTCGCGCCAGAGCGCCACGAGGCAGGCCAGCAGATCCACGCTCCGGACGTCGCCCTCATGCTCGAAGACCGTTCTCATGCTCCCACCGACTCCTCTCCGGATCCGAGGTACATGGCCACGGCGCGCGCCGCCGACGGTCCGACGGCCGCCGCAATCTCCTGCGGATCGGCGCCCCGCAGCCCCTTCACCGAGCCGAAACGGCGCAGGAGCAGGCGCGCACGGACCGGGCCCACGCCTGGGATTTCCGTCAACCCGGTCTGGCGCATGCGCTTGCCGCGCCGTTGCCGGTGCTTCGTGATCGCGAAACGGTGCGCCTCGTCGCGGACGCGCTGGACGAGCTGGAGGGCCGGGTCCCTGCGGGAGAGGCGGATCGGCTCCGGGCGGCCGGGGGCCCAGATCTCCTCCTCGCGCTTGGCAAGGCCGACGACCGGCAGGTCGAGGCCGAGCCGGTCGAGGGCCGTCAGTGCCGCCTGGAGCTGCCCCCTTCCGCCGTCGACGAGGACGAGGTCGGGGAGCGCGGCGCCTTCGGCCTGGAGCCGCCGGTAGCGCCGGTCCACGGCCTCAGCCATGCTGCGGAAGTCGTCCGGCGCGAGCAGGTCCTGGGACGCGATGTTGAAGAGCCGGTACTCGGCCTTGCGGGGCTTGCCGTGCTCGAAGACGACGAGCGAGGCGACACTGTCGGTTCCCTGCGTGTGCGAAATGTCGAAGGCTTCGATCCGGCCGGGAGGAATCGCGAGCCCGATGGCGCGGCCCAGGCGTTCGACGGCGACGGCCTCGTCGCCCCCCGCGCCGCGAAAGCGCACGCGGTGGCGCTCGCGAGCGTTGACCTCCGCCATCCTCACGCGCTCCGCCGCCGGTCCCCGCTGCGGCGTCCGGACCGAGACCCTCGCGCC
>Ga0209048_10001719_pt1 | contig 22143 bp, 38 predicted proteins | sample FrelakmetCRP12CR_FD_187146 | JGI IMG/M metagenome (GOLD analysis project Ga0209048, IMG submission 187146) | Freshwater lake sediment microbial communities from the University of Notre Dame, USA, for methane emissions studies - CRP12 CR (SPAdes)... | ecosystem: Environmental > Aquatic >... | reverse complement strand
TTTCTTGATTCTAAAGAAGTTTTCCAAGAAGTAATAAATGGTTATGCCGCTGGCTATCTAGTTGCGCATAACCATTTCTACGATATGCGTGTATTAGAAAATCATGGTATCGATACATCAAATCACAATTGGATTTGTACATGGAGAATGGCTAAGAAGTTATTCAACGGTGCAGAAGCCATTGAAGAAACAAATTTGCCATATTTGAGATTTGCACTTGAATTAGATGTGCCAATTGAAATGCGTTGTCACAGAGCTGGTAATGATTCCTATATGACTGCAAAACTATTAGAAGTTTTTGTAGACCTCATGGAAGAATCGGGATTGCTTGATAAGGAACTTCCTTATGGTCCGCAAATTCAAGACTTTTCATTCTCCCCTATTATCTATGAACGTATGCCATTTGGTAAGCATAAGGGTGAATTAATGACCGCAGTGCCACATAGTTATTGGCAATGGGCAATGAGAAATACTGATTGGTTCAATGAGGAAGCAGATAACTTTGATCCTGACCTAGCAGCCAGTATTCACAAAGCTTTAGGAATTGATTAATTACCGTTATTATTACGAGCGCCATCCATGGTTCGAGATGCAAGCATCCTGGATGGACTAGGTTCGTAACGTTGGAATTCATGATCGTATGGTTGACCAGCATGTGCGCGAGCAATTTGTAAACCACGATATCCAGGAGATTGAAGCTTGCCCTCCTTGGGTGTATTCGTGTATTCTGGCTGAGGCTCGGTGTTGGGCTTTAAGAAAATAGGTGTTATTTCTTCCGCAAACCATTGTTTAAAATGTTCGTCATAATACTTAGAATTCTTTTCTTTATACTTAACATCTTCGGGATTATAAAACTTGTCAAATTCATGCCCTGCTTCTTTATAAAATCGAGCAACAACGTCTGTGGCACTTTCGCCTAAGAATTCTTTAATCTTCATAATACTATTTATCACAGGAAACATAAAATGAGAAATGCTTTGGTACCAATCGTAGTTGAACAAACCGCACGCGGAGAACGTTCATACGATCTATATTCACGCCTAATGAAGGAACGTGTAATTTTCTTCAGTGGCGAAGTTGAACCCAATATGTGTAATGTAGCAGTTGCTCAATTACTATTTCTGGAAGCAGAAAATCCTGAACAACCCATCAACATGTATATAAATAGTCCGGGTGGTAGTGTCTACGATGGATTGGCCGTTTACGATGTTATGCAATATATCAAATGCCCGGTAGCAACTTATGTTACTGGCTGGGCAGCTAGTATGGGCAGTTTTATTGCTCAGGCCGGCGCGCCAGGTATGCGTTATCTTCTACCGCGAGCCATCACTATGATTCACCAACCCTCGTCTGGAACAAGGGGAAAAGTTTCGGATATGGAGATTGATTTAATTGAGAGTATTCGTATTAAGAAGGAAATGACTGAGCTTTATGTAAAGCATAATTCCAAAGGCGTAACATACGAAAGATTCGTTGAACTTATGGATAGAGACAGATGGTTGACAGCGCCCCAAGCATTAGAACTTGGACTTGCAGACCATATTGTTGAAAAGAGAATATGATCAGAGTAACAGAAAGTGCTAAAGAAAGAATGATTGATGTATTGACTAATGAGAATGCATTAATCCTCCGTTTTGGATTGCAAGGTGGCGGCTGCAATGGGTTTCAATATTTCTTTGCTGTTGAAGAAAAACAGGAAGAAGATGATTTTGAAATTCCATTAGACGAAATGCATGTGCTTGTGGTAGATGCTGCAAGTAATATGTATTTAGAAGAAGCAGAGATTGATTACAAAAGAGATATTATGGGTGATAGTTTTGTATTCAATAATCCAAACACAAAGACAAGTTGTGGTTGCGGGAGTTCGGTAGGATTCTAATAAATACGTTATCATTAAAGGATAACAAAATGGAAGAACCATCTAAAGTTCTATTATGTCTTGAAGGGGTCAGAGGACTCTACGAGTACGGACTGGCATGGGCAGTACATATTCCATTGAACTATATATCTCCCAAAGGAGATGGACATCCTGTTTTAATTTTACCCGGATTAGGCGGAGCCGATGGATCTACGCATTACATGCGTAATTTTCTTGATGGTTTAGGATATGAATCATTTCCATGGGGTCAAGGTAGAAATCTTGGCCCACGCTTGGGAATGACTGAAATGGCGAAACGCCTGGCTGACCTTGTGCAGAGTATATCGAGAGACACGGGCGGACAACAGGTCAGCTTAATAGGCTGGAGTTTAGGCGGTATTTACGGCAGGGAAATAGCCAAGATGTGTCCCGACGTAGTGCGACAAGTGATTACATTAGGCACGCCGTTTAAGGAGATTTCTAGTGGAACTAATGCTGCACGTCTCTATGAATTCTTAAGTAAAGATAAAAGCCACAGGGATCCACATATAGTAGAAAAAATTGGTAAGGCACCACCGGTGCCATTCACCTCAATCTATAGTAAGACAGATGGTGTGGTACACTGGAAATGTTCCATCGAGGTTGAGAGTTCAATAGCTGAGAATATTGAAGTTCCGGGAGCAAGTCATTTGGGTTTAGGGCATAATCCAATATCAATGTTTATTGTAGCGGATCGGTTAACTCAGACTCGAGAGCATTGGGAACCATATTATAAGTAACAAGAACCGGGTCCGCCCGGTTTTTTAACGTTCGTATGTTTGACACAACATGGTTAATATGTTATATTATATACATATTAGCAATATAGGAGAATGATAATGAATAAGAGCATGTATGTACCGATGAACGAGTTAATTCGAGACAAAGATACATCGTGGACTTTTACTCATTTAAATATTCCTTATCATGAGATTGCTAAAAAGGGTATTGTTATTTGGTGTGTCGAACATCTGGAAGGACGTTGGACAATGCTGGGTGGCAATAAATTTGGATTCGAGGATGCAACCGATGCAACAATGTTTCGAATGCAATTTGGATTCGGGGTTTGACGTAGTATAAATAGTTTATAGAAATATGAACGAGGAGGCACGCTATGTACGATGTACCGGAATTGAAGCAAAGGCTTATCATTATTAAGCATTCTAATCTTGATGATGCAACTATCCTCGACGAAAATTATAGGCAGCTTATAAAAGAGTCTCCAAACTCTGATGAGCGTGAACAGTTCATAATTCTACATTCGATTGTCCAACGTAGAATTAGTAAACTACTGGACTCAAATGGAAGACATCAATTATAATAGGTTCTATGAAATATTTTATAGGTATGGTTCGTATCCAAGGGTTGAAGTAGTAACTGAAACTCACGATATAACTACAATGGGTACGGCTATACAGCAAATAGCAGGCCATACCACAATAAAATTGAACATAGAATTCCATGGTCGGGGGTTTGACCATTTTATCGAAGATTTAATTCGTCTAGAAGAAATAAAAGATGAAGGATATCTTCGACGTCATAACCCTACGCTTCAACGGGCCTATGAAGAATATCAACTTTTACTAAAATTATCAAAATAATAAATGCTCAATATCTCACGAAATATTTACTCAGCCTGGAATACAGCAAATCAAAAGAATCCACTACCAGAATCAGAAATTATACCAATAGGTGATTCAGCTAACGAGAAGAAAAAACTTGAAAACGTAACTAAGAAATACTCTGATCTACGAGAACACGAGAATTTTCCATTACCGGGATTTACATTATTCTCAACCAATAGAAAAAATTATGGGTCTGCAGACCCGACTTGGTTGGTTATTGATCCACGAGGATTTTTAGTAAGAATTTCTAATGGTAATTTAGAAGATATTTTACACGTTACAGGAATCACAGAAGGATTAATTCAAGAAGAATGTGTCTGGGCAAGAGATAACTCAGAAACTAAGATGCGATTGATTCCTGTAAGTTCTCCAGAATATACAGAAGCCGTAAGAAATACAGAGCTTATCGAAGGAAAGGTGAGCATGAAGGAGGTACAGATAGGTGATACTGTAATCCTTCAAAACGAGTTACAAGGAAAATATATGGGTGTTGTATCCCTATATGGACCACTTAATAATTATTCTTATGATAAGGAATTCAAGACTCAAGGATTTTTGCGTAGACAGGTTGTACAGGTTGCGCAGGGACAATATCACTATCAGACAGATTTAAAAATTCTAAAGGTTGTTAAGAAAATTGAACAATCTATGACACGAGAAGAATCTGTAGAGGAAATGAATAAAGATATTGGATCTGGCAATGCATATTTTAGTAATAATCCAACGATGAATCAAAATTATTATTCAACCCGTGGAATGATTAAACTTGCTTCAATACATGCGGTACCAAAGATAACATTATCCTTTGTAGAAATTACTAAAACTGAAGCTACTCAATTTTTTTATTATGCTCAGACTATATCAGATTTTGGTATATTGGTTGTAGAGGATAATAAGGGTATAAAATCGCTTATTGATTTTCCATACTCCTTTTCAAATAGTAAGGTGACTATTGATGCGTTTGGTATTTGCCTATTAAGCAGTCAGTTAGTAAATGGTATGGAAAAGATAACACTAAAAGATAATAGAAATTATTATAGTGGTAGTGGAAGACAGGTAATAGAACTCCATGCACTTGACGAATTTAAAAAGTTCTATAAAATAGTCAAACACGTAAAGACTAATACTTTCGTTTGAACTAAGGAATATAATGACAAAGAAGATTGATCTAGAAAGATACGCAACATTTGTGGATGGCGTAACAAGCAAGCCAAGTAAAGATCTACAAACCCTGATGAACAGGATGGTAGAATTAGAAGCGGCAGGTGCGAATGTCCCTCGACTATTAACAGCAGGTATCGGCCTCCCGGGCGAATCTGGAGAATTTAGTGAATTGGTAAAGAAGATAGTATTTCACGGCAAAGATTACAGTCCGGAAAATATTGTTTTGCTGAAAAAAGAATTGGGTGATGTGGCCTGGTATTGGACACAGGCATGCTTGGCATTAGGTGTTGATCCAAATGCTATTATTTCTGAAAATGTGACAAAATTAGAAGCACGTTACCCTGGTGGAAAATTTGATGCCTGGTACTCCGAAAATAGACGAGACGGCGATTTCTGAATTCCGTAAGATAATCATGCCAATGATACGTAGGATTATGCCTACGTTGATTGCGCAGGAAATCGTTGGCGTGCAGCCAATGTATTTCTCGAATAGAGATAGACTATATAGAGATAATGAAGCAGTTGTTTCTTATATGATTGTAAATCATGTTTCAATAAGACCATTTATGGCAAAGAATTGTCTTGAGCCAAATCATCATTATCGTCCTTGGCTTGAGGAACATATTGGTGAACAAGGTGTTAAGTGGAATTGGGAAATTTGTGGAACAGATATAGATTATCTGGAGATATACTTTACAGATAAAGAACATGCTACATTATTTGAATTAACATGGCCGTAACCAAATCATACGTGGATGCAATGACAACTGGAATGTCATGGTGTTCCGGAAGACCTTCTAATCCTCTAGTGGGTGATTGCTATATGGATACCAATAGTATGACTATGCATACCTGGATAGGAACTAAATGGGTTCAGTTAGGAAGTGCAAGGTCTGAAGAAAATACACCCACACCTACAATTCCAACACAAGAACAATTAGACAAATATCCAGCACTGAAACAATCATGGGAAGAGTACCTAGTCATAAAAAGGTTATTAGGCCTATAAATCAGACCTATAATATCCATATTTGTGATCCGAGCGATGAAAAGATAACTCAAATGCTTGACTACTGCCAAGAGTTTAAGTTAGAATTCTTGTCATACTCTGTCACTGATGTTAGTGATGTATCGGGGCGTTGGGATACCATTGCCCGGTTTGTATTTAAGAATGATCAGGATGCAATGATTTTTAAGTTAAAATTTAAATGAAGCATAATAAAACTGTTGTTAACCATTGGCGTTATGAGGATGGTTGGCGAGATACACCACAGGTTTTCAGAAGCAAAGACCCGAGTTTGCCTGAAAGAGAGTTCAGCCCAGAAATAATAGGATGGCATTGCTGGGTATATCCTACTGATGATCAAGATTTTGAAGGATGGATGGAACAAAATATGAAGGGCGAGGTAGATGTAACCCATCGATTCAATTCCGGCAATCCTATGTATACCGTTATGATCAAAGATGATCAGGATGCAACATTATTTAAATTGACTTGGATGTGAGAGTCTTAAAGAAATCTATATGGCCATATCAGGCCATTCTCAAAATAAATGATGTCGTATTAATCGCAGAAGCTGATAACTGGTGCGAAGAAAAGATTGGGAAAGAATATGTAGATTGGTATCCTTATAATGGCAATGTGTATGCCTTTAAGAATAAGGGTGATTGCGTTGCGTTTAAACTAAGATGGGGATTTTAAAATGGGATTAAGAAAAGCAGTAAAGCGTGTAATTAGCAGAATGGTTAGATGGTCTATGCAGGATAATGAGCGTGATGCTCCCCAACCAGCATACCCCGGGAATATGACCAAATCTCGCGGGGCCGCCGCCGGAACTAGTATTGAGGATGGAACCAACGGTATGAATTTTACCGTGTATAATGCTACGGGTGGTAAGGTCGTACAAATTCGTACCTATGATCCGCGTAATGATAGAACAACATCTGCTCTTTATATTGTTGCCGATAAGGAAGATTTAGGAGAAGAGTTAGCTCAGATTATCACACGAGAAAGCCTAACAAGGTAATATGGATGTAACAAAAGAAAAATGGATGAAGCGCATCCTAAAAATGGCCAAGGAGGTAGCGACCTGGTCCAAAGATGAATCAACCAAAGTGGGCGCAGTAATTACAACCCTTGATGGTTCTCCTGTATCCTGGGGTTTTAATGGGATGCCTAGAAATATAGATGATACCAGACCGGACCGTCACGAACGACCTATCAAGTATAAATGGATGTGTCATGCAGAACGTAATGCAATGGATTTGTCTCCTAGAGCAGATTTGACAGATTGTGTTATGTTTGTTACATTCTCACCTTGCACTAATTGCGCACAATCTATTATTCAACGCAAGATTGGAACAGTTGTGGTAGATGCAAATTTTGTAACAGAAAAAATGCCAGAAAGGTGGCAAGAGGATATGAAAGTTGCTGTAGAGATGTTGGAAGAGGCAGGAGTTAGAATAATCGCAGCTTATCCGGATGCGCCAGTTGACAACCCAGACGAGACAGCGTAAAATAAAGACTCAACTACTTACAGAAAGTGTAATATGAACAAGCAAAAGAACCCGAAGGAACCTGTGAACCTGAAGGAACAAAATGCGGCTCATACCTTCCGCGTTACGATTCGTGATCGTGACCATTTCTACAAGCTCGTGAACTGGCTGAATACAAACGTCGGCAAGGGTCAGGACAAGTGGACCATGGAAGGTCGTGTGCTGAAGACCCTGAAGGGTGGAAAGACTGTTAGCCCGAAGGTCTACATCTTCCGTCAGGATTTTGATCCGGCTGCTTCGCTGTACCTCAGCCTGTTGTAATGGCAAATTACGTCCATGACGTAATCCATGTAGACACAGGAGAAATCGTCGCCCTTAAATTTATTGAATCCTTTTTATTCGACAATAGTGAAGAAGGAAGGGTAGTAAGTAAATTAAAGGACGACGTGACAATTAGAGTCCGTACAATATCGGGAACTGAATACACAGCATCTGCTTTAAATGCATATAAGAAAATTCATAACATACCAGAACCGAGTGGTAGTCCACGCTCGGGTGCCGGCGTGGAAATTGCAGAATCAATATATGAACGATGGATTTGGCAACTTAAACCCTAGGAGAAAGTAATGAAGCAGCAAGGAAGATGTATTGTTGGTGACCCTATCAGCGTAGGTAGTTATACAGCTGATTGGATGACTGTTCGTTTACACCCGATTGTCTATTATCGTCGCTATGATGAAATTCAGGAAGGCCTGAAAACATCAAAGGGATTGTATGCCGAGATTGATCAGGGACAGTTCGTTGTGATTCGTTTTTCTGAGAAGGATGACATGACCGCGTTTCATCGCCGCCATCACGAATATGTATGAGAGTGAAGCGCATCCATACTAACTCTAAAATATTCTTTTCTGATCCGTATGTGCTCAGATTAGATTACGGTGAAACACCGTTTACGGATGCGCTTTCCGATTACACAAAAACCACAAGACGAGCCTATAGAGTTATAACCGGAACTTGGGGTTATACCACGCTCGAATATGAGATGGCACAATTCAAGAATGATCACAAGCATGTAAATCCGCCCGGTGGAGCATTCTTCAATGGGATGAATCAGGGTCAGGTAATCGCATCTCTGTTGAATCCCGATTATAAACAAATGCCGCGTGGTTATATCTGTTTCGAAGATGAAATGGATGCATTACAGTTTAAGCTCTCAGTTTCTTCAAATGCAATACATGTTCAAATGTGGCCATCTCGTATGTTCACTATCCACGAGGTAGTAGAAACGGATGAACAATGATCTCTATAAATCTGAATTCAGGGACTTCAAATATTTAAAAAGTTCAGCAGCGGATATTGCCTATTATAAGAAATCGGCATTAGACATTAATAGAATTCAACCCTGGGCTCAAACGAATGATCCTAATTTCGTTTGGCCCTGTCGCCTTGAGTTTATAGAACAATTATTTGATTTGAAGAATGATACAGTTTATATTGTTGAACCTGGTAATCTATATCCCACAGAACATCGTAAAAATTCTTATGATTATGAAGATGCAAGATTATATACGATAGAGAAGCCAGTTATAGTGCATGGAAATCCTCTCATGCATCCAGAAAAATTAAGAAATGTATTAACAGAAGAAGATATTCCACGAATAATAGATCCTGTAAAAAATCAATTCTTTTTCGTATGTTCAAATAAGGAAGACGATCCAGGGCAGGTATTAAGAATACAGGATATTGGATTAATTCCTACATTTGTGGTAAATCTTATTGCTATATTCTATGATAAAGAATGGGCTGAAAAATACCAAAAGGCAGTTACAGATCATCTAAGAAAAACAAATGACAGTGTATCAGCAATCAGTAGACTCTTCTGAGTCTGACATAAATACAGCATAAAAGGAGTATCATGCACCCTTTCTTAGATGTACATAAACTAACAGATGAAGAAATTATTGAAAGGTTAGGCAGAGCCTATACCTTTATGAATGCCCAGGTTGCACTAGGGCATAGTCCTACGGTTTTCAGTATTAAAGAAGTAATTCAACATCTTGAAAATGAACGCGCCGACCGAATGCAGAAAATGATCGATGATGAATTCAAAAGAAAATTTCCAAAAGCGAATGATCCTATTGAATTAGGCAAACTAGAAGATTAAGGAACATTTATATGATGAAGAGAGGTAAGCATGTCATTCGAAGTTACATGACTCTCGAGTACGAATTCACCGGAATTAGAATACAAGATGGCTCCCTAACTCCTGTGGATTGGACGCTATTGGTAAATCTTATTGCGCCAGAGAAAAAGGGAAGAACGAAAGAGGAATCGGAATATAAGGCAGGTCTAACATACCAGAAACTTTATTTTTGGTTAGATACTAATTTACCTAATATTGTGTTAGTTGATGTCAATGATGAAGATGACTTGTATATTGCAAATCTTTCATCTAACATTACAATGTATTGCCCCGGCAACCCCGGAGATGATACAATTATTCAGCTTCTTCATTCTAAGCTAACTGCGTTATCGGGTACTGAATTGATAGTAGGTGAGATACACCTAAAGGGTAGTGATACATCACTTCAATACACCTTTGATTGTCAGGACGGAGATTATGTCATGCCTATATCAACTGTGGATTATTATACAGAAGGTAAAGCAAGAGATGAAATTCCATGGTGGGCAAGAGATGACGGATTCTGCTTTGAATTTATTAGACCCGATAATGCAGAAGTAGCCGAAGAAGAATTCTTTAAAGATATAAATGACCCAATGGATGAATTTCAAAGAATTATGTCCGAAGTTGTAGATACACATATAGGCATGGTGAAAGAACCTGCAAGAATCGTTCAAGTAGAAAAATGGAAACCGAAGACAGTGTGAAAGTGAATATGTATGGCCAGGCCATACTTTCTAGTAATAATCTGAGAGAATTATTATTACAAGGAAAAAATATAAGTCACCTAAATGTTATCTTTGACGAAGAAATTGAATTGTTTCAAAAACATCAGGCCGAACTATTACCAGAAATTATTACATTCTTAGATGCGCCAGAAGAAGAACTAACATTCGATGATTTTCATCAAAAGTGTGCTGATGAATGGATCTTTCCTGTTGTTTATCAGCAAATTGATGTAAAATCCTGGCTGCTCGATAAATGTAAGACGCAACAAGAGATTGATCGTGTAAATGAAGAATATGTTCTTTATGAGGAACGCGATCTAATTATGCTGTTAAGGTTGTTTATATTTCTTGTTGATTATATGAGAAAGAACAAATTTGTTTGGGGTGTAGGACGTGGTTCCAGCGTTTCTTCTTACATTCTATACCTGATAGGTGTACACAGAGTAGATTCGCTGAAATATGGATTTGACATTAGAGATTATCTAAAATAGGAAATTAAGAATATGAGTAGACATGTAACATATCGCGGCGCAACATTAGACATGGATTCCATTCGTCGTGAAAATGAAAAAGTACCGGCAATTGGTAACATGCAAGTAAATGCAAAAGGTGACCAAATTAGTGGCGGTCTGGTAACAAAGACAGCAGATCAAATTGCTCGCGAAAAGCATAGAATTCAATCTGCTGTTGTTAGCACAGGATTAAAGGGTCCGATGCCAGTATCAGTTGAAATACCTGCACCCAAGGCAGCAGCTAAACCCATTGTAGCAACAAAAACAAAAGAAGTAGAATTGCCTTCCGGCGATATAGTCATTCAAGGAGATAATAGTGCAGGTTAAAGCATTAAAGGGAAAGGTTCTGGTAACCAATCTTGAACGCGGTTCACGTGTGATTAATGGAATTATTATTCCAGACGATAATGGTAAGAGTGAAGGCATTCGTCCACGTTGGGGTCAGGTATATTCTGTTGGAGATGATGTTACAGAAGTTTCATCCGGTCAATGGATTCTTATCGAGAACGGTCGTTGGACAAGAATGATAAAGGTTAAAGAAGAAGATGGTAGTTACACTCAACTATGGGGTGTAGAATGGCCTAAATCTGTAATGTTAGTTTCAGATGAGGATCCGGAGACAGCAATCTTTTCACAGTGGACTTGACGTTTCTACGTCAAGCTGTTACACTTACACAAATTAGAAAGGTTAGCTGTGAAAGAACTCTGGACAGAAAAATATCGCCCAAAATCTATTAAAGATTACGTCTTTAAAGATCAGAAACAAAAGAAGCAGATTGAGAAGTGGTTAGCCGAGGGCGCACTTCCTCATATGCTTTTATCCGGTGCCCCGGGCACAGGTAAAACTACCTTAGCAAAAGTTCTTCTAAATGAATTAGCCATCGATCCATTTGACATTAAAGAAGTCAATGCTTCGCAAGACAATGGTGTAGATTACATCCGTGATAGTATTACCCGTTTTGCTGAAACTATGGGTTACGGTGAAATCAAATATATTCTATTAGACGAAGCAGATTATCTTAGTGTAAATGCTCAGGCAGTATTGCGTAATACAATGGAACGTTATGCAAGTTCTGTAAGATTCATTCTTACTTGTAATTATCCCCACAAAATTATACCGGCTATCCAGTCACGCACAGAGACTGGACGTATGCACATTGACAAGCTAGATAGAGACGAATTTACCTTAAGAATCTGCAATATTTTGATTGCAGAGAGCATTGATTTTGACATGGACGTTGTAGACACAATGGTCCAAGCATCGTATCCAGATCTACGTCGAGGCATCAGTCTTATTCAAGCTAATTCCTTTGATGGAAAACTTCAATTGCCGGATTCTAGTGAATCAGTAAGTGATTATAAGATTGATATGATTGCTCTATTCAAAGCAGGTAGATATAAGGAAGCACGAACAGTTATCTGCACACAGGCCACACCCGAGGAGTATGAAGATATCTATCGTTTCATGTATCAGAATTTAGAGATATGGGGTGATGATGAAATGAAGCAGAATAGGTGTATTCTTGCTATTCGTGAAGGGTTGGTAGATCACACAAGTTGCGCAGATATTGAAATTAATTTATCTGCAACATTATGTCAGTTAGAATTAATTGCAAAGGATATGGTATGAGCAAAGAAAAAGTGTTTATTGTTATTTCACATAAGAACATGTTGAAGGGAAAGCCCATAAAAGGTCAAGAGCCTGTTTGGGAAGTTGCGGAAACTGTTGAGTTCGTAAATCAACTCAGGAACAGACATATAAGCATGAGTAGCGCCATCGGTGATTATCTTAATAAGAAAATGGTAACAGGTGCCCGCTATGGTATGGATGATTATGAAAAGTTCGAAGAATATGTTCGTACTAAGTACAGCAAACAGATGAAAGAACTTGATTCTTTTTATCGTGCAGAACAAGTTGTTGAAGAAGAAAGTCCAGAAGTATTTGCAGATCAATTTGGTAACATTAGGGCTCGAACTGTTTTCGATCATGCTTAATGGAAAAAATTATTCTAACAGACGCTGATGGATGCCTGATAAATTGGAATCGGGCATTTATACGTTTTATGGAAGGTATGAATTTACCGCAAATTCCCGAAACTGATAGCGATTATAATATATCTACCAGGCATGGTATAAATCATATAGCTGCGCATGAATATGTCAAGGCCTTCAATGAAGGTCCACATATCGCAGATATAGAACCATTTGGTGATTCTGTAGAATATGTATCTAAACTTGCCGATCTAGGATTCCGATTCATAGTTGTTACAAGTATAAGTAATGCTCCACAAGCTAAGATTTTTAGAACACAAAATCTGAAAAGCATATTCGGAGACGTATTTGATGAAATCGTATGTTTAGAAATGGGTATCAGTAAGGCCGCTGAATTGCAACGCTGGGCAGGTACAGGTTATTTCTGGATTGAAGATCATATGCGCCAGGCTGAAGCAGGATATGAAGCTGGGTTGAAAACAGTTCTAATTAACCACCCATATAATTCCCATTATAAAACGGATTTATTTCCTACTGTGAGCTATGATTCACCGTGGAAAGAAATTTATGAAATGGTATGTAAGGAATACGGACTTAATGCTGATTAATGTATTTTCATTACATAGAACTGGATCCACTTGGTGGGCTCACTATATTAAGAATCAATATGAAAATGGTATCTTATATAATGAGATATTTAATCAGCTGAAATATTATAAAAGAGATGAAGATTTAAAACATACACCCTATGAAGAATATGAAGAAGGATTATGTTGGCGTTGTCCAAATGATTCTTATACTGAAATTGTCCACAACTACAGAGAATTAACACCTGCGGATGATGACAGATTTGATAGGTGGTTAAAATTCTTTGAGTTGTCTAAGAATACAGCAGTAGTCCATACACATTTAAGTCCATTACAGAATTTAAGTTATCTTACTAAATTAAGTGAAATTGGTGATAAGAATTATTATGTCTATCGTGAAAATGTTCTAGAGCAGATGGCATCTTATCAGATAATGAAACATAATGGTATCTATGGTGTATTCACAAAAGATGAAGCCTATAATTCAGAAAAGTTTGGATATCCTATTATAGACATAGAAATGATGGAATGGTTCTGTGGAGATATAATGAACGCTGATAAATTAGCAAAAGAAAGAATTGTTAATTTTGAGAGAATTCGTTACGAATCAATGCCATTTAATAAGACAATCAACGGTATGCCATTGAAACAAAGTACATCAGCATTCAATAGACTTTGTTTGATAGATCAAACACTCATAAAACAGATATATGCAAGGGCAAAAAATGACAAGTAGAATTTTAGTGATGGGTTTACCGGGTTCGGGTAAAACGACACTTACAGAAAAATTAATCGAACAATTCATTAGCGCAGGTGCCAGTATAGAATGGTTTAATGCAGATGAGATTCGTAAGAAGTATAACGACTGGGATTTTAGTCGTGAGGGTCGCATTCGTCAGAGTATTAGAATGCGTGAACTAGCTGATAAATGTGGAGCAGATATTGCTATCTGTGATTTCGTTGCACCACTTGTGGAAATGCGTAATAATTTCAAGGCCGATTGGACTATTTGGATGGACACAATTGACCAAGGTAGATTTGAAGATACAAACAAAGCTTTTATTCCACCCGAGGTATATGACTTTCGTGTGACTGAATTAGATGCACAAAAATGGTCGGGATTTATCGGCACTCATATTATTGAAAATAACCGTCGTCCTGTATTTGATTGGCAAAAAGAAACTGTACAAATGCTCGGACGTTGGCAACCTTGGCATAAAGGACATAGAGCATTATTTGAAAGAGCAATTGCAAAGACAGGTCAGGTTGCAATTATGATTCGAGATTGTCAAGGATGGAATGGCAGTAATCCATTCGCAGCAGAGCAAGTAAAAGAATTTATTAGAAGAGATTTGGATCCTATCTATCAAGGACAATACGAAATCATTCTTGTTCCTAATATCGTTAATATTACATATGGTAGAGATGTAGGATATAAAATCGAACAGGAAACATTTGATGAGTCTATCACCTCAATTTCTGCTACCAAGATAAGAAAGGAAATGGGAATTGAAGGACTCGGTCCAAAGAAGTCTAGTTAAGACAATCACGTGGAGATTAACAGGTAGTTCAGCTACCTTCTTAATCTCTTTTCTCTTGACTGGAAATTTTGCAATGGCAGGATCGATTGCTATTATTCAACTTATTTCAAATACCATACTTTATTTTATTCATGAGCGTATATGGAATAAAATTCCCTGGGGCAGATAAATATTATATTATCTTCAAGGAATAATACTATGTTAATATCTGCAATGGTCCAAACAGTAAAAGAAAATCCAGCAATCGTATTATTAGGATCATCTGGTTCTATTATAGCCCTTGTGGCGGCATTATTTTCCTTAGATGCGAGATATGCCCACGCAGCAGATGTTGAGAAAGCACAAAATCAAACTCAGAAGCAAATAGTTGAGTCATCAAATACTCTGCGTAAACAGATGTTAGAAGATAAAATTTTCGAATTAGATCTTAAGAAAGATCAAACAAAGAATCAACAGCTTACTCCAGTTGATCAAGCGATGAGAAATAGATATCAGCAACAACTAAATGAAATAGTAAGAAGTCAAGTTTTAAGTAATGTAGCTAAATGAAAAAGGGCCCTTAGGGCCCTTTTTGCTTACTCCTCTCCGTATATTTCTAATACTTCTGCAACAAGCGGATCACGTTCGATATGCTCTCTTCCGAAAGTACATACCGACATTGTACTCCTTCTATTTTCTGCAAATCTTTCCAAGAAGTCCTTTAGACCATTCTGATCAAATCCACGATCGTGCTGTTTCAAATCACCTGTAATAATCATACTGCTACCTTCACCGATACGTGTTAGCAACATTTTTGTCTGATCTGGAGTTGCATTTTGCATTTCATCTGCAATAATGTAGGAGTATTTGAATGTGCGACCACGCATAAATCCTAATGGCGCAATTTCAATAGTTCCTTCTTCTAGCATTCTTTTTGTTTCTGGTAGACCATAATATTCCTCAAATACATCAAATATTGGTCGTGTCCAAGGTTCCATTTTCGCATTTAAATCACCTGGTAAGAATCCATGTTTTTCATCAACACTTACTGCTGGACGAGTTATGACAATTTTTGTTACTTCTCCTTCACGTAGTGCCTTAATCGATCTTAATACGGCGAGCAATGTCTTACCTGTACCTGCTGGACCGACAGCAAATACCATTCTTTTCTCTAGTAGTGCTTCTACATATGCTTCCTGTGCTGTATTACGTGGGAGCATCTCAACTCTCTTGTAATTTCTATTGCCTAGTTTGACAACATTTGTGGGCTGTTGTTCATCTTGATGAAAATTGTGTTGACGTGATGAACGAGATTGTGGTGTTGGCTTTGAGGCCATTTTGCGATTTTTGCTCAAGGTTATGCTCCTAAGTGTTTTTTTTGGTGTGGAAGGGTATCTGGACATAAACTGCCCAATGAGATCGTCGATCGGAACATCGAGTGTATTTTGCATACCAGATATTTATGTCTTTAGAAAAATACCTGATGATAATAGTAAGGTTTTTCAGAACTTTCAAATTCTACCAAGTTCTTGATAAATAATCAAAAGAGGGTAACAATGACCACCGACTTAGATACGATTAAACAAACTTTAGTAGGAATTTCCAAGGGTGATAGTATTCTGGATACCCTACTTGAGTTCGAGCGTACATTAGACAACGCTGAAATTTTTGCCTATAAGAATTGGATCCTTGGCGAACTTGTCGAGGGGCCCGATATCAGCCGTTACTGGTACAAGACTGTATGGATGTATCCGTACACAATGATGCCAGATCCAGAAGCCGGTCTACGTCTAACAAAGCTAGGCGCTAAAGTAAATTTTAGAAAGGGCGTCTTTAAGAGACCTATAAAAGTTAAGGGACCTGAGGATTGGGTTGATCCTCAAAGCAAACGAGCCAAAATGGTAGATAGTGATGTCTGGCTTGTAACAGTAGAATTGCCGATTAAGTACATCAATCGCGGTATGCAAGAACTTGATGATATTATCCAAAGAGATATCGAAGATACGAATGCAGAATTAGCTGATGCTTTTGCAGAGGAAGCACCAGAGGAAGATACCGGAGTAGAAGATATGAGCCAGCCTGAAGCAGGTATGGGCGAAGAACCTTCTGCCGAAGAAGGACAAGTATGAGTTTAAAATATGGCGATCTAGCAGGGACTATCTTGCCTGACGTTTCGATCGATGAGTTTGAACCAAAAGCTGGCGACGAAAAAGATGTTATCGTTGTGGCATTCTACCTTAACGATCAAGACCCAGCAGAGGACCTTAACACATTCATCCAACGAGGGTATGTCGACACCCTGGATGTTGAAGTAAGTCCCAATACAGATGAGGAAGGGCGCTATCTCGTCTTCGTCGAAATGTCGAGAGATGATACTTTTCCTAATAAATTCCAAGCACTTCTGAAGGATGTTGGAAATGTAAGCGGCAACATGGATTGGAATGTCACAACTTATCTAGCTGATGACAGAGAATTTAAATTCAACGATCCAGAACTATACAACTTTATAATACTTCAACCAGAAGAATATGTCCCCAAGGATGAGTTCAAAATGAAAGATATGACAGAAAGCATTAATCAATTCTTTGAGAATTCTCTTATTTCGGGCTTGACTCTTGAAGGTAATGTTGTTACACTCACACATAACAGGAGAAAGATCGTTGCTGAGGTGGTGGACGTCGGCGATTACGATACTGTTATAGGCAGAAACTTTTTAAGCGAATCTGCTTTTAGGGTAGGACAAAATCCATACGAGGCTCAAGTATTACAGAGCATGTTAGGAAATTGTCAAATTCTTCCACTTGGAAAATACCTTTGCGTTAATAAGGACGACAGGGTAATGTTACTTAAAAATACTGAATTAAAATACGGAGTTTGATAACTTGGCTAAAGACAAAGACGATATGATTGTTACAAAGGGTCGCATTACAGATGCAAGCCCTGGAGCTCGATTTAAAGTAAAACTAGAAAACGGGCATGTCTTAAATGCAGTTATCAGTGGTAAGATTCGAAAGAATAATATCCAAATCCTTCTTGATGACGTAGTGGAAGTTGAAATGAGTCCTTACGATCTAACACTAGGACGTATTACATACCGCTTTTAAAAGCACATCAGAATGAGCAAACGGGACTATTACGAAGTCCTCGGCCTTGCAAAAAACGCTTCCGATGACGATATTAAAAAAGCCTACCGAAAACTCGCGAGCAAATATCATCCGGACAAGGTACAGGACGCTGCCGAAAAGATAGCTGTTGAAATAAAATTCAAAGAGGCTAAAGAAGCCTACGAATACCTTAGCGACAAAGATAAGAGAATGCAATATGACCAATTTGGTCATGCAGAACCATTTTCGAGGGGTCATAATACCAACACATGGACACATGGTGCAAGCAGCGCCGAAGACTTCCAAGAAATGTTTGGTAAAATATTCAAGGATCGTGGATTTCAATTTGAAGAAGGATTGTTCGGTAATCGTAGCAATGCGAAACAGTCTATCAATGTAGCCACAATCTCTTTAGAAGATGCATATTCGGGTGGTACAATTAGACCCGATCCAAGAACATCAATAACAATTCCAAAAGGTGTTAGATCTGGCACTAGATTTTTCAGCGATGGTCGATTATATAGGGTCGATGTTCGCGCCCATGATAAATTTAAAAGAGCATTAGATGATTTAATGATAGATGTTCAAGTTGATGCTATTGAAGCGATTATCGGTGTGGAAGCTATACTTACACACCTCGATGGTGTTAAGCTACAATTTAATATCCCTCCAGGTATTCAAAACGGGCAGATTGTAAAGTTAGGTGGCAGGGGTATGAAAAATCCGGAGACAGACCGTTCCGGAGATTTATTAGTTCGCATAAGTATTACAGTACCTAAGGGTTTGTCGGAGGAACTAATGAATAAACTGAAATCTATACCCCATAGAGAATCAATTAATATTTGAGGACAATAAATGAGCACAAAGAAAGTAGAAAAGATGGTGGAACGGGCAGTCGCGATTGCCAATGATAACAATCACGAATACGTTACGCTCGAGCACATCCTTCTATCACTGTTACATGAGAGAGAAGTAAATGAACTTATTCTGTCGATTGGCGGCCTGCCTGCAAAAATCAAAACAGACGTAATTCAGTTTCTTGGAGATCCGGCACTTAAAAAGCCCGAAGCATTAAAGGACGTTCCGGCAAAGCGAACACAAGTCTTAAACAGAACATTCCAGCGAGCCCTTACACAACTTGTATTCAGCGGTCGCAATGAATTAACAAACGAAGCTATTCTATTAAGCATCCTTAATGAAGAAACTAGTCACGCCTATTACTTTCTTGGTAAGAATGGTGTGAACAGGGAAAAGATTATTGGACAATTGCGCAAGGTAGATGAGAAGCAAGGAAATCAAGAAGAAACCCCACTTGATCAGTTTGCACGCAACTTAAATAAGGAAGCAGCAGATGGCACAATTGATCCAGTTATTGGACGTGAAAAAGAAGTTATCGATACAATCGAAATCTTAGCACGTCGCAAGAAAAACAATGTCATTTATGTTGGTGAACCTGGTGTTGGAAAGACCGCACTTGCTGAAGGTCTTGCACTAAAGATTGTAAACAAGGAAGTGCCCAAGGCACTTCATGATAAGGTTGTTTATAGTTTAGATTTGGGTGCATTGCTCGCAGGTACAAAATTCCGTGGTGATTTCGAAGAACGATTAAAGGGCGTACTTGACCAAGTTAAGAAGCTCAAGAACTGCATTATGTTCATTGACGAAATTCACATGATTCTTGGTGCTGGTTCCACAACTGGCAGTCAAATGGATGCAGGCAACTTATTAAAGCCTATGCTTGCCAAGGGTGAATTAATGTGTGTTGGCGCAACTACATATGACGAATTCCACGAACACTTTGAAAAGGACAAGGCATTGCTGCGTCGTTTCCAAAAGTACGATATTGAGCAGCCTTCGGCAGAAGAAACCAAACTTATTCTTAAGGGTATTGCATACCAATACGAAAAGTTTCACGGTGTTACTTTTGAACCCGAAGCATTGGACTTATGCGTTACCTTAGCCGATCGTTATTTGAAGTCTAAGTTCTTCCCAGATAAAGCTATTGATATTATGGACTCGGCCGGCGCGATTGCTAAGTTGAGAGAAGAAAAAGTTGTTGGACAGGATCTTATTCTACTCCAGGCTTCGAAGATTGCACGTATTCCTGCACAAATGATGGACTTGAAGGAAAACGATGCATTGCAGAATCTTGCACCAAGAATTAAAGACAAGGTTTATGGACAAGATGAAGCTATTGATGCTCTTGTTGAAGCAATCTTTATGTCTAAGGCAGGTTTGCGTAATCCAACGAAACCTATTGGAAGTTTCTTGTTCACCGGCCCAACTGGTACTGGTAAGACTTACACTGCAAAGCAACTGGCAACACAACTTGGCGTGAAGTTTGTTCGCTTTGATATGTCGGAGTACATGGAAAAGCATACCGTGTCCAAGTTTATTGGTGCTCCTCCGGGCTACGTGGGACACGGCGAAGGCAAGATGGGCGAAGGACAACTTATTCAAACAATCGATACCAACCCTAATTGTGTATTATTGTTAGATGAAGTTGATAAGGCACACCCTGATGTTATGACGGTGCTCTTACAGGTAATGGATGATGGACGTTTGACTTCAGCTAAGGGCAAGACCGTTGACTTCTCAAATGTGGTGATTATCATGTCGGCTAACTTAGGTTCTGCTGATGCTGAAAAACTAAAGATTGGTTTTGGCGATCAAGATAATAGCGGATCAGTTGATAAAGAGATTAAGAAGTTCTTCAGCCCTGAATTTAGAAATAGGCTCGACGGTATTGTTAAATTCAATAAGTTGACAATGATTGAGATGAATCTTATTGTTAATGCCGAAGTTGAAAAGACAGAAGCCATGCTTGCTCCTAAGAATATTAGTATCAATGTTACACAACAGGCACGTGATTGGCTTGCACAAAACGGATATGATCCTAAGATGGGTGCAAGGCCGTTTGAACGTTTATTCGAAGAGAAGGTTAAGAAACCATTATCTAAGCACATCTTATTTGGTAGACTTAAGAATGTCGGCGGCCGCGTAAATGTTGATATCGTTAATGGCGAGATCAGTGTAGCCGTACTAGATCCAGTGATGGAGCTTATAACGAACTGATTTGCATTTATCCAAACAAAAACGCCCTTCGGGGCGTTTTTTTGTGGGCTATAATTCTGTCTAACTTCTGATAAATACTATAGAAGAAGAAGGAACACTATGGCAATTAGAAAATCTGTACTCATGATGACAAATACCGGTACCAACTGGAATGTCATCGGTGAACCAGTTCGTGGTGATGCCTACTATGGATATACTGATGGTATACATACCGTCCAAGTAATTTATCAGAATTTGGTAGGCGGATTCGGCATACAAGGAACACTTGCATTAGATCCACAACCCGAAGATTGGTTTTGGATTAAATTAAATCCAAACGGTGATGTAAATACACCGTTTATTCCATTCCCTATCGATCCATATGCCCCAACAGGTAATAATGGTGGTGATACAGGATCTATGGCAACAACGTTCATTGGAAACTTTGTATTTCTAAGAGCGGTTTTATCACGAGATTATATTCAACCCGTTACTATACCTGCACAATTACAATGGCAGAATTGGCAATGGGGCCAGATTGATAAAGTATTATTGAGCTTATAAGGAACAAATAAAATGATTGTAGGTCAAAATGCCCTTTTAAATCAATATGTACCAACGTTTTTCATTAAGGATTTGAGAGACGGCCAGACAGTGATTTTTGACTCAGTGCGAAAAGCATTTGTCAATTCTGATGGTGGCGGCACTGGTGGTGCAACGCGACTTGGACAACTTACTGACGTTTCTTCAAGTGTAGATAATCCATTATCTGTTCAAGATGGCCAGGCACTTGTCTATAATTCATTCACCCACCTATGGGAAAACCAATTCATATTGCCTAGTCAAACTGGCAACACTGGTAAATTTTTAACAACCGATGGTACAAATCTTTCCTGGGCAACAGTATCAGGTACAGGTTCTGTCACAAATGTTTCGGTTGTAACAGCGCATGGAGTTAGTGGTGTTGTAGCAAACCCTACAACCACACCAGCAATTACACTGACATTAGGTGCTATCACACCAACAAGTGTAGCGGCAACAGGAACTGTAACAGGTTCGAATTTAAGCGGGACAAACACAGGTGATCAAACAATCACGCTTACTGGTGATGTAACAGGTAGTGGAACTGGAAGTTTTGCAACTACATTGGCAACAGTGTCCATAGCAAAGGGCGGCACAGGACAGACTACTGCTAACGCAGCATTTAATGCACTAGCACCATCTCAAACTGGTAATAATGGTAAGTTTCTAAAAACAGATGGTACAAATACCTTTTGGGCAC
>Ga0209048_10001718_pt1 | contig 22157 bp, 24 predicted proteins | sample FrelakmetCRP12CR_FD_187146 | JGI IMG/M metagenome (GOLD analysis project Ga0209048, IMG submission 187146) | Freshwater lake sediment microbial communities from the University of Notre Dame, USA, for methane emissions studies - CRP12 CR (SPAdes)... | ecosystem: Environmental > Aquatic >... | reverse complement strand
GGGTTCACGCGTTACGTCCGCAACTACCCCGTCCCGGTGCCCGGTGCCGGGGAGCCGCCGTTCGACGTCATCAGCGAGTTCTGGTTCGAGAGCAAGGAGACCTATGCCAGGGCGATGGCGTTCAATGCCTCGCCGGAGGCCCGGATCATCCGTGAGGACGAAGTGCTGTTCATGGACCCAAGCAAGACCGTCGGCTTCCTGGTCGACGAACGTATGACCTGACCGGTGGTGACGAGGATGGGTGACCTGTCCCTCGAGACCTTACTGGCCGAGCGCGAGATCTATCGGGGTCTCGTCGCCATCGCCCGCGCGATGGACGACCGGGACTGGGACGCCCTCGGCGGCGCGCTGCTGCCGGACGCCACGGCCGACCTCGGCACCGGGCTCATCTCGGGCCGCGAGGCCATCGTGCGCTTCATCCGCAGCTTCCTCGACGCCTGCGGTCCGACGCAGCATCTTCTCGGCAACGTATTGATCGAGGTCGACGGGGATGACGCGACCAGCCGGACGTATGTCAGCGACATGCATAAGGGTGCAGGGGAGAAGTCGGCGCTCACCTTCTCGACGCTCGGCGATTACCGCGACCGGTGGCGTCGGGTGGAGGGCATCTGGCGCCTGGGCCAAAGGACCAAGCTGAATCGCGCGACGCTTGGCGACATCTCGATTTTCGACCACGGTACCGGGTGATCGGCGAGCTCTGGCCGGCTGCGCGGCCCCCTTCCCGGCCGTCCACTCAATCGGCGCCGCGTCGATTGCCGTGGCCGAATAGGGCGCTGTCGTGGCGTTGGGCCGCCGGGGGAGGGGCGGCTCGTTCGTCGTGGATTAAATACAACGTCCGGTGTATTATTTGTCGCGGTAGTCTTGCCGGGCCGGTCCTGGCTACTGTGGAGTGCGCCAGAGGGTAGGCTGCTGCGACGAGTGGTGTCACCGACTGTTGACGCCCGCGATACGTTCAGTGACGCACGGCCGCTAGAGTCTCGGGTGTCGGCCGGCGACGCCTACGGAATGTGAAGAATGACCCAGCAAGACATTGCTTCCTCCTGCGCTCCCGACGTGCTCACGCATCTGCAGCGGCTCGAGGCCGAGAGCATCCACATCATGCGGGAGGTGGTCGCCGAGTGTAAGAAGCCGGTGATGCTGTACTCCATCGGCAAGGACAGTGCTGCGATGCTGCACATCGCGCGCAAGGCCTTCTACCCGGCTCCGCCACCCTTTCCGCTGCTGCACGTGGACACGCGCTGGAAGTTCAAGGCCATGTACGAGATGCGCGAGCGGGTGACCAAGGATTACGGTCTCGACCTCATCGTCCACATCAACCCGGAAGGCATCGAGCGGGACATCAACCCGTTCACCCACGGTTCCGCGATCCACACTGACGTCATGAAGACCCAGGGCCTCAAGCAGGCCCTGGAGGAGTATGGCTTCGACGCGGCTTTCGGCGGCGCACGGCGGGATGAGGAGAAGAGCCGCGCCAAGGAGCGTGTCTTCTCCTTCCGCAGCGACCAGCACCGCTGGGACCCGAAGAACCAGCGGCCCGAGCTCTGGAACCTGTACAACGCCCACAAGCACAAGGGCGAGAGCATTCGCGTGTTCCCGATGTCGAACTGGACGGAACTCGACATCTGGCAATACATCTACCTTGAGAACATCCCCGTCGTCCCGCTGTACCTCGCGGCGGAGCGCCCGGTGGTCGAGCGCGACGGCACGCTGATCATGGTCGACGACGAGCGGATGCCACTGCGTCCGGGCGAGAAGCCGATGCTGAAGAAGGTGCGCTTCCGCACGCTCGGCTGCTACCCGCTGACCGGCGCGATCGAGAGCGAGGCGGACACGCTGACGGCCATCATCCAGGAGATGTTGCTGACCACGACCTCGGAGCGGCAGGGCAGGGTGATCGACCACGACCAGTCCGCCTCGATGGAGAAGAAGAAGCAGGAGGGGTACTTCTGATGGCACACATCTCCGAGATGATTGCCGTGGACATCGGGGCCTACCTCGAGGCCCACGAGCACAAGAGCCTCCTGCGGTTCATCACCTGTGGCAGCGTCGACGATGGCAAGAGCACCCTGATCGGGCGGCTACTGTACGACTCGAAGATGATCTTCGAGGACCAGCTCGCGGCACTCGAGGCGGATTCGAAGAAGGTCGGGACCCAGGGCGGCGAGATCGACTTCGCGCTGCTGGTCGACGGCCTGGCAGCGGAGCGCGAGCAGGGCATCACCATCGACGTCGCCTACCGCTTCTTCTCCACCGACAAGCGCAAGTTCATCGTCGCCGACACGCCTGGGCACGAGCAGTACACGCGCAACATGGTGACGGGCGCCTCGACCGCGGACCTCGCGGTCATCCTCATCGATGCGCGCAAGGGCGTGTTGACGCAGACGCGGCGGCACAGCTACCTCGTGTCGCTGGCCGGGATCCGCAAGGTCGTGCTGGCGGTCAACAAGATGGACCTCGTCGACTTCTCGCGCGAGGTCTTCGAGAAGATCGTGGAGGACTATCGGCAGTTTGCGAAGCAGATCGGGCTCGAGGACATTATGCCGATCCCGGTCTCGGGCCTGCGTGGCGACAACATCACGAGCCCGAGCGACAAGACGCCCTGGTACCACGGCCCGTCGCTGATGCACCACCTGGAGACGGTGCAGATCGAGGACCTGGCACGGAACCGGCCGCTGCGGTTGCCGGTGCAGTGGGTCAACCGTCCGAACCTCGACTTCCGCGGCTTCGCAGGCACGATCGCCAGCGGGATGGTCAGCAAGGGCGAGAAGCTCCGCGTGCTGCCGAGCGGCCGGGAGAGCCGAGTGGCGCGGATCGTGACGATGGACGGCGACCTCGAGCAGGCGGTGGCGGGGCAGTCCATCACGCTCACGCTCGAGGACGAGATCGACGTGAGTCGCGGCGACGTCCTGGCCTGCACCGACGCACTGCCGGGCGTGGCCGACCAGTTCGAGGCGACGCTCATCTGGATGTCCGACGAGCAGATGCTTCCCGGGCGTTCATATTGGCTCAAGATCGGCACCAAGCAGGTGGCGGCGACCGTCACCGACCTCAAGTACAAGGTCAACGTCAACTCCCTTGAGCACCTGGCGGCGAAGCAGCTCGAGCTCAACGAGATCGGCGTCTGCAACATCTCCCTCGACCAGTGGATCGCCTTCGACCCCTTCACCGAGAACCGCTCCACGGGCGCGTTCATCCTGGTTGAGCGACTGACCAACGCGACGGTCGGGGCCGGCTTGATTCATTTCGCGCTGCGGCGGTCGCAGAACATCCACTGGCAGGCACTCGACGTCAACAAGCGCGCCCGCTCGCGGCTGAAGGGTCAGCAGCCGGCGGTGGTGTGGTTCACCGGTCTCTCGGGAGCCGGCAAGTCCACGATCGCGAATCTCGTCGAGAAGAAGCTGCACTTCCAGGGCCGGCACACCTACCTGCTCGACGGCGACAACGTTCGCCACGGTCTGAACCGGGACCTCGGCTTCACCGACGCGGACCGGGTGGAGAACATCCGGCGCGTGGCCGAGGTGTCGAAGCTCATGGCCGACGCGGGCCTGATCGTCCTCGTTTCCTTCATCTCGCCTTTCCGGGAGGAGCGGCGCCAGGCGCGCGAGCTCTTCGAGGACGGGGAGTTCTACGAGGTGCACGTCGACACGCCCATTTCCGTCGCCGAGGACCGCGACCCGAAGGGCCTGTACCGCAAGGCGCGGCGCGGCGAGCTCAAGAACTTCACGGGCATCGACTCGCCGTACGAGATGCCGGAGAATCCGGAGATCTACGTCGATACGACGCAGCTGACGGCGGAACTGGCGGCGGACGCCATCGTCTCGCACCTGCGTGCCGCCGGTCGTCTCGATGGGGCTGGGTAGCGGCGATCGCATCTAGACTCTATATCGATCGTCGACGTGCCCGGCGGCTGGGTATGCGGCCAGTACGGACCTTCCGGCGCACGCGTTGAGGGTTCCACGTTCGTCGCGCGCACTCGATCACCTCGGAATTTCCAGATGCGGATGCTGCGCCGGTCGCTGAGGCGCGGCGTCCGGCCCCTTTGTGCTAATTTGAGCTGTTAGATGATCGCCAGCGAAGTGATTTCATGGACTGTTCACTAGAGCGGCTGCAGCGGAGATTCACGCAGGCCCGTGCGGCGAACGAGACCCTGGTGCTGGCGACAGTTATCGGCACGCGCGGTTCCACCTACCGCAAGGCGGGCGCCCAGATTCTGATTGGTGCTGACAAGGTCTGCGAGGGCCTGCTCTCCGGGGGGTGCCTCGAGGCCGACATCGCGCAACGAGCGGTCGCAGTCTTCGAGACGGGCGCGCCCATGATGATCAGCTATGACCACGGTGGCGACGGCAAGGCGCCGTGGGGACTCGAACTCGGCTGCGAGGGCAGCATGGACATCTGGCTGATGCGGCTCGATGCGGCGAACGGCTGGGAACCCCTGGGCACGCTGATGGACCACCTCGCGGACCGCGAGCCGCCAACCTGGGGCCTGGTGCTGGAGTCCGAGGTGGCGGCGCTGCCGGTCGCGACATCGGCCTGGGCTGGCGAGAAGGCGAGACTGCCTGCCGGGACCCCGGCCGGCGTGGCCAGTTGGATCGCCGGGCAACTCGTGCCGCGACGCGAGGAGGCGATCGTCGTCGAGCATGATGGCCCCCGGATACGAGTGTTCGTGGCGACGCCGCCGCGGCTGCACAAAGTGCTCGTGATCGGTGGCGGACCCGATGCCCAGCCGCTCATCGAGTTCGGCGCCACCATGGGCTGGCGCATCACGCTGTTCGATCACCGGCCCGCGTATTCCAAACCGGCGCTTTGGCCGCGGGCCCACCGCGTCGTGACGGCACGTCCGGCCGAGTTTGCGCACCACGTCGATTTCGCCGAGTTCGACGCTGCGGTGATCATGAGTCACCACATGCCGACCGACCTGGCCAGCCTCGCAACGCTGGCACCAACGCCGATTCCGTATATTGGCCTGCTGGGGCCCGCCTCGCGCCGCCACCAGCTGCTGGAGGATCTTGGCGAGGCCGCCGGGCTCCTCCAGGGCCGGTTGCGCGCACCGGTCGGGCTGCAACTCGGCGGGCGCGATCCGCAGAGTATCGCGCTGGCGATCGCGGCCGAGCTGCAGTCCTTCTTTCACGGACGCACAACGTGCACGTGATCGTGCTTGCCGCGGGCGCGTCCACGCGCTTCGGGACGCCCAAGCAGCTGGCGAACATCGGCGGTCTTGGCATGCTCGAGATCGTGGTGCAACGGGCCGCCGAGCTGGCGGCCGCCAACGTCACGGTCGTGCTGGGCGCCGACGCGCACGTGGTCCGCGAGAGCCTTCGCGGTTCGCCCGCGTCGATCGTGGTCAACAGCAACTACGCGGAAGGAATCTCGAGTTCCATCCGGGCCGGACTCGCGCAGTTGCCGCCGACGGTCGACGCCGTATTGATGTTGCTAGGCGACCAGGCCGCCGTGACGACAGACGACCTGCGGCGGCTGGTGCAGCGCTGGCAACGCGAACCGGGACGGATCGTGGCTGCGGAGTATGGCGAGGTCATCGGGGTGCCGGCCATCTTCCCTGCCGATCTTCTGCCGGAACTCGCCAGCCTCCATGGCGACCGGGGCGCACGGTCGCTGCTCGAGCGCCATCGCGATCGTGTCGTGACGGTACCCACGCCCTCGGCAGCATTCGACATCGACACGTCCGACGACCTGCGGCGGCTGCGCGATGCCAATGCGCGGACGCCGTGAGATGGGCAGCCCGCCATTTCGCGAAGAAACCGTCGCAAGGCCGGTAACGAGCCGGGAACGCGGCCACGATCCCGCCCGCTGGTGCCGCATGATGCGGGGAGCGTGTCTACGGCTTCAGCCCTCCGTGGTCACGGACGGCCGGGCCGCCGCCGCGGGCGTCACCCGTCGGACCCATCGTCAGGCAGAGGCAGGCTCGAGACCTCGATTGATGAACGCGAGGACTTCCGCGGCGAGGCGTGACTGGTCGATCTCGTTGCGCATCAGGGTATCGGTCACCAGCGTTCGCACGCGCGCGTCGGGCACGGTGCTGTCGGCATCCGCGCGGTCGATAACGAGCGCATCGAGCATGTCGCCGTAGCAGGACAGCAGCCCGGCCGGCGACACCGGGATGCCGAGCTCGCGCAGGATCTTGGCGGCCGGTCCCTTGACTGCCCGGCCCCCGATGAACGGGGATACGGCGATCACCGGGACCCGCCGCCGTGTCAGGCGCTCGGCGATGCCGGGCAGGCTGATGATCGGCCGGATGCTGAGCAGCGGGTTCGACGGGCAGATGATGATGGCCGACAGGTCGGGATCGTCGAGTGCGGCGAGGAATCCGGCGCTTGGTCTTGCGTTTGCGGCGCCCTCCAGCTCGATGGCGATGAAGCGCGGGGCGCAGCGGCGTCGCACGAAATAGTCCTGGAATGCGAGCCGCCCCTCATCGGTCACGACCATCGTGCGAACCGGGTCGTCGCTCATCGGCACGACGCGGTGTCGGATCCCGAGCCGCGCGCAGAACTCCTGAGTGACCTCCGAGAGCGTCCTGGTCTTGAGGCGTTCGGTGCGCAGGATATGCGTCGCGATGTCCTGGTCGCCGAGCATGAACCACTCCTGGCCGCCGAGGCGCTTGAGCGCCCCCATCATCGCCCACGTCTCGCCGGCCACGCCCCAGCCGCGCGCCGTGTCGTTCACTCCCGCCAGCGTGTAGGTGACGGTGTCGAGGTCTGGCGCAACGTGCAGGCCGTGCAGCTCGAAGTCGTCGCCGGTGTTGACGACGACGGTGAGGGCGTCGGGCTCGAGGTGGCGGGCCAGGCCATTAGCCAGGCGCGCGCCGCCCACGCCGCCGGCGAGGGCGAGAATTCTGCTGGGTCTCCCGGGAGTGGTGGCCAAGGTGTCTACCGGAACAGGTCCAGGTGCGCCGGCCGCAGCAACTCGGCCGCATTGCCTTCGCGACGATCGTAGCTCAGCCCCTGGATCACAACCACGGGGCGGCTTTCGCTCGCCTGTCCCATGAGCAGCGACGCCGCCGAGGCCGCCTCGTCGGCGAGCCCAAGTTCGCTGGTCTGCAGGCGGCGTCCAAAGAGGTCGGGGTGGCCGCGCAGGTCGAGGAGGCCAGGCATGCCGCTCACGCCAAGCGCGGTGCCGACGGTGCCGTTACGCCACGCACGGCCGAGGCTGTCGATGATCATCGTCGCAACGTCGGCGCCCGTGGCCTCCCGTAGCCGATCGCGCAGCCTCGCGCAGGAGCGGTCCGGGTCGCGCGGCAGCAGAAGCACGCGCTCCTCTTCGTCCGGCCCGACGTTGGAACGGTCGATGCCCGCGTTGGCGAGGACGAGCCCGAGCCGATGGCGAACGACGATGACGCCGGGCCGGGCACGGAGGACCTCGGTCGACTCCGCGAGCATCAGCTCGACCTCCCGCGGGTCCTTACCAGAAATCTGCGCGAGTTCGAGCGCGCGCGTCGACGGCGTGACAGCGGCGAGCGCGACCGACCGGCCCTCGGCCTTCGAGACGATCTTCTGCGCCAACACGACGACGTCGCCCGCGGCGAGCGACAGGGGCACGCGCGCCAGCGCCTCGAGGATCAGACGGGCGAGGTCATCGCCCTCGGCGACCAGCGGGAAGCCGGGGAGCGCGACCAGTGACAGCCTGGCTGGGGGGCTGTTGGCCATCACGGACCCGATGGCCTCAGCAATGCGGTCACGTCGGCCCGGCATCTGCAGGCTTGCATTGAGCGTACCTCCTCTCCGATCGCGGGCCGCCCAGTGTACGGCACCGACCATGCGACGACCTGACCTAGGCTCGGACCCTGCAACGCACGGTCCGGTTACGGTTCAAGCCAACCTAGGGCTGGTCACGTTGGGTAATTGCTTCTCATTACGGTATGCTCGGGTCCACGCGACTACAAGAATGGAGAGAAGTCGTGAGCGTGGCGGGCGTGGCGGTACAAGCGCCTCGCGAGGCAGGGGAAGACGGGAGTTGCTCCTTTCCGCGAGCCGGATGCGGTCTTCTTCCCGGTCCTCGTCGCCTGGCTTTGGGTGGGGCGGCTGGCGGGGCTCGTGCCCGAGATGATGGAGGACGTGACATTGCAGGAGTCGCCCTACCTCGCACGCACAGGACGGAGTGCCGACGGTTCTCGTGCCGGACGCCGCCCGCCCTAGGCTCAATTGAGAAGAAGCAATGCTTGGGGTCGCGAGCCGCTCGCGGCCAGTTCGTCAATCTCAGGGAGTACTCAACATGCGAAGCATGACGCTCGGATTCATCGTCGGTCTGTGTCTATGCTCGACCGCCATCGGGGCGCCCCCGGATGCAGACTTGATCGCACCGATCCATCAGTTCATTGACAGCTTCAACAAAGGCGACGCCGCGACGGCCGCGGCCACCCACTCGGCGACCTTGGACCTCGCGATCGTCGACGAGGTTCCCCCGCATCTGTGGCGCGGAGCGAAGGCATTCCAGACCTGGGCCGCAGACCTCGACGCCAATTCCAAGAAGAATGGCATCACCGACGAGATGGTCGAGCTTGGCGCACCGACGCGGATCGAGTCGAACGGCAAAACCGCCTACGTCGTCATTCCCGCGGTCTACAAGTTCAAGCAGAAGGGCGTGGCGATGCACGAACCGGCGCAGATGACCTACGCTCTCAAGAAGGATGCGAAGGGATGGCTCATTCACGCCTGGACCTGGACCGGGCCGAAGCCGGAGAAGGCTCCGCCTGCCGGTAAGTAGCGGGCTGCGAAGGCTGCCGGGTTGCGGTTCGCAACTCGGCGCGCCCGTTGGCGGCCCGGTCTGGCTGCGGACACGCATTGCAGACCGCCAGCGATCGCCGGAGCTGGCGCCGCCTGCCAATTCGCACGACAGCCGCTGACCTGCGAAGAATCGGGCGCGAGCGCTCACGGCGGGCCGCGCCCCTCCTCGCGAGGAATATGGATGGCCAAGGGATATTGGATCGCACAGGTGGACGTCTCGTACCCCGAGCAATACCAGCGCTACGTTGCGGCCATCGCCCACCCCTTTGCGAGATTCGGGGCGCGATTCTTGGTGCGCGGCGGTGCGTTCGAAAGGCCCGAGGGAGCCGGCCGCGCCAGGCTCGTCGTGCTCGAGTCTCCTTCCTACGAGGCAGCACTCTCCTGCTACCGGTCCCCCGAGTACCAGGAAGCGCTCAAGTTCGGGCTGCAGGCCGCCAAGGCCGACCTCGTCATCGTCGAGGGATACGATGGCCTGCCGCCGGCGTAGCGCGACGCGCGGGATTGCACCTGTGACCGCGACGAAGACCGACCGGCCGCCGGAGCCGACCGGTCAATCATCCACGCACAGCTACGATCAGGCTGCGCGCCATGGTGCGTTTCTGTCATTCACGAGTTGGGGGGATAGAACGTGAGCGTGGAAGCTATTGCAGCTTTGCCGGTTCGCGAGGCAGGGAAGCGGGGGTTTGCGCCTTCCACAAGGCGGATGCCGTCTTCTTCCCGGTCGTCGTCGCCTGGCTGTGGGTGGGACTGCTGATGGGGTTCGTGCCCGAGATGATCGAGCCCGTGACAAAGCAGGAGTCGCCGTATCTCTGGATCGTGCACGGCCACGCCGCGATCTTCGTCGCGTGGATGACGCTGCTGACCGTGCAGCTCAGCCTCGTGCGCACGCGGCGCATCGATGTGCACCGGCGCCTCGGGCCGATCGGCGCGGCCTGGGCGCCGCTGATGGTCGGCGTAGGCGTGGTCACTGCTGTTATGGTCGACCGGTCGCACTTCGGCACCGAGCACTGGCGGCCGCAGTTCGCGGCGATCCAGTTCGGCGATTTGCTCAACTTCGCGATCCTGGCCGCGGCTGCACTCACCCTGCGCCGCGACGGCGCGAGTCACAAGCGCCTCATGCTGCTGGCCACGGTCGCACTCTGCAACGCGGGCTTCGCCCGCTGGTGGGGCCCTTACGTCCGCGACTGGCTGGGCGTCGGGTACCTGCCGCGGCTGCTCGGTCTGTATGTTGGGGATTTCCTGATCATCGCGGCGATGCTGGCCTACGACGTCGTGACGCGCGGGCGCCCGAACCGCGCGCTGCTATATGGGTGGGTCGCTGATGGTGGGCGTCGAGTGCCTGATCGTGTACCTGTACTTCAGCCCGGCCTGGATTGCGTTCACCGATCATCTGCTGCGTCCGTGACGGGCGCAGCGTATCGGCAGGTCCCGTTTCGGCTGGTGCGGCGGCGGCGCCCTCGGGGCGCCCCGCTCTTGGCCTCGCCGCTGCGTCAGGCGGGTCGGCGGCCCTTGATCGCGCTGCGTGCCACGCGCAGAGTGACGGACGCGCCCGGCGCGAAGCGGCCGGCGGCTCCGTGTCCCAGGCAAAGGAGACTGGTTCGTTGACGGCACGACCCCCGGTGATCGCCCGCTGGCACGAGCTCGTAGCGGCTCGCGATGCTTCCGCCCTGGAGGAACTGCTGGCCGAGGGCGTGGTGTTCCAGTCGCCCGCGGTGCATACGCCCCAGGCCGGCAAGGCGGTAACCCGGCGCTACCTGGAGGCGGCGATGCGGGTCCTCAATAACGGCCACTTTCGCTATGTGGGCGAGTGGTACGCCGAGCGCTCGGCGGTCCTGGAATTCGAGACGGTCATCGAGGGCCTGCAACTCAACGGCGTGGACATCATTCACTGGGACGAGGCCGGTCGGATCGTGCGCTTCAAGGTGCTGGTGCGGCCGATCAAGGGGCTGCAGGCCCTGATTCCGCTCATGGCCCGGGAACTGCAGGCCTTGCAGTCGGAGTCCATGCCGTGAGGCGTGCCAAGGTCGGCGGGCCGGCAGGAGGGCAGGGGTCGTGATCCATCATGCTCGAGCACGCCGGGCACTGCTGGCCTTCGCCGTGGCGACGGTCGTCGCCCTCGCCGCGGCCTGTCATCACGGTCAATCCGCGGGCCGCCATCACGGTGATCGCATCGAGTTCGGTATCTGGGTGGATGAGGACGAGGCGGAGCCCCGCTTCGTCGCGACCCCCGAGGTTCCCTACGTCGAGGAGCAGGCGTTCGGCTGGCGCCTGCGCAATGCGACGCCCGATCGTCCGGTGAAATGGGTGGAGACGATCCGGTTGCCGGCGCCGCCGCAATCGTGGGAGGGGGTGACGGAGAGCCCGAACGTCACGGTCTCTGAAGACGGCAGGACCGCGACCACCATGGGCGCCTCAGACCCCGGCGATGAGTTCATCGGCAACGAGTGGTACGTTTCGCCCGGGGACCCGCTTGGCGAGTACGAGGTGACCGTCGAGCTCGAGAATGGCACCAAAGCCACCTACAAGTTCCACGTCGTCCTGCCGAAGGACCGACGCGGGGCCGCTTCCCAGGGCGAGATCGTCTGACGGTGAGCGCGCCTTGAGCGAGTGGGAGGAGGAGCGGGAGCCGCCGCCGCCGCCGGTCGTGGTGCCGCACACCGAACTTTCGGAGGAGGCCCTGCGCGGCGTGGTGGAGTCGTTCGTGCTGCGCGAGGGCACTGACTACGGCGAGCGCGACGTGTCGTTCGAGGCCAAGGTGAGCCAGGTGATGCGCCAGCTCGAGCGCAAAGAAGCGCAGATCGTGTTCGACCCGGCGGACTCGAGCGTGACCATCGTCGTGGTCACGAACGCCGGCGGGCGGCGCGACTAGAGGCGATTCAGGAGCCGACGCACGCCACTCACCCGTTCGTTACGGGCTCGATACTCGCGGGCTTGCGCGATCAGCCGGTTGAGCTCGCGGGCCACTCGATCGCGCACGAGCCCCAATGTCTTGGAATCCTCATGCCGGCCGCGGTAGGGCCGCAGGTCGATTGGCTTGCCGAACAGGAAATACATCTTCTCCGGGCGAGGAATCGGCGTGAGGCCGACTCCTCGCACCACCGGCGGCAGCTCCTCACCGCCCCGCAGGTACCGGTCGGCGATACCACTGCGTTTCAGGTATCGACCGAGCGGAGTACGCAGGTAGTCGCCGGCGTCCAGCAGCACGTCCAGGGATTCCTCCGCGCCGGCGGTCGCGTACGGGGTGATCGTGTAGCCGTGCTCGATGGCGAGCCGGACAAAGCCGTAGCGCTCCTTCCAGATCAGCCGGTACGCCTCGCCCTTGCGCTTGAAGACCTCGCGGGCCCCGCCAGGGAAGACCAGGATGTTCTCGGCGCGACGCATGAGTTCCGCGCAATTCTCGCGGTTGCCGAGCACGCCGCCCTGACGCACGATGAGCTCACGCCACAGTGGCAGCATGAAATGGGCGCGGTCCGCGAGCGGCCGCAACACGATCTTCCGCTCGCGGTACAGCCGGTCCGCAAGCAGCATCGCGTCGAATACGTTGAACACGGAGTGATTCCCGACGAACAACGTTGGTCGTCGCGGGTTCACGTGCTCGAGGTGCAGGAACTGCGGGGCGTAGTACCAGAGCAGCAGGCGCGCTGCCCACGCGGATTCGACGGGCGGGGCGGTGGCCGCCGGGATCTGCGGACGCGTGGGGCGCTTGGTTTGCGGTGCGGACGGCATGGCTGAGGGCAAGGGTAGCGGTTGCGCGGCCATCCGGCGAGGCCATGGCCGGTCTTCTCGTCACCCGTCGCCCCAATCACGATGGCGATTCTCCGTGATGCGCCGTGCTAGCGCGGCGTGGAGGATGCGGGCGACGTGTTGCAGTGCAACCGCTTCTCCAGGGCGCCGCGATGAACTGTGGCTTGCGGCGGAAGGATCGCCCGCGGCGCCCGCGCGCCAATACTCGTCATCGCGTTGTGATAAGGAAGATCGGCAACTCCGGCGGTATCGGCGCAACGGATGGTGAAAACACGGGATGGAGAGCACGGCGGTCATCACGGGCACGACGCATGGCATCGGCACGGTCACGGCACGGGAACTGGCCCGCGCCGGGTTCAGCGTGGTCATGCGGGTGCGCAACCGGTCCGCGGGCGAGCAGGTCGCACGGCAGATTCGGGCGCGGGTCGGCGGCGCCACGATCCACGTCGTGGAGTGCGATCTCGCCTCGCTCGCGAGCGTCCGGCGCGCCGCCGCCGAAGTCCGTCGAGGGCACCCGCCACTCGCGCTGCTCCTCAACAATGCCGGGGTCGTCAGCCCGCGTCATCGCCGCTCCGCGGACGGCTACGAACTGACATTCGCGACGAATCACCTCGGTCCCTTTCTGCTGACCGAACTCCTGCGCGGCCACCTCGCGCCGGACGCGCGCATCGTCAACCTGGCCTCACGGGCCCATTATCGTGGCGTCCCCGACTTTGAGGCGGTCGCAGACCCGGCGGTTCGCTACTCTGCGGCGGCCGCTTACAGCCGTTCGAAGCTCGCCAACGTGCTGCATACCTTCGCCCTGGCCCGTCGCCTGACGGGATCGGACATCTGCGTCAACTGCGTGCACCCAGGGGTCGTCGCGTCCAACCTGCTGCCGCGCTGGCCGCGGCTCATCAAGCCGCTCATCTCACCGGTGATTCTCGACGTTGAGGAGGGCGCCCGCGCCTCGCTGCACCTCGCCTTGTCGCCTGCGGCGGCCGGAGTGAGCGGCCGCTACTTCGACGAGCACCAGCAGATGCAGCCAGCCGCCGCTTGCGCGTACGACGAGCCGCTGCAGGAGCGGTTGTGGTCGCTCAGCGACAGATGGACGAGCTCAGGGACGTGAGCGGAACGACCGTGGCGCGATCCTTCGCCCCGCGCCGGCGTCAGTTTCCGGTGCCGGCGCCGGCCACGGTGCCACCGGTGTAGGCACTCATCGCGCCCCGGCCGGCGCGGTCTCCTTGAGAAACTGGATGAGATATTCCTTCCAGACCGCGGCGGCCGTGTGCGTGCCGTGGCCGCGCGTCTGCTCGCTGATGGGCAGCAGCACGAACCGGCAATGCGGCATCCGCTTGGAGAGGGTTTCGGCGATGCCGAGCTCGGGCGGGTTGATGAAGTCGTCGGCGGAGTTGATGTATAGCACCGGCACCGTGATGCGCTCGAGCTGCGGGCTCGGGTCGTAGTTACGGCTCGCGTTGAGATAGAAGAGCATGTCGTTCGCGTCCGTGCGGGCCAAGGTGCGCTGCAGGTAGCTGTCGACGTAGGCTTCGGCCGCGGCGCGGGTGGGCGCCGCCTTCTGCGCGACGAGCGGCGCGATCCCCATGATGAGCAGCATCTCGTTGGCGGTATGCAGGCCCTGCACCGGCTGTGTTGTGTACTCGCCGTTCATCCACGCCGGGTCCTGGCGGATCGCCTGGATCGCCATGTAGCGCATCATGCGGTTTCGCCCGGCAATCGCGGTCGGCAGGCAGGCGAGCGGCAAGAGCGCATCGGCGAACCCGGGATAGGTCTCGCCCCAGACGAAGGTCTGCATGCAGCCCATCGAGGTGCCGAGGATGAGCCGCAGGTGGTCGACGCCGAGACCCTCGAGCAGCATGGCGTGCTGGCTGCGCACCATGTCGTCGTAGTCGTACTGCGGGAAGTGGGCGTGCAGGCCGTCGGAGGGTTTAGAGGAGAGGCCGTGGCCGATGTCGTCCGGCAGGATGACGAAGTACTTGGTGATGTCGAGCGGCTGCCCGGGCCCGAACAGCTCGTTCGAGAAGATGGGGTTCAGGAGCGAGTGAGCATCGCCACCCGTGCCGTGCAGCAGCAGCACGGCGTTGTCCGTGCGGCCGGTCGCGTCCTTGTGCGGGGTGCCGAGCGTTAGGTAGTGCAGCCGCAGCTGCGGCAGCGTCTCCCCGGCGCCGAAGCGGAAATCGTTGATGTAGAACGTGCCGTCCTTCGTCGGCCAGGAGGGGGCGGGCGCCTGGGCGGCCGCTGGAGCTGCTGCGATCAGGGCAAGCACGGCCGCGATGAGCAATCGGTGTCGCATGGCGGGCCCTCGGGCAAGATCTGCCGACGACGCTGGGGCGGTGAGTTTGAGGAAAGGCGGGGGCCGTCCGCAAGCGCCGGGTCCGGCCACGCCGCTCGAGGCTGCGGCCCGCGCCGCGCGGTGCTAGGCTCGCGGCAGACGAAGGCCGCGCGCGTGCCGGCCGGACAGTGGGGGATGGTGATGGTCGCATCCGATTCGAAATGGTTTCGAGCGATCGGCCGGACAGCTGCCTTGGCGGCCCTGCTGCTGCTTGCGGCGTTGCCCGCCGAGGCCCAGACCTACGACGTCAAGGTCAACCCGAAGCTCCACGACCTCGACGTGAAGGTCGAGCAGCTGGCGACCACCGGTGTGCTCGTGATGAAGCTCACCAACAAGACCAAGCAGAAGGTTCGCTGTGACCTGCGCTTCGAGGCCTCGCCGCAGGCGCCTCTCCGCAAGACGGTCTTCGTCGACCCCGGCAAGACCGGGCAGACCGAGTACCGAGCCCAGCGCAAGTGGTTCGACGTCGAGGTCGACGTCGAGTGCCAGGCGGTTCAGCCGAAGAGCTAGCGCCCCGGCTGGCGCCAGGCACTCACGGGTCCAAGCGCAGGAGCAGACCGCCGATGTCGTCCATCCCCACGGGTACGAAGAACCTGCGCTTCTGGCCGCCCGGGCTGCCACTGCACCTAGAGCTCCCCCAAACCTCGCTCGACTACAACCTCGAGGTGTCCGCCCGGCGCTATCCCGAGCGCGTGGCCATCGCCTACTACGGCAGCACCCTGAGCTACCGCGAACTCGACCGCGAGGTGAGTGCCCTGGCCGGCTACCTGCAGAGCCACTGTGGCCTCGCCAAGGGCGACCGCGTCGCCCTTTACCTGCAGAATTCTCCGCAGTTCGTGATCGCTTTCTGCGCCGTGCTGCGGGCGGGCGCGGTGGTCGTGCCGGTCAACACGATGAACCTGCTCGAGGAGGTCTCGCACATCGTGCGGGACAGCGGCAGCCGAGTGGCGATCTTCGGCCAGGAACTTGCGGCGAACATCACGCCGTTGCTGGGCAAGGAACTGGAGCACGGGCTGAGCGTCTGCTACGCCGACTACCTCGCCACCGCCACCGACCTGCCCATCCCCGAGGTGGTGGCCGCACGGCGTCTCGAGGTGCCGGGTGCCGTCGAGTGGTACGGCGCCCTGCGGGCAGGTGCGACGCTCACCCGCGTCGAGGTCGGACCCGACGACCTGGCAGTGATTCCCTATACGTCGGGGACCACCGGCGCGCCGAAGGGCTGCATTCACACGCATCGCAGCGTGATGCACACCGCGGTCGGCAGCAACGAGTTCAGCCGTGCCCCGAAGGACCAGGTGGTGCTGGTCGCCCTGCCGATGTTTCACGTCACGGCCCTGCAGCTCGGCGTGAACGGCGTGCTCTTCGCCGGCAGTACGATGGTGGTGATGACGCGCTGGGACCGCCGCTGCGCGGCGCTCCTGATCGAGCGGCACCGGGTCAGCGCTTGGACCGCGATACCCACCATGCTGATCGACTTCCTGGCGCAGCCGCAGCTCGAGCAGTTCGACTTGAGTTCGCTCGCGATGCTCACCGGCGGTGGGGCGGCGATGCCGAAGGCGGTCGCCGAGCGGATCCATGCGCTCTGGGGCTTGCACTACGTGGAAGGCTATGGACTGTCGGAGACAATCTCGGCCACGCACGTGAACCCCGCGCACCGCCCCAAGGCGCAGTGCCTCGGGCTGCCGATCCAGGACACGACCGCCCTCGTCGTCGATCCGCAGACGCTCAAGGCGCTGCCGGAGGGCGAGGTGGGCGAGATCCTGGTGAGGGGGCCGCAGGTCTTTCTCGGCTACTGGCGACAGCCTGAGGCCACCGAGGCTGCCTTCGCGCTCATCGACGGGGAGCGCTGGTTCCGCACCGGCGACCTGGGCTACGTCGACGAGGAAGGATATTTCTTCCTGGTCGACCGGCTGAAGCGGATGATCAACGCCTCCGGATACAAAGTCTGGCCCGCTGAGGTGGAGAGCCTCTTCTACGCGCACTCGGCGATCCAGGAGGCCTGCGTCATCGGTTACCGCGACCCGTATCGGGGCGAGAGCGTCAAGCTGGTCGCGGTGCTGCGCGCTGGACAGACGGCGAGCGCCGAGGAGATCCTGGCGTGGGCGCGCCAGCACATGGCCGCCTACAAGGTGCCGCACGCCGTGGAGTTCGTCGACCGACTGCCGAAGACCGCCACCGGCAAAGTGCAGTGGCGCGTGCTGCAGGAGCGGGAGTCGGCGGCGGCGCGGTAGCAGCCGAGGGAAAGGCCGATGTACCCATCCCCCACGAGCAGGCGCGCCGCGATGGTCCGGTGCGCGGCGCTCGCCGCTCTGGGCCTCGTGCTCGTGGCCGCGCCCGCGGCGGCCCAGACCTACAAAGTGAAGGTCACGCCCAAGCTCCACAACCTCAATATCAAGATCGCCTACCACGACAGCACCGGCGTGCTGGTGATGAAGCTCACCAACAAGACGGACCAGAAGGTCCGCTGCGACCTGAGCTATGACGCCGCACCGCAGACGCCTAAGAACACGACCGTCTTCCTCGCGCCAGGGGAGATGGGCCAGAGCGCACTCGCGGAGTTCCGTCACTGGTTCACGGTCAACGTGGCGGTCGACTGCCGGGCGCTGCCCGCCAAGGCGCCATGAGCGCGCTCACCCGTCCTGGTTAAGCGATAGCCCAGGCTCTCGTCGCCCCGCCCCGGGCCCGAAGTGAAGTCCCATCGGCCGCGGGCCATGAGGCCCGGGGCCTGCACCGTAACGGGGCGAATTCACGGCTCCCGACCCATGAACCGCTGTCATTCGGCAGGTGCGCATCCTTCATGCTGCAGTGCCGCATTTCCTGATACGTTGCAGCTCGGTTTCGGGCGGACGCACAGTGATCCGCTCGTTGATTCACCAGCAGGGACAAAGGGGGCCAGGTTTCAAGGGGGCATCGGCAACGTCGGGAGGTGACCGTGGAGCGAAGCTTTGTGGATACAGCGAGGTTGCTCGGACTGGATATCTTCCTGATCGTGATCCTCGTGCTTTTTGCGTTGGACGCCGCCGAGGCCTGGACCCGCCGCTGGCGGCGCGCACGCCGGGCGCAGGCCAGGTCCCAGCCGGTGAGTGTCGGCCTGCCGCAGGAAGCGCCAGAGTGACGGCAGCTCGGCGAGGCGCGGCATGCTCTTGCTGAGTTCGCGCGTCCCTGCAGCGGCTTGCACCAGAAACACGTCAGCCTACGACGACCTCGCTAATCTGAAGCACCGGAGCCTGGTCGGTGTAGTTCGGAATGTCAGCCATGATCTCCTGCGCGTGCGGACCGAACCCCGCCTGAAAGGCCTCAACGGAATCGCAGAAGATGTGGCACATGCCGATGTAGGGCGCGGGGGCGCCCGGCGCACCGCCCGCAAGCCCCTTATCAACCGTGTAGTACTTGCAATAGTTACCGAGCTTGGCCTTCACGAGCGGCATGTGTTTGTCACGGTAGTACTCGTGATCGAATCGCGCCCCGGGCGCGTTGGCATACATGACACTGACTTTGATCATCTGTCCTCTCCCGGCTCATCGCCTGATCTTCGGGTTGACCTGGGCGTCGGCACATTTGAGCTTCCGGTCTCTTTCCCAGTGCCGGAGCTCGGCATGCAATCTGTCGGTCGGTCAGCGGCACTCCACCAGTCCCCAGCGGCCGACGGTCGCGGAACGGCCCGGGTTCGCCTATCGCGAACGTTGGCGAACGGGTAGCCGACCACGATCTGCCAACAGTGCGCAGGTCCCGCAGGCTTAGGCGCCCACGGCGATCCGCAGCAACAGAATCGTTCGGAGTAGGGCGACTGCATTCACCTCGACACTCCCCACTGAATTTCGACCGACGGGGCCACAATGGCGATTATCGTTCGCATCTGCAAAAATGCCCCCACTCGGGCAACCCGGCAGACCTCGCCGGCTGGTCGTCAGGCTATAGGGTCGACCGCTCCGCGGATTGCATCGCTCCAGTCGGCGGGCCGAAGGACAACTTCCGGTCACGCGGTCTAATCCCACGGTATGGCGAGCGGTGGCCGCGCTCGGACTTGCCGGTCGTGCGAGTTCGACCTATAGGCGTAATACAAGCCGGCAGCACGGCTTGGCTGTCCGCCCACGTGGCCAGTGCGCCGAGGCCAAAGAGAACGAAAATGAGGAATTTCGCTTCCAGCTCCGACGGCCGATTGCCGTAGGTGCGAAAGAACCGTGGGACAAGCCACGGCAGCACGACGAACGCTGCCGCGCTGACGCCCAGGAACATGAGGGTCCGCACTGTAAACGGCGCGAAAATCAGTCCAAGCCCGATGACGGTGGCCAGATCCGTGATGAAGCACGCGGCCAGCACGACCTTGCCATAGTCCGTCGTGTTGAGTCCGAACTCGAGCATCACGGCATAGACCGCCGCGACCGAGGTCGTGGACATCGCGATGCCGGCGAGCCAACTCGCCTGCGGGTCCCAACCGAGCCAGCAACGTGCAATCGCGGCGCAACCGAGGAACGGGGCCGCGAAGCTGACCAGGCCAATGACCGTCGCGAACTTCCATTGCCGCCGAAAGACGACCGGATCGAGTTCGGCGCCCGCGAGAAAGGTGAGCTGGATCGACCCGGCGCCGGCGAGGAACTTGAGCCAGCTGGCATCCCCCGCGAGGAGCGCTCCGCCGAGCGCGGCACCGGTGATGAGTTGCGATGGTGCCGACCACGATCTCGGACAGTGCCGTGGCGACGCGCAGTCAGATCGACGCGAGCGAGGCAACGAGCGCGAGCCCCGGCCAGACCGCCGCCTGGGTCCAGATGTCGGTCATCGCCGCGCAGCGCCGCTGCAGTATATGTGCCCGGTGGCCTCAGTCCGTCGAATCGGGATTGATGACTCCGAACCGGGCAGGAATGCGTGCATAGAACAGCCGCAGCTTTTCCTTCTTCACTAGCTCGAGCACCCGGTCCGCCTCATCCTCCGTGACGATGAACTCGACCTCTACGGTCAAGGTGCCGGCCAGCTCAAAAAAGGTCTGTTCGTGCAGCACGTGGCGGCCCCCAAATCCGGCCATGGCGCGAAATGCCGAGCCGCCGCGGATGCCCAGCTTGTTGGCCTGCTCGAGCAGCCACTCCCACGCGAGGCGACCGTGCACACGATCGTTCTCATGCACGTAGAACCGCAGAAATGAACCATCCATTCGACAACCTCCCCTGGAAAGTCAACTTCTCAGCCAGGTCACGGTCCCGATGCCCGCGAAGGTCATGATCAGAGAACCCGTCAGGTGTGCCGCGGTCGCCCCACACGCCCACAGCAGGCGGCCCTGCTGGAGCAGCGTAACCAGTTCCGCCGAGAAAGTGGAAAACGTGGTGAGCCCCCCGCAGAACCCGGTGATCACCAGCAGACGCCATTCCGGCGAGATTGCCGTGTAGGTCGCGAAGAAAGCGATCGCGAGGCCGATGATGTAGGCGCCGACGAGGTTGGCGACCAAGGTGCCCGGTGGAACCGTCGGGAACAGAGCATTCAACTGCGAGCCGAGCCACCAGCGCAGCAGTGCGCCGAGGCTGGCGCCGACGCAGATCGCAATCACGGATTTCCACATGCGCCTGTCCTCAACGTTTCACGGGACAGGGTGTTAGATAGGCCTACACCTTCCCGGACGGGTTTGCGTAGGCATCATCAGCCGCAACGCGGCGGTTCGAGGAGGAATGCCATCTCCTGGGCCGAAGTATATGCAGCAACGAAGGCAATCTCCAAGTCCCGGCAGCTGAGCTGGGCATCCCATCCCGATTGTCGATCCGACTTCCGAGGCACGACTGCAATGAGTTTCAAGATCGAATCAGTGCGAGCGATGGAAATCCTCGACTCCCGTGGCACGCCGACGCTGCGTGTCACCGTGCAACTCGCCGACGGGTCGGTGGGCGTCAGTTCCGTTCCCTCGGGGGCCTCGACGGGTGAGAACGAGGCCGTCGAACTACGTGACAAGGATCCGCGGCGATTCAGCGGCAAGGGCGTACTGACGGCGGTCGCCAATGTCGAGCGCACCATCGGCCCAGCGGTGCTCGGCAAGGACGCGACGCGACAGGCCGCGCTCGACCGTTTGATGATCGAACTCGACGGTACGCCGAACAAAGCGAAGCTCGGTGCCAACGCGATTCTCGGCGTGTCGCAGGCAGTAGCGGTCGCCGCCGCTCGGGCCTGCCGCCTGCCTCTGTACGCCTACCTTGGCGGCGCCGGCGCCACCCACCTGCCGCACCCCATGATGAATGTCCTGAACGGTGGCAAGCACGCCGACTCCAGCCTCGACTTCCAGGAGTTCATGATCCTGCCGCGCGGGGCACCGACGTTCGCTGAAGCGCTGCGCTACGGTGCGGAGACTTTCCAAGCACTGAAGTCGATCCTGCACGGCAAGGGTTACAGCACAGCCGTCGGCGACGAAGGCGGCTTCGCGCCGCAGCTCAAGAGCAACGACGAGGCCTGCGAGCTGATCGTCGCCGCGATCGAGCGCGGCGGCTACCGCCCGGGGCAGGACATCGCCATTGCGCTCGATCCAGCCGCATCCTCCTTCTATGAAGCGGGCAAGTACCGCCTGACGCGCAGCGGCCAGGGCGATAAGACCTCGGCCGAAATGACCGCGCTGTTTAGCGCGTGGATCGACAAGTACCCGATCGTCTCGATCGAGGACGGCCTGGCCGAGAACGATTGGACGGGCTTCCGCGAACAGACCGCGGCCCTGGGCGGCCGCATCCAGATTGTCGGCGACGACATTCTCGTCACCAATCCGCGCTACATTTCCCGCGCGATTGAGGAAAAGGCCTGCAACGCAGCGCTGATCAAGCTCAATCAGATCGGCACGGTGACCGAAACAATCGATGCGATCCATTTGTGTCGCAAGGCGGGCTGGGGCTTCGTCATCTCCCACCGTTCGGGCGAGACGGAGGACAGCTTCATGGCTGATTTCGCCGTGGCGATGGGCGGTGGGCAGATCAAGACGGGCTCGGTTTGCCGCTCGGAGCGGATTGCGAAGTACAACCGCCTGCTTGAGATCGAGGCCGAGCTAGGCGGGGCCGCCGTGTTTGGGCCTTGATCGCGGCGCGCCAGAGGCGCCGGAGCGGGGCGGCCAACCGGAGGCCGGCTGCAGGGCGACGGTCGATTGATCGACCTTCCGCGACCGCCGAATATCGCGAGCGGACTCAAACGGCCGCTTGTGGCGAACCCGGACCTTCTCCCGACCACCAGCAGTGCCCTGTCGGCCTGCCCAGCACTGACCGGCGATGTGCCGAAATGAACCGGGCGGGAGGCTCCTCGCCATCCCGCCCGGGAAACCGGACCTCAGGGTCCGGGCATGCAGCCGCAGTGGTCTGCGACCGCCGCCGCCTGAGCGCGGCGGCGGTCGCCCG
>Ga0209048_10001717_pt1 | contig 22158 bp, 21 predicted proteins | sample FrelakmetCRP12CR_FD_187146 | JGI IMG/M metagenome (GOLD analysis project Ga0209048, IMG submission 187146) | Freshwater lake sediment microbial communities from the University of Notre Dame, USA, for methane emissions studies - CRP12 CR (SPAdes)... | ecosystem: Environmental > Aquatic >... | reverse complement strand
ACCGCCTTGGCGCGGCGATCCGACAGCTTCAGGTTGTAGGCGGGCGTGCCGACGCTGTCCGTGTGGCCCTCGATCAGGGCCTTCGCGAACGGCACGTCGTTCATGAACTTCACCACCCGCTCGAGCTCCGTGATCGACTCGGGGCGCAGCTCCGACTTGTCGAAGTCGAAGAGCAGCTTGAGCGTCTGCTCCAGCGGACAGCCTAGCGAGTCGACCTTCACGCCGGCGGGCGTGTTCGGGCACTTGTCGACGTCGTCGCACACGCCATCGTTGTCCGAGTCCGTGCACTTGGCGGGAGGAGGAGGAGGCGGCGGCGGCGGCGGCGGCGGCGGCGGGGCAGCCTCCTGCGGCACCGGGCGCGGCGGCCCGAAGCCGAACGACAGGCCGACCTGCATGATCGAGTCTGCGTAGGTCGTGCGACTCGCCAGGTCCCAGCGCTCACGGAACTCCGGGCGCAGCTGCACAACGCGCGAGCCGTCCGACACGCGCCAGATGTCCCACATTACGCCGGCGCCGAGCGCCACCGCGACATCATGCTCGGCCTTGAACTTGACGTAGTGGTTTTCCTGCGCGCCCATGGAGCCGAGCAGGTACGGCGAGAGCCTGCTGTCGCGCTTGAACACCCGCATGAGGTCGAGCGCCAAGCCGGATAACACCGCGCTTTGCGTGTTGCTCGTGCTCGCTTTGAAACGGCCCGTGTAGCCGGTGATCTCGGCGCTCCACTGCTCGTTCAGGTGCTTGCCGATGGACACACCGTAATGGACGTCGTCATTAAGATCACGGTCGGGGCTCAGCCAGGAATACCCGACCAAGGGCATGACGAACCACTGGCCAACCTCGTCGTTCCACGGATGCGTCGAGTCGTCGGCGCGGGCCACGGATGACGCGAGCAGGGCAAGGCCCACTGCGCCGGCAAGGAATGCGGACTTATTCATCGTTTCTCCCTGGTATGCACTCGCGCCGCCGCGCCCCCGCGACGGTTGCATGCCGGATAGTAGCGGACTTCAGCGGGAACTGGTACAGGCGGCGGCGGTCTTCGGCCAGGCCGCGCCGGGCCGGATGACCCGGTCGCCCGCGTGTATGCCGCGCGCCGCCGCGGTGCCGGCATTCAGCTCGACCACGAGCGCCACCATTCCGCCGGAGTCGATCGTGTCGAGCGAGCCGGGTGTGGCGCGCTCCTTCACCTTGATCACGCAGCCGTTGCCGTCCACGAACAGCATGTCGAGCGACAGCAGCGTGTTCTTCATCCACATGGCCACGTAGGAAGGGGGGTCGTAGACGAAGATCATGGCCTCGTTGTCGCCCATGCCCTTCACGAACATGAGGCCCTGCTCGCGCTGCGACGGGGTCGTCGCCCGCCAGGCGGTGAAGACGTGCCGCTTCGCGCTGCGCGTCTCGACCGCGATGCTTTCCCGCGGGAACGAGGACAGCGGCATGACCGCGGCGGCGTCGGCGCTGCGGCCGGCCGCGGGCCACAGGACGAGGAGGAGGGCACAAAGGGCGGGCGCCGCCCGCATGCGGTCATCGGTTCTCATGGCCGGTAGTCCACGATGGCCTCGATGTCGAAGCGCGAAAGGAGCACCGCCCCCGCGGTCCCGACCGCCCGCGCGGGCTGGGTGCAGTAGCCCCGCGCGGTGAGCAGGTACTGGCCTTCGTGCTCAGGCAGGGCCTCCTGGTGCACCTCGTCGAACGCGCACTTGTCGGTGCCCTGCGTGGCGAAGAACTCGCCGGAGCCCTCGCGTACCACGGTCAGGTTGACCGGGACGTTGCGCGTCGACTCCCCGGCGTGCAGGGGGCCTGCGCCGAAAAGCAGCAGCAGCGGCTGCCGGTTCGCATCCTGGCCCTTGAACAGGAGGCGCACGCCCTCGCCACCCGGACGCACGCTCCCCCGGCACTGCGGGACGCCGCCGGACCAGTCGAGGTCCGCATCGATCGCACCCCGCAGGCGCGCTCTAAGGTAGCCGCGGTCGGTCGGGGCACAGAGCGGCGTGTCCGGTGCAGTCGGCGCGGCCTCACCGTGCGGCGCCTCCGCATGGCCGCAGCCGGACGGGCCGATCAGCAGCGCGATCAGCGCCAACACGGCGGGACGGCGTGCCGGGCGGTCAGCCTTCGGCGCGCGCCGCGCGCACGAGCAACGATTTCGCCAATTGACCATGGAGATAGCCGATTCCCCGCGCCAGCTGCATCGTGGCGGTGAGCAGAACTATCCCCAAGATCGACAGCAGAGGCAACAGCGCCGGGTGCGGCGTCTGCACGGCGCCGTCGATCGTCACCACGCCCGAGTGAAACACGAGCACGACGATCGGCGCGACAAGCAGCGCGAGCGATACGGCTATACCCGTCACCGCGAAGACGAAGTAGCACACGCCGAGCGGCAGCATGAGGAACAGGTACAGCAGCGTCCCCCAGGTGCGGGGATCGCGGAGCATGTCGCCGATGCGCTGCAGCCAGGAGGCGGGCGGTCCCGGGTGCACCGGTCGCCGTGGCATGCGCGTGCCGAGCAGCGACTCGACGATGCGGCCCTCCACCAGCGCAATGACCCGCGCCATGCCGATGAACAGCAGGAAGAACGGCACCCCGATGATCAGGAAGACGAGCCCGATCGAGAGCGAAACGCCCGCCGCGGCAAAGGTGAAGTACAGGACGCCGGTCACCAGCGACAGCAGCATGTACAGCAGGCTGAGATACGCTGTCGGGTCCGCGTACACGCCGAAGAACTGCCCCAGCGCGCTGCGCTTTGGCTTCGGCTTGGGGGTGCGCAGCGCCGCCTGCACCCGCACCTCGTTGGCGCGGTAGGCGTCGGCGACTTCCTCCGGTGCGCCGTAGCTGCCGACGATCCGCTCAAGCACCGCCGCTTCGGGTTCCCCTGGGTGCTGCGAGATCTCGGCGCGCAGGTGCTCCTCGGCGTCATAGAGCGCGTCCTGCACGAGCGCCGGGTCGGCGCCCTGCAGCGCGGCGCGCAGGGCCTCGAGGTATTCACCCACGGTCAGCGGGCTGGCGGCCGTCATGGCAGGGTCTCCTGGTGTTCCTGAGGACGCACGATGCCGTCCACGAAGGCGCGTGTCGTGTGCCACGTGGCCCCCCATGCGGCCAGCACCTCGCGCCCGAGTGGCGTGATCCGGTAGTAGCGTCGCGGTGGTCCGGCGTAAGAGGGCACGACCCGGCTCGTCAGCAGTCCGGCGGCGCTCATGTTCCGCAGTACCGGGTAGAGCGCTCCCTGCTTGAACGGCGCGCCGGCCTCGGCGTGGGCAGTCAACCGCTTGGCGATCTCGTACCCGTAGAGGTCTTCGGCCGCATCGCCCAGCACCGACAGCAGCACCAGCGAGGTCAGGCCCGCGGTCAGCTCCTTCTGGAACTTTCGGGCCTGGGTCTCAGCGGGCGACTCCGCCGAAGGTGCCGCAGGATCGTCATCAAGCATGTGGGTCAGCGTCCACTGGTATCTCGTAACCAGTATTGTTACCAAACCACTACTATGGAGTCAATAGTATTGTTCCATCGATGGTACTGGCCCGTGCGGCAATACTGCTGCAAGGTTGCGGATGGCCGGCGGCAGCCGTTTGCAGTCCGCAGGTGCCTCCGGGTGCATCGTCTAGGTAACATGCGCGGATGGACCGCGGAGCAGATTAGGAATGTCGACAGAACAGCAGCGCTTGTTTGCACCGCGGCGATATCTGAGCCGACTGACCCGTGGCACGCTCGCGATCATCATGGCCGGCGGGCGGGGCGAGCGGCTCAACGCGCTCACCGAGGACCGCTGCAAGCCCGCCACGCCGTTCGGCGGCAAGTTCCGCATCGTGGACTTCGTGCTGTCGAACTGCCTGAACTCCGGCATCCGCCAGATCTCGGTTCTGACCCAGTACAAGGCCCACTCGCTGATCCAGCACATCCAGCGCGGCTGGGGCTATTTGCGCGGCGAATTCGGCGAGTTCGTCGAGATCATCCCGGCGCAACAGCGGCGCGGGCCCAACTGGTACCAAGGCACGGCGGACGCGCTGTGGCAGAACATGGATCTCATCCGCTCGCACCGCCCGCTGCACGTGCTGGTGCTCGCGGGCGACCACATCTACAAGATGGACTACGGCCCCATGATCGGCTTCCACGTCGAGAAGGAAGCGGACATCACGGTGGGCGTGGTCGAGGTGCCGCTCGAGCGCGCACGCGAGTTCGGCGTTCTCACGGTGGACGAGACGAACCGCGTCCTGCGGTTTACCGAGAAGCCGCTCAGTCCCGAGCCCGTGCCCGGCCGCCCGGATATAGCGCTCGCGTCGATGGGCATTTACGTCTTCAACCCGCGCCTGCTCGAGCGGCTGCTGCGCGCCGACGCCGAGGACCCAGCTTCGGTCCACGACTTCGGCAAGAACATCATCCCGGACGCCATCGAGAACCTGCGGGTCTTCGCCTATCCGTTCGAGGACGTGCGAACCAAGGCCCAGAACTACTGGCGCGACGTCGGCACGGTCGACGCCTACTACGAGGCCAACATGGAGCTCGTGCGGGTCACCCCCGAGCTCAACGTCTACGACGAGCAGTGGCCGATCTGGACCTACCAGGAACAGCTGCCACCGGCGAAGTTCGTCTTCGACGATGAGGGCCGACGCGGCTGTGCGCTCGACTCGATGGTGTCGGGCGGCTGCATCATCTCCGGTTCGCGCGTGTCGAACTCGCTGCTGTTCTCCAACGTGCGCGTGCACGACTACTCGACGATCGACGGCTCCGTGGTGCTGCCCCGTGTGCGCGTCGGCGAGCACTGCGTGATCCGCGGCGCGATCATCGATTCGGGCTGCGTGATCCCCGACGGCATGCACATCGGGGTCGATCCGGCCGCCGACGCCGAGCGCTTCTACGTCACGGAAGGCGGGGTGACGCTCGTGACTCCGACGATGCTGCGCTCCGCGACCCGGGCCTGATGCCCTTCACCCCCCGCACCCGTCGGTTCCAAGGGGAGACAGGAATGTCCAGGCACATCGTGCGCTCGCTGCTGCTGGCGTGCTGCGCCGTGCTAATTGCGGCCTGCTCGTCGCTCGGCCCGAAGCTCGAGTCGCCGAAGGTCGACATCGTCAACGTGCAGATGCTCTCGACCGACATGTTCGCGCAGAAGTTCAAGGTTCGGTTGAAACTCCAGAATCCGAACCAGCTGGAACTCAAGGTGCGAGGCCTCGAGTACGAGATCGGGCTGATGGGCGATCCGTTCGCCGAGGGCAACAGCGACGACCACTTCGTGGTGCCCGCGCTCGGCGAGGCCGAGTTCGATATGACAGTGACCACCGACTTCGTGAGCGGTCTCGGCCGCCTGATCAGCCGCATGGGCGGCGGCAGGCTGGAGAACGTCGACTACGAGATCAGGGGCACTGTGTTCGTGGACAAGGGGTTCATCCACAAGATCCCCTTCGACCGCAAGGGCAAGGTCAATTTCACGAAGGCACAGGCCAAGAAGGCCGGCGAATAGTCAGGCCATGGCGGCGGCGAGCGACGCGTACAGCGCCTCGTACTTGGCGCCCTGCGTCTCCCAGGAGAAGTCCGCGCGCATGCCGTTCGCCATCAGCTGGCGCCAGAGGTCCGGCTGTCCGAACCAGTCGACCGCAGTGCCGAGCGCCCAGCGCACGCCTTCCGCGTCGTAGTCGTTGAAGACGACGCCGGTGCCCTCTCCAGTCGCCGGATCGAAGTGCTGCACCGAGTCCGCGAGCCCCCCCGTGCGGCGCACCACGGGCACCGTGCCGTACTTGAGGCTGTACATCTGGTTCAGGCCGCACGGCTCGTACATGGACGGCATCAGGAAGATGTCGGAGGCCGCCTCGATGTAGTGCGCGAGTTCCTCACTGTAGCCGGTGTAGCACACGGCGCGTCCCCGGAACTGCTCCTGCAGGTCGTGGAAGAAGCGCTCGTACACTGCATCTCCGTTCCCCAGGGAAACGAAGCGCACGTCGCTCTGCCGCAGCAGTTCCGGCAGCGTCTCAAACAGCAGGTCGATGCCCTTCTGGGGCGTGAGCCGCGTCACCATGCCGATGAGCGGCGCCGTCGCCGGCGCGGGCATGCGCAGCAGGTCGAGCAGCGCGTCTCTATTGCGCACCTTGCCGGTGAGGTCCTGCGCATCGTAGCGATGCGGCAGGTAGCGGTCGGTGGCCGGGTTCCACTCCTCGTAGTCCGCCCCGTTCAGGATGCCCGACACGGCACTGCCGCGCGCGCGCAGGTCGCCGTCGAGGCCGTGGCCGCCTTCGACGGTGCAGATCTCGGTGGCGTAGGTCGGGCTAACCGTCGTGACGGCGTCGGCGTGCAGGATGCCGTGGCGCATCGGGTTCACGCGGCCGCCGGCGAGGTCGCCCTGGTGCAGCGCCTCGATCGGCACGCCCGGGCCCACGTCGGCCGCCGCACCCGCGGAGAACACGCCCTGGTAGCCGATGTTGTGGATCGTGAAGACGGTACGGGTGGCCGCGAAGATGCCCCGGTCCCAGGCGTAGGCCGTGCGCAGCAGCAGGGGCGCGAACGCCGTGTGCCAGTCGTTGCAGTGCAGGATCTGCGGCGCGAAGCCCATGCGTTGGCAGCACTCGAGCGCCGCCCGCGTCAGCATCAGGTAGCGCACGTGCTCATCGGGCGCGTCGGAATAGATCCGCGGGCGGTCGAAGATTGCCGGGCAGTCGATGAGGTAGATCCACAGCTGCGAGCCCGGCTCGCGGGCGGTGTGCACGTCGTAGCGGTATTCGCGGGGTCCCACCTGCACCGTGAGGTCCTGCAGGAAGTCGACGGGGTGGCGGTCCACCCCCTGCAGCTCCATCTGTCCGTGCAGTGGCACGAAGACGCGCACATCGTGCCCGCGCCGCGACAGGTAGCGGGTGAGCGCGGCTGAGACGTCGCCGAGGCCGCCGGTCTTAGCGAACGGCGAGATCTCGGCGGTCAGGAAGCAGATGCGTTGCGCCATGCGGTCAGTTTGCCACAGGCCCGGAACCGGCTGAGCGCCGACTCCGCCACCGTGCCGCGGCGCGATTTAACAGTGCGGTGCCGTCGCCCCCGCACAGCAGGATCCGGGTGGCCTCGCCGGGGAGCGCAGCTATCCTGTCACTCATGAAAGACAGACCCCTCTCCGCCGCCGCACGCGATTACCACCGCATCGCCCGCGCGATCGACTTTATCGCCACCCACTTCCGCGAGCAGCCCGCGCTCGAGCGCATCGCAGCCGCCGCGGGCATGAGCGAGTATCACTTCGCGCGCTCTTTCCGCCGCTGGGCCGGCATTTCGCCCAAGCAACTCGTACAGCGCCTGTCGCTCGAGGCGGCCAAGCGGTCGCTCGAGGACGAAGCCTCCGTGCTGCAGGCGGCGCTCGACGCTGGGCTCTCCGGCCCCGGGCGCCTGCACGACCTCTTCGTCTCCCTCGAGGCGGTCACGCCGGGCGAGTTCAAGTCGCGCGGCCACGGTATCGCGATCCGTCACGGCACGGCGGATACGCCCTTTGGCCGCGCGACGATCGCCGTCACCGAGCGCGGCGTGGCTTTCCTCGGGTTTGCGGATGCCCGCGGGCACGTCCCCGGCTGGCGGGAGTTCCGCGAGGCATGGCCGGTCGCCGACTGGCGCGCGGACGACGGCTGCGCCCGTGGTGTCGCCGAGCGGGTCTGGGGTGTTGTGCCGGCTGGCAGCAGGCCGCTCAAGCTGTGGGTGCACGGCACCAATTTCCAGATCCAGGTCTGGCGCGCACTGCTCGAGCACGCGAGCGACGGAAGCGTGAGCTATGCACAGCTCGCCGGCGACATCGGCCGACCGGGCGCAGCGCGGGCCGTGGGCGGCGCGGTCGGTGCGAACCCCGTGGCGTGGCTGATCCCGTGTCATCACGTACTGCGTGCGAACGGCGTGCTCGGCGGCTATCGATGGGGCGTCGATCGCAAGCGGGCCATGCTCGCCTGGGAAGTCTCGCGCTCCGTCAGGACTTCTTCTCGTCCTCCTCGCGGTTCTTCTCCCGCTTCGGCATGATCGCGTTCAGCATGCTGTCGCGCACGCGCTCCGTGACGTCGGCGACGGTGGCGAGGGGCGTATTCGCCACGATCTTCGAGAACTGCGCTTGCAGGGTCTCCTGCTGGTTCAGGAACGCCTCGATGCTCTTCTCGAGGAAGCTCGCGAGAAATCCCTGCATCGCGTTGCCGTAGAAGCGGATGATCGCCTCGAGCACCTTGGTCGAGAGGATCGGTCGCCCGAACTGCTCCTGCTCGGCGATGACCTGCAGCAAGATGTGGCGCGTGAGGTCGTGCCCGGTCTTGTCCTCGACGACCTTGATCTTCTCGCCCTTGACGATCAGGTTGCGGATGTCATCGAGCGTGATGTGACGGCTCTGCGAGGCGTCGTAGAGTCGACGGTTCGCGTATTTCTTGATCAGGCGTTCCTGGCTCATGGCGAGGTCTCCCGTGCGCTTCGCCGCTCAGGCATCCGTCTGCGGCAGCGCCGTGGCGTCCTCAACCCAGTGGGCGATGCTCGCCTGGGCCTCCGTGGTGAGCCGGGCGAAAGCCTGCTGGCGCGCGGTCATCGTGTGGACGAAGCGGCCCGCGAGTTCCGACTGCCGGGCGAGCAGGGTACCCAAGTCCCTGGCCTTGACCGCCGCGTGCATCTGGTCGAGGGCGAACTGGAGCAGTTCGCCGGCCAGCTCGTACTGGAACCGGGCGAGGCGTTCGACGTTGCCGGCGACCGTCTCGTTCAGGCGGGTGGCGGGGGCGAACGCGCGCTTGGCGAAATCCGTGTAGGCGCTGTAATCGTCCAACTTGACGGCCATTCTGGGTTCCTCTGGAAGAGCGTGCCGGGGCATGGCGCGCAGTCTACAAGCTGAAATTTTGCGCCGCAATAAAGGTGCCTGCCGGGACCTACGGCAACACGCCCAGGTTCCTGCCGTCGAGCCAGTGACGCCGCCGCGGGGGTCGGCCTAAACTCCCCGCTCCGTCACTTCGGCTCACGCCCGGCAGGTCAGCATGTCGCCACAAGAATTGCTCCGGGAGTACCAGTCCAGGGTCGGGCAGGAAAGCCACCTCAGCGACTGGCTCGAGATCACCCAGGAGCGCATCGAGGCGTTCGCCGAGGCCACGGGCGACTACCAGTGGATCCACGTCGACCGCGAGCGCGCCGCGCGCGAGTCGCCCTGGCGCACGACCATCGCCCACGGCTACCTCACGCTGTCGCTGTACCCGATGCTGCGCGGCCTCGTGGAGGAGGGCACACCGTTCATGCCTGGCGTGCAGCGGGTGATCAACTACGGTCTCGACAAGTTGCGCTTCCCGAACGCGGTGAAGGCGGGCAGCCGGGTCCGGGCCCGCTGCGTGCTGCTCAGGGTCGAGGCCGTGCCCGGCGGGCTGCAGGTCGCGGAGCAGTACACGGTCGAGATTGAAGGCGAGGCGAAGCCCGCCTGCGTCGCCGAAGCGATCATGCGCGCCTATTTCTAGCCGGGTCCGAGCCGCCGGTTCTGGCGAGATTCCTGCCTGGCATGAGTCGCCAGCCCCAATTGCACTATAGTCTTCAAATAGACACCACGCCCGAAGGCGAAGGATCTCCCCCATGATCTACGACAGCATCCTGCACACGATCGGCCGTACGCCCATCGTGCGCGTCAACAAGCTCGCGCCGTCCCACGTCACGATGTACGTGAAGTGCGAGTTCTTCAACCCGCTTTCCTCCGTGAAAGACCGTCTCGCCATCGCCATCATCGAGGATGCCGAGAAGCGCGGTGAGTTGAAGCCTGGCCAGACGGTGGTCGAGGCGACCTCCGGCAACACGGGCATCGCGCTCGCCATGGTGTGCGCCGCGAAGGGCTATCCCTTTGTGGCGCTCATGGTCGAGACGTTCTCGGTCGAACGCCGCAAGATCATGCGGATGCTCGGCGCCAAGGTGATCCTCACGCCGGCCGCCGAGCGTGGCAGCGGCATGGTCCGCAAGGCGCAGGAGCTGGCAAAGAAGCACGGCTGGTTCCTGGCGAACCAGTTCGAGAACCCGGCGAACCCGGCCTACCACCGCCAGACGACCGGCCCGGAGATCCTGAGCGACTTCGCCGGGCGGCGGCTCGATTTCTTCGTCACCGGCTGGGGCACCGGCGGGACGCTCACCGGCGCGGGCGAGGTGATCCGGCTGGCGCGGCCGGAGGTGAAGATCATCGCGACGGAGCCGGCCGGGGCGGCGCTGCTCTCGGGTGCGGAGTTCAAGCCGCACAAGATCCAGGGCTGGACACCCGACTTCGTGCCGAAGGTGCTGAATCGCTCGGTGCCGCACGAGATCCTGCCGGTCACGGACGAGGAGTCGATCGCGGCCTCGCGCTCGCTGGCGGCCCAGGAAGGCATCTTCTGCGGCATCTCCTCGGGCGGCACGTTCGCGGCGGCGCTGAAGGTCGCGGCGAAGGCGCCGGCCGGCTCGGTCATCCTCGCCATGCTGCCCGACACCGCAGAACGCTACCTGTCGACTCCGCTGTTCGCGGACATCCCAGAGGGATCCGACCCGGAGCCCTGATCCCACCGCGGGCGGCGCGACCGTCCGGCGAGTCCCGCCGGCAGCCCCGCCTGCGGCCCGGCGGCCGGCCGGCGGCCGGCCGGCGGCCGTCGACCGCGACGCGCGTGTTTCCCGTGATGCGCCACTCGCCCGGCTGAGCCATCATTCCCGGGCGGCGTGTACCTGATACGCGCCCGACGCTCAGCCATGGCAGTCGAGCCCGACAAATCCGACGCTGCGCAGCGCGCAGAGGCAAGGGCCTGGGTCCGCTGGCTCGGTCCGGCGGTCTCCCTCGTGCTGTTCGCCCTGGTGCTGTTCCTGCTGCACCGCGAGCTTGCGCATCACTCCTGGCACGACGTGGTCCGGCACCTGCGGGAACTCACCCCGGGCGCGGTCCTCGCGGCGGTCGCCTTCACTGCTGCGAGCTACACGGCACTGACCGCGGTGGAGGCGCTGGCGCTTCGCCACGTCGGGCAGTCCGTGCCGCTCGGCGTCTCCTCGCTCACCTCGTTCATCGCCTACGCCTTCGGGCACAACATCGGACTCGCGGCGCTGAGCGGCGGCGCCATCCGCCTGCGTCTTTACGGCAGCCGCGGTGTTGCGGCGGCCGACGTTGCGCTCGTCTCGGGCTTCTGTGCCGCCTCGACCGCACTCGGGCTCTTGGCGCTCACGGCGTTCTCGCTGCTCGCGGAGCCGGAGGAGGCCGGCGTGGTGCTGCGGTTCGGGCCCACGGCTGCCTTTGTGGCCGGCCTGCTCGTCGCCGCGCTGCTCGCCGGCTACCTGGTCTGGTCGATGCTGCGCCGCGCGCCGTTTGTGCTGCGCCAGTGGGAACTGCGCCTGCCGCGACCGCCGATCTCGGCCGGCCAGCTGGCCGCCGCCGTGACCGACCTGTCCTGTGCGGCGGCGACGCTGTTCGTGCTGCTCCCGGCCACCGCGCAGATCAGCTATCCGGCGTTCCTCGCGGTCTTCGTGCTGTCGGTATTCGCTGCGGCGCTGACCGGGATCCCCGGTGGCTTGGGCGTGATCGAGTACGTGGTCGTGCTCGCGCTGCCGGACGTGCCAAGCGAGCAGCTCCTCGGCCGCATGCTCGCCTTCCGGCTCATCTACTACGTGGCGCCGCTCGTGATCGCCGCGATCATCATGGCCATCCACGAGGCCCTGCGGCACCGGCATCACATCGGCCGCGCGGCGGGCCTGGCCGGTGAGTGGCTGGAGGGCGCGGCTCCGCAGGTGCTCGGCACGCTCGCGTTCATCGGCGGCGCGATGCTGCTGCTGTCCGGCGCGACGCCCTCGATCGCATCGCGCGTTGCGGGGCTGGCGCGCTGGTTGCCGCTCCCGGTGCTGGAAGCCTCGCACCTGCTCGCCAGCATCATCGGCCTCGGCCTCGTTATCCTGTCGCGCTCGCTGTACCGCCGCGTCCACGAGGCGTGGCTGCTCGCGACGCTGCTCGCGGTCGGCGGCGCGGGGATGTCGCTGCTCAGGGGCTTCGACTACGAGGAGGCGCTCGTCCTGGTGGGGATCACCGGCCTGCTGTGGCTCGGCCGAGACGCCTTCGACCGCAAGGGCAAGGTGCTCGAGCAGCGCTTCACGCCGCAGTGGACCCTGGGTCTCGCGGTCGTGATCCTCGGCATGACCTGGGTGGGCGTGCTCGCGCACCGCCACCTCGAGTACTCGAACGACCTGTGGTGGACCTTCGCCTTCAACGCGCATGCGCCGCGCATGCTCCGGGCGTCGCTGGTCGTGACGCTGCTCGCGGTGGCCTTCGTCGTCATGAACCTGCTGTCGCCCGGCACGCCTGCCGCGACGCAGACGCTCGCGACAAGCGAGGATCGCGTTCTGCGCGCCATCGGCTACTCTTCCCGCGCCGCCACCGCGCTCGCTCTCGCCGGTGACAAGCGCTTCCTCTTCCACCCGCAGGCCGACGCGTTCGTCATGTATCAGGTCGAACGCCGCAGCTGGGTCGCGATGGGCGATCCGGTCGGCGTGCCGGAGCACCTTGCCGACCTCGCCTGGGCGTTCCGCGAGGAGTGCGACCGCCACGGTGCGTGGAGCGTGTTCTACGAAGTGGCCGCCGCCTCGATGCCGGTCTATGTCGACATGGGCCTCGCGCTCCTCAAGCTCGGCGAGGAGGGGCGCGTGCCGCTCGAGCATTTCGGCCTGGAGGGCTCGGCGCGGGCCGATCTGCGTCAGGCCCATCGACGCTGCGTGCGCGAGGGGGCGCATTTCGAGATCGTGCCAGCACCGGCCGGCCCGCCACTCCTCGCCGAGCTGCGCACGGTCTCCGACGCCTGGCTCGCCGAGAAGAGGGCCGCCGAGAAGCGCTTCTCGGTGGGCTTCTTCGACGAGCGCTACCTGAGCCACTTCCCCATCGCCCTGGTGCGCAGCGAAGGCCGCATCGTCGCGTTTGCGAACCTGTGGGCGAGCGCGCGCCGCGAAGAGCTGTCCGTCGACCTGATGCGGTTCGGCGCGGGTGCGCCGCGCGGCGCCATGGACTACCTGTTCACCGAGCTCATGCTGTGGGGCCGCGCCGAGGGATACCGCTGGTTCAGCCTCGGCATGGCGCCGCTGGCCGGGCTCGAGCAGCGCCCGCTGGCCCCAGCCTGGCACCGTCTTGCGAGCCTGGTCTATCGCTACGGGGAGAACTTCTACAACTTCGAGGGCCTGCGCCGGTACAAGGAGAAGTTCGACCCGGTCTGGGAGCCTCGCTACCTTGCGGCGCCGGGCGGCCTTGCGCTGCCGCGCGTCCTGGTCGACCTGACGACGCTGATCGCCGGCGGGGTCCGGGAAGTGATCCGCCGCTGACCGCCGCCGACGCGGGGCTGCCCCATAACTTTCACATAATTCCATAAACGATTGATTCGAAAAGGATATCGGTCGGATTGCCGGCGAGATCGGTCACCGGCAGGCGCGACCGCTTGCTAGACTGCGCAGGTCCCGTACCGATCGGCTGCGTTGGCCCTCCGCCCCGGGACGTGACTGCGTCGGGCATTCCAGGCACGCCCCGCGGTCCAGCGCATGGCACCGAGTCCTTACCAACAACTCGAACAGGAGTTCCGCCGACTGCACGCTTTCCGTGGCGCGGCGAGCCTGCTGCGCTGGGACGCGGCGGTGATGATGCCGCGTGGCAGCGCGGACGTGCGCGGGGAGCAGCTCGCCGTGCTCGATTCGGAGTGCCACGCGCTGCTCACCTCGCCGAAGGCCTCGCGGCTCATCGACCGTGCGCAGGCCAACGAAGCTCAGCTCGAGGATTGGCAGCTCGCCAACCTGCGCGAGATGCGTCGCGAGCGCGACCACGCCATCGCCATTCCGCTTTCGCTCGTGACGCGACTGGCGAAGGCCACCTCGCTCGCCGAGGTCCGCTGGCTCGAGGCCAAGCAGCAGGACAGCTTCGCGCTGTTCGCGCCCCACCTCGAGGAGGTGGTGGCGCTGACCCGCGACAAGGCGCAGGTGCTGTCGCAGGCGCTCAACCTCTCACCCTACGACGCGCTCATCGACGGGTTCAGCCCGGGCTTCTTGAGCGCGGAGATCGACCAGCTCTTCCGGGTCGTGGGCCGCCGGCTGCCGAACCTCATCCGCGAGGCGATCGAACTGCAGGCCCGCCGGCCGCCCATGCCGATCGCCGGCAAGGTGAGCGTGTCGAAACAGCGCGCGCTCGCGGTCGAGGTGATGCGCGCGCTCGGCTTCCCGTTCGACCGCGGCCGGCTCGACGAGAGCGACCACCCCTTCACTGAAGGCGTGCCGGGCGATGTGCGCGTGACGACCCGCTTCGACCTCAAGGACCCCTTCGGCGGCCTGATGGGCGTGCTCCACGAGGTCGGGCAGGCGATGTATGACCTCGGGCTTCCGGAGGCCTGGCGCGACCAGCCGGTCGGCCGCGACCGCGGCATGGCGCTCGAGGAGAGCCAGTCGCTGCTGCTCGAGATGGTCATCGGCCGCAGCCGGCCGTTCCTTAACTGGCTGCGCCCGCTCCTTGAGAAGCACTACGGGGTCACGGGCCCGGAGTGGGAGGTCGAGAATCTCTACCAGACGCTGATCGCCGTGCGCCGCGGCGCAGTGCGCATGGACGCCGACGAGCTCACCTACCCGGTGCACATCATGCTGCGCTACGACCTCGAGAAGCGGATCCTCGACGGCAGCCTGCCGGTGCGTGACCTCCCGGAGGCCTGGAAGGAGGGGCTCGACGAGCGCCTCGGGCTGAGACCCGCGAACGACGCCGAGGGTTGCCTGCAGGACGTGCACTGGGCCGTCGGCTCCTTCGGCTACTTCCCGTCCTATGCGCTCGGCGGCTTCATCGCCGCACAGCTGTACGAGACGCTGCGCGGCAAACTCGAGTCCTTCGACGTGGATACCGCCGCCGGCCGGTTCGCCGGCCTGTTCGAGTGGCTGCGCCAGAACGTGCACGGCGTGGGGGCCAGCGTCAGCTCGCAGCAGCTCATCAAGAATGCGACCGGCAAGGCCCTGTCGGCCGCTCCGTGGCTGCGCTACGCCGAGGCCAAGTACCTCGAGGTGCCGGCGACGTGAGCGGCGCCGCGCCGCGTGACACGGCGATCCTGCTGGTCCACTGCCCGGACCGGCAGGGGCTGGTCGCCGCCATCACCACCGCGATCCATCGCTGGCACGGCAACGTCGTGGATCTCGACCAGCACGTGGATGGCGAGCGCGGCGTGTTCTTCATGCGTGTCGAGTGGGACCTAGCGGGCTTCGGCCGGTCGCTCGGGGAGTTCGAGCGGGAATTCGCGCGCGAGGTGGCGGAGCCGTTCGGCATGCGCTGGCAGCTGCACCGCAGCTCCCGCCGGCCGCGCGTCGCGATCTGCGTCTCGCGCTACAACCACTGCCTCTACGACATGCTCGCGCGCTGGCAGTCGGGCGAGTGGGCGATCGACATACCGGTGGTGGTGAGCAACCACACCGAGCTGGCGCCCGTCGTGGAGCGCTACGACCTGCGCTTCGAGCACGTGCCGGTCACGCCGCAGACGAAGCCGGAGGCGGAACGCCACATGCTCGAGCTGCTCGCGGGCCTCGAGGTCGACCTGATCGTGCTGGCCCGCTACATGCAGATCCTGTCCGCCGAGTTCGTCTCACACTGGCCCGAGCGGCTCATCAACATCCATCACTCGTTCCTACCGGCGTTCGTCGGCGCCAACCCCTACCGTGCGGCCTTCGCGCGCGGCGTGAAGATCATCGGCGCCACCAGTCATTACGTCACCGCCGAGCTCGACTGCGGGCCGATCATCGCCCAGGACGTCGTGCCGGTATCGCACAAGGACTCGGTGGAAGATATGGTCCGCAAGGGCCGCGACCTCGAGAAGATCGTGCTGGCGCGGGCGGTGCACGCCCACCTGCGGCGGCAGGTGCTGGTCTACGACAACCGCACGGTCGTCTTCGACTGACGCCCTCCTCCGCGTAGAATCCGCCCGCCATGAACGCCGCCGTCGTCGCGCCGCGCGGGAAACGTCCCGCCTCGAACACCTCAAAGCGCCTGCAGGCCCGCTTGCGCGGGCTCGTCGGCAAGGCGATCGAGGACTTCCGGATGATCGAGGAGGGCGACCGGGTGATGGTGTGCCTCTCCGGCGGCAAGGACTCCTACACCCTGCTCGACGTGCTGCTGTCCCTGCAACGCAGCGCTCCGGTGCGCTTCGAGCTGCTCGCGGTCAACCTCGACCAGAAGCAGCCGGGGTTCCCGGCACACGTGCTGCCGGAGTACCTGACGGCGCTGGGGGTGCCGTTTCACGTCATCGAGCAGGACACCTACCGCGTGGTGAAGCGCGTCATCCCGGAGGGCCGCACCATGTGCGGCCTGTGCTCGCGGCTGCGCCGGGGAGCGCTTTACCGCCACGCGGCGGAGAACGGCATCACGAAGATCGCGCTTGGGCACCACCGTGACGACATCGTCGAGACGATGTTCCTCAACCTGTTCTTCGGCGGCCGCCTGAAGGGCATGCCGCCGAAGCTGCTGTCTGAGGATCGCCGGCACGTCGTCATCCGGCCGCTCGCCTACGTGCCGGAGCGCGAGATCGAGCGCTACGCGCGCTCGCGCGAGTTCCCGATCATTCCCTGCCGGCTCTGCGGTTCGCAGGAGAATCTGCAGCGGGTCGCCATTAAGAAGATGCTCGCCGCCTGGGAACGCGAGTTCCCGGGGCGCACGGAGACGATCTTCTCCGCGCTCCGCAACGTTTCCACCTCGCACCTCGCTGATCCGTCCGCCTTCGACTTCCGCGCGCTCGAGGGGCTGCGCGCCGCAGCGGCGCTCTCCGCCGAGGCTGGCGCCGGTGCCGATCGCGAGCCGTGGGAGGAGGGCTGATGCGGGCTTGACCGACCTGGCCGCGTCCGGCGCGTCGGTCAGGGCGAGGGGTGCTGCTTGCTGTGCTTGTAGCCGTAGAAGAAGTACACCAGGAAGCCAATCAGCGACCAGCCGAGGAGCCGGATCCAGGTGTCGTTCGGCAGGGCGAGCGTCATGCCGAGGCAGACGATCGCTCCGGTCGTGCAGGTGAGTCCGGCGGCCGGCACGCGGAAAGGCCGCGGCGTGTCCGGCTGCGTCCGGCGCAGGACGAGCACGCCGACACAGACGGCCGCGAAAGCGAGCAGGATGCCGATCGAGATCAGCTCACCGAGCACGTCGAGCGGGAAGACGCCGGCAAATGCGGCGGCGATGACGCCGGTGGCGATGGTGGCGACGTGCGGCGTGCGGTATTTCGGGTGCACCGCCTGCATCGACGGCGGCAGGAGCCCGTCGCGCGACATCGCGAGGAAGATCCGCGGCTGCCCGAGCAGCGACATCAGGATCACCGAGGTCATGCCGATCACGGCGCCGATCTTCACCGGCAGACCGAGCCAGATCAGCTCCGGGTGCGCATCGAGCGCGACCGCCACCGGAGCCGCGACGTCGAGCTTCGTGTGGCTGACCATGCCGGTCATCACGCCCGCCATCACCACGTACAGTGTCGTCGATATCACGAGTGCGGCCAGGATGCCGATCGGCAGGTCGCGCTGCGGGTTGCGGGCCTCCTGCGCCGTGGTCGCCGCCTGGTCGAAGCCGATGTAGGCGAAGAATATGATCGCCGCGCCCTGCACCACGCCGCTCAGCCCGAAGTGGCCGAACTCGCCGGTGTTGAGCGGCAGGTAGGGCTTCCACAGCGAGGTATCGACGAACTTGATGCCGACCGCGATGAACAGCAGGATGATCGCGATCTTCACGACCACCATGAGGTTGTTGAGGCGCGTCGACTCACGCACCCCGACGTAGCAGACCCAGGTGAGCAGGGCGACGATCAGCACCGCGGGCACGTTGATCAGCGCGCCGGTGGGCGCGAGGTGCCCGTTCTCCAGCTTGGTGAGCGGCGCGTTGATGAACGCGGTGGGCAGGTGCAGGCCCGCTTCCTCCAGCAGGTTCACCACGTAGCCGGACCAGCCGACTGCGACGGCGGCGGCCGACATGACGTACTCGAGGGCGAGGTTCCAGCCGACGAACCACGCGACGCCCTCGCCGAGCGTGGCGTAGGTATAGCTGTAGGCGCTGCCGGACACCGGGATCATCGCCGCCAGTTCCGCGTAGCAGAGGGCGGCGAGGCCGCAGCCGAAGGCGGCGAGCAGGAATGCGAGCGTCACGGCGGGACCGGTGTGCTCGGCGGCGACCGTACCGGTGAGTACGAAGATGCCGCTGCCGATCATCGCGCCGAGGCCGGCCGCGGTCAGGCTGCCGGGGCCGAGCACGCGGTTGAGCTTGGGGCCGGTCTCCAGCTCGCGGTTGATCGATGCCACCGACTTGCGGGCGGCCAGCTGTTTCAGCACCGACGGTCTCCCCCAACTGCGCGGTCGGGCAAGTCTCTCACAGCCGGGCAGTGCCCCGCAGTCCCCGCCACCGGGTGCCGTATTATCTGCGCCATGGCGCCGAACCCGAGCGACCGGACCCTGCCGAAGCCGACCCCCGCCTCGTACTGGGTCGTTCCGGGGCGCCTGCTGGCCGGCGAATACCCGGGCTCGCGCTCGCGGGCCGAGGCCACGGAGCGGCTGCGCACGTTCCTGGCCGCGGGGGTGACCTGCTTCATAGACCTCACCGAGCCGCAGGAGATGCCCTCCTACGAGGCGCTGCTGCCGTTCTCGACGCCGGCCGGGCGGCGGGTGAAATATCTGCGAGTGCCGATCACCGATCACGGCATTCCGAGGAGCCCCGAGGAGATGGGGGTGATGGTCGGAGTGCTCGAGGACGCCCTGCAGGCGGGCCACGTCGTCTACGTGCACTGCCGCGCGGGCGTCGGCCGCAGCGCGACCCTGATCGGCTGCTGGCTCGCGAGCCGCTCCGGCGACACCGAACGCGCACTTCAGGAACTGCAGGCCCTCTGGCAGCAGGCGGCACAGTCGCGCAACTGGGCGAGCGTGCCGGAGACCGACGAGCAGGTGGAGTTCGTCCGGCAGTGGCGACCACCCGCCGCGTCGCGGCCGGCCGTGCCGGTCGGGCAGATCGCCGCCGCCGCCGCGAGCCGTGCCGAGCGTATTCGCGGCTGCCTCCTCGGGCTCGGGCTCGGCGATGCGCTGGGTGCGGCTCGGACGGCGAAGCGCTCGGGCGGCCTTGCCTACACGCAGCACACCGCGCTCGCGCTATGTCTGGCGGCGAGCCTGCTCGAGCTGAATCGCTTCGACGCCCGCGACCAGGCCGGCCGCTACCTGCGCTGGGAGCGCGACGGCTACTGTTCGGCCAGCGGGGAGCCGGGCGTGGCCTCACCCGACGTGGCGCGCGCACTCCGCACCTCGCTGTGGCGTGGTCGGACCATGGCGGGGTCGCACGACCCCGGGGACCGCTCCACGGCCAGCCTGTCGCGGGCTGTGGTCGCCGGCCTGTACGGCGCCCGCGACCCTGGCGCCGCCGTGGCGATGGCGGGGGAGAGCTCGCGTCCGACTCACCAGGCGCCGGTCATCATCGACGCCTGCCGCTGCGTGGCGGCGATGGTGGTCTGCGCGGTGCAGGGCTGCCCCGCCGAGCAGGTGCTGCACGGCAGCTGCGAGCCGGCGCCGGGGCTGTGGGCGGCGCGGCCGCTCAGGAAGGAGTTCGCGGCCCTCGATGCCATCGAGGTGCCGCCGGGCGCGCACCACGACAGTTCGACCGACGTGCTCCTCGCGCTGGCCCACGCGCGCAAGGCGGTGCTGGCGGCGCCGGACTTCGAGACCGCCGTGCGGCGTGCCGGGGAGGGCGCATCCGAGGCCTCGGCGGTCTCGGCACTCGCCGGCGCGCTGTTCGGCGCGCTGCACGGCGCGGCAGCGATCCCGGCCTCCCGGCTCGCGTCCCTCGCCGGGGTCGCGCAGCTCGAGCGTACGGCCGCCGATCTCGTCCTCCACGACGAGCCGCAGGCCCGCTGATGGCCAGGCGACGGCGCAGCGGGATGCGCGGCCGGCGACGGCGCCGTGAGCCGGCGTGGACGCGCCTTGACGACGAGGCCCTGCTCGACAAGCGCTTCTGCGACCTGCGGCTCACGCTCGCGAACTCGAAGCTCGAGGCCGGCATCCACCGCCTGTACGCTGAGCTCGAGCACAAGGGCATCCGCTTCCGGCCGCACTTCTGGCTGTCGGAGGAATGGTTCTCGCCGGACGGTATTCCCGGCATCGCCATTCCGTTCTACCTCGCCCACCCGAGGCTGCAGCGCCTGGAGCGGCGTTTCATGCACGAGGTCGAGGGCGGCAACGACAAGTGGCTGATGCGCATCCTGCGCCACGAGACTGGCCACGCCATCGACACGGCCTACGCCCTGCGCCGGCGCAAGGCCTGGCGCCAGGTCTTCGGCAAGGCCTCGCGCCAGTATCCCTCGCGTTATTCGCCGCGGCCGGCGAGCCGCAACTTCGTGCTGCACCTCGGCCACTGGTATGCGCAGAGCCACCCGACGGAGGATTTCGCCGAGACCTTCGCCGTGTGGCTGCCGTCGCGCTCACGCTGGCGCAGCCAGTACGGCGGCTGGCCCGCCGAGTCGAAGCTAAGGTTCGTCGACGTGACGATGCGGGCGCTCGAGGGCCAGCGCGCGGTGCAGTTGAGCCGCGACACGATCGAGCCGCTGGCGCACAACCGGCGCACACTCCGCGAGCACTACCGGCGCAAGCAGCGGCGCTACGAGGCCGACGAGGCCGTCCGCTACGACCGCCGGCTGCTGCGCGTCTTCGGCCGCGCCGCGGACTACCCGCGCCGCCGGCCGGCGGGCGGCTTCCTGCGCGAGGTCAGCCCGCAGATCCGACGGTTCCTCATCCGCCGCGCGCGCATGCACCCTTACCTCGTCAGCCACGTGCTGCGGACCGCCACCCAGCGTGCGCGCCGCCTCGACCTGCGCCTGCGCGGCAGCCAGCGTGAAGCCAAGCGCACGATCATCGCCATGCTCGAGCGCAGCATGATGGAAATGCTGATGCGCGACCGGGAGAATTACGCGCTATGAAGAAGCTGCGGGTGCTGGTCCTCGTGCACGAGACACTCGTGCCACCCGAGGACACCAAGGGCTACACGGATCAGCAGATCGACGAATGGCGCACGGAGTACGACGTCACCTCCTCGCTGCAGGCGATGGGGCACGACGTGAAGGTGCTCGGGCTCGGCGACAACCTGTCCGATCTGCGCGCGGCGATCACCGACTGGAAGCCGGACATCGCCTTCAACTTGCTGGAGGAGTTCCAGGGCATCGTCACCTACGACCAGTATGTCGTCGCGTTCCTCGAGCTGATGCGGCTGCCCTACACCGGCTGCAACCCGCGCGGCATGATGATCTCGCGCGACAAGGTGCTGTCGAAGCAGATCCTCGCCTATCACCGCATCGCCACCGCGCGTTTTGCGCTGCTGCCGCGCAAGCGCCGCTTCCACGCGCCGCGACGGCTCAAGTTCCCGCTGTTCGTGAAGTCGGCGACGGAGGACGCATCCCTCGGCATCTCGCAGGCGTCGATCGTGCACGACGTGCCGAAGCTGAAGGAGCGGGTGGAGTTCATCCACGAGCAGACCAGCTCGGACGCGCTGGTCGAGGAGTACATCGAGGGCCGCGAGCTCTACATCGGCGTGATGGGCAACGAGCGGCTGACCACCTACCCGGTCTGGGAACTCAGCTTCGGTACGCTGCCGGAGGTCATGGCCGGCATCGCAACGCGGAAGGTCAAGTGGGACCGCAAGTACCAGCAGAAACACGGCATCGGCACCGGTCCGGCGCACGACCTGCCGGAGGGCCTGCCGAACCGGGTGGCGCGGGCGGCCCGCCGCATCTACCGCGCGCTCAGTCTGAGCGGTTACGCGCGGATCGACATGCGCCTCACGCCGGAGGGCGGCCTCTACGTACTCGAGGCCAACGCCAATCCCAACCTGGCGCAGACGGAGGACTTCGCGACCTCGGCGCTGTCGTCGGGCGTGGGCTACGACCGGCTGCTCGAGCGCATCCTCCAGTGCGGGCTCGCCTACAACGCCGCCTGGCGCGACGCCTGAGCGCCGCGCTCAGCGGTGCGGGCCCTGATTGCCCGCGCGGGCGAGTTCCTGCTCGGCGCCGCGGATCCATGCCTGCAGGTGCGCGTCCTGCAGGGCGTGCCGCAAGTACGACTGCGAGGTCGGCGACAGGGTCGCGCCATAGGTGTTGAAGCGCAGCACGACGGGTGCGCACATAGCATCGGCTCGGAGTCTCGCCCCCGTCACTCCGCGGTCTCGGATCCGACCGAGACCGTTGATCGACCACGCCGGGAACCGGCGTGTGGCGTGAGTTCGCGCTTCCTCGG
>Ga0209048_10001716_pt1 | contig 22161 bp, 22 predicted proteins | sample FrelakmetCRP12CR_FD_187146 | JGI IMG/M metagenome (GOLD analysis project Ga0209048, IMG submission 187146) | Freshwater lake sediment microbial communities from the University of Notre Dame, USA, for methane emissions studies - CRP12 CR (SPAdes)... | ecosystem: Environmental > Aquatic >... | reverse complement strand
GCTTTGATGTTTTATTCTGCCCCGAGTTTTTGGGTGGGATTTTTGGCCATCGCCCTGGTCGCAAGTTGCGCACCTCTCTCGGGCATACCAGTTTTGGGATTGCACAATCCAGGCCAATCAGGTTCGCTGCTCGCTCTTTTTCAACACGCATTTTTGCCGGCCTTAGTCCTGGCCAGCCGCCGCACAGCGAAAGTGGCGTTGTTTGTTCGGGCATCAACAATCGAAGAGATGGGAAAAGGTTATGTCATAACCGCACGTGGCAAAGGTTTGAGCAACGCATCTGTAATAATTCGGCACGTCCTGAAGAACAGTTTTTTGCCGGTGGCCAGCTTGATCGGCTTGTCTCTGCCCGCACTTCTAGGCGGTTCCGTGCTAGTAGAATCTGTCTTCGCCTGGCCGGGCATGGGCAGATTGGCTGTAGACGCCACTTTTGGCAGGAACTATCCAGTTCTCTTAGCATTGATCATGATTTATGGCACCATGGTCATTCTTTCAAACCTAATCGCAGACATCGTTCAGCTTTATTTGGATCCGCGGGCGCGAGATTTTGAACTTAACAGTCAGTCGAGACTTTCGCGAGGTCACGCCTGATGCCTGTAATGAAGGAGTTCGAGCACAAGCGAATTCTGTCTGCAACAGACAAACATTCGGTTGCTGTTTATCGCATCCGATTTAGCAAGCGGGTCGTCTTTGGCTCAATGGTCTTAGCTTTAATCGCAGCGATTGCTCTTCTGGCGCCCAGGTTGGCACCAATTACTGACGAGTATTCGCCTCTTTCCTCGCATTTGAATTATATAAATCTGCCACCAGGCTCAGCGGATCATCTACTTGGCACCGACTATCTGGGCCGAGATGTATTCGCAGAAGCAATCTGGGGCAGCCGCGCCTCGCTGATTGTCGGCTTGTTCGCGGCGCTCATTGCTGTTTCTTTTGGCAGCATCTGGGGCTCCCTGAGTGCATTTGCCGGAGGTCTGATCGACACGCTCATGATGCGCATAGTAGATGGATTGTTGTCGATTCCCAGCATTATTCTTTTGCTGGCTTTGAATTCGTTGCTATCGGCGCCTGGTCGCCGCGGGCGGCACCGTGCGGTACTCCCCCGCGGCCACCGTCACCCACCCCACCCGGCGGGGTCTCACCGCCTGGCTCCGTCAGCGCTTCGACTACGGCACGTCCGCCGCTCCCCTGTCCCGCCGCCATCCCGGTGCGCTGGCCCCCGTCCGGGTGTCGGCCTGGAGCGCGGCGGCCTGGAGCCTCGCCGCGGTGGGGCAACCCGTCCCCGGCGTCCTCGTGGGCCTGGGCGCAACCGCCGCCCTCCCATCCCGCCTGGGTCCGCTCGGCCACCCGTGGCAGGAGGCGCTCCGCCTCGCCGGCGGCGGCACCTGGGCTGCGTGGCGGCCCCTCGCGTCGGCCATCACCCGGGTGTGGTGGCCGATCGCCCTGGCCGCGGCCGTCGTTTCCCGCCGGGCCCGCCGAGTGCTGCTGGCGGCGGCGCTGGTGCCGGCGCTCCTCGACTGGGCCGACGGCGATCGCGACCTCGATCCCGTGCGCTACACCGCCCTGCGCCTGCTCGACGACGCCGCCTACGGCGCCGGCGTCTGGGTGGGCTGTCTCCGCGAGCGCGACGCCACCGCGCTCGCCCCCGATCTCGCCTCGTGGCCCGGACGGCGAACCCGCCTACACTCCGCCGAAGTCACCACACCAGGGGGTCCACCACCATGACGGTCATCGACGGCATCCCGGCCGCCATCCATCGGGGCATCGACGAACTGCCCTTCGTCGACATCGGCGACGGCTCCCAACTCCAGGTGATGCACGTCGACACCGACCGCGGACTCTGGATCATCCGCAACCGGTTCGCGCCCGGCACCCGGGTGCAGACCCACAAGCACACCGGCGAGGTGTGGGCCTTCACGCTCGCCGGTTCGTGGAAGTACGAGGAGTACCCCGAGGTGAATCGGGCGGGCTCGTACCTCTACGAGCCCGCCGGATCGATCCACACGTTGAAGGTGCTCGACGACAACACCGAGCTCACCGACGTGATCTTCCACATGACCGGGTCGAACCTCAACCTCGATGCCGACGGCAACGTGGAGAGCGTGTACGACGGTGCCGGCACGCTCGAGTTCTACCTCGCGGTGTGCGAGGCGAACGGCTTCGGCCGGCCCCCCGTCGTCGGTGCCTGACCTTCGGGGTCAGCCGTTGCAGTGATCGGCGATGCCCTGCGCCGCACTGGCGTAGACGCCGTCGAACAGCTCGCCCACCTCGTCGGGCGAGACGTCGCACGAGTAGACGATGAGGGCACCGTCGCCGTCGTCGAGCACGTCGATCGTGGCGAGGTGGTGCTCCGGCACCATCGGCCCACCGACGATGCTGTACTGCAGGCGCCGCAGCTCACCGTCGTTGGTGACCTCCCGTTCCTCGATCTCCATGCCCATCGTGGTGACGGTGCGCACGTCACCGTCGACCGTGCACGCGTCGACGCCCGGGAACCAGCCGGCGAGGCCGCCGAAGTCGGTCACGAGCGCCCAGACCTCGTCGGGCGAAGCGGTGGTGCGTCGGTGGTGGCGGATGCTGGCCATGGTGGTGGTTCCCCCTGAGCGTGATGGACCTACCCGCCGCGGGCGGCGGCGGGCCCCGCAGCTTGGCACACCGGTCAGGCCGTGTGCGGGGCCGGGGCGTCGGGGCCCACCAGGATCGACTCCTCGGCATCGAGGCTGACCAGATCGGCCAGCACATCGGCTCCGAGCGCGGCGGCGGCGCGGAGCTCGCGTAGCCACCGTCGGTACTCGAGCGAGACCGCGTCCGACCCGACCGAGAGCTCGGTGTGGCCGTCGAGCGGCATGCGACCCTGGTCGGGACCCACGACGAAGGGCTCCTGCTGCGCCAGCCACGCCTCCTGCGCGGCGACGTCAGGCTCGTGGTCGCCGGTGCTGCCCGCCAGCAAGAAGAAGCGGGTCTCCCCTGGGGCGACCGGCGACGCCGTGAGCCACCACCCACGCGTCGTGCCGTCGGGCAGCTCGTACGACAGATCGACCGTGCACGGCATCGGTACGCGGCACGACGCCTCACCCGAATGGAGACAGAACTCGAAGCGCAGCTCGCCCGCCTCCCGCCGCAGGTCGCACTCGGGCCGGCCCGAAGCGGTGCCGACGTCGGCACCCTCGGCCCCCAGGGCGCCGGCGACCCGGGCCCGGTCGGTGAGGTGCTCCACCAACCGGAACGGGTCGGTGGCACAGGTGCGGGGACGACCGAAGGCGACCGGTGGACCGGGCTGCGAAGCCGGACGGCACGCCGGGATCGACGTCGCCGCCGCGCCGTCGAGGCGAGCCCAGACCAGCCCGTGAGCGGCCGCGCAGTCGACTTGACCGAGACGGGCCCGCGACGGGATGGGATCGTCCGGCGCGGTCGGCACCTCGACGCACGTGCCGTCGGCGGCCCAACGCCAGCCGTGGTTGGCACAGCGCAGGCACCCGTGGTCGACCGATCCGAGCGACAGCCGGGTCGACCGGTGCAGGCAGCGGTCGGGGAACGCCACGGGCACCCCGCCGAGCACGGCGACCACGAGTTGCTCGCCGAGGAGGCACACGCCGATCGTGCCGCCGTCGGCCGCCGCGAGCTCGGCCTCGGTGCACACGGGGTGCCAGAAGAAGCGCAACAGGTCCGTCTCCATGCACCCGAACCTTGGCGCGCGCAGTTGTCGGGGCCGTCGCCGCCCGGTTACGGGTCGATGAACACGATGAACCAGATGGACTAGCGCGGCACCTGCGTCCAGGGCAGGTCCTTGTCCGCGCGGGGCTCGCCTGGTAGGCCCAACACCCGCTCCCCGAGGATGTTGCGCTGGATCTCGGAGGTGCCGCCCTCGATCGAGTTGGCCCGCGAGCGGAGGAACATCTTGCGCGACGAGCCGGGCGGCCCCACCAGGCCGCTGGCCTCGGCCCGACGCATCTCGTAGTCGTACCCGACGAGCGCGTCGGCGCCGAGCAGGTCGATGCAAAGGTCGTAGATGCGCTTGTTGAGCTCGGTGAAGGCCAACTTGGCGATGGAGCCCTCGGGGCCCGGGTTGCCGACCCGGCGGTTCTGGCCGGCGCGGATGTTGGTGAGGCGCAGCACCTCGGCCTCGACCCACAGCCGCAGGAGCCGGTCGCGCGTGGCCGGGCTGCGGGCGGCGGCCTCTTCGTGCCAGAGACGCACGGCCTCGGCGATCGAGCCGGAGCCCCGCGCGGGTGGCCCCGTACCCCCGCCGATGGTGGTGCGCTCGTTGGCGAGCGTGGTCATGGCCACCCGCCAGCCCTCGCCCACCTCACCGATGCGGTCGGCGTCGGGCACGCGCACCTCGGTGAGGTACACCTCGTTGAACTCGGCCTCGCCGGTCATCTGACGCAGCGGCCGCACCTCGACCCCCGGCGCGTGCATGTCGAGGGCGAAGTAGGTGAGGCCCTTGTGCTTGGGCGCTTCGGGGTCGGTGCGGGCCACGAGCATGCCGCGGTCGGCGATGTGGGCCAGCGTGTTCCAGACCTTCTGACCGCTGATCACCCACTCGTCACCGTCGCGCTCGGCCTTGGCCGCGAGACCGGCCAGGTCGGAACCCGCGCCGGGTTCGCTGAACAGCTGGCACCAGGCGTCCTCGCCGGTGAACATCGGCCGGAGCAGGCGCTCCCGCGCCTCGTCGGAGCCGTGGGTGACGACGGTGGGCCCCGCCATGGTGAGGCCGAAGAAGTGCCTCGTGCCGGCCGGCGCCGCGCCCGCCGCCCGCAGGCGCGCGTCGACCTCGCGCTGCAGATTGGGGGCCACGCCCAGGCCACCCCACCCCTCGGGGAAGTGCACCCAGGCCAGGCCGAGGTCGTACTGGCGGCCCCGAAGCTCGACGGGGTCGGCCGTGGCCGGGTCGAGTTCGACCAGCAGGGTGTCGACACGTTCGCCCACGAGGGCGGTCGGATCCGTCATGGGGCCCGATCGTAGTCAGCTAGCCTGCCGAGGCCCGATCCGGCCCAGGGGCCCGATCCGGCACCGTTCGAGACGACGGCCCGCGCCGCGGGCAGGGGGAGCACACGAGATGTCCGGCATCGAGGGGTACACCGCGCTGGTCACCGGCGGCGGAAGCGGCATCGGCCTCGGCACGGCCCAGCGGCTGGCCGCCGACGGCGCCCACGTCACCGTGTGCGGCCGCACCGAGGAGAAGCTGCAGGGGGCGGTGGGCGCCATCACGGCCGCCGCGGCCGACGGCGTCAGCGTGCAGTACGTCGTCGCCGACGTGACCGTCGAGGAGCAGATCGCCGAGGCGGTCGCCCGCGCTGCCGAGCCCACGGGCAAGCTCGACGTCGCCTTCGCCTGCGCCGGCGGATCGTTCCAGATGGGATCGATCCTCGACGCCGAGTTCCAGGCCGTGCGCGACACCATCGATCTCAACCTGCTCGGCACCTTCCTCACGATCAAGCACGCCGGGCGGTCGATGGTCTCCACGGGCGGCGGGTCGATCATCGGCATGTCGTCGGGCGCCGGTCACTTCCCGCACCGGTTCCTGTGGGCGTACGGCGCGTCCAAGGCCGGCATCGAGATGATGTGCGAGTACGCCGCCGAGGAACTGGGCGACCGCGGCGTGCGGGTCAACGCGGTGCAGCCGGGCATCATCGACGACGAGCTCATGGCCATGATCACCGCCGGCGGCAAGCTGCTCGACGACTACCTCGACCAGATGCCCGTGCGCCGGGTGGGAACCGTCGACGACGTCGCCGCCGCGGTGCGGTTCCTCGCCGGGCCCGAGTCGGCCTGGATCACCGGCGAGTGCCTCGCCGTCGATGGTGGTCACCACCTGCGCCGCGGCGCCAACTACGGCCTGCTCTTCGAGTAGGCGCCGTCCGCCACCAGCCACCCGGGGGAGGCCCTGTGCAACGAGTCGTCACCGTCCGGACCGATCGACGCGAGGCCCTCTACGACATCACCGACGACGTGCGCTCGGTCGTGCAGGCGAGCGGGGTGGCCACCGGGCTGGCGAGCGTCTACGCGCAGGGCGCGACGGCCGCGGTGATGGTGCAGGAGAACTGGGACGACAGCGTGCAGCGCGACGTCGTGCACCTGCTCACGCAGCTGATCCCGCGAGGGGTCTGGGAGCACGACCGCCAGGACGGCAACGGCGACGCCCACCTGAAGGCCGGTCTGGTGGGGCCGTCCGAGACGATCCCCGTGATCGACGGTGCGCTCGGCCTGTCACGGTGGCAGAACGTCTTCCTGTGCGAGTTCGACGGACCGCGGGCCGAACGGCGGGTGGTGGTCACGGTGGTGGCCACCGACCGGGACTGACGGTCGCTAGCGGGCCTCCGACTCGGCCAGGTCGAACACCGGCACCGGTTCGGGTGCCAGCACCGCCGGCGCGGCGAGCCGGCCCCGATACCGGTCGGTCAGCACCCCGACGCCCCGCAGGGCGAGCATCGCCGCGACCATGATGGCGACGGCGGCGATGCCGTCGAGCCACCAGTGGTTCGCGGTGACAACGACGACGAACACGGTCGCGATCGGATGGGCGAGCACGAGCCAACGCCAACGGCTCGTGCTCACGGTGAGCACCCCGACGCCGATCAGCACCGCCCAGCCCACGTGCACCGACGGCATGGCCGAGAGCTGGTCGGAGATGCCGGTGCCGACCGCGCCGTACACCGACTGGTGGTAGAGCTGCGCGGTGTCGACGAACCCGAGGCCGGGGAACATCCGGGGCGGCGCCACCGGCACGAGTTGGATCGCCAGGCACGCGCCCGTGAGCAGCGCGAGCGTGTTGCGCAGCTGCGGATAGCGATCGCGATGGCGGACGAAGAGCCACAGCAGGAACGCGATCAGCGCCGGCACGTGCATGATGGCGTAGTAGCCGTTGCTCAGCTGCACGAGCCACGAGAAGGGCAGCACGGCGGCCTGGATCACCTGCTCGCTCGGGAGGTGCAGCGCTCGTTGGAGGTCCCAGATGGACCGACCCCGATCAAGGGCACCGTCGACCCGCATGACCGAGAGGTGCCCCGCGAGCTGCCACAGCGCGTAGAGCGCGAGCACCAGGGCGGTCTCCTGGGCGAACGGGGCGGCGACCCGCAGCCAGCGCCGGGGCCGACGCCGGGCCACCAACGAGGCGACCAGCAGGCCGAGCGCGAGCCCGGCGGCGATGTCCCAGGGCAGCCACATCCGACAGTCGCTCCTCCCGCGGTTCAGGTCGTCGGGAGAAGCTTAGGGCGCGGCGCGTGCGGCGCTACCGCTGGATCAGTGGGCGGTGAGCTGGCGCTCGAGGAACTGGCGGCGACGCTCCTTGCGGGCGATCGCCAACTCCGTCATCTGAGATTCGAGGTCGATGACGATGGCCGGCCGCGTCTCGGTCGGCGGGGTGGGACGGCTCTGGGCCGACACGAAGGCGGCCGCCACCGCGACCAGGGCGAGCGCCAGCACGCCGAGCACGACCATGGTGACCAGGACTGCCATGGCACCTCCCCTACGACGATCTTCGACCTCGGGAATGCTCCCGGAGGGCGGGATAGCCGACGAACCCCACCGGCTCGCGACGTCAGCCTCGCGTGTCCGCCGCCCCGAGTGGTGGATGGATCGTGAGCCGGCTACCGCGGCCGAGGGGAACGATCGACGAGCCGGAACTCGGTACCCCGCAGATCGTGTACGAGTCGGCCGAGCAGTCGCCCCAGCTCGCGTCGCTCGCTCGACGACCACGAGGCCAACGCGTCATCGAGGTGGCGGTTCAACACGCCGGTCACCCGGCCCGCGACCCGCCGACCCGCGGCCGTCGCCGCGATCAGCACGACCCTCGCGTCGGTCGGCTCGCGGCGACGGCGCACCAGGCGAGCGGCCTCGAGCACCTTCAACTGCCGGCTTACGGCCGAGATGTCCATCTGGGCGTCACGGGCGAGCCCGGCGATGGGTTGCTCGCCGCGGAGCGCCAGCGACCTCAGGATCTGGACACCCTGCTGCGAGACGTCCACACCCGCAACCTCCGACACCCGGGCGGCGACGTGGCGGCTGGCCGTGAGCCGGGCCAGCGTGTTCAGCGCGGCCGTGAGCTCGTCGTCGGCCGCGCCTCCCGCGGTCACCGCTCCAGCTCCCGGGCCTTCTGCCAGCTCTCAACCGGGTGATGCAGCCAGCCACTCCCCCAGAAGCCCACGTCGCTCCCCGCGGCGAGCAGGGCGACGTGGGCGTCGACCGCCACCTCGACGTCGTCTCGGTCGACTTCGCTCATGACACCTCCACGGTGACGGGGAATCGCTCCAGGTAGAACGCGAACCGCTCCCGCACCTCCGCGGGCTCGAGGCCGAAGTCGGCCCGGAGGTCGTAGGCGACCCGTCCGTACTTGCCGCGTGGGCGCTCGGCCGAGCGGGCGAGCAGCTCGGCGCGGGCGGTCGGCGTGTACGGCAGGTCCACCTGGCGGTAGATGCGCTCGAGCGTCCCGAGGTCGTCGGCCATGAACTGGTCGAAGTAGACGTCGAAGCGGCGACCATCGGGGATCAGGTCGAGGTCGTTCACCGCGGCGCGCAACAGCCGCTCGACCCGGTCGACCCAGTAGGCGACGACGTACCCGGGGTCGGTGTCGTGGTAGCTGAGCCGGGCCGCGTAGGTGAGCATCGTCGCCGCCGACTGGATCACCGAGACCGGATCGCGGTGCGTCATCACGATCGACGCGTCCGGGAAGGTCGCGAGGACCGGCCCGAGTTGCTCGAAGTGCTGGGGCGACTTGAGAACCCAGCGGTCGGGGCCACGTTGCCACTGCAGCGCCTTGAGCACCGTCTTCAGGTACTCGTAGTGCGGCGTCTGATCGTGATCGAGGTAGTAGTCACGCCACCGGGGCACCCGCGCGATCCACTCGAGGTTGTACCCGGCGAAGTCGGCGCACTGCAGCTCGATCTCCTCGTGGATGTGACCGGGCTCCATCGGGTGCATGGCCGGGTAGTAGGGCATCAGGTCCTTCGACTGCTGCCACTCCCGATCACACCGGGCGTAGCGGGGGTCGACGCCGTCGGGTCCCGGTTGCTCGCCGGGGACGGGCACCGGTTCGTAGCTCTCCCACAGCGGCAGCGACCGAAGGCGCGAGTCGGCCGAGATGAGGTTGAGCAGATGGGTCGTACCGGTTCTGGGAAGACCGAGCACGATGATCGGCCGGCGGATCTCGACCTCGTGGATCTCGGGGTGCCGGGTCAGCAGGTCGTGGATGCGAAGACGGTTAGCCGCATAACGCACGAGGTTGCCGAAGATCGACACCCGGCCCAGTGCGGTGCGGTTGGCATCGGCGTCGAGCTCGTCGACCCACAGGTCCAGCCGTTCCCGGAAGTCGTCGGGCCCGAAATCCTTGTGCCCGGTGCGCTTCATCGCCGCGTCGAGGACCGCGTCGACTGTGAGCTCCACCGGGCGGGACTCCCCGAACTCCAGGGCCAACCGCTGCAGGTCGGTGAGTTGCGGCTGGGCCAGGTCGGTGATGCGGATCACGTCGTCGGCCATGGCGGTGGGCCTCAGCCCTGGATGGAGAAGCCGCCGTCGACCGGCAGGGTCTGGCCGGTGACGTAGCCGGCGGCCGGGCTGGCGAGGAACAGCACGACCGGGGCGATGTCGCCGGGGGTGCCGAAGCGTCGCATCGGGGTGCGGGCGAGCATGGGTGCGGTCAGCTCCTCGAACGGCAGCATGGGGGCGGTCATGTTCGACTCGATCACCCCGGGGGCCACGGCGTTGACCCTGATGCCGTCGTCGGCCCAAGCCACGGCGAGGGTCTTGGTCATCTGTACGACGGCGGCCTTGGCCGCGCCGTACCCGGGGACGATCTCCACTGCGAAGTAGCTCGACATGGAGCCCAGGTTGATGATCGACGCGCCCCCTTCGGCCGGGCTCGCCTTCAGGAGAGGCCGACAGGCCGTGGCCATTCGGAAGGCACCGAACAGGTTGACGGACACGACCTCCTCGAACACCTCGGGCGCGTACTCGCTCCTCCCACCGGGCAGGTTCTGGCCGGCGTTGTTGACCAGCACGTCGAGCCCGTCGAGCGAGGCGGCGACAGCCACGATCTGGTCGGGCTCGGTCATCGCACACTGGCGGTAGGCGAATCCGGAGAGGTCGTGGTCGTAGTCGGCCGCCGAGGCCCGCGTACCCGTCACCGTGACGGCCGCGCCCGCGGTGGCGAAGGCGCCGGCGATGCCGAGCCCGATGCCGTTCGAGCCACCGGTGACCAGGACCCGGGCGCCCGAGTAGTCGAAGGTGGGGTTCACCACACCCGCTCCCACTGGCGCGACTCGGCCGATCGGTACATGGCGAGCGCCCCCCGGAGTTCGCCGAGGGCGTACGCTGCGTCGACCGGCGGCGGGGTGCCATCGAGCACTGCGGCCTCGAACGCGGCGATCTGTCCCTCGTAGCTCTGCAGGTAGTTGCCCTGGCCCATCACCCGTCCGCGGGGCTCGGTGCCGTCGAAGAGCTTCACCTTGCCGCTGCCCTCGACGAGGATCTCCCCGCGGGTGCCGGTGATCTGGAACAGCGGAGACGGCGCAACCGCGCCCGGCACGAGCAGAGCATCGAAGCTCGCGACCACGCCGGCGTCGAAGCGGCACAGCGCCCGGCACATCGACTCACCTTCCATGGCCTCGAACGGCCGGCCGGTCACGGCGAGCACCTCGGTGAGCTCGCCGAGCCACATGCGCAACGGGCGCAACCAGTGCGAGCCGGCATCGATGGCGATGCCACCGCCCGCCGCGGCCGCCGACAGACGCCAGGGGTCGACACCGTCGTAGAAGCCGCCCATCGGCGGGTAGCAGTGCCAGGCCCGGGCGGTGACGATCTCACCGATGGCACCGTCGAAGAGCAACTGCTGGGCGAGCACGATCTCGGGCCAGTACTGCGCGTTCTCGGCCACGAGGAAGACCGTGCCCGCGGCATCGGCTGCGGCCAGGATGCGATCGCAGGCCTCGAGGGTCGGGGCCATGGGCTTCTCCAACAACACGTGGCGGCCGGCCCGCAACAGCTGCACTGCGGCCAGCTCGTGCAGATGGTGGGGAAGCATCACCAGCGCGGCGTCGAACAGGTCGGCCTCTAGCGCGGCACCGATCGACGTGAAGGCCGGCGCCCCGGTGCGGGCCGACATGGCCTCGGCCCGCACCGGGTCGATGTCGAGGCAGGCGGTGATGTCGATGCGCGTGCCGGCCGCGCCGATCGCGGTCACGTGCCAGTCGGCGATCGCCCCGCACCCGACCAGCCCCAGCCGCAGGCGTGCCCCTGGTTCCCCTGTCACGGCCTCGGACCGTAGCCCTCCCTCGCCAACCCGGCATGGTTTCCGTCGCCGGGGCACCGGGAACCATGCCCGGTTCGTCGTAGCGTGGGTCGATGACCGATGCCAAGCATCTGCACCTGTTCCCCGGCGGTGTGCGCCAGAACGGTTACGTCGTGCGCGACCTCGACGCGGCCATCGCGTCGTGGCTCGCGCTGGGCGTCGGCCCCTGGCTCACGATGCGAGGTCAGCCCAACCGCGCGACCTACCGCGGCGCGCCGGCCGAGACCACCCTGTCGATCGCCTTCGCCAACGCGGGCGACCTGCAGATCGAGCTCATCGCGCAGGATGACGACGCGCCCACCTACTACCGCGAGTTCCTCGACGCCGGGCACGAGGGCTTCCACCACCTGGCGTTCTGGGCCGAGGACTACGAGACTGCGATCGCCGGGGTGCACGCCGCAAGGTTGCCGGTGGTGTGGTCGGGTGACGGGGGCGGCGCCGCCCACTTCGCCTACGTCGAGGTCGGCGGGGTGCCGGCGACGGCCATCGAGATCATGGAGCTCAACGCGGCGACGACCTGGATGACGGACACGATCCGCGACGCCGCCGCGTCGTGGGACGGTTCCGACCCTGCCGTCCGCCCCCTATTCTGAGAGCGATCAGCCTTCGAGCTCGCTCTTCAGCAGCTTGCCCGTTGCCGAGTAGGGCAGCGCATCGCGGAACTCGACCACCGCCGGCACCTTGTATCGGGCCAGCGCGTCCGCGACCCAGTCCTGCACCGCGTCCGGGGTGAGCTCGGCCTCGGGCCGGGCCACCACCACCGCCTTGACCTCCTGGCCGAGCACCGGGTGCCCGACGCCGATCACGGCCGCGTCGGCGATGCCGGGATGTTCGAGCAGGCGGTTCTCGATCTCGATCGGGTAGATGTTCTCTCCGCCCCGGATGATGAGGTCGCGCATGCGGCTCTCGAGTTGGAGCACCACACCGTCGACGATCCGGCCGAAGTCGCCCGAGCGGTACCACCGACCGGGATGGAAGGCCTCGGCTGACGCCTCCTCGTTGCCCCAGTAGCGAAGGAACACTCCACCGCTGCGGATGCAGATCTCGCCCACCTCCCCGTCGGCGACCTGGCGGCCCGAGGCGTCGCGCACCTCCACCTCGACCCCGGCCGTCGCCTCACCGACCGACGAGGGGTAGTGGTCGACGTAGGGGTACTGCAGCATGGTGGCCAGCCCCGTGCACTCGGTCATGCCGTAGCCCGCGCGGAAGGTGACCCCGACGCCGGGGAACGCCTCACGGATGGCCTTGATGATCTCGGGAGGCCACACCGCTCCACCCCCGCCGATGCTGCGCAGCGAACTGAGGTCGTAGTCGTGCAGAGTCGGGCACTCGAGAAGGCGCCACACCTGGGTGGGCACCATCGACCACTGTGCCACGCCGTGGCGTTGGGTGAGCTCGAGGTGCTCGGTCTCGTCCCAGCGACCGGGTCGGGGCACGAGGATGGAGGTGCCGAACGACGCACCGGCGACGAGCAGTGTGGCCAAGCCCGAGATGTGGAACAGCGGCGAGGCCAGGATGGTGGGCGGAGGCTCGGGAGGGGGTGGCTCGGCCGTGCCGGCCAGGATGCCGTTGACCGCCGTGCTGACCGCCGACGACTGGGCGAAGTGCACCAGGTTGCGGTGCGACAGGACCGCGCCCTTCGGCCGGCCGGTCGTGCCGCTGGTGAACAAGATGATGGCCGGGTCGTCCTCGGGGGCCGCGGCCGGCGCCGCCGCGCTCCCGCCGAGCAGGTCCGACCACTCGGGGCGACCGAACGCCACGACCGCGATGTCGGTGTCGGGCATCCGCTCGAGGCGCTTCGCGTCCCCGAGCACCACCTTGGGCGCCACCAACTCGAGCGCGTCGGAGATCTCCGGGGTGGTCCACCACCCGTTGAACCCGGCGACGATGCCGCCGAGCCAGATCGTGGCCCACAGCGCAAGGCCGTAGTCGACGCAGTTGGCCGACAGGATCGCGACTCGGTCGCCCGGGCCGATGCCGAAGCTGGTCGCCAGGCCGTGGGCCAGGGTGGCCGACCGGTCGAGCATCTCGGCGAACGTGAGCTGATGGTCGGGGCCGATCAGGTAGGGGCGGTGGGGCGAGCCGGTCGCGGTGCGCTGCAGGGCCTCGACCAGGGTGCGGGGGCGGTTCACGAACACGGGGAGGCGCACGCCGAGCACATCATCATCGGCCATCTCGAACACGCCACCCGGGCCGAGCAAGAACGCGTGCAGGTCGTCGGGCAGCTTGTCGCCGTCGCGCCAACGCAGCGTCGTCGCGTTCGTGGTCGGCTCGCTCACTCGGATCCCCCGTGTCGGTCGGTACCGCGGCTCGATGGCTCGCGGCCGGTGGGCACTATGCCACCGGCGCGGACGTGGCTCACACCCGACGGCCCGCTCACACCGCGCCCCCCGCCTCGGAGACGTCGAAGCGGGCGTGCTCGCGCAGCGGGTGCTCCTCGAGTCGCAGCGCGGCGACAATCGAGAGCAGGCCGAACGGTACCGCCACCCAGAAGACGGGGTGCAGCGCGTGCGCGTACTCGGCCGCGGTGGCTCCCGCGGCCGGCAGGCCCACGGCCAGGATCGAGCCGAACACCGGCGTGCCGACCGTGCCGGCGAGGATGCGGGCCAGCAGTGCCGTGGACGTCGCCAGGCCGATGTCGGCGGGATCGACGCTGTTCTGCAGGGCGAGCAGCGTCGTCTGCATGACGAAACCGATGCCCGTCCCGAGCACCGCCCCGAACAGAGACGCCACACCGATGGGCGTGCCCACGCCGATGAACGCGAGGGCCGCCGCCCCGGCCGTCATCAGCACGGACCCGACGATGGGCCACACGCGGTAGGTGCCCGTGCGCTCGACCCGCCGACCCGCGTACATCACACCGAGCGCCGTCCCCGACATGAAGGGGATCAGCATCAGGCCCGACACCGTGGGGCTGACGCCGGCGACCTCCTGCAGGAAGACCGGGATGAAGAACACACCGCAGAAGAACAGCAGACCCGACAGGAAGTTGAGCGCGCCCACCACCCTCACGATGCTGCTACCCAGCAGTCGCAGCGGGATGAACGGCTCGGGCACCCGGCGCTGGCGACGCACGAACGCCAACGTGAAGCCGACCGCGGCGAGAGCCAGCAGGCCGGTTCCGGGCGAGAGCCACGGCACCGCCCGCCCCCCGGCGCTGGTGAGCACGACGACCGAGGCCAACGCGCCGGTGAGCAGGGCCGACCCGAGGTAGTCGATCGAGTGGGGGACGCGGCGGTAGGGCACCTTCAGCTTGGCCCCGACGATCGCCATGGCCAGCAGCGCGACCGGCAGGTTGACGAAGAAGGCCCAGCGCCAGCTGAGCTGATCGACGAAGAGGCCACCGAGCAGGGGCCCGGCCACGCCGCCCACCGCGAAGATGGCACCCTGGTACCCGAGCCATCGGCCGAGTTGCCGCGCCGGCACCAGGTCGGCCACGATCGCCATGGCCAGGGTGCCCAACCCGCCGGCCCCGATGCCCTGCAGCACCCGGGCCCCACACAACTGTGCGAGCGACTGCGACACCCCGCACAGCATCGAGCCGACCGTGAACGCCACGATCGCCCACAGGAAGACCTTCTTCCGCCCGAATACGTCGCCCACGCGGCCGTAGAGCGGCATCGACGCCACCTGGCCGAGCAGGTAGCCCGTGACCACCCACGTGATGCCCGAACCCGAGCCACCACCGAGGTCGCGGACGATCGTGGGCAGCGCGGTGGCGACGATGGTGGCGTCGAGCGACGCCAGCAGCATGCCGAGTTGCAGCCCGATGAAGACCGTCGCGACCCCCCGGACCGGCCCGGCCGAGCGGGTTCCGGCATCGGGGCTGAGGGTCACGACCGGTCATCGTGCCACACGCCCGACCGCGGCGGCTGTGGCACGATGACCGCCTCGACCGCAAGGGGGACGGCGCCGATGACCGAGGTGGTTGATGGCCGGGGAACGGCCGACGACGCGCCGGCCGACGACGCCTCGGCCGGGGCCCCGCAGGACGCGTCGTCGGTACCTGTCACCGTTCCTGCGTCGCGCTACACCGACGCGGCCTTCGCCGCGCTCGAGCACGAGCGGCTGTGGCCCCGCGTCTGGCAACTGGCCTGCTCGCTCGATCACGTCGCCTCGCCCGGCGACTGGTTCGAGTACCGCGCCGGGCGCCTGTCGGTGGTGATCGTGCGCGACGACGACGGCGTCCTGCGAGCCTTCCAGAACGTGTGCCTGCACCGGGGCAACGAGCTGTGCCACGGCTCGGGCTCGGGGGCCACCGAGCTGCGGTGTCGTTTCCACCGATGGAGCTGGGATCTCGCCGGTCGGCTCCGCGAGGTGCCCTCACGGCGCGACTTCGGCACCCTGCGCAACGACGACTACGGCCTTCCCCGTGTGCAGGTCGATTCGTGGGGACCGCTGGTGTTCGTGAACCTCGATCCCCACGCCGAGCCGCTTCAGGCTTTCCTCGGACCGGTCCCCGCCGACGCCGAGCGGTTCGACCTCGACCGGTTCCGGTGCCGCTACCTCGTATCGGTCGATGTCCCCGCCAACTGGAAGACCACGGCCGACGGCTTCAGCGAGACGTACCACGTGCAGGGGATCCACCCCGAGCTGTTGCGGGTCTACGACGACCTCGACTCACCGCAGGTCATCTGGGCCTTCCACGGCAAGTCGAGCCAGCCCTACGGGCGCCCGTCGGGGCGCCTGCGGCCCCCTCCCGACGATCAGCAGATGTGGGAGGCGTTCGCGGCCGTGTACGGCGAGCGGGCCGGGTTCGCCGACTCGGCCGAGCCGGGGCCGGTCCCGGACCCACCTCCCGGCGGGTCGATCGTGAACGTGCTCGCAGCCACGGTGCGAGCCAAGGCCGCGGGCCAGGGGGTGGACCTCGCCGCGTTCACCGATCAACAGGTGCTCGACATCGAGCAGTACAACGTCTTCCCGAACATCACGCTGGTGGTGCTGCCCGACCTGATCACCGTCCTGCGGGCCCGACCCGGGCTCACGCCCGATGACGCGTCCCTCGACCTGTTCGTCCTCGAGCGCCACGCCGGGAACGACCCGGCTCCCCGGTCGAAGCCGGCGGACTTCAGCCTCGACGCCGACGCGGCCGGACTCGGCCTGGTCATCGACCAGGACCTCGAGGTGCTGCGCCACATCCAGCGAGGCCTGCACCAGCCCGGCTTCGAGCGGGTCACGCTCTCCAACGAGGAGTGCCGCATCATCGCCCGCCACCGCGGGCTCGAGGCCTATCTGGGCATCGAGCCCAGCCAGATCACCGGCGACCAGCCCCCGGCCTGAAGATCGATCACCGACGGGCCAGGCGACCTCAGCCCCGAGCCGCAGCGAGCTGATCGGCCGCGGCGTCAGCCACCGCCGTGCCCTCGAAGAACGACCGGTTCGCCGCGCCCCAGAGCGACACCGCGTTGTCGAACGCGAAGGCGCGGAACCCGGACTCGTCCATCAGCTCGCGCTCGACCAGCTCCCACGCCTCCGGCAGCACATCGAGGAAGTCGGGCACGTCCCAGTGCCCGATGTCGGAGGCGAACATGGCCCGGAGCCGGGCCCCGTCGGGGTTCACGCGGGTGTCGAAGGCGAACGCGTTGGTCGGGTCGTCGGCCTCGCAACCGAAGTGGAACTGACGGGTGAACACGTCGCGGACGTCCGCCGGCGAGGTGATGCCGGCCGACGCGAACTCGTCGAGGGTCGAGGGGTCCTCGTCGGGATCGGACAGGAAGCGCAGCGCGTCGTCGATGCGGTCGAGGCGCTCGGTGAACGCGGCCGGGCCGTCGGCCCGCATCAGCGTCAGCAGCCGGTCACGATCGAGCGCGGCCGGGTCGTAGTGCCCGATCGCGTCGCGGTTGCGCTTGGCGAAGTGCCCGACGACGTCGGCGTAGAGGGTGCAGGCCCACGCCACGCCCCCCTCGAGGAAGGCGAAGCGCAACTCGGGGAAGCGTCGGGGCACGCCACCGAGGAGCAGCGACCGGCACACGGCCTCGTTGCCAGCGGCGAAGTTGCCCAGGTGGTTGGCCACGTAGTTGCCCGGCGAGGTCCGGCTGCCGAAGCCGATCCCCGTCGAGTGGAACGTCGGCGACACGCCGAGCTCGATGCAGCGGGCCCACAACGGGTCGTAGTCGTGGTGGCTGTCGAGCCCGAGCCCGTCGACCCACCGGGCCGCCCGCACGTCCTCGTGGCCGGGAACGGGTCGCAGCACCAGCCCACCGAAGAGGAAGGCCTTCAGGCCCAGCTCCCCCACCGCCACGTCGAGTTCGGCGATGGCCTCCTCGGGTGAGTAGGTCGGGATGATGCCCACCGGACGCAGCCGGTCGCTCACGTCGGCGTAGAGCTCGGCGTAGTAGCGGTTGCACGCCCGGGCGAGGGCCCGGCGCAGCTCGTCGTCGTCGAGCGCCATCGGCATCAGGCCCACGGTCGGGTACAACATCGCCAGGTCGATGCCGAGGTCGTCGAGCCGGCGGTGCAGCAGGCGCGGCAGCATCGCCGTCGCCCGGTCGAGCGTGTTGGCGGTGGGGACACCCCACCAGCCGGTGCGAGCCAGGCCCATCGACCGCCGCGTGGTCGGGTCGAGGCTCCGCCGCAGGCGCGACGAGTCGACGACGACGTCGAGGCGGGCCGCCACCGACTCACCCGCCTCCTCGACGACGAAGTCGCGGACGAGGGGCAGGAACTCGATGATGTGGCCGTCGGCGTCGATGACCGGGTGGTCGAGCTCGGCGCGGAGCCGCGCCCCGTCGGTCACCGGGCCGGTACCGGCGCGGGCTGGGCACCGCGGACGAGCCGACCCGGCAGCGCGCCGGTGGGCTCGCCGTCGCTGACGACCACCTCACCGCTGACGAGGGTGGCCATGTAGCCGTGGGCCCGTTGCACCAGGCGCTTGCCCCCGGCGGGGAGGTCGTAGGCGATCTCGGGTGGATCGAGGGCCAGGCGGTCGAAGTCGATCAGGTTGAGATCGGCCTTCATGCCCACCTCGATGGTGCCCCGGTCGGCCAACCCGACCAGTCGTGCGGTGTCGGCGCTCTGGCGCTTCACGAGCCACTCGACCGGGAGCCGGTCGTGGCCCCGGTCGCGACCCCAGTGGGCGAGCAAAGTGGTGGGGAAGCTGCCGTCGCAGATGAGCCCGCAGTGGGCGCCGGCATCGCCGAGCCCCGGCACTGTGTTCGGGTCGAGCAGCATCTCGCGCACCGCGTCGAGGTTGCCGTCGACGTAGTTGGCGAACGGCAGGTAGAGCAGTTCCCGACCCTCTCGCTCGAGCAACAGGTCGTAGGCGAGCTCGGTGGGCCGGATGCCGGCGGCACGGGCCCGGGCTCCCACGCTCGTCGACGGGTCGGGCTCGTAGTCGGGCGGGTCGCCGAGCTGGTAGAGCCGGTCGTACGCCGCGAAGAAGCCTTCGGTGGGCGCCTCGGCCAGGATCGCGGCACGCACCTCGGGCTCGCGCAGGCGCGCGATCCGCTCGGCGATCGGAAGCGCCGCGATGGCTGAATAGGCACTGGTGAAGGCGAACGGGTTGACCGAGCCCAGCAGGCCGAACAGCACGCCGACGGCGCGGGGCGCGACCTGGGCCGTCATGGGCGTACCCCCGGCGTTGGCCTCGGCGATGAGCTCGAGCAGGCGTCGCCACGTTTGGGGCCGCGCGTCGAGTTGCATGAGCGACAGCGACAGCGGGCGTCCGCTGGCCTCGGCCATCGAGCGCAGTAGGGCGAACTCGGCATCGACGTCGTCGAAGTCGGCCACTACCTCGAGTACACCCTCCCCCGACAGGCCCACGGCGCGGGCGATGCCGACCAACTCGTCCGCGCCGGCGGTGAGGCTCGGGGTGTGGCGACCATCGCTCGAGCGGTGGTTGATCGTGCGTGACGTGGTGAACCCCAGCGCGCCGGCCTCGACCGCCTGGCGGGCGAGCGCGCCCATGCGCTCGATCTCGGCGTGGGTGGGCACCTCGGTGTGTTCGGCTCCGCGCTGGCCCATCACGTATCCCCGCAGAGCGCCGTGGGGCACCTGCGCGGCGACGTCGAGGGCGTGGGGCAGGGCCTCGAGCGCATCGAGGTACTCGGGGAAGCTCTCCCACGCCCACTGGATGCCTTCGTGCAGTGCGGTGCCGGGAATGTCCTCCACGCCCTCCATGAGGGCGACCAGCCATTCGTGGCGGTCGGGGGCGACCGGTGCGAACCCCACACCGCAGTTGCCCATGACCACGGTGGTCACCCCGTGCCAGCAGGAGGGTGAGAGGTAGGGGTCCCAGGTGACCTGACCGTCGTAGTGCGTGTGCACGTCGACCCAGCCGGGGGTGACGAGCAGTCCCTCGGCATCGATCTCCTCCCGACCGGCGCCGTTGACCGGCCCCACCCCGCTGATGCGCCCACCGTCGATGGCGACGTCCGCCCGACGGGCCGGCCCCCCGGTGCCGTCGACGACCGTGCCGCCCCTGATGACGACGTCGTGCATCACGTCGCGGCCGAGCTCGCGGTAAGTCATGTGCCCCCCTGGTGTGCCGGGCGCCGCGGTCAGCTGCGCTCGAGCTCCGTGCTCAACCCGCTAACGGTAGCGATGTACTCGTCGACCATCTCGAAGAGGATCTCCCGCACCGGGGTGACCCGGCGCATCTGGCCCACCACCTGTCCCACCGGTGCGAAGAACTCGCCCTGGCGGCCCGAGCGGAAGTAGCGCTCGGCCGCACCGGCGATCAGGATGTTCTGCAGCGGCATCGGCAGCGTGCCGGGCGAGTCCGGCGCCTCCCAGGCCTCGGTCCACGGCGTGCGCAGCATGCGGGCCGGCTTGCCGGTGAAGCTGCGCGACCGCACGGTGTCGCCCGACGAGGCCGACAGGTAGCGGTCGAGCACGTCGGGGGTGGCGTCGCTCTCGGCCGCGGTGAGCCACACCGACCCGGTCCACACGCCGTCGGCACCGAGCGCCCGCGCGGCCGCGACCTGGCGGCCGCGGGCGATGCCGCCAGCCGCGAGCACGGGCACCTGGTGGCCCACGGCCTCGACCACCTCCGGCACCAGCACCATCGTGGCGATCTCCCCGGTGTGGCCACCGGCCTCGGTGCCCTGGGCCACGACCAGGTCGACGCCGATGCGCACGTGCGCCTCGGCGTGCTGGGCCCGACCGGCCAGCGCCGCGACCTTCACCCCGGTGTCGTGGGCCCTCGACACCACCTCCGGCGGTGGAGGCCCGAGCGCGTTCACCACCAACGACACGGGATGCGCGAACGTCACGTCGAGCAGTTGCTCGGCGACCTGGGGGGCCCAGCCCACGACACCCTGGAAGTGGTCGACCTCCTCGGGCAGTCCGGGCAGCGCGAAGCGGTCGATCAACGTGGCTACGAAGGCGAGGTGCTCGTCGGGCAGCATCCCCTGCAGCTGCTCGACGAGGTCGTCGACCCCCGCGGCGGCGGCCTCGATGGCCTTGGCCGGCATGATCACGTCGACGCCGTAGGGCCGGCCGTCGACGTGATCGTCGATCCAGTCGAGCTCGATCTCCAGCTGCTCGGGCGAGAAACCCACCGCGCCGAGCACGCCCACCCCGCCCGCCCGGCTCACCGCGGCCACGACGTCGCGACAGTGGCTGAAGGCGAAGATCGGGAATTCGATGCCGAACTGGTCACAGACCCTCGTGTGCACCGCCCGGCCCTCAGAGCTCGACGAGGTCGATCGGCGCCGGAGGGAACGAGCCCGGCACCAGGCTGTACGGCGGAAGCTGCTCGGCCACGAGATCGGGCACCGGGCCGTTGAACATCGGGTACTTGGGCTGGGCCGTGGCCCGGTAGCGCGTCGTCGAATGCAGCGGGTCCTTGTCGAATTCGGGAATGACCTTGGTGCCGAACACCTCGATCATCTCGAGGCACTCCTCGTGGGTGAAGCCGTCGGCCTTGATGCCGAACACCAGCTGGTCGCACCCGACGGTCGCGTAGGCCTCGACCTGCTCGCACACCTCGTCGGGGGTGCCACACAGCAGGAACCCACCGGCGATGAGCTCGTCGAGCATGGCCTCGTCGGTGATCTGGAACGGCGCCTGGGGCCACACAGGGGAGCCCTCGGGGTGGGGCATGGTGTCGTGGTAGAGGCACACCATCGAGTACAGGTAGCCGCGGCCGGCCGACAGGGCGATCTCCCGGGCCCGGTCGCGGTCCTCGAGGCAGATCACCTGGTTGGTCATCATGATGTTGTCGTTCATGAACTGGCCGAGCGGCTCGGTGCAGTTGGCGATCGCCTCCTTGTACGAGTCGATGCGGCCCTGCAGGTTGAAGATGGGCTCGAAGTTGAAGGCGATGGCACCGATGCCCAGCTCGCCGGCCCGACCGAACGTCGGTGGGTTCCCGCAGGCCACCCACATCGGCGGGTGGCCCTTGCCGTAGGGCTTGGGCAGCACGTTGTGGGGGGTCGGCACCGTGAAGCTGGTGCCGTGGTGCTCATAGTCCTTCTGCTCGAACATGCGCAGGATCTCCGGCGCCACTTCCTCCCACTCGGCCTTGGTGGTCGACGAGTCGAGGATGTTGAACGTGGCCACCTCGTGGCTGCCGGCGCCCCGGCCCGTGCCCCACTCGTAGCGGTTGCCGGTGAAGTGGTCGAGCATGGCGACCCGCTCGGCGTTGCGGACCGGGTTGTTGTAGCGGGGCGACAGACCCATGATCGCCGAGCCCAGGTGGATCTGCTCGGTCTGCGCGGCCACCCACGGCATCACGACCTCGGGCGCCGACATGTGGCTGTACTCGTTGAGCGCGTGGTGCTCGCCGAACCAGGCGTACTTCCAGTTGAACTTGTCGGCGTGGATCGCGTACTGCGCCTCGCTCATGAGCATCTCGTGCTCACAGGTCGTGTCGTGGGCGCCGGGCCCCGGGATGTACCCGTTCAGAAACACGCCGAATTCCACAGTTCCTCCAGATC
>Ga0209048_10001715_pt1 | contig 22162 bp, 22 predicted proteins | sample FrelakmetCRP12CR_FD_187146 | JGI IMG/M metagenome (GOLD analysis project Ga0209048, IMG submission 187146) | Freshwater lake sediment microbial communities from the University of Notre Dame, USA, for methane emissions studies - CRP12 CR (SPAdes)... | ecosystem: Environmental > Aquatic >... | reverse complement strand
GACCGGCACAATCGGCACCCCCGACTTGGTTGCCAGCAAAACCGCGCCCGGCTTGCCTTCCTGCAACTGCCCGGTCTGGCTGCGCGTGCCTTCTGGAGCCAGGACCAGCACCCCGCCTGCCTCCAGCCTCTTGAGAGTGCTGCGCAAGGCAGAGAAATCGGCATTAAAACGGTCCACAAAAATACCGTCCAGGATCTTTACGATTAAGGGCACTGTGGGGATCCGGCGATATTTCTCGGCTACCAGCATGATGATGTCCCGGCGGTCGAGCAGGTAATATACTAGGACCGGATCCAGGCGTCCGAGATGATTGGCGGCAACGATATAAGCTCCGGAAGAAAGGAGGTTTTCAAATCCATCTAGCTCCAGGCGCACAGTAAAAAAGATGATCAGCTTGATGAAGAAACGGATAATGGAGTAGGCCATGGAGTGAGTCGGGTGGGATCTACCCTTTCCAGAGAGCAGATTCGAATTGGGTGGCAGCATCCATCAGCACCTGACCATGACCGGGGCAAAGCAGGCGAGCACCCAGGGCTGCCTGCCGGCGGGCAGACTGTTTGGACTGATCCTCATCCCAGTTATTCATTCCAGTGGAGACCTTGATCTGTCCTTTGGGGCAAATCAGGGAATCGCCGCTGAACAAGACGCCCGGCCCTGGAGCATAGAAAGAGAAATGCCCGGGAGTATGGCCTGGAGTGGAGATCGCCCGCAAGCCGCCCATGACGGGCAGCTCCAGGTCGTCGACCAGAGTTTCGTCGACCCGGGCTGGAGCGGGCTTGAAGACAACTTGGACGGCGGATAAGAACAATTTGAACAGGCCGCTGACTTTCAGGGGCCGCGAGGCGACTCCACTGCCGATGGCTTGAGCTTCGACAGAGCTGGCGAAAGTGCGAGCAGGCGCAGCGGCCTGCAAGCCCGCCAGGCTTCCTACATGGTCGAAGTCCGCGTGGGTGATCAGGATGCGCTTCAGGTCGGTGGGGGTAAAACCTAGCGAATCGATGAATGCCAGGATCTTGCGCTGGTTGTTGGGCAAACCCGCATCGATCAAGGTGAGACCGTCCGGGTCGACGATCAGGTAAAGGTTAGCAGTGACGCCTGGGACAAGGAAGAGATTGGGAAGGATCGACATGGGCATTGCTCTTAGTCAAGAGCTAAAAATTAGGAAAGCAGGATGAATTGGATAGGGAAATTAGATGATCGTATTTTACCCTACGATCTCACTTTCTCAGACAAACCTTGGGGATAAGAGAAAGGAGGATTAAATTAAATGGTACCAATAACCTATTTACTTGCAGTCTGGTTTTTTTTATAATCCCGGTATAGTGGTCAGACCAGGATACCAGAGAGAAGACTATGACGATCAAGCCCGTGCCCCGAAAATCGCTAACTGATGTAGTCGCTGGCAAGCTGGCAGCTTCGATCTTAGATGGAACGCTGAAACCAGGAAGCCAGCTGCCCCCCGAGCGGGAGCTGATGCTGCAACTGGCAGTCAGCCGCTCGACTGTGCGGGAAGCCTTGAAGGTGCTGGAGGATAAACGCTTGATCGAGGCCCGCCCGGGGGTGGGTTGGTTCGCCTGCCCGGTGAACGGGAGCAACTACACCGAGGCGCATGAGTTAGCGTTGGGCGAGCGAGAGGCGCCGGTCGCGGATACCAGAACGGAAAATCACATCTCTCTCAGCGGGCCAAAACGCCTGCCTGTGGGACCCGAAAAGCCTCTGCATATCCCCAATTTACGTACCGACCGGCTGGGTACATTCGATTTTATCTCCTGGTGGGACCGCAAAAACGTGGAAGCTGCCAGGGTGCTGGTAGTAGGAGCCGGCGCGTTGGGCAACGAGGTAATCAAGAACCTGGCGTTAATGGGCGTTGGGCATATATTCATCGTGGACTTCGACACCATTGAAGCCGCCAACCTGAGCCGCTCGCCTTTGTTCCGGGAATGCGACGGCGGGCGTAAAAAGTCCGAGGTAGCGGCGGCGCGGGTGAAAGACTTGAACCCCAATGTGCATGTCCAGTACCTGCACGGCGACGTCACCACCCAGCTTGGCCTGGGAGTGATCCGGCGCATGGATGTGGTCATCGGCTGCCTGGACAACCGGGAAGCGCGCCTGGCAGTCAACCGCTTCTGCTATTGGATGAAGAAGCCTTGGGTGGACGGGGCAATCCAGGAGCTGCTTGGGCTGGTGCGGGTCTTCGTGCCCGGCGAAGGGGCATGCTTCGAGTGCACACTAACCGAGCAAGCCCGCCGGGACCTGTCGGTACGCTATTCGTGCCCGCTGCTGGCGCGGCAGAATGTATTGCTGGGCAAAGTACCAACCACACCGACCATTGCCTCGATTATCGGGGCGATGCAATCTCAAGAAGCGCTTAAGCTGATCCACGGGATGCAGGTGGAAGCCGGAAAGGTGACGCATTTCAACGGCATGACCAACGAGATGCACACCACCACCTACCGGGCGCGCGAGGATTGCGAAAGCCACTGGATCTACGGCGAAGTAAGCGAGCTGCCTGCGCGGGCTGAGACGACTACCATGGAAGACTTCCTGCGTATCACCCGCACCGATCTGGGCGGGGATGCTGTGGTGGAGCTGGACCAAGAGCTGATCCTGTCGTTGGAATGCCCAAGCTGCCGTACAGTCGAACAGGTCATGCAGCCGATCGCGCAGGTGAGCTTCGAGTCTGCGCACTGCCCATCCTGCGGCACGCTGCGCGAAACACAGATGTCTCACGTGGTGACCGGCGGCGAGCCGTTCCTGCACCGCACATTAGCCAGCCTGGGCGTGCCGCCTCTGCATATTATGCGTGCTTATAACACCCACGAATATCGCTTCTATGAGCTGAGCGGCGATCTGGAGGAGGCTATGCACTTCAGCGATTTCGAAGAAAAATCTCCCTCTCGCAAAGAAGCCATCCGCAAGCGCATCCGCCTGGGCGAGGCGCTGAAGATCGATGATCCGCGCGGCAATCCGGCGCGCGGCAAAATCACCCTGCACGATTGAGGTGCGCAATGGCAGCCGGGTCGAATATGAAAGCGAACACAAACAATAAAAAGAAATCTCCACCGAAAAAGGCCAAGGCAGAGGCGTCAAAATCCGCGGCCAGTCCGGAAGCAGCGAAGAAGATCACCAAACCGCCGAAAAAAGTAGCGAGGCCCAAGCGTGAGCTACCACCAGTAGCGCAGCATGCGTTCTGGTCTGCTCAGTTGAAACGAGCAAGGGAAAGCGTCCAGGGTCTTCTGGAAAGCAGCCAGGCGACTGGCCGCGCGGCCAGGGACCGCCTGCAAGGCAGGCTTTCCCCAAAGTCGACCCAGACGAAGGTACATTTACGCAGCCGCCCGTTGAAAATCCGGGCCGCCGGGTCGGATGACTCATCTATTCGCCTGGTGGGCGAGACAGAGCATCGCTGCCCATACTGCCTGGAGCTGGTCCAGAAGAAGGACCCGCGTGGGATCGTAGAATGCTCTATCTGTCATACCCTGCACCATGCAGACTGCTGGGCGGTAACGGGCATGTGCCAGGTGCCGCACCATTACGAGTGAAATTTACATATCTGGATGTCCGCCGGCAGGTATACCGCCGGGCAATAATTGAGAAATAAATCTTCGCGGAGGAAGGTATGAGTGATTTGCAAGTCACGATTGTGCTGCCCAACGGTGGGGCAAGGCGAGCGGAAATCCCGGATGATATTTGCGTGCGGGAGCTGCTGCCCGAGCTGACTTCGGTGTTGCAGCTGCCTACGGTAGGTCCTGACGGGCGGCCGATGGGCTACCGGCTGGACAGCAAGGCTCTTGGTCGAGAGCTGGGTGAAGAGGAGACCCTGGCAGGAGCCAGAGTGCCCCAGGACGACCGGCTGATCCTGACCGCAGATATCACCGCCGGCGGAACGCCCATCGAGCAAAGCCCGCGTATGCGCCGCCTGCAGGCCGATCAAAAGCTGATGCAGGAGCTGGTCAGCCACAGCGATGTGATCCAGTTCACCTCGGAAGCGACGCGGCCAGGGCTGCCTGCCGAAAGGTACTTCGTGACTTATCACTGCAAAGGCATCATCGGAGTAGACAAGCAAGGCAATCCCAAGTTCGGCAATAAACACCGGGTGGAAATCTACCTGCACAACCAGTACCCGCAGCGCTGGCCAGGAATGAAGTGGCTGACCCCCATCTGGCACCCCAACATCAATCACCTGAATGGTACGGTGTGCATCGACGCAGCCTGGTGGACTGCCAGCCGCTCCTTAGACCGGCTGGTACTCATGATCGGCGAGATGGTGGAGTACAAGAATTTCCACGACGACCCGACCAAGCCGCCTTTTCCCTGGGACCCAGAGGCGGCGCGTTGGTGCCGGGCTTACCGGGCCAAACATCCAGAAGCTTTTCCAGTGGACCGGCGCGAGTTGCTGAAACCGGAAAAACTGACCATTAAGAAGCCGGAAAAGGGAACAGAAAAGCCGCGCATCCGGCTGAAATGATGATTTACCAGAACCAAATATCTAACCACGAAAGGAGTAAGTGACCATGACAGACAAATCCGTAACCCTGGTGCTCCCCGCAGGGGGCACCCGCACCGCAGAGGTGCCCGACGACGTGGCCGTGAAGGAGCTCATCCCCGAGCTGGCGACCTCGTTGGAGCTTCCCACCACCGGCCCAGACGGACGCCCGATCAGCTACCGGCTGGACAGCAAGGCCTTGGGACGAGAGCTTCAGGAGACCGAAACGTTGAATGAGGCCGGCGTGCCAAAAGATGACCGTCTGATGATCACCGCCGATATCACGGCGGGTTAAACGGTGAAGCCAGGTGGTCTGTCCGGCAAGACACCACCTGGCCTCCCTCAGCTAAAAAGCCTCACGAGGATTATACCATTTATGACCTCTCCATCCATCCGCTTGCTGCCTACCGGTCAGCCTGAACCGCGCCAGGGATACATCCCCAATAACCGCGCCATGCGCTGGCGCTCCCCTGGCGAAGAGGGCGTGCCCGAACCGGTCATCTCCGTTTTTGTCTCGCAGCGGGCTTTTGTGCGCTGCTGCGCCCATGCAGGAAGCGACCTGAACAACGAGGTCGGCGGCTGGTTGGTAGGCAAGTGGCGAGTGGACAAGCACACTGGGAAGGAATTCATCGTAGTGGAAAACATCCTGCCAGCGCCGCACACCCGCCAGGGAAGCGCCTACTTGACCTTTACTCAGGAAACCCAGGTGGCTCTTCACCTGGCACTTGAAGAGCGCTTCCCCGGCAAGGAGCTGGTCGGTTGGTACCATACACATCCCAGGATGGGGGTCTTTCTATCTGAATATGACACCTTTTTGCACCGGAACTTTTTCCCGGAGCTCTTCCAGGTCGCATTGGTGATCGAGCCATATTCGGCAAGCGGAGGCTTTTTCATCCGCCAACCGGATGGCAGCCTGGACCCGCGCCGCTACTACGGCTTCTACGAGCTCCATAACCGCAAGCGAAGAAGCGTCGTGCATTGGCGAAACATATTCCCTGAGGCGCAAGGGTTTTCAGGAGGATAAAATGAGCCGAATAATGAGATTGTATTACTACGGCGTGCTCGGCGCGATTGGGGGCGTGATCGGCTGGCAGGCCAGCAACTTGCTCGGACTTTCTTTCGCCGGCAACCTCTATCTGAGCGAGGTAGTCGTCGGCGCGGTGATCGGTTGTTGCATCGGAGTGTTTATTGGCCTGGCTGAGGGGCTGCTGACGCGCAACCCCATGCAGGCGGCTCGCACCGGCTTCCTTGGCGGCTTGATGGGCCTGGTTGGCGGGGCGATTGGGCTGCCGCTGGCCGAGGCGCTTTTCCAATTGTCTGGCGCACAGGTTTGGAGCAGAGCTTTGGGTTGGGGGATCTTTGGCCTGCTGATCGGCCTGGCTGTCAGCCTAAAAAGCGGCAGCCAGATCTGGAAAGGCGCATTGGGCGGACTGTTGGGCGGTGTGCTGGGCAGCCTGCTGCTGGATAGCGCGCGCAATTGGCTGCACGACCCTTTGCTGGGCAAAGCCGCCGGGCTGCTCCTGATGGGCGCCTCGGTGGGCGTGTTCATTGCCTTGATTGTTTTCCTGCTGTCTCGCGCCTGGCTGAAAGTCACCTCAGGCAAGCTGAAAGGGACCGAGTTTATCCTGGACAAGTTCTTGAGGGAAAACGGGCCTTCGGCCTTTATTGGCAGCGATGCGCTGAAATCCGACATCGTGCTGCCCGACCCCGACGTAGCTCCGCAGCACGCGCTGCTCAAAGGAGCGGGGACGCATTTCAATATCAAAGACATGAGCCTGAGCGGTACGTTTATCAACAATAAACGCATCGAGCAAACCAGCCTCAAGAACAACCAGAAGATCAAAGTGGGCAACACCGAGCTTGTGTACCACGAAAAGAGGTGAGCCATGCTCAAGAAACTACTCAGACCACGGAATCATTGTAAAAATGACCCGGCTTTACAGAAAGCGACCTCGCTGGGGCTAAACAAGGCGGCGACGGCTGGCTGGATCGGGCTGTTGGTGCTTTCTATGCTTTTCCTGACCGGCTTCTCGCCGGCGCAACAAACCACGCCTACACCTCCCACCGCAACCGGCGCCCCTGGGGCGCATATCACCCAGGTGGATACCTCGCAATTCCCGAAAGTGACTGTATACGTCTCGGTGACCGATTCAAACGGCGAACCGGTAGGCGTGAGCCCTTCACAGCTTGCGCTGCAGGAAAACGGCGTGCCGGTAAAACCGGATGACATTGGGGGTTCGGGAGACATCGGCCCCCTGGCAACTTTGCTTGTTATGGACATCTCTGGCAGCATGAACAGCTCGGGCAAGCTGCAGGCCGCGCAGGACGCCGCGCGAGCTTATATAAACCAGGCGCGGCCGCAGGACCAGATCGGCCTGCTGTCCTTCAACACCAAGGTGGAATATGTGCAGCCGCTCACCAAGAACCGCCAGGCGATGGTCGATGCGATCGACGCCCTGCAGGCACAGGGCGACACTGCCATGTATGACGCTCTGAAACAAGCTATGGACATCCTGGGCTCGGTCTCGGGCCGCAAGGCTATCATCGTGCTGACCGATGGCCTGGACAACCGCAGCAAGCACACTTCCCAAGAAATCATCGGGACGATCGGGCCGGCGGGGCTGTCGATCTCGACGGTGGGCCTGGGCGATCCGAAACAAAGCAAAAGCGCCTTATCGAGCCTGAACGAGCCAGCCCTCAAGACGCTGGCTGAACAGGCAGGAGGCGGCTACGGCTTTGCTAAAGATGCCTCCTCGCTGCGCAGCCTGTATGAGCGCCTCGGGCGTGCTCTGCAGAGCGAATATCGCTTTACCTATACCACTCCCTCCAAACTTCGGGATGGCGTGAACCGCTCGCTAAGCGTTTCGTTACAGAATAGCAAAGCCACCAGCGGTTTGGCGGCGGGCGCCCCGGTGCAGTACAACCCGGGCGGGCTTGTGCCTGAAGTGGCTACCCCGGCCTCCTGGGGGCTGTTCCTGGCTCTGCTGGCCGGCCTGACGCTGCTGCTCTTCGTCCCTCTGTTGGTGGGCAGAGCGATCAACTACATTCAGGCAAGAAATAAAGGCAAGCCTGCTTCATCGAAGAAGACCGCGCGGATCAAAATCAAGAGTTAATCGGTTTTTGTGTAACCAGGTTAAAGGGCGAGCTGTAAAGCCGCCCTTTACTTTTTTAAAGTTGTGACAATTGGCTCGTTGAGATATGACATTCGAATATTGTCTTCTCCAGCTTATTCTGATATCTTATGGTTGGCAATAAAATAACCATATAAATTCTTTAGGCAAACAATATCAATGAGCGAAAGCGAAGAGATGTATTTGATTTCAATTGCCCGGCTGAACGAGGCTGGCCTGGACGGGCCGGTCCCGCTCTCACAGCTGGCAATCGAGCTCGACCTGGCGCCGGTTTCAGTCAACCAGATGGTCCGCAAGCTGGAAGAGACTGGCCTGGTTACCTATCTCCCTTATAAAGGCGCCGAATTAACCCCTGCCGGGAGGCAAGCGGCTCTGCGCATCCTGCGCCACCGGCGTCTGTGGGAGGTTTTTCTGGTCGAAGAGCTTCGATTCTCGCCTGTCGAAGCGGAGGACCTGGCCTGCAAGATGGAGCACATCTTGCCGGATGAGGCAGCCGGGCGCCTGGCAGCCTTTCTCGGTAATCCGGCTGCCAGTCCGCAAGGGAAGCCAATTCCTGAGGCTCTCTTCAATGATGAGGTTCGCTGCGAGGTAGCCCTGGGTCAGCTTAAGGTGGCGGAAACCAGCCGGGTAACCCAAATCGCGGCCGATCCAGCCACCCGGACGTTCTTGAGTGCAGAGGGAATTGTGCCGGACGCTCAGGTCACCGTGCTGGCGATTAGCGGCGAAGGCGCTGTGCTGGCGCGGACAGAGCCGGGCAAACTGGTGCATCTCTCAGGGGAAGTGGTCAAGACAATCTGGGTTAAGGCATCCCCACTGGAATAAAAGGAAACAGCCATCCATGCAAAATATCCTGACGAGGCAGTTCCAACCAAAAAACACGAAAGCAGCCAACTGCCATGGTGAGCCGCAGATGAATACGGCTGGTCTTCCACTGGTGGTGATCGTCGGTTCCCCGAATGTCGGTAAAAGCGTACTCTTCAACACCCTCACCGGCATCTACGCCACCGTATCGAACTACCCTGGGACAACGGTCGAAGTCACCCGGGGAAAAAGCCGGTTTGGCAGCCTGGAAGCAGGAGTTATGGATACGCCGGGGATGTATGGCTTGCTGCCGATAACCGAAGAGGAGCGCGTGGCGCGCAAAATCTTACTCAGCGAGCGAGCGGATCTGGTGATTCATGTGGTCGATGCGAAGAACATCGAGAGAATGCTGCCCATGACTCTGCAGTTGATGGAGGCCGGTCTGCCAGTGATGCTCGTCGTAAACCTGATGGACGAAGCCGAACGTATCGGTATCCAGGTTAGCGCCTCAGCAATCCAGCAGTCCCTGGGAATTCCTGTATTGGGGACGGCCCTCGCGCGCGGCCAGGGCGCCAAAGAGCTTCGGGAGACAATCATAAACCGTCTTGCCCCGCAGCCCGAATGTGGTTGTAATGAAATGCAATGTAGCTATGCGATCCGCTATCTTCCGACTATCCAGAGCGCTTTGCTAGAGATCGAAAGCCGCCTGACCGGCGACTACCGGATATCGAAACGAGAGATCGCCCTGCTGCTGCTCCAAAATGATTCGGAAGTCGCCGCCCTCGTACAAAAATACGAACCAGAACAGCTTGACCCTATCTTGAACATTGTCCGAGAGACCCAAAAGCGGTTCAACCAGCCAGTCTCCTATCTGATCGCCAGCCAGCAACGAGAAGAGGCAAAACTGGTTCTCGAGCCGGCATTCAACCCGCCATCCAGTGAAATCCGCAGTTTTGGCGCCCGTCTAAGCGATGCAATGATCCGGCCTCTCACTGGCCTGCCGCTTCTTTTCCTCATCCTCTTCTTGCTTTATGAGTTTGTGGGAGTCCTTGGCGCACAAATACTGGTCAACTTCCTGGAGGCCGATGTCTTTGGCGCCCACATCAACCCCTGGATCAACCAGGTGATCAATCAGACCATTCCCTGGCCTGTAGTGCGCGACCTGCTGGGCGGTCCATTTGGCATGATAACCCTGGGTGTGCGCTATGCAGTGGCGATTGTATTACCCATAGTGGGCACTTTCTTCCTGGCCTTTTCGGTGATCGAAGACAGTGGCTACCTGCCCCGCCTGGCTCTTTTGATCGACCGGGCTTTCAAGAAGATCGGCCTTAATGGACGGGCCGTTATTCCTATCGTATTGGGGTTTGGCTGTGATACGATGGCGACAATTGTCACGCGCACGCTTGAAACGCCTCGCGAGCGGCTGCTGAGCACGCTGCTGCTCTCCCTGGCAATCCCTTGCTCGGCCCAATTGGGAGTCATGCTCGGCCTGTTATATGGCCGGTTGGATTTGCTATTGATCTGGCTTCTGGTTGTCATCGGTGTTTTCTTGCTTGTGGGTTTCCTGGCCGCCAAGCTGGTGCCAGGAGAGCGCCCAACTTTTTACATGGAACTGCCCCCGCTGCGCCTGCCCACCGCCCGCAATGTCTTCGTGAAAACCTATACACGCATGGAATGGTATTTGCGTGAGGTATTTCCTTTGTTTATCATCGCCAGCGTGTTGATCTGGTTCGGACGCCTGATTGGGCTTTTCGATATCCTCGTCCATGCCCTGGAGCCGCTGATGATCGCGATCGGGCTGCCCAAAACAGTGGCGGTGGCTTTTTTGTTCGGCTTTTTCCGCCGGGACTACGGGGCGGCCGGGCTGTATGACCTGCGCTCAAGCATGAATGCAGCCCAGTTGCTGGTTGCGACAGTAACTATGACGCTTTTCATGCCCTGTATCGCCCAGTTATCGATCACCGTTAAAGAACGCGGCTGGAAAACCGCCCTGGCAATGTCAGCCTTTATCTTTCCTTTCGCCTTATTAGTCGGCTGGTCGTTGAATCTCCTTTTGAAAATACTTCCGTTAAACCTATGATGCATTGTGACTTTTGTGGTCTCGATTTCGACCCGGCCTGCACAGAGAAAAGCTGTAAGGGCTGTCCAATATCCAGCAACTGCGGTCAAATCAACTGCCCGCGCTGTGGCTACACGATGCTGCCAGAAGCGAAGCTCATTGGCTGGCTGCGGACCCTCTTCCAACGCCAGGAAGTCACCAAATAACCCGAATTGAAAATGTCCGCCATGAAAATCAGCGAAAACGCGCAAGAACAGTTAGAACAATTGTGGATCATCACGAAAGAATCCGATGGCATGCCGGCAACGTGGGAAAACCCCGCGGAGGAATATGAAGAACTCTTCCGGATAGGCCTGGTTAGGCAAATCGGCCAGGACCTCGAATTGACCGAATCTGGTATGTCGGAAGCGGCCATGGCTATTCGGCGGCACCGACTGGCCGAAAGGTTAATGGTCGATGTACTTGCTACGGAAGAAAACCTGATGGAACAGCGCGCTTGCGGCCTCGAACATGCACTGGTTGACGGTATCGATGAGAGCGTATGTACGTTATTGGGGCACCCGCAGTTCTGCCCGCATAACAAGCCCATCCCGCCAGGTAAATGCTGCCAACAGATGCGAAATACAGTGGAACGCTTGATCGCGCCGTTGCACGATATGAAAACGGGCCAGGAAGGGCGAATCAGCTACATCCAGATGGATAACTCGCAACACTTACAAAAATTGATGGTCATGGGTGTGCTGCCGGGCGTGCACGTCAAATTGATGAGCAGCTTCCCCTCATTCGTCTTTCAGGCTGGTTACAGCCAGTTTGCAGTGGATGAAGAAATTGCTAAGGATATTTACATCCGCTTAAGTCCAGAGAAAAGATTATAATCCCTGGCGGTTGGGGAGTAGCTGCTTGCCGTTTTGGCAAGAGAGCTGTCGACAATCACGGAATCATTTCCCGGCAGCCTTACCCACTTCTGTGAGAACAGCCAGACCACCATGACAATGTTGTGGTGGTTTTTTTATGGGGTTGTTTGCAGTTTGTGGGCCTCCGGGTGAGGTAACTATGGATTTTTTTGTCATCCTGATCATCGCAATAGGTCTGGCAATGGATGCCTTTGCAGTCTCGTTGGGAATTGGCACTTCTCAGCAATCCAATTACCCGAGGGCAAGATTTCGCCTGGCTTTCCATTTTGGTCTCTTCCAATTTCTCATGCCCATCCTTGGATGGGCAGCGGGGATCAAAATATTGCCATTTATCAGTTCCGTCGACCATTGGATCGCTTTTATCTTATTGGCTTATGTAGGGATCAACATGATCCGCTCAGGACTCAATAAAGAAGAAAAATCCTATCTCAACGATCCTTCAAAGGGCAAAACCCTGGTCCTTTTAGCCATCGCCACCAGCATCGATGCACTGGCAGTTGGGTTAAGTCTGGCTATGCTCAACATCCAGATTCTAGCCCCGGCCATCATCATCGGGATCGTTACTTTTGCTATATCGATGTTAGGGCTGTTTGTCGGAAATCTGCTGGGGAAAAAATTTGGAAAGCAAATGGAGATCTTAGGTGGGGTTCTCCTGATTGGGATCGGCTTACGGATTTTGATCTCTCATTTGTTCGGCGTGTAATTACGAATTCGCGGATTTATAATTGATCGACCAGGTACAGCCAAAAGAAAATTTCATTTTCAGAAAATTTTGTATTCATGGAGGCTAACGATGAGAAATCGACGGTTTGGACGCACAGGGTGGATGGTAAGCGAGATCGGCTACGGCATGTGGGGTATGGGAGGCTGGACTGGCTCGGATGACGCCGAGTCGCTGAAATCCCTACAGCTTTCAATCAATCTGGGCTGCAACTTCTTCGACACTGCCTGGGGATACGGCGCGGGACACAGTGAGGGCTTGCTCGGGCAGATTGTACGCGCCAATCCAGACAAGCGGCTGTATACCGCCACCAAGATTCCTCCGAAGAACTTTATCTGGCCCAGCAGAAGAGGGTTCACTCTGGACGAGTGTTTTCCACCCGACCATATTGAAGAATATGTGCATAAAAGCCTGAAGAACTCCGGCTTGCAATCCTTTGACTTGATGCAGTTCCATGTCTGGGAAGACTCCTGGGTAAAAGGCGATCGCTGGGTGAAGAAATTGGACGAGCTGCGCAGCCAGGGGCTGATCCACGCAGTAGGGATCAGCATCAACCGCTGGGAGCCGGGGAACGGGGTTGAGGCAGTGCGCGCCGGGCTGGTCGATGCGGTGCAGGTGATCTACAATATCTTCGACCAGAACCCAGAAGATGATCTTTTACCTGCTTGCCAGGAAAAAGATGTAGCCGTGATCGCCCGCGTGCCATTCGACGAAGGCACCCTGACCGGTACACTGACCCTGGACAGCAAATGGCCAAAAGGCGACTGGCGCAACGAATATTTCGTGCCCGAGAACCTACAATCCAGCGTAGAGCATGCCGAACGGCTCAAGCCGCTGGTGCCGAAAGGCATGAGCATGACTGAAATGGCCCTCCGCTTCATCCTGAACGAGCCAAGAGTAAGCACGATCATCCCCGGCATGCGCAAGCAGCAGCATGTGGAGGCAAACATCGCCTGCAGCGACGCCGGTCCTTTGCCAGCAGATCTGCACCGGGCCTTGCAGCCGCATCGCTGGGACCGGACGCCGACTCGCTGGTCGCAGTAGGTACTGCAATCCACGGGTTTGTCCAGCAACCGGCGGCCGGGCTTGCCGCCGGTTTTATATCATATTTCAGGCCTGACAAATTGGATTATGCCCCACCTGCCATCGTAAAGCCATTGAGGGTCTTTACGGTCCATCTCTTCCGGAAGGCCGGGGCGCAACCCGGCGATCATCTCCGCTTTCAATACTCGCAGGGCCAGCCATGAGAAAGGCAGGTAGTTCAACACATCTTTAATAGGGGTAGTGAATGGCCAGGCGCGGTCGCCTACCCAGCGTCGGTAGTTGGCGTCGCCTTTGCTGATGATCAAATCAGATTGCGCTAATTCCTGGCTCAGGCTGGGCGGCATGTCCCAGCCAGCCAGGGGCGAGGTCCAGTAGTAATCGCTGACCAGGCGCCAGCTGCCTTCATCCAGGCAGCGGCGCATTCGGAGAGCAAGGCCGCGCACGTGGGCATCCGATGCACCTGCCAGAAAATCGAGCACCTCGAGCACGTCGGACGCCGTAGCATCTGAGACATAGGTAGGGAAGGGCTTCAGGCGGAAGAAAACCAGCTGCACGATCTGGCTGCGCAGCAAGAAGTCAGCCAGGGCCAGGTCGTAAGCCAGCTCCATTCCCACGTTATCTAAAACAAAATCCACTCGCACAGGGTGTTTATCCAGGTTGAACAAGTATTGGCTGGCAACGAAGGCGTCGTCGACCAGCAATTGGTCAGCCTGCTGGTCAATCTCCGGGCGTTCAGGCTTAGCCTGGCGTGCATCCGGCCACAAGCTCAGGTCTGCCTGGTTGCCCCAGGTGGCGGAGTGAAGCAAAGAGGCCAGAGTTTGAGGAGACAAGGGGGCCTGGGAAGAGAAGCTAGAGTCCAGCGTGGCGCAGGTGCGGCGTAGGTCAGGCTCGAGAGTGGGCAAGGTACGGCGTTTTTGAGAGGCATACGGATCGACGCCCCGGCCAGCGCCCGCCTTGAAATAGCCCGTTGCTTGCAAGAGACGGCGGAAAAAGTAAACCTCGGCGACAAACCAGGGCGCTGTGAGCCAGGTTTGCTCCAGGTAGGGGGCCAGGTTGCGTTCCCAATCGACCAGGTCGGGCGCGCCGGGGTCCTGCAAAGGGATGAGCCGGCCAGAAGGCATGTCATCGATCAGTGCCTGCACGCGTCCAGCGATCTCCGCCGGCCAGGAGTTTTCTTGCAGCAGGCGGTGAGCGATGTTCGGGAGGCGCTCGGATAGCGTGAAGTAGGCGAACGAGCCAGTAGCAGAACCGCGCAGCGGCTCAGGTAGAGGGAGCATGGGGAGAATCATGGGATGTTTTAACCTTTTTCCCTGCGTTTTATCAGAAATGAGCTATCAGTCGAGGACCATTACTTCCCCAGTCCTGGCATCCACCCGCAGGCGCCAGCCTGTTTTGAGCTGCTGGATAGGGAGGTGGTCCACGCAGGGGATTTCGGCGATGATGCAGCCGACGGCGATGATTGTTTCACATTCGGCATTCAATACAGCCAAAGGGGCTAACCCGTTATACTTCAAGCGGTAAAGGGTGTACGACCCGACAGTCGAGCCTTTGCCCGTGGGAAATACCAGGATTTTGCCGGCGACAGTGCAGCCTTGCAGCTCATGTCCGCGCTCGACGACCAGTCCGGTCTCAGGATCGACGCCGCCAAAAAAGGAAATACCCATCGCGGTCACCAGGGCTTCACCCTCGGCCAATCCAGGATAGATTGTGCGGCCATGTAATACCATCGAGAAGACGCCTTTCGCTCGTCGGGTATTTATTAAAGCGAAGGGGAATTAAACCACGGATCGCGCGAATTTGGGCGATTTTCGCGAATGTTTTTCAGCATCTTTATCATTTTTGAGCCACCATCTAAATAAAAGGACTGCCGAAAGGAAGCGCAACCAGCTATTCCCGGGTTGATGGGGCAAGCGCCTGGGCGACGACCTGGTCGAAGGGCAGGAATAGGGTCTTCATCTTATTTTTCGAAAAGGCGTAGTAGCAAGCCTTGGCGCTGTCGGTAGCCAGGGCATTAAAGCGGCCCTGGATAGGCGCTACGACACAGCAAGTATCGGCGGCGAACTTCGCGCCGCTTTCTTCTATTATTCGCGTGTATCCCAAGCGGTCGGCGATCTGCTTGGTAGGGCGGGCGGTGGTGATCCAAAACTCCTTTACCACCCGTTTGCCTTCGAGCAGCCCGGCCAGGCGGGCGATTTCCTGGATGGACAGGTGCGGGCAGCCCAGGCTGACAAAATCCACTTCCTGGGGCGTCGCATCGTTCAGCGAAGCGGTCGCCTCGTCCACCTCAGCCTGGGTAAGGGTAATCCTCTCGGCGGGCTCAACTACCAACCCGGCCTCTGGAGTTATGCCTTGCATATGGAAAAGGGCTGCGCCGCCGTACGTGGCCAGGCTGGCGCTGAAGGATTTAAGACACTCCTGGGAAGCGCTCTCCACCCCTCGAATATAAGCGACGGGCTTCAGCCGGGCATTTTCCAGAGCCTGGCCGATGGCCTTACCCAGCGCGCCGAAGCCTTGAGCTTCTTCCAGGCGCGCCTGGACCTCCACTGTAAGAGAAGGCAGGCGATGAGCATCCAAATGGTAGCCGTAGGCAGGGGTGCGGCCGGTTAAGGCTGCGGCAAGAGCGCTGGGACCGCCTTCGCGATTGGTACGCGCCCCCAGCACCGAGTTGGCGTAGCACACTGCGCTGCTCTCAGCCCAGGCCAAATGTTCCCCAAAGCGAGGCAGGTTCCCGGACAGATAAGGCGTGCAGGTACAGGTCGTAACTACTCCCATCCGGTCGAAGGCGTTGAGGACACGCTGCTGTTGCTCAGCAAACTCAGGAGGGATACCCAGGGTCTGCCAGTTTTCCACGTCCATGCCGGCCGGGTTGAGCGTGGTCAGTACGCGCGCCTTGCCGCCTCCCTCTGCCATTTCATTGAGGAACTGCAAGCCGGCTTCTCCCAGGTTGTCGAAGCTGACGCCAGCAACCTGCACGGAAGCTACCGGCAGCATGCGTTCTGCCCCATAGATCGTACCCAACGCGACCAGGATTTCCATCGCTTTACGGGTCGCGCGCCCGTAATCGCCGTCCAGCATCGCTTGTTCTTCAGAATTTAGTTGCATATTCTTCTTGCGCAGACCCCTCTTTATGAGCCAGGATGTCTCACCTGGTGGATTAAAAACCCTTCTGCAGAAGCCTTCCAGTTTGCACCAGGGTATCAAGCACCCGCTCTGCAACCTCCACCGAGGCTGATCCTAAGCCGCAACGTGGCAGGATGATGCTTTGCCTCGCAAAATCCTCGAGTTGGATGCGGACCCCGCGCCTGCCAGCTTTTTCTGCGATGGTTTGGATCCCTTTTCGCAGTTGGCTCACCAGGCCCAGAGGCGAAACTCTCTCGATTTCTTCATCATTCGGCACGATGCCCCAGGCAACTACTCCCTCCCGGTCGAGGAAATCGCGCAGCTCGAGCGGATACAATGCCAGGTTTTCCAGGTAACCGTACGCATCCAGGTTCAGGATATCCACTTGCGTCCCTAACAAGACGGACCAATCGGTATTTCCACAACAATGCACGCCCGCCAGACCGCCTTCGGCGTGGATAGCCGCGAAAACTTCATCCAGCATGCTGGTCACCTGCCCAGCCCCCAGGCTGATGTATGCGGATCCAAAAGAAACCATATACGGCTCATCTACAAACAGGATCACGTTGGGACAAACCCTGCGCAGTTGGCGGATCTGCCAGCGGGCGCACATCGCAATATTCTTAATAATGGCGTCTGACAGCGGCTCGTTATACAGCGCCGAGCGCATAGCTTGATCTTTCACTGTCAGCCCAAAGCTGACCGGCCCGGTGATTTGACCTTTCACCCAGTTGCTCGGATGAAGGGCAAATTGAGCCAAAAACTCGTAGAAGCCAGCCGCATATTCTGGAGTTAGTGCAAAATAATCCACATCGTCTGCCAAATAGTGGGTATAAAAAGCCTCCAGAGCCGGGGTTAAATCCACCCTCGTGTCGAAGGTAACTCTCTCATTTACCTCATCCAGCGTAATTGCGGGCAGGCTTGAGCTGAATTGAACGTACATATTCTCTCGGAAACTTCGCCGGGGGAGTTGCGGCCAGGTGGGTATGTCCAGTTGTGTGACAATACGTTCGCAAAGGGGCGAGGCATCCAGGTGAGGGAAGCTGCCCCCAAAAGCCGTCCAGCAACCTGGCTTAATCTTAGAAGCCATTATTTTCTTTCCCCCGCCAGCTGAGCCTTGTCTCCAATGAAACGCGCCAAGTCCACATCCGGGAAAGCGGCCTTGGTGAAGTTCTTGCCCCTGGCAACAAGAGGCCTGGTCAGGTCGAATCCGATCTTGGTGGTCATTTTACTTGCCGGGTCGGCGCTGGGATCAAGGCTGGAGCCGGACTCTTTCTCCAGTACGACCAGGCCGCGGCCGCCCTGGAAGCGGGTCGCCATGGCCCACTCCACGGACTGGGGGTCGTAGATGTCGATGTCTTTATCGACCACAAAAACATGCTTGCAGGAGCGGTGCCCGGCGAAAGCCAGGCGGATGGCTTTCAAGCCGTCATCTTCCGACTGCTTGTCGATTTGCACGATGGCATGCAGCCAGGAGCAGCCGCCGGGGCTGATGTTGACATCCAGGCAGTGCACAGCTTCGTTTACCTTGCGGTAGATGGTAGGCTCGCGGGGCATGCCCATGAGCAGCTTGTGCTCCAGCCCGCCGGGAAGCAGGGCCTGCCAGATAGCGTCCTCCCGGTGGGTAATCGTCTTGACCACGAAGACCGGCTCCTGGCGGACGATGTCCTGCGTCTCTGTCAGATCGACGAAGGGGCCTTCAGGGTGGCGGCGGTCAAAGTAGACCGTTCCTTCCAGGACGAATTCAGCCTCAGCAGGCACGAACAGATTTACGGTTTTCGCGTGCGTCACCTGCACCGGCTGCAGGGCATTGGCAATCTCCAGCTCGTCCACGCCTATCTCTACGGAGGTGGCCGCGGCAGCCAGTACATTCGGCGGGTTGCCAACGCACACGGCCACGTCCACCTGCTGCAAGTCTTTCAAGAAAGCATCGAAGTGACGCGAGCTGACCACGCGCATGGCCATCTCTGTCTTGGAGAACTGCATGCAGCGGTGAAAGTCGAGATTCTGGCCGTATTTCGGGTGCCGGACGATGACTACGCCCGCGCTGATGTAGCTTCCGCCGTCATCCCGGCAGTGGCGCAGGATCGGCAGGGAGTCCAGGTCTGGGTCAGCCACGACCACTTGCTGGCAAGCGGCCTGCTCAACTACTTCGCAAGGCGACCGCTGGTCGATGGCGCGGGAGAGCATGGGGATGATCTCACAGACTGGGACTCCAAAAAAGGCCGCGAAGGCGGCCTTGGAGCTGAAGAGATTGCCAACTACGGGGAAGTTGGATTCCTGGACATGTTCGAACGAGACAGGTCTTGGTTCGAGCTTTTTGAGGACGCCCGCGATCTCATATGTTTTCGAGATGGGGGCAGAAACGCGGATAAGCTTTTCTTGCTTTTCTAAATCCTGGATATATTCTCGCAGAAACATAGGGCTTTACCTGTTACTAAGGAAAACGGAATATCCTTAGTATACTGTAAATCCATATGCTTTTTCTTAGCTTGCCAGCGTCAGCAGAACCGGCTTGCCGTGCAGGAAGTACTGGCCGTTGCTCTCCTGTAAGACACGCCGGACGTGCTGTTCGGATACATCCACCAGAGTGTAGTCCCTGCGGATGTCGATCTCTCCGATAGCCTTGCCAGGGATGCCAACTTCGCTGGCGATGGCTCCGACCACGTCGCTGGGATGCAGGCCTTGCGCATTGCCCAGGTTCATTTTTAGTCGCACCATGCCTTGCTCTCGCTGGCCTTTGTTCCGGCGCGATTGCCGATTTGCATCGCCTGAGCGATAGGAATCGCTTGGACGATAAGAATCACCTGAGCTATAAGAAACGCTTTGGCGTTCTCTTTGCGAATTTCCCGGCTTTTTCTTGCCCCGGACAGGGGCTTCCCAGGCTGTGGTCTCAAGGGTGTGGCGGCGAACCGACCTGTTTGTAGTGCTTGGATCGGAGAGCTCTTCCAGCGGCAATTCGGATTCACCAGCACGCGCCATTTGGATGGCAGCGGCGGCAATCTCCATCATGTCGAAATTATTCTCTTGCAGCCTGCCGATCAGAGCGCGCTCGCCCACGAGCTTACCTTTGGCAAGCCGCTCAGACAGTTGTTCCAAGAAACGCTCATCGCGCAGGGTCTGAATTTCATCTGGCGTCGGAATATGGCATTCGACTATTGGCTGGCGGGTAAAGGCTTCAATTTGGTTTAAACGGCTGCGCTCACCGGGAGTGAAAAAGGTAACTGCGATGCCTTTGCGCCCGGCGCGCCCCGTCCGGCCGATGCGATGAACATAATCTTCGGCGTCGGCAGGGGCGTCATAGTTAAAGACATGCGAAACCGCCTCAATATCCAGGCCCCGAGCCGCTACGTCGGTGGCTACCAGTAAAGTGATGGAGTGCCGGCGGAAACGGTTGAGCACCAGCTCGCGGCGGTCCTGGTTCAAGTCGCCGTGCAGCGCCTCGGCAGGGATGCCGCGGCGGTTCAACGCGTCGGAAAGCTCCTGGGTTCGCACTTTTGTGCGTGCGAAGATCAGGGCGCTGGTGACTTCTTCGGATTCTAGTAGGCGGATAAGGACTGCCAGTTTTTTGTCTTCGCGCACCCGGCAAAAGCGCTGTTCGGTCTCAGCAACCGTTGGGCGCGTCGGGTCGATGCTTATCTGGTGAGAGTCGCCCAGGTAACGGTCAGCCAGCTTACGCACTGCGCTCGGAAGTGTGGCCGAAAAGAGAGAAATTTGCCGGTCATCCGGGACCTTGCCCAGGATGGTTTCTACATCTTCGATGAAACCCATTTCCAGCATCTCATCCGCTTCATCCAACACCAAGTAGCACACCTGGCTGAGATCCAGCAGTCGGCGGCGGATCAAATCCAGCAGGCGGCCTGGTGTCCCCACCACGATGTCCACACCTTCTTCGAGCTGCCGGGTTTGGACTCGATAAGCCTGCCCGCCATAGACCGCCATCACCCGAGCCGAGGTAGTCTGGGCCAAACGGTTGGTAGCTTCCGCTACCTGGATGGCCAGTTCGCGCGTCGGCGCCAGAACCAGAGCCTGGACAATTCCTTCTCCAAGCTGGATCTTCTGCAGCATAGGCAGCACAAAGGCCGCCGTCTTTCCCGTGCCTGTTTGGGCTTGTCCCATGACATTCCGCCCGGCTAGAAGCGCCGGGATGGCTTGCTTCTGGATGGGGGTGGGTTGCTCAAAGCCTAACTGCTCAACTGCCTGCACAAACTCCGGAAGCAGGCCTAAACTTTCAAATTGTGAAACCATTCATTGAACTCCTATACACAAAAAAAGCCCCACCGAAACCGGCGAGGCGTTTAAAAACCAAGCACGATAACAACTCCAGGCGGAAAACCGCCAAGGGCTGCATTATAACACAACAATAGAAATTAATTTACCAAAAGCGCAGCTTTCCCGGCAAACTCACGATCTATCAGGCGCCGGGCTACTTCGGCCACCTGGTCCCAGGGCGCTTCGACTTCTATGCGCGGGTGCAATCGCCCTTCCGAAACCAGGGTGCCCAGCCGTTTTAGCCCAATTGAGGCGGGCTCTTTCTTCTCTTCGTTGCCCAAGACAAGACCGGTAATGCTGGCGCCCGCGGCTGCTAACAGAGCGCGGATATTGAAAGTAACCTCCTGGCCGCCAGCAGAACCGTAAGTTACGCACACCCCGCCGGGAGCAAGCAAACCGATGGCGCTGGCCAGCACCGGGCCTCCTACTCCATCAACGATCAGGTGGAAAGGGCCGAAGGGAGCAGCCGCTGATGCGTCTTCTCCGGCCACAACCTGTGAAGCGCCAGCCTCCCGTACAATTGCCTCAAAGCCAGAATGGTGGGTTAAACCGACCACCATCGCACCTGAAAGACGGGCCAGCTCCACGGCGAACATCCCCACGCCACCCGAGGCGCCGGTGACCAGTACGTTACGGGCCAAGAGACTGGCTCCTTTTTGGACGGCGTGCATAGCGGTCAACCCGGCTACAGGCAGGGTAGCGGCCTGGCTGAAGGAAACATTCTCCGGAATCTCTGCCAGAGACAAAGTCGGTACTGCGGCCAGCTCAGCCCACGCGCTGGACGATAACCGGCCAACTACGCGGGCGCCGGTTTTTGGCCCGGAGCCATCCGCGGCCGCCTGCTCTACAACGCCTGCCAGATCCCAGCCGGGGATATACCGGCTTTGGGCAGACATAGCCCCGCGCACTTCACCGCGATTCAATGAGATTGCGGCTGCGCGCACCAGCGCTTGAGAAGCCCCCGGCAATGGCAAATCAGCCTCTCCCAAAACAAGATGCGCTGGGGATTGCGGGTCCGCAAAAATGGCTTTCATTTTACTCATGTGATTCTCTCCTTACTGTAGGGCATCTTGTAGGGCATTTAATATAACAAGCGTGACCCGCTTTGCGGGTCACGCGAACTGGAGTGATAAAAACTCGTCAACCAGCCTGGACGCTGATCTTCCGAGAGCGGGCGGCGCCAGCTTTGGAAAGGTATAGCCGCAGAACGCCGTCTTTGACTGCAGCCTCGATCTTTTCCCGGTCGATCTCGTCGGAGAGACGGAAGCTGCGCTGGTAATCGCCCACTTCATACTCGGCCAGGGTGAGAGTGAGGCCGTCCGGGCTGACAGGGTCAATCAGAGCGCTGATAGTCAGCACATTTTTCTCAAGGGTTACATTGATCGAGTCTTCATCGGCTCCAGGAACATCCGCGACGATCACGATTTGGTCCTCGGTTTCGTAGATATCTGCCCGTGGGGTAAAGCACGCACATTCGCGGGTTCGTTCAGTTTCTTCCGTAGGAATAATTTCCTGCTTTTGTGATTCAATTGTTGTGTCGGTCATCTTGGAACCTCCAAAAAGAATAGTAAATTTGTCATTATGCGGCTTTGACTGTGATCTTACGGGGTTTGTCAG
>Ga0209048_10001714_pt1 | contig 22188 bp, 16 predicted proteins | sample FrelakmetCRP12CR_FD_187146 | JGI IMG/M metagenome (GOLD analysis project Ga0209048, IMG submission 187146) | Freshwater lake sediment microbial communities from the University of Notre Dame, USA, for methane emissions studies - CRP12 CR (SPAdes)... | ecosystem: Environmental > Aquatic >... | reverse complement strand
CCGTTCGCGCTCAACGACATCTTGTTCGCCCGCACCAACGGGATCGACTGGCGGCGCATGAACAACTACGGCTGCTCGCTCGTCTGGGGGCACCCGCAGGCGCCGATGGGAACGCGCGCGATCATCGAGCTGATCGAGGAACTCGCCTTGCGCGGCGGCGGCTTCGGCCTCTTCACCGGCTGCGCGGCGGGCGATACCGCGATGTCGGTGGTGCTCGAAGTCTGCGACGCCGGCGCCTGAGACCGCGGCGATGGGACTGGCCGACTGGATCGCCGCGAGCACGCAGCGCACGCCGCACAAGGTGGCGCTGCGCTGCGGTCCGGAGTCGCTGAGCTACGCTGCGCTGGCAGCCCGCTGCGACGAGATCGCCGCGGCGCTCGCGGCAGGCGGTGTTGCCCGCGGCGAATGCGTCGCCTGGCTCGGCCTCAACAGCGCGCCCATGCTCGCGACGCTGTTTGCCTGCGCGAAGCTAGGCGCGATCTTCATGCCGCTGAACTGGCGCCTCGCTCCGCCCGAACACCGGGCGATGCTGCTCGACTGCCCACCGGTGATGCTGTTCGTCGACGAAGCCTTCGCTGCCGCGAGCGCCGAGCACGACGTCGCGCCCACTGGCACGCGCTGCGTCGCGCTCGGCGCCGCACCCGCAGGCTGGAGCGACTGGGATGCGTTCGTTGCCGCCGCAGGCAAGCCGGCGCCCACGGTCACCCCGGTCGAAGCCGATACGCCGCTGCTGCTGTGCTGGACCTCGGGTTCGACCGGCCGCCCCAAGGGTGTGCTGCTGAGCCATGACGCGCTCGCCGCGAACGCCGACGCCAGCGTCGACATGCACGCGATGAGCGCCGACGACCGCGTGCTGACGACACTGCCGCTGTTCCACGTCGGTGGCCTGAACATCCAGACGACGCCGGCGCTTCGCGCGGGCTGCAGCGTGACGCTGCACGCCAAGTTCGATCCCGATGCCACCTTCGACGCGATCGCGCGCGACCGCATCACGCTGACCGTGCTGGTGCCGGCGCAGCTCGAGGCGATGATCGCGCATCCGCGCTGGCGCAACGCGGACTTCTCGAGCCTGCGCATGATCAGCACCGGTTCGACGATGGTTCCCGAGCGCCTGATCCGCGCCGTTCATGCGCGCGGCGTGCCCTTGATCCTGGTCTGGGGCGCGACCGAGACCGCGCCGATCGCCGCCTGCCTGCACGCCGAAGACGCTGTGCGCAAGGCCGGTTCGACCGGGCGCGCCGCCGCGGGTTGCGAGCTGCGGATCGTTGGCGCCGACGGGCGCGACGCAGCGCCTGGTGCGAGCGGCGAAATCCTCGTGCGTGGCCGCAACGTGATGAGCGGCTACTGGCGCGACCCGCAAGGCACTGCCAAGGCGCTCGCGGGAGGCTGGTACCACTCGGGTGACGGCGGCCACTTCGACGCCGAGGGCTACCTGACGATAGACGGCAGGTTGAAGGACATGATCATCTCGGGCGGCGAGAACGTCAGCCCGGCCGAGGTCGAGGGCGTGCTGCTCGCATGCCCCGACATCGCCGAGGCCGCGGTCGTCGGACGGCCAGATGCGCGCTGGGGCGAGATCGTCGTCGCCGTGGTTGCTCCGCGACCCGGCGCGACGCTGCAGCGCGAACGTGTGCTAGCGCTGTTCGACGGCCGGCTGGCACGCTTCAAGCATCCCAAGGAGGTGCTGGTCGTCGACGCGCTACCGCGCACCGCGCTTGGCAAGGTGCGCAAGGAAGACGTGCGCCAGCTTGTCGCCCGCCCGGAGCAGGCGGCGACTCGAGAGGAGCGAATCGAATGAAAGCACGAAGTGCTTCGGCGCAGACTCATATCGCGCAGCGATGTGATGTCGGAGCCACATTGAAGATCGGCATCGACGTCGGCGGAACCTTCACCGACTTCGTCGTCGCGCGCGCCGGCGAGCCGCCGCTGATCCACAAGACGCTATCGACACCCGCCGATCCGTCCATCGCGGTCGTCGAGGGGCTGGCGCGGATCGCCGCCGCGATGGACCCGCCGCTCGCGCTCGAGGATTTCGCGCGCGGCATCGACACCATCGTCCACGGCACGACGGTGACGACCAACGCCACGCTGACGAGCACCGGTGCGAAGTGCGCGCTGCTGACGACCGAAGGCGTTCGCGACGCGCTCGAGATGCGCCGTGGCGTCCGCGAGGAGCAGTACAACAACCGCTTCACCAACGTGCGTCCGCTGGTGCCGCGCTCGCGTCGCATCGGCATCATCGGGCGCATGGCACGCGACGGCGCCGAAATCGCGCCGCTCGATGTCGACGCGGTGCGCTCGGCACTCGCCGTGTGGCGTGAAGAAGGCGTTGAGTCGGTCGCCGTCTGCTTCATGAATTCTTTCGCCAACCCGGTGCACGAGCGCGCCGCGGCCGAGATCGTTCGCCGCGAGATGCCCGCCGCCTACGTCTCGGTGTCGACCGAGGTGCTGCCGTCGATCCGCTTCTACGAGCGCGTCAGCACGACCGCGCTCAACGCCTACGTCGGCCCCAAGCTCGAGCACTACCTCGATCAGCTCGTCGGCCGGCTCGCGGGTATCGGCTTCGGTGGGCTGCTGCTGATCATGCAGTCCAACGGCGGCGTGATCTCGCCGCAGGCGGCGCGCGAGAAGGCCGCGCTGACGCTGCTGTCCGGGCCCGCAGGAGGGCCGGGCGCGGGACTGTTCTACGTCGCCGCGCACGGGCACGACCGCTGCATCACGACTGACATGGGCGGCACGAGCTTCGAGGCTTCGGTCGCCGTCGGCTCGCCGATGGTCAAGAACGACGGCGAGATCGCGCGCCACAAGATCGCGCTGCCGATGCTCGACATCCACACCATCGGCGCCGGCGGCGGCTCGATCGGCTGGCTCGACGAGGGCGGCCTGCTGCGCATGGGCCCGCAAAGTGCCGGCGCCGACCCCGGCCCGGCGTGCTACGGCCGCGGCGGCCGCAGACCCACGACGACCGACGCCAACGTCGTGCTCGGCTACCTCGACCCGGCGTTCTTCGCCGGCGGCAGCATGAAGCTGGACGTGCCGGCTGCACGGCGCGCCATGGACGAGCACATCGCCAAGCCGATGGGCCTCACGGTCGAGCAGGCCGCAGCGGGCATGTACCGCGTCGCATGCAACAACATGGCGCAGGGCGTGCGCGAGGTCACGATCAAGCGCGGGTTCGATCCACGCGAGTTCCCGCTGATCCCGGGCGGCGGCGCCGGGCCGATCCACGGCTGCCTGATCTGCAGCGAACTCGGCATCCCGCTGCAGATCGTTCCGCGCGAGGCTTCGGTGCTGTGCGCGTTCGGAATGCTGATGTCGGACCTGCGCCACGACTTCGTGCGTACCTTCGTTTCCCGCCTTCAGGGCGTTGACTGGGAGCGCCTTGCGACTGTGGTCGAGTCGATGGCGGGCGAGGGCGCGAGGCTGCTCGCCGACGAGCGCATCCCCGCGGCGAGGCAGCGTGCCGAACTGCGGCTCGATTGCCGCTACGTCAAGCAGTACCACGAGGTCTCGGTGGCGGTGGCGCGCGAACTGATCGAACGGCGCGACGCCGGCGCGATCGCGCGAGCCTTCCACACCGAGCACCAGCGTCTGTATGGCTACTCGCTCGAGGCCGAGGGCTCGCCGGTCGAGATCATCAACGTGCGCCTGCAGGCGATCGGCGCCACCGACCGGCCGAGCTACCTCAGCGAAGTCGCGGGTGAAGCCGACGCGAGCATCGCACTCAAAGGCCGGCGCAGCGTCTACATCCCGGAGCGCGACGCCTTTGCCGAGGTTGCGGTCTACGACGGTCACCGCATGCGCTGCGGCCACCGCCTCGAAGGCCCGACGCTGATCGAGCAGCAGACGACGGCGATCTTCGTCAGCGACTCCTACGACTGCGCGGTCGATTCGCTCGGATCGTTCGTGCTCTACGCCAAGGGGCGCGAGGACTTGCTGGGTGCCAGCTTGTCTCGCGCGCAGGAGGTGCATTCATGACCATCGATCCGATCCTGCTGTCCGTCTATGCGCGGACGTTCAAGTCGATCACCGACGAGATGAGCATCTCGATGGAGCAGACGACGCGCTCGCCGATCCTGTGCGAGGCGAAAGACTACGTGACCGGTCTGTACGACGCCGAAGGACGGATGCTGGAGCAGACCGAGAACCTGCCCATCCTCGCGTTCTCGCTCGCGCCGGTGTGCAAGCACATCCGCAAGACGTTCGACGGCGAGATCTACCCCGGCGACGTCTTCTTTCACAACGATGTCTTCAGCCTCGGCAATCAGAACAACGATGTCGCAGCGTTCAAGCCGGTGTTCTTCGAGGACGAGCTGGTCGGCTGGACGGCGGTCAAGGGCCACCAGGCCGACATCGGCGGCGCCGTGGCCGGCGGCTACAACCCGAACGCGGTCGAGGTCTGGCAGGAGGCGTTGCGCATCCCGGCGGTCAAGGTCGTCGAGCGCGGCAAGCTGCGCCAGGACGTGTGGAACCTGATCTTCGCCAACGTGCGCCTGGACATCGTTCAGCACGACATGAAGGCCGAGATGGGTGCCTGCACGGTCGGCGAGCGGCGCCTGGTGGAGCTGCTGCGCAAGTACGACATCGCGAGCTACAAGGCGCACAAGCAGGCGCTGTTCGACGCGACAAGGCGCATGATGGAGGCCGAGATCGCGAAGATCCCGAACGGCCGCTACAGCGGCGAAGGCTATGTTTATTACGACGGGCGCCACGAAGGCTCGAAGTTCACGATCCGGGTCGATATCGACGTGCACGACAAGCGCATCAGGTTCGACTACTCGCGCACCGACGCGCAGACCAACGGCTTCGTCAACGGCACCTTCACGTCGAGCGCGTCGGCGACGATCCTGACGCTGCTGCAGATGGTCAACCCCGACATTCCGCACAACGAGGGCATGGTCGAGCCGATCGAGATCGTGATCCCCGAAGGCACGATCCTCAACGCCGCGTATCCGAAGGCGACGACGTTCGGCAACCACCTGTGCCCGCCGAACGCCGACGCGATCCAGCGCGCGCTGGCTCCCGTGCTGCCCGACCGCGTGACCGCCGGCTGGAACAACCTGCTTGCGTCGCTGACGACCGGCATCGACCCGAAGACGGGCGAGAAGTACGTCGACATCGGCTTCATGGGCCTGAAGGGAGGTTCGGGCGCGATGCAGGGCTGCGACGGCTACGATCACATCGGGATGATCGACGCCTCGGGCGGCGTTCTCGACCAGGACTACGAGATGTTCGAGCAGCAGACGCCGCACCGACTGATCCGGCACGAGCTGCTCACCGATTCGGCCGGCGCCGGCCAGTGGCGCGGTGGGCTGGGTGTCGAGACGATGTTCGAGATCGGCTCCGACGACACGCAGCTCGTAACCTTCGGCGACGGTGATTTCGAGGGCGCGTTCGGCCTCGCGGGCGGCAAAGGCGCGGGGCTCAACTTCATCCGCCTGCGCTACCCCGACGGGCAGACCGTCGTGCCGAGGAACAAGGACCTGATCACCGGCGTCGCGCGCGGCACGATCTACCACCAGGTGGCCAATGGCGGCGGTGGCTGGGGCGACCCGGCCAAGCGCGATCGCAGGACGCTCGCCGAGGAGGTGCGCAACGGTGTGATCTCGCGCGAGGCAGCGGTGCGGGACTACGGCATGAGCGAGGCCGAACTGGGATGAAGCATCCAATCGCCCGGCTTGCCTTGCGGTCCGCGTGCGACCCGGAGAAGTCGTTGGCGCGTGCAGCCGCAAGCGGGGTCGCCGACTCCGTTCAGCTGATTCTTATTCTCTCCGTCGGTGACCCCGCTCCCGGCTGGGATGGTGGTGTTCGAGAAATCGCAAGAGAGCGCCGCAGCCGGAGAGGCCAGGCACGTGAGCGCGGCTTTGCTGCCCAAGGCGTCGGCGTGCGTGCGCGACTCTCGGTGGAACCACGTAGTCGCGCCGCGCCAATGAGGCACCCCCAGTGAAGAGAATATTCGTTCCTGCAAAGACTGGTGCGGATTGGCAGCCGCTACTTGCAAAGCCGGAGTTGCATTGGAAGAAGGGCGCGTCTGCGCTGACCGCCGCTGCCGCGTGGGAAGCTGCCCTTGGCGAGCTTCCGCGGGAGATAGACAAGCTGCTCAACTCGTCTGGGGAACCACTACTTTGCGGTCAGCGCTTGCTGGCAGCTTTGCCAGAGTGGAAGGTGCCATTGCCCGGTGGCGTGACGACCTCAAGCACGGATGTTCTCGCAATTTGCCGTAACGAACTTGGTCGTTGCATTCTTGCTGTTGAAGCAAGAGCGCTGGAGGACTTCGGTCCGCCGATTTCCGCGAAACGAAGCGAAACCTCATCAGGCCAGAGGGAGCGCCTCGACTATCTTCATGCGCTCCTCGGGGTTGAACGATTCGACGATTCAATTCGCTATCAACTCTTGCACCGCACCACCTGCGCGCTACTTACCGCCCGCGAGTTCCATGCCGCTGCTGCCGTCATGCTCGTGCATTCTCTTGGCACTCCAGCGGCGCAGCGTGCGGATTTCCAAGCGTTCAGACTTGCGCTCTTTGCAAGTGAGGTAGCCCCCCGCGTGTACAAGGTCCCATCGTTTGAAAGTCCGGTTCTCTATCTCGCTTGGTCCGACGGTGATCCAAAAGTTGGGGAAGGTTTGCTTCCAAATGCGTGCTAACTGGGACAGCAGCATGTCGCCTCACTCTGGTAAAGCAGCCCGACTCAACGTCAGCGCTGCGGCGCAGCGCAGGCGCGTGTTCAAGTCTTCATTCCAGCGGGCGGCCCGCCGCAGCCGCTGAACTCCAATGAACTTCGACCTCACCGAAGACCAGCGCGCGATCCGCGATGCGTTTGCGCGCTTCAGCGACGAGCGCATCGCGCCGCAGGCGGCGGCGATCGACGAGGCGCGCGTCTTCCCGCGCAAACTCTTCGGCGAGCTCGCCGGGCTCGGCTTCTTCGGCATGCGCTACCCGGAGGACGTCGGCGGCAGCGGCGCCGGGCTGATGGAGTTCTCGCTCGCGCTCGCCGAGATCGCGCGCGGCTCGATGTCGCTCGCTGGAGCGGCGGCGATGCAGTCGCTGATGGGCACCAAGTTCCTTCACATGCTCGGCAACGCCGACATCGTCGAGCGCCTGTTCAGGCCGGCGTTGCGCGGCGAGAAGATCGGCGCGATCTGCATGACCGAGCCGAACGCGGGCTCCGACCTCGACTCGATCGCGACAACGGCCACGCCGGTCGACGGCGGCTATCTCCTGAGTGGCCAGAAGACCTGGATTACCTCGGCGCCAGTGGCCGACTTCTTCACCGTCTTCGCCAAGGCCGGCGAAGCAAGGAAGCTGACGATCTTCCTTGTTGAGAGGTCCTTCAAGGGCCTCGTCGTCGGGCGCGAAATCCACAAGATGGGCGTCTGGGCGCTGCCAACCTCGGAAGTCGCCTTCGACGACTGCTTCGTTCCCGCCAGCCACCGCCTGTCGCGGGAGGATGGCGACGGCGAGGCGCACCTACGCAAGACGCTGGCCGAGATCCGCATCATCACCGGCGCGATGGCGCTCGGCGTTGCACGCGCAGCGCTTGCCGCAGCCGTGAGCTACGCGGCAGAGCGCAAGCAGTTCGGCAAGACTATCAACCGCTTCCAGGCGATCCAGTTCAAGCTCGCTGAGATGGCGACCGACCTCGAAGCCGCGGTGCATCTGGTGCACTATGCGGCGTGGTTGCACGGCGCCGGCCGGCCGCACCACAAGGAGGCTGCGATGGCCAAGCTCAATGCTACGGAAGCTGCGGCGCGCATCTGCGACCAGGCTGCCCGAGTGCTCGCCAGCTACGGTTACGCGATGGACTACCCGGTGCAGCGCTATCTGCGCGACGTTCGCTTCACGCTGATCGGCGGCGGCACGAGCGAGATTCTCAAGCTCATCATCGCGAAGGAGGTGACCGCATGAAGCGAAGGGCGAGGGGCCCCGTTCACGGGGATCGACCAATGCAATGCGTTCGGGCCACCGACGACACAGACGGTGGAATCAGCGTTGAACTTGCGGAGGTGGCGTCGTGAGTCAGAACAAGCCCATCAAGGTCGTCCTCGCCAAGCCCGGCCTCGACGGTCACGACCAGGGCGCCAAGGTCGTCGTGCGGGCGATGATGGATGCCGGCTTCGACGTCTATTACACGGGTCTGCGGCAGACGCCCGAGCAGGTTGTCGCCGCGGCGCTGCGTGAGAAGGCCGACGTGATTGCGCTCTCGAGCATGGCCGGCTCGCACCTGCCGTTCTGCACGCGGCTGAAGCCGCTGCTCGAAGCCGCTGGCCTCGGCGGCAAGCTGTGGATCATTGGCGGCAACCTGCCGGCGCAGGATCACGACGCGCTGCGTGCGCTCGGCTTCAAGGGCGTGTTCCAGACCGGATCAAAGCTGGACGCAATCTGCGACTTCATCAAGGCGAATCGACCATGAAACGCGACGACGAACTGCGCCCGGTGCGCAACGAATCCGGAATCGAGATCCAGCCGCTCTATAGCGCAGCCGATGTCGAAGCCAGCGGCGGCATTGCGATGCTCGGCGAGCCTGGCGAGTACCCGTTCACGCGCGGCATCCACCCGCTGATGTACCGCAAGCAGCCGTTCACAATGCGCCAGTACACGGGCTTCGGCAACGCCGCGGACACTAACCAGCGCTTCAAGTTTCTGATCGAGAACGGCCAAACGGGCCTGAACGTCGCGTTCGACCTGCCGACGCAATGCGGCATCGATTCCGACGACCCGCAGGCCGAAGGCGAGATCGGCCGCGTCGGCATGGCGGTGGACACGCTGCGCGACTTCGAGGTCGCGTTCGCAGGCATCGATCTCGACAAGATCACCGTCTCGCTGACGATCAACGGCGCGGCGGCGATCCTGATCGCGATGTACCTTGCGATGGCCGAAAAGCGCGGCTTCGATCTGAAGCGCCTGCGCGGCACGGCGCAGAACGACATCCTGAAGGAGTTCGTCGGCCGCGGCACCTGGGTCTTTCCGGTTCAGCCGTCGATCCGGCTGGTCGGCGACACGATCGAGTACTGCGCCGAGCACGCGCCCAAGTACAGCCCGGTCTCGGTGTGCGGCTATCACATCCGCGAATCGGGCGCGACGCCGACGCAGGAGATGGCCTGGGGTTTCTGCATCGCGCGTGCCTACGCCGACGAGGTCATCAAGCGCGGCGTGCCGGTCGACGAGTTCGCAGGGCGGCTGTCGTACAACTTCAACATCTTCGGCAACATCTTCGAGCAGGTCGCCAAGTTCCGCGCCGGCCGCGGCCTGTGGGCAAAGATCATGAAGGAGGAGTACGGCGCGACAAGGCCCGGTTCCATGTGGCTGCGCATGATCGCCGGCGGCGGTGGCGGCGGCCTGACGCTCGAGCAGCCCGAGAACAACATCGTGCGTGGCGCCTACTACGCGCTGATCGCCGCGTTGTCGGGCGCGCAGACGATGGCGCTGTGCTGCTACGACGAGGCCTACACGATCCCGAGCGAGTACGCGCAGCGGATCTCGCTGCGGACGATGCAGATGCTGGTCGAGGAGATGGGCCTCGCGGAAACGGTCGATCCGCTCGGCGGCTCGTTCTACGTCGAGACGCTGACGAACCAGATGCGCGCCGAGATGGAGCGCGTCATCGCAGAGACTGACGCCGCAGGCGGCATTGTCAAGCTCGTTGCCGAAGGAGCGATCCAGTCGCGCGTTTCGGCGCAGGCCTACCGCATGCAGCGCGCAATCGAGTCGGGCGCGTTCCCGAAGGTGGGCGTGAACCGCTACCGCAACGACGGCGAGGCGGCGAACAAGGTCGAGATGCACCCGTACCGGATCGACGATGCGCGGGCGCAGATGGCGTCGCTGCAACAAGTGCGCGTCGAGCGCGACGCGGTGGCCGTGGCGCGTGCACTTGCACGTGTCGAGGCCGATGCGCGATCGGGTGTCAACCTGATGCCGGCGATCGTCGACGCGGTCAAGGCCTACGCCAGTGTCGGCGAGATTACGCAGCGCATGGTCGGCGTGTTCGGCCGCTACGTCGAGCCGCTGCGCTTCGATCATCGGGACGAGGTGGAGTTGGCAGCATGAAGCGAAGGGCGAGGGGACCCGTTCACGGGGATCGACCCGCGCAATGCGGCCGTGCCACCGATGGCGCCAACTGCGGGTCAAGCGCAAGACTTGCGGAGGTGGCAGTATGAGCGGCAGCGACGCGTTCGAGCGCTACCTCGCTCCGGCGAGCCTCGCGCAGGCGCTAGCGGCGCTGGCCGGCGAAGGTGGCGCCACCGTGCTCGCCGGCGGCACCGACCTGATGCCGCAGACCCGAGCCGGCCGCGTGCGGCCCGCGCGGACACTGCTCAATATCCGCCGCGTGTCGGGGCTGGACGGCGTCGAGGTCGAAGGTGGCCTGCTGCGCATCGGCACGCTCGCGACCGTCGCGACGCTGCTCACGCATGCACTGGTGCGCGAACATGCGCCGCTGCTCACGCAGGCGGCTGACCACTTCGCGAGCGACCAGATCCGCAACGCGGCGACGATCGGCGGCAACATCTGCAACGCCTCGCCCGCCGGCGATCTGCTGACAGCGCTGCTCGCGCTCGATGCCGAGGTCGAGCTGGCGTGGCTCGCCGTCGACGGCGCGGTCAGGACGCGCGTGCATCCCATCGACGACTTCTTCACCGGCCCCGGCCGGACGCGGCGAGAGGCGAACGAGTTGCTGACCGCGGTGCGCGTGCCACTGGCGCTGCGCGAACAGCAGGTGCGCTTCTACAAGACCGGAACGCGGCCGGCACTCGACATCTCGACGATCTCGATCGCATTCGCCGCGCGGCTTGATGGCGGCGGCCGCCTGCACGGCGTGCGCCTCGCGCTCGGCGCCGTCGCTCCGACGCCGCTGCGCGCGCGCCGCACCGAAGCGATGCTCGAAGGCCTGGCGCTCGACGCGGCGCTCGCAGCGCGCGCCGCCGACTGCGCCGCCGGCGAGGCGGCACCGATCGACGACGTTCGCGCGACGGCCTGGTACCGCAAGGAACTGCTCCACAACATGACGCTGAGGATGCTCGACGATGTCGCTGAGACCGCCGGGCCGCCCCAAGGTCGAAAGCTCCCCCTCTGGGGGACGGCGCGCAGCGCCAAAGGGGGCCCCCATGAAGCATGAGATCGGATTCACTCTGAACGGGGTGCAGCGCCGCGCCACCGTCGACGCCCGGATGAGCGCGCTCGAAATGCTGCGCGACGTGATCGGCCTGACCGGCACCAAGTACGGTTGCGGCGAGGGTGAGTGCGGCGCGTGCACGATCATCGTCGACGGCGCGTCGGTCAACTCGTGCCTGCTGTTCGCGCTCGATTGCGACGGGCGCGAGGTCACGACCGTCGAGGGGCTGGCCGGCGACGCGCGGGCGCAGGCGTTGCACAAGGCGTTCGTCGCCCGCGGTGCGGTGCAGTGCGGCTTCTGCACGCCGGGAATGATGATTCAGGCGACGCACCTGCTCGCCACTCATCCGCACCCCGACGCAGACGCGGCCAAACGAGCTATCGAGGGCAACCTTTGCCGCTGCACCGGCTACCAGAAGATCGTCGAGGCGATTGTCGAGGCGGGCGAGACACTTCAGTCTGGAGACGCGACATGAACGAGACCCTGACACGCCCGGCAGCAATGGGCAGCCTGATCGGCAAGCGCATCCCGAAGATGGACGCGCCCGAGAAGGCCAGCGGCAAGACGCGCTACGTGCACGACATCGATCTGCCGGGGCAGTTGCACGCCGCGATCCTGCGCTCGGCGAGAGTACACGCGCTGATCAAGCGCATCGACGCCACCGCCGCGCGTGCATTGCCCGGCGTGCACTGCGTGCTCACCGCTGCCGACGTTCCCGACCAACGCCCGATCGGCGTCGCGAAGGACCACCTTCCGCTCAAGCGCGACCGCGTGCGCAGCGAGCGCGACGAGATCGCCGCGGTGGCGGCCGACAGCGAGGCGATCGCGCTCGCCGCGCTGAAGCTGATCGAGGTCGAGTACGAAGACCTGCCTGTAGTCGCCGACGCCGAGGCCGCGCTCGCCCCGGGTGCGCCGCTGGTGCACCCGCCGATCGCCGGTGCTGCCGCGGGCGCGTCGGTGGGCCTGGCCGGCAAGGCCGACAACATCGCGATGCGCTTCGACTACAGCCACGGCGACGTCATCCAGGGCGAGGCCGAGTCCGACGTCGTCGTCGAGGACGTGTTCGAACTGCACTACGTGACGCACTGCTGCCTGGGCGTGTCGGGCGTGATCGCCGAGTTCGACGCCAAGGGCAACCTGCTGCTGTACTCGAACACGCAGGTGCCGTTCCTGCACAAGCGCGAGTTCGCCGAGATCCTCGGCATGGACCCGGCGCGAATCCGCATCATCCAGCCGCCGATCGGCGGCGGCTTCGGCTCCAAGCTCGACATCTACCCGTTCGAAGTGATCTGCGTCTTCCTTGCGCGTGCCACCGGCCGGCCGGTCAAGCTCGTGTACAGCCGCGAGGAAGAGTTCCTCGCCTCGCCGACGCGCCAACCGGTGCGCCTGACCTTGCGCTCGGGCTGCAAGCGCGACGGCACGCTCACTTTCCGCAGGGTGCACACGCTGCACGACAACGGCGCCTACACCTCCTGGGGAGCGACGACGCCGTTCGTGATGATGCAGACGTTCTCGTCGCTGTACAGGGTGCCCGCCTGCGACTACCACACGGTGGCGGTCTATTCGAACAACCCGTACGCCGGGTCGTTCCGAGGCTACGGCAACCTGCAGGCCACGTTCGCCGTCGAGGCGCACATGGACAAGATGGCCGAGATGCTCGGCATCGACCCGCTCGAATTCCGGCTCAAGAACGCGCAGGTGGCTGGCGAGGTGACGGGGCAGGGCATGGTGTTCAGGAGTTGCGGCTTCCAGGATTGCCTGCGCACGGCAGCCGAGCGCAGCGACTTCCAGCGCAAGCACCGCGAGTACGCCGCGCAGCGCAAGGCGCCCGGGGCGCTTAAGCGCGGCGTGGGCATCGCATCGATGCTGCACGTAGGCGGCGGTGCCAAGATCTATCCGTCCGACGGCTGCGGCACGATCCTGAAGCTCGACGACTTCGGCCACGTCACGCTGATCACCGGCGCGTCCGAGATCGGTCAGGGCTCGGAGACCGTGCTGTCGCAGCTCGTGTGCGAGGAACTCGGCTTGCCGATGTCGGCGGTGACGGTGGTCAACAACGACACCGACATCACGCCCTGGGACGTCGGTGTGCACGCGAGCCGCACGACCTTCATCGCCGGCAACTCGGCGATCGGTGCGGCGCGCAAGGCCAAGACCAAGATCCTCGGCGCGGCGGCGCAGAAGTTCGACTGCACGGCCGACTTGCTCGATCTGAGAGGCGGGCGGATCGTTCGCGCCGCCACCGGCGAGTCGTTGACCGACCTGGCGCGCTTCCTGCGCGGGCTGCACTTCAGCGACCGGGCCGAGCTGGTGATGACGAGCTTCTATTACGAACCGCCGAGCGTGCACCAGGACAAGAGTTTCAAGGGCGACGTCTCGGCCGCGTACGCCTGGGCGTCGCAGGTCGTCGAGGTCGAGGTCGACACCGACACCGGCGCGGTCCGCGTGATCCGCGTGACTGCGGCGCACGACGTCGGGCGCGTGCTCAACCGCCTCGGCATCGAAGGCCAGATCGAGGGCGGCATCGTGATGGGCCAGGGCTACGCGCTGACCGAGCACCTGATGGTCGAGGGCGGCAGGATCCGCAACCCGAATTTCCGCGACTACAAGCTCATCACCGCGCCCGAGATCCCGGAAATGGACATCGCCTTCATCGAATCGATGGACGGCGAAGGCCCTCAGGGCGCCAAAGGTGTCGGCGAGGCGCCGGCGATCTGCATGGCGGCGGCGACTGCCGGCGCGATCTACAACGCCACCGGGGTGCGCATCACCGGCCTGCCGTTCACGCCCGAGCGCGTGTACCGCGCGCTGCACGGCGAGCTGCCGCCGCTGCGGCCGACGCCGAGGATCCCTGGATGAAGCAGCGCACCGTGCTGTCGATGGAGCAGGCACTGTCGCTGCCGTACGCGACGCTGCGCTTCGCGCAGCTCGGCTGGCGCGTCATCCGCATCGAGGCGACGCCCTCGGGCGAAGGGTTGCCCGGAGACCCAAACCGCTATATCGGCAGCCGGGTCGCCGACGACGACCGGCGCAGCTACTTTGTCGCGCCCAACGTCGGCAAGGAGGCGATCGCGCTGAACCTGAAGGATCCGCGCGGGCAAGCGGTTCTTGCACGACTCGTGCGCGAGCTGGGCGTCGACGTGTTCTGCTGCAACACGGTGCCTTCGCGCTATCGCGGGCTCGGCATAGCCGCGGCGACGTTGCGGGCGGTCAAGCCCGATCTGATCTGGGCCGGCATTTCCGCGATGGGCCCGGCCTATCCCGAAGCGCCGGGCTACGACCCGGTGATCCAGGCAATGGCCGGCTACATGGAGGTCACCGGCGATCGCGACGGCCCTCCGATGCTGACCGGCATCCCGGTGATCGACCTCAAAGCCGGCGACGAGCTGTTCGCGAGCGTGATGCTGGCGCTGCTGGAACGTCACGAGACGGGCAGCGGCAAGGAGATCCACGTCTCGATGCTGCAGGCCGCGGCGTCCTGGCTGATCACCGTGCTGCCTCTGATCGACTTCGGCTGCGAGCCGTCCGAGATCACACGCGCCGGCAACGAGCACCGCAAGTTCATCCCGACCAACGTCTACCCGGCGAGCGACGGCTTCATCTTCATGGCCATCGGCAGCGACGTGCAGTGGCGGCGCTTCACCGCGATCCCGAAGTTCGCCGGCGTCGCCAATGAAGTGCGCAGGACGAACGAAGGCCGCCATGCCGAGCGCGAGGCGATCCATCGCGACATCGGCGCCGTGACGTTGCGGCACACGGCCGACGAGATCCTTGCCGACCTGCGCGGCGCGACGATCCCCGGCACGCGGATCCTCGACATCCGCCAAGTCCGCGAGCTGCCGCAGTTGCAGGGCAAGCTGACACGAACCGCGCTGCCGGACGGGCGCGTCGTGCACATGCAGCCGATGGCGGTGGACACGGCGCAGGTCAGCGGCGCGCTTGCCTTCCCGCCCAAGTACGGCCAGCACACGCGCAGCGTGCTTGCCGAGGCCGGGCTGGGCGGCGACGAGGTGCAGGCGCTCTACGGCGCCGGCGTTGTGGCATGACCCGCCTGCCCGGCCGTTCGCAAACCCCGCCTCCGACGTTGTCGGCGGCGTCCACTTCGCAACTACTCCTGGAGACGCAATGAGATCCATACGTTTGGCCATCGTCGCAGCGGCCGCTGCACTCTGTGCCGCCAGTGCGCAGGCCGAAATCACGATCGGCGTGTCGCTCGGCACGACCGGGCCGGGCGCCTCGCTCGGCGTTCCGTACAAGAACGCCTTGCAGTTGGTCCCGAAGACGCTCGGCGGCGAGCCGGTGCGCTACATCGTCCTTGACGACGAGTCCAAACCCGACGGCGCGGCGAAGAACGCGCGCAAGTTCGTCAGCGAAGACAAGGTCGACGCGCTGATGGGCTCCACAGGCGTGCCGTCGGCGTCGGCGATGGCGCAGGTGGCGGCCGAATTCAGGACGCCGTTGATCGCGTTGACGCCGCTGCCGCCGCTGGCGCCCGACCGGCATCACTGGACCTTCGTCGTTCCGCAACCGACCGAGCTGATGATGAGCGCCGTGGCGCAGCACATGAAGGGCAAGGGGGTCAAGACGGTGGCCTTCATCGGTTTCTCCGACAGCTGGGGCGACCTGGTCTACAACGCAATCACGTCGCTCGCCACCGACAACGGCTACAAGGTCGTCACCAACGAACGCTACGGGCGCGCAGACACCAGCGTCACCGGGCAGGTGCTAAAGGTCATCTCCACGACACCCGACGCAGTGGTCGTCGGCGGCTCAGGCTCGCCCGCGGCCACGCCGCAGATCGCGCTCGTCGAGCAAGGCTACAAGGGCCCGATCTACCACAACCACGGTACGGTCAACCTTCCGTTTATCCAGACCGCGAAGAAGGCCGCCGAAGGCGCGATCGCGCCTACGGGCGCGCTGATCGTCGCCGAAGACCTCCCCGCCAGCTTCCCGACCAAAGCGGTGTCGCTGGACTTCGTCAAGCGCTACGAAGCGGCGTTCGGCGCCGGCAGCCGCAACGGATTCTCGGGTTACACCTACGACGGCGTGCTGCTGCTCGACGCCGCTGCCGCGGTGGCGCTGAAGAAGGCGAAGCCGGGAACGCCAGAGTTTCGCGAGGCGCTGAGAGACGCGCTCGAGAGCCTGAAGAACATCATCGGCACGCACGGCGTCTACAACATGACCCCGGCCAACCACAATGGCGAGGACGAGCGTGCCCGCGTGCTGGTGCAGGTCGTCAACGGGGAATGGCGGCTGTTGAAGTGAACGCTGCTGCGGCGCGGTGTCGGTCGGCGGAGGCGGGCGCCGTGCGCCGGCGATGAACGGCAACATCGCGCTCTGGCTGGTACAGGATGGCGTGACCAACGGCGCGATCTACGCGCTGCTGGCGCTCGCGCTGCTGCTCGTCTTCGCAGTCACGCGCATCATCTTCGTGCCGCAGGGCGACTTCATCTCCTACGCCGGACTCACGCTGGGCACACTGCAACTTGGGCAGGTGCCGGGCACCGTCTACCTGCTGGCCGGCGGTGGCGCGATCGTCGCGTTGATCGAGGCAACGGCCGCATTGCGCGCCGGGAAGTCGGCACATCTGCCACGCATCGCCGTTGTCCAACTCGGCGTGCCGCTGGCGATTGCCGCGCTCGCTGCCTGGGCCGCGCCGCGCCAAATCGGTCCGGCGCTGCAGCTGGCGCTCACGCTGGCCATCGTCGTACCGCTCGGGCCGATGCTGTACCGCATTGCCTACCGGCCGCTCGCGAATGCCTCGGTGCTCGTGCTATTCATCGCCTCGATGGCCGCGCACTACGTGCTCACCGGCCTCGGGCTGGTGATCTTCGGCGGCGAAGGGTTGCGCTCGAACGCGATCTCGGATGCGAAGTTCGACGTCGGCGTGCTGCACGTCGGCGCGCAGAGCCTCTGGGTCGTCGGGTCCAGCCTGGTCTGCATGACGGCACTGTGGCTGTTCTTCGAGCGCTCGCTTTACGGCAAGGCGCTGCGCGCGACGGCAATCAACCGCATCGGCGCCCGCCTGGTCGGGATCCCGACCGCGCTCGCAGGGCGCCTTGCGTTCGTGCTCGCCGCAGCGATCGGTGCGCTGTCGGGAATCCTGATCTCGCCGATCACGACGATCTACTACGACACCGGGCTGATGATCGGCCTCAAGGGCTTCGTCGGCGCCATCCTCGGCGGCATGGCGAGCTATCCGCTGGCGGCGCTCGGCGCGCTGGGCGTGGGCCTGCTCGAATCCTTCGCGTCGTTCTGGGCCAGTTCGCTGAAGGAAACGATCGTCTTCACCTTCATCATCCCGGTGCTGTTGTGGCGCTCGCTGGTATCGCGCCATCCCGTGGTCGAGGACGAGGAAGAATGAGCCGATCGCAGCGCGTAGCCGCCGCATGCCTGCTTGCTCTGGTCGCGGCGCCGCTGGTGTTGCCCGAGTTCTACGTCACGCTGCTCGACTACATCGGGCTGGCGACGCTGGTCGTGCTCGGCCTCGTCGTGATGACCGGAGTGGCCGGCATCGTGTCGTTCGGCCAGCAGGCTTTCGTCGGCATCGCCGCGTACACGACCGCTGGCCTGACGACGCTCGCCGGCTGGTCGCCCTGGGGTGGTTTGGCGGCCAGCCTCGCCTGCGTCGCCGCTTGCGCACTGCTGATCGGCCTCGTCACGCTGCGCCTGTCGGGGCACTACCTGTCGATTGCGACGATTGCCTGGGGCATCGCGATCTACTACCTGTTCGGCAACCTGCCGCAGCTCGGCCAGTACAGCGGCATCGACAACCTGCCCGCGGTGACGATACCCGGCTTTGCGTTCGATACCGGACGCAAGTCCTACGTGCTGATCTGGGCGATCACCGCGGCGGCACTGCTCGCGGCGCGCAACTTGCTCGAATCGCGCACCGGGCGCGCGATCCGCGCGCTGCGATTCCGCAGCGTAATGGCCGAAAGCTGTGGCGTCGACACCTCGGCGCTGAAGCTCGTCATCTTCGTCTATGCCGCATTGCTAGCGGGCATTGCCGGATGGCTGCATGCGCACTACCTGCGATTCGTCAGTCCGCACGCGTTCGGCGTCAACGCCGGCATCGACTACCTGTTCATGGCCGTGATCGGTGGCGCGAGCCAGGTCTGGGGCGCGGTGGTCGGCGCTGGGATCATGACGGTGCTGAAGGAGTGGCTGAAGGACATCCTGCCCAAGCTGTTCCAGCACACCGGCAACTACGAGACGATCGTTTTCGGCGCGCTGATGCTGCTGCTGTTGCACCGCACGCGCGATGGCCTTGCGCCGGCGTTCGCGCGATGGTTGCCGCCGCGCGCGGCCGGCGAGCTCCCGCGCGAAGCGCCCGCGCCGCCGCGGCGCGAGCGCCCGGCGGCGGGAACGCCGCTGTTGCAGGTACAGGGGCTGGCCAAGCGCTTTGGCGGCCTGGTCGCGGTCAAAGACCTGTCGTTCTCGCTCGGCGCGGGCGAAATCCTCGGTCTGATCGGCCCGAACGGCGCTGGAAAGAGCACCGTCTTCAACCTCGTCAGCGGTACGCTGGCCGCCGACGGCGGCAGCGTGCACCTCCTTGGCGAGCGTATCGACGGCCTGCCGTCGCGCGCCATCGCCCGGCGAGGGCTGGCGCGGACCTTCCAGCATGTCAACCTCGTGTCGCACATGAGCGTGCTCGACAACGTTGCGCTCGGCGCCCATCTGCGCGGGAACAAGGGCAGCGCGGCAGCGATGCTTCGCGCCGACCGCGACGAAGAGGCCCGGTTGCTCGCCGAGGCGGCGCGCCAGATCGAGCGCGTGGGCCTGGCCGAGCACACGCTGGCCGCCGCGGGCAGCCTGCCGCTGGGCCAGCAGCGCGTGGTCGAGATCGCACGCGCGCTCGCGGCCGACCCGGTGCTGTTGTTGCTCGACGAGCCTGCCGCCGGCTTGCGCTACGGGGAGAAGCGCGCCCTGGCAGACCTGCTGCGGCGCCTGCGTGCCGAGGGCTTGACCATCCTCCTCGTCGAGCACGACATGGAGTTCGTGATGGGCCTCGTCGACCGTCTGGTGGTGATGGATTTCGGCGAGAAGCTGGCGCAGGGTCTGCCGCTCGAGATTCAGCGCGATCCGGCGGTGATCGAAGCCTACCTCGGAGGCATGGAGTGAGGCCGGAGCGGTGCGCGCGATGACGCGCCTGCTGGAAGTGCGCGACCTCGTCGTCGGCTACGGCAAGGTCCAGGCCTTGCACGGCGTGAGCCTCGACGTCGAAGCGGGTTCGATCGTCTCCGTGATCGGTCCCAACGGTGCCGGCAAGACGACGCTGCTGGCCGCATTGATGGGGCTGCTGCCCAGCAAGGGCAGCGTGCGTTACGACGGGCGCGACGTGGCCGCGATCGAGGTCGAGGCGCGCGTGGCCGCGGGGCTTACGCTCGTGCCCGAGCGGCGCGAACTGTTCGGCGAACTCACGGTCGAAGACAACCTTCGCCTCGGTGCCTTCCATCGCGTGCGCGGCGGCGAGCGCGGCGCGGATTCAGACCTCGGCGACGTCTACGCGCGCTTCCCGCGCCTGCAGGAGCGGCGGCGCCAGCTCGCGACGACCTTGTCCGGAGGCGAACGCCAGATGCTCGCGATTGGGCGCGCGCTGATGGCCAAGCCGAGGCTGCTGATGCTCGACGAACCCAGCCTCGGGCTGGCGCCGCGCATCGTGCGCGACATCCTGCGCATCATCGCCGACCTGCGCGATACCGGCGTCGCGATCCTGCTGGTCGAGCAGAACGCGCGCGCGGCGCTGCAGATCGCCGACCGCGGCTATGTGCTCGAGACGGGCGAGGTCGCGCTGGCAGGCACGTCGGCCGAACTGGCGGGCAACCCACGCGTCGTCGAGTCGTACCTCGGCTTCGGGGGAAGGGCATGACCGGCGTGACGGCGGAGTTGCCACGCACCTGGCCGACGGTGGTAGAGATGCTCGCCGCCGCGGCGGCCGAGGCCCCGACCGCCGGGGCGCTCGTCTTTCGCGAGCGACGGCTCGACTACGCGACCTACCTCGCCTGCGTCGCCGGGTTTGCGCGCGAGCTCGAGGCTCTCGGCGCGCGCGGGCAGCGCGTGGCCACGCTGCTCGGCAATTCGATCGAGGCATGTGTTGCCGCATTCGCGGCGCTCGCGGCGGGCGCACAGCACGTGCCGCTGAACCCGCTCTACACCGCGCCTGAACTCGCTCCGATCGTCGAGGATGCCGCGCCAGCCGTACTCATCGTCGACGAAGCGGAGGCCGACATGGCCGAAGCGCTCGCCCGGCGCGCCGGGGCCCTGCACCTCATCGTCGTCGGCGAGCGCACGCGCCGGCTCGACACCTGGCGCGCGGGAGCCGCTACGCTGCCGACCCTGCCCGAGGCGCAGGCGCTCGCATTGCTGCAGTACACAGGCGGCACGACCGGCCGCGCGAAGGGTGTGGATCTGACGCATCTCGCGATCGCGATCAACGTCGCGCAGCGCGAGGCCTTGCTGCCGAGCCTGCGTGGTGACCGCATCCTGTGCACGATGCCGCTGTCGCATGCGTACGGCATGGCGATGGGGCTGTTCCTCGCCCCGAACTGCGCCGGCACGCTCGTGATCCTGCCGCGCTTTGTGCCCGAGGACGTGCTGGCAGCAATCGCTCGCGAGCGCATCAGCGTCTTTCCGGGCAGTCCGACGGTGTTCGTCGGCCTGATGTCGCACCCCGACTTCGAGCGCACCGACTGGAGCAGTGTTCAGACCTGTTACTCCGGCGCGGCGCCGCTCGCTGCAGCGACGCTCGAGCGCTGGCGCGATGGCGTCGGCGCCCCCGTCTACGAGGGCTACGGCATGACCGAGGCGGGGCCCGTCCTGTCTTTCAACCCGGCCCGCGGCCAGGCCAAGCCGGGCTCGGTCGGCATCCCAGTGCCGTTGACCGAGATCGAGATCGTCGACGTGGAGACCGGCCGCCGGGTGCTGCCGGCGGGCGAGTGCGGCGAGATCCGCGCCCGCGGTCCACAATGCATGCGCGGCTACCGCAACCGACCCGAGGAAACTGCAGCGGCACTGCGGGGCGGCTGGCTCTACACCGGCGACATCGGCGAGTTCGACGCCGAAGGCTATCTGTTCGTTCGCGATCGCAAGAAGGACATGGCCATCGTCGGCGGCTACAACGTCTATCCGCGCGAGGTCGAGGACGTTCTGTTCAGGCACCCCGACGTTGCCGACGCGGCGGTGGTCGGCGCTCCCGACGCCTATCGCGGCGAGGTGCTCGTCGGCCACGTTGTGCTGCGCCCCGGTGCGGTGGCGGACATCGACGCGCTGCTGACGCATTGCCGGGCGAATCTCGCGAAGTTCAAGGTGCCGGCACGCCTGCATTTCGCCGAATCACTGCCCAAGACACCCGCCAACAAGACCGACAAGAACGCGCTGCGGCGCACGGTCGAAGTTGACTCGACCGCTGTCTGAACTCCTGGAGCAAACCTTGGCATCGACGCACTTCGCCAATCCCCTGTTGCAAGCTTCGACGCGACCGCCGCCGAGGCACGTCGCGGTCATCGGCGCCGGCGCCATCGGCCCCGACATCGGCTACTACCTGAAGACCGCGTTGCCGCAACTGAAGCTGACGCTGATCGACATCCGCCAGCCCGCGATCGATGCCGCACTGGCGCGGCTGCGCGGCTACACCGAGAAGGCGGTTGCGCGCGGCAAGCTTTCGGCCATGGCGGCCGAGGGCGTTCTGGCCAATCTGCACGGCAGCACCGATTACGACGCACTCGCCGACTGCGACTGGGTGCTCGAAGCCGCGACCGAAGACCTGGCGCTCAAGCACCGCATCTTCGCCGACGTCGAGGCGCGCGTGGCGGGCAGCGCGATCATCACCTCCAACACCAGCTCGCTGCCGGCCGCGCGCGTCTTTGCCGGTCTGCGTCGGCCTGAGCGCGCGACGGTGACGCACTTCTTCGCGCCGGCCTGGCGCAACCCCGCGGTCGAGGTCATCGATTGGCCGCGCGCCGACCCGTCGCTCGTCGCGTGGTTGCGGCACTTCTTCTGCTCGACCGGAAAGCTGCCGCTGGTGACCGCCGACGCGCCGTGCTTCATGCTCGACCGCGTGTTCGACAACTGGTGCAAC
>Ga0209048_10001713_pt1 | contig 22189 bp, 19 predicted proteins | sample FrelakmetCRP12CR_FD_187146 | JGI IMG/M metagenome (GOLD analysis project Ga0209048, IMG submission 187146) | Freshwater lake sediment microbial communities from the University of Notre Dame, USA, for methane emissions studies - CRP12 CR (SPAdes)... | ecosystem: Environmental > Aquatic >... | reverse complement strand
TTTGCTACACACCCGTCGGGCGCTGCCTTGTCACCTCGGCACTGGCATTGTTAGCCCGTGCATCGACCCGCAGGTTCACCGTCTTTAGTGCTGGGTGGTACATGGACGCATGGTCATGCTCGTGCGACCGTCGACCGGCTGCCTCTCACCGTTCACACTCGGGGCCCCGGGACCCTCGGCGACGCGCCGGCCCGCGGCGCTCGCCCGATCCTCGGCGGCGTCCCGACCGGCGGCGCGAGCCTGGCCCACGACGCCGGCTCGGCCCTCGGCGGCGTCCTTGCCCTCGGCGCTCCGCTGAGCCTCGGCGGGGGGCTAGATCGCGGCGCCGGACTGACCCTCGGTGCCCGCCTGACCCTCGGCTCCGGCCTGAGCCTCGGAGGGGTCCTTGCCCCTGGTGGTGTCCACGCCGGCCGCCTGGTCCTCGCCGGACGTCTTCTCCTTGCCGGACGTCTTCTCCTTGCCCGCGGCCTTGTCCACGCCCGCGGTCTCAGGCTGGCCCTCGCTACTGGCCTGGCCCTCGGCGGCGTCGCTGCCCGCGGCGCGCGCCTGGCCCTCGCTGCGTTCGATCTCCCCGTTGGCGTCCTTGGCGAGCCACCTCGCCTGGGCGTCCGCCCCGGTGAGACGCAGCCCACCCCCGCCGCACCACGGGCAGGGGACCGCATTCGCCGCGCCGCCGAGGTTGGAGATCACCCGGCCGCTGCCGCGACAGGGCATACACTCCCGCGGCCCGTGGGACGCCTCCGCCTGATCGACGTCGCCGTTAGCTTGCTCGCTCGTCACGAGGCGATGAGACTAGCGGCCCGCGCATGAGAAGCCTCTCGCGACACGGTGAGTGGATCGCCGTGGCGCTGATCACGCTCGGCGCAGCGGCCCTGCGGCTGATCGACATCGGTCATGTGTCGCCTGACCCCTTCTACGACGCGGCCGTGCGCAGCATGCAGTCCTCCTGGCACAACTTCTTCTTCGGCGCCTTCGAGCCGGGCGGTAGCGTCTCGATCGACAAGCCGCCCGTGGACCTCTGGCTGCAGGTGGCAAGCGTGAAGCTGTTCGGGTTCTCCTCGACCACCCTGAAGCTGCCGGAGGCGTTCGCCGGCATCGCGGCCGTGCCCCTGCTGTTCGTGGCCGTCAAGCGCATGTGGAGCACGCCGGCCGGGTTCGTCGCGGCGGTCGCGCTCGCCGTGCTTCCCGTGGAGGTGATCACCTCGCGCAGCGACACCATGGATGGGGTGATGATGGCGCTCATCGTGCTCGCGCTGCTCTTCATAGTGCGTGCGTGCGAGACCGGGCGCCTGGCCTGGCTGCTGGGCGGGGCGGCGACGCTCGGCGTCGCCTTCGACGTCAAGCTGTTGGAGTCGCTCGTTGCGGTTCCCGGCCTTACCCTGCTCGCCTACCTGGGACTGCCGGGCCCTCACAAGCGACGCCTGCTGCAGATGCTGGCCGCGACCGCCGTGTACGTCGCGGTCGCGTTGGCCTGGCTGACGGCGACGCTGCTGGTGCCCGCCCATGACCGGCCATATGCCATCGGCTCCAAGAACGGCAGCGCCTGGAACGCGGCATTCGTCTTCAACGGCACCGAACGGCTCAGCGGCAAGTCGCCCGAACCGGAGCAGGTCGTCTACCAGCCAGGTCGCCGCTATCCGGTCGCGACCCAGGCCCAGCGGGACCAGATCCCGATCGTCCCGCCCTCCCCCACGCGCCTGCTGGCGCGCGTCGGACCGCTCTCGGGCCAGCGGTTGGGGCTCGAGCTGCTGGTCGCGCTGCTGCTCGGGATACCCGCGCTCGTCTCCGGCCTGCGCGGCCGGGACAGCGACCGACAAGGTGCCGACGCCACGTACAGGGATCGGATGACGCTGGCGGTGGCGGCCGGGCTCTCGCTGTGGGTGCTAACGGGCATCGTGCTGTTCAGTCACATGGCCCGCCTGCATCCGCGCTACGTGGAGGGCATGGCGCCGGCGGTCGCGGCGATGCTCGGCATCGGCGTGGCGTGGGCAGGATCGGGACGCAGCCGAGCGCGACTGGTCGCGCTGGGAGTGGCGCTTGCGAGCACCGTCTACTACGTCGAGCGTCTGCTGTACGGGCGCACCGGCGTGTGGTGGATCGTGGTTGCAGCGGCCTTCGGCGCGATCGCGTTTGCGCTGCTCGCGCGCGTCGTGGGTCCACAGGGCGCCCGGGGGCGCCCGGACGGGCAGGCGCAGGGCGCCGCGCAGGCCGCGCTGCTGGCCGGCGCGACGATCGCGATGGCCTCGCTCGCAGTGTTCGTGCTGCCGCTCAGCGTAGACGTCACGGCGATCAGGAACCACGTGACCGACGCCGGCTACGTGGGCGCCCTGCCGAGCGAAGAGCAACATCTGGTGAGCGCCTATCTGCGCACCCACCAGGGCCGGGCCCGCTATGAGGTCGCGGCCGAGTCGGCCACGCAGATCGGATCTCTGATCGTTCAGGACGCCCGTCCGATCGTGATCTTGACCAGCTACAACGCGCGCGTCTTCACGAGCGTGCAGAAGTTGGAACGGCTGATCGCCAAAGGGGAGGTGCGCTACGCCTTTCTGAACACCAGGTGCGGCCGCCACGCCTCCCCGGTGAACGCAGCGTGCTCGCCACCGGCTTTGTGGGTGCGTGCGCACGGCACCGACGTTTCCCGACAGGCCGGCCTGAGCCGCGCGGGGGTGCTCTGGCTGCTCCCTGGAGCGACGCCGTGAGCGCGGCCGCCGGTCAGCCTCCGCTACCGACGGTCGCGGCCGGCGCCCGGGCGGCGGGGAGGATCGCCCTTGACACCGAGTTCATGGGCGAGGGCCGCTACAGAACGCTGCTGTGTCTGATACAGCTCGCGGTTCCCGAGCACGGAGGGGCGGGCGAACTGATCGAGATCGTCGATCCGCTCGAGGCGGACCTCGACGGGGGTCCCCTGGCGGCGATCCTCGCAGATCCTGCGATCCAGGTCGTGGTGCACGCGGGTCGCCAGGACGTGGCGCTCGTGCGCAGGCGCTTTGGCACCGAAGTCAGGAACGTCTTCGACACGCAGGTCGCGGCCGCCTTCGTGGGGATGGGGGCTCAATCCTCCTACGAGTCGCTACTGGCGCGGCTGCTCGGCGTGCGCGTGGCCAAGAGCGCGAGCTTCACGCGCTGGGATGCGCGTCCGCTCTCACCCGAGCAGCTGGCCTACGCTCGCGAGGACGTCGTGCATCTGCTCGAGCTGGCAGCTGAGCTGGGGCGGCGCCTGACCGCCCTCGGGCGCCTGGAGTGGGCACGCGAGGAGTGCGCGCCGCTCGAGCGCTCCAGCGACGAGCGCGAGCAGGAGACGATCTTCGCGCGCCTGCCGGGCGTGCGCGGACTGTCGGCGAGCGCGCGGCCGATCGCGCGGGAGCTCGTGGCCTGGCGCGAGCAGACCGCGGCCCGAGAGGATCGTCCGGTGCAGAGCGTCCTGAGCGACCACGCGCTGGTAGAGATCGCCAGGCGCGACCCGTCGACGCCCGGTGAGCTCGAGAAGATCCGCGGCGTCGGCGCGGGCAGCATGCGCCGGCGTGCCGACGAGCTGCTGCGGGCCGTGCGCCGCGCGCGCGAGCGGCCTCCCGATCGCGCTGAGGAGCACCCCCGCCCACGCGCGCCCGATCCGGACGACGCGCCGCTCGTCGCTCTGGCGGAGGCGCTCATCCGTGCGCGCGCCCGCGAAGCCGGTCTCGCCTACGAGCTGCTCGCCGCGCGCGCGGACCTGCAGACGATCGTCGCCGCGCAACGCCTCGGCGAGCAGGACGCCGACGTGCGCACCCTGCGCGGCTGGCGACGCGAGCTGGTGGGCGACGAGCTGCTCGAACTGCTCGACGGCCGTGTCGCGCTGTCGTCGCGCGCCGGGCGCGTGCGCGTCGATCCCACCCCGGAGCAGACCGGCTCCACGGAGGCTTAGCCGCTCAGCGGATGTTGTTGTAGACCGTGAACAGCGGCAGGTACATCGAGACCACGATGAAGCCCACGATCGCCCCGATCACGACGATCATGATCGGCTCGAGGATCGATGTGAGCGCCTTGACCGACGCTTCGACCTGGTCCTCGTAGAACTCGGCCACCCTGTCCAGCATCGCGTCCAGCGCACCGGTTTCCTCGCCAACGCCGACCATGTGCGTGACCATCATCGGGAAGATCGGCGCCTGCGCCAGCGGTGCGGCGATCGTGCCACCCCGCTTGACCGAGGCGATCACGCCGTCCATCGCCTCCTCGACCACGACGTTGCCGCCCGTTTTGCCGGTGATCTCAAGCGCCTGCAGGAGCGGCACGCCCGCTGCCGTCAGCGAAGCCAGGGTACGCGACCAGCGGGCGACGGCCACCTGCTGGACGATCGCGCCGATCTTCATCGGCACGTGCAGGCGGAAACGGTCCCACTGCGGCCGTCCCCATGAGGACTTCTTCCACTTCACGAACCCCACGGCGAAGACCGCGGCCAGGATGAACATCAGCCACCAGTAGCCGGTGACCGCATGTGACATCAACACCGAGACCTTCGTGATCGACGGCAGCTGTCCCCCGAACTGTTTGAAGACGCCCTCGAACACCGGCACCAGGAAGGCGACCAGCGCCATCATCACGCCGACGGCGAAGATGATCACAAGCGTTGGATAGATCATCGCCGCCCGGATCTGGCGACGTAGCGAATCGTCCTTCTGAAGCTGGTCGGCGACGCGCAGCAGGGCGCTCTCGAGCACACCTCCGGCCTCCCCCGCCTGCGTCATGGCGACGAACAGCGGACTGAATACCTTCGGGTGGCGCGACATCGCCTGGCTCAGCGACAGACCCGCCTCGACGTCCTTGCGGACCGCGACGATGGTTTCTTTCAGGAACTTGCTCTCGGTCTGCTCCTCGAGCACGTAGAGGGAACGAAGGATGCTCATCCCCGAGGAGATCATCGTCGAGAGCTGACGCGAGAAGATCGCCAGGTCCCGGGCCTTGACCGTCTTGAGGAACTTGAGCTCGATCTGGCGCGACGCGTACTTGTCGCCGATCTCGAGGGCGATCAGCCCGCGCTGCTTGAGCTGGTCGGAGACCGCCTGCTTTGAGTCGGCCTCCAGCTCGCCCTGGGCCTTGGTCCCGGCGAGGTCTATCGCCTTGAAGACGTAAGTGCTCATCTGCGGGCGCCCCTACGCGGCGGCCTGCTGGCCGGCTTCCAACCGTTCGGCGCCCAGCAGTCGGTTGAGCTCCTCCGGGGTCGACGAGCGGCTTTCGGCGAGCTTCCGCGTGATCGTGCCGGTGCGCACCAGCGTCGAGAGCGCGGCGTCCATCGTCTGCATGCCCGAAGCGGAGCTCGTCTGCAGCACCGAGTAGATCTGATGCGTCTTACCCTCACGGATCAGGTTCCGCACCGCCGGCGTGGGCACCAGCACCTCGCAGGCCACGGTACGGCCGGACCCGTCGGCGGTGGGCAGCAGCTGCTGGGTCATGATCCCCTGCAGGGCCACCGACAGCTGCACACGCACCTGGCCCTGCTGGTGCGACGGGAACACATCGATCACGCGGTCGATCGTCTGTGCGGCGTCCTGGGTGTGAAGCGTGGCGAACACCAGGTGCCCGGTCTCGGCCGCCGTCAGCGCGGTCGAGATCGTCTCCAGGTCGCGCATCTCGCCGACCAGGATGACGTCGGGGTCCTGGCGCAGGGCCGCCTTCAGGGCCGCTCCGAAGCTCTGCGCGTCGGCGCCCAGCTCGCGCTGGTTGACCAGGCACTTCTTGTGCCCGTGCAGGAACTCGATGGGGTCCTCGATCGTCATTATGTGCTCCTCGCGGGTGCGATTGATCTCGTCGATCATCGCCGCGAGCGAGGTCGACTTCCCCGACCCGGTCGGACCCGTCACGAGCACGAAGCCGCGCGGCCTGCGCGTGAACTCGTGTACGACCGCCGGTAGCCCCAACTCCTCGATCGAGCTCAGCCCGAAGGGGATCAGTCGGAAGGCGGCACCGATCGCACCGCGCTGGTAATAGGCATTGACACGGAAGCGCGCGTGGCCGGGAACCGAGTAGGCGAAGTCCAGCTGCCAGTCCGTCTCAAGGCGCTGGCGCTGATCGCCGGTCAGGATCGAGTAGACGATCTCGCGCGTGTCGGTCGAGGACAGCTTCGGGTAGTCCTCCAGGGGCACCAGGCGCCCGCGCGTGCGAACGGTCGGGTGCGCCCCCGAGCTCAGGTGCAGATCCGAGGCCCGGCGCGAGACGACCTCGAGGAGCAGATCGGCGAAATCGATGTCCATAGTCCGGCCCATCGACCTTCCCTCTCCGAGCGCCGCGTTCGCCTGCCTCCGACTGGACGAAGGTTGGAGCTCAGCCGCCTTCCGGCCCGCCGTCGCCCTCGATGCCCGCCGCGCGGCGCATGACCGCAAGCGGCGCCGGACGGCCGGTCCACAGCTCGAAGCTCAGCGCGCCCTGGGCGACGAGTATCTCGAGCCCGTCGAGCGTGCGCGCTCCGTGTTCGCGAGCGGCAAGCAGCAGCGGGGTGGATCCCGGGCGGTAGACCATGTCGACGACATACGAGTACTCGCCGGCCTGCGCCGAGGTGAGCCCTAGCTCGCTCAGCGCGCCGGCGTCAGCGGCGGGGCCCTCTGCCGCCGGCTTCTGAGGCGCCGGCGTCCGGGCGGGGCCGCCGGCGCTTCGGTCCATCCCTACCGCCGTGCAGTTGACCAGCAGGTCCGCGCCCTCCACCCGCCCGACCGCCCGCACGCCGAGATCCCGCGCCAGTGCCTCGGCGCGCTCGGGCGTGCGATTCCAGACCGAGACCTCGCTCGCGCCCGCCTGGCGCAGGGCCCACGCTGCCGCCCGGGCGCTGCCCCCGGCGCCCAGCACCAGCGCCCGCATCCCCCGCGGCGAGGTCTTCAGCGCCGCGATCAGGCCGGGGGCATCCGTGTTCTCGGCGTCGATCGTCCCGTCGGGTGCGAACGTGAGCGTGTTCGCCGCACCGATCGCGCTCGCCGCCTCGGTCGATCTGTCGGCCAACGCCAGCGCCGCGGCCTTGTGCGGGATCGTCACGTTCGCCCCGACGAAGCCGGACGGTCCAAGGGCGCGCGTCGTCTCGGCGAACAGGACAGGTGGAACGGGCAGTCGTTGATAGCGCCAGTCGTCCATCCGCAGCGAGGCGAACGCGGCGTTGTGGATCGCTGGTGAGCGACTGTGCGCGACCGGCCAGCCGAGCACGCCCAGGCGGGGCATCACTTCCTCTTGCAGTTAGGTGGACGTCCGCCGTTGTGCCGAACGGCCGCCCGGTAGGCCGCCGCGTCGCGTTCGAACTGGGCGTAGCTCGTCGAGAAGACGTGCTCACCGCAGCCGTCGGCAGCGACGACGTAGTAGAGGTAGGGAACGTGCGCCGGATGGGCGGCGGCCTGGATCGAGGCCAGACCGGGGTTGGAGATCGGGGTCGGGGGTAGACCCTGGTGGGTGCGGGTGTTGTACGGCGAGTCGATCTGCAGTTGCGTTTCGGTCAGTTCCTGGGTGTAGGTGGCGATTCCCGATCGCAGCGCGAGCGCGTAGTAGATCGTGGCATCGACCCCCAGCGGAATCCCCTGGCTCAGGCGGTTGTAGATGACCGCCGCGATCAGGGGCCTGTCGCGGGCCACGTTCGCCTCGCGCTCGATCATCGAGGCCACGGTCAACAGCTGATAGGGAGTCACGTGCAGCGCGCGCGCACGCGCGATCTCGCTCGGCCCGAAGTTCTGACGGAATGCGACGAGCTGCTCGTCCACCAGCCGCCTGGCCGGCGCGCCTGAGTACATTTCGTAGGTCGCCGGGAACAGGAAGCCTTCGAGATCCCGCGTCCCGCGAGGCGCCCCGTAGCGCGCCGGGTTCAGGAGCGGCGACCGTTTCGACGCGTCCCGGTAGCTGCCCGTGAGACCGGCCTCCACGGCGATCTTCGCGATCTGCAGGCGGGTCTCCCCCTCCGGGATCACCACCTTCTTGACGACCGGGCCCGTGGCCGTGCTCGAGTGCCCGGAGCCGCCCAGCGACGACAGCAGCAGCCAGACCGCGGCGATCGCAGCCGCGAGCGCCGCGAGCGCGCCGAAGCGCGCCAGCGGCGAGCGTCCGCGCGCCCGCCGCGCGGGTGGCCCGGCCGATCTCACGCGTGGCGGGGGGAGATAGACGGGATCGGGATGATGCGCTCGCTGGTCCGGCTCGGGAGGTTCGTCTGCGAGCGGCTTCGCCGGCGGGACGGCGTCGGGTCGACCCTCGACCGGCGGGGCCTTGCTCGGTATCCCGAATGACCCCTCGCCCGCGCCGGGCTCGCGGGCGCCGGACGCGAGCACCGCCGGCGCCTGCCCGGGGCCCTCGGCCACGGGCGCCTGGCCCACCGGGTCGAACCGGTCGGCGGCGGCGTCAGGGGCGAGGATCGCCGGCGCCTGCCCGGGCTCCTCGATCTCAGGCGACGGTTGCTCCGGGTCGGATTCGTCCGCGGCGGCGGCAGGGGCGAGGATCGCGGGTGCCTGCCCGGGCTCCTCGGCCGCAAGCGACGGCGCCTCCGGGTCGGATTCGTCCTCGGCGCGGGAGCGGGTCTCGATCGCAGGAGACTCGACGGTCGGCGCATCCTGCGCGTCTGGCTGCTCGAGCGCAGACGCCGAATCCGACTGGTGAGACGGAGAAGCTCGATGGGCCGAGGCGACCGCGGGCGGGGCCTCGGTGGGCTCGCGCTCGACCGAGGGGCGCGCTTGAGGCGGCCCTTCGACGACCGCCGTGGGCGGGTGACCCGCCCGCGCGGCGCGCCGGCGCGCACGCTCCTGACGGTCGTGCTCGCGTTCCTGCTCTGTACGTTCAGAGCCAGGCCGGGATCGAGTGCGGCGGGACAATTCCAGAACCCTAACGCGAGCGGGCCGCCAGCCAGCTCTCCAGCAAGTGGGCCGCGGCGCGCGAGTCCTCGCTCGCGCTGGAAGGACCCTCCGTGCGCTGGGCCATCCGCGTGGTGAAGCGCTCGTCGTGCATCTCCACCGGCACCCCCTCGCCGAGGCGCAACGACAGCTGGCGGGCGAATGCTCGCGTCTCGCGCGTCTGGTCGGTGTCTCCCCCGCGCAAGGACAGCGGCAGCCCGACGACGACGCGCTCCACCTCGCGCTCGACCACGAGCTCCTTGAGCGCCCCGAGCCCGCGTCGAGTGCCAGGCCGAAGCACGGCCGCGATCGGCGTCACGATCGTGCCGGTCGGGTCGCTGAGCGCGCAGCCGCAGCGCGCGCTCCCGTAATCCAGGGCAAGCACGCGCATCAACTCGCCAGCGCTGCGGCGATCGCGGCACGTGCCGTGTCGATCGCCTCCTGCAGCTTCTGCGGATCGCGCCCACCGGCCTGCGCCATTGTGTCGCGCCCTCCTCCCCCACCTCCCACGACCTCGGCCGCCGCCTTCACGACCGCCCCCGCCTTGACGCCTCGCCCGACCAGCGCGGGGGCGACGCTCGCCACCAGATGGACACGCCCGTCGGCGGCAGTGCCCAACAGGATCACAGCATCGCCGAGCACACCCCTTAGCCGGTCGGCCACCTCCAGCAGGGCCTTCGCGCTAGGCACCTCCACGATCGCGGTGAGTACGCGCGCACCGGCGAGCTCCTGCGCGCTCGCCGCCAGAGCATCGACATCCGCGCCCTCGCCGCTCCCGGGCGCGCTCGCGCCGTCCCTCAGGGCCTTCTCGAGCCGCTTGCGCTCAAGCTCCCGCGCCCGCGCTGCATCCGGGGCGTCCTCGGGGCGGGTGCGGAACGTCGCGGCGACCTGCTCCAAGAGGCGGTCGTGCTCGCGCAGGAGCTCCACCGCCACGGGTCCGGTCACCGCCTCAATGCGCCTGACGTTCGCTGCGCTGGAGGTCTCGCCGAGGATGTGAAACAGGCCGATCTCGGCAGTCGAGCGCACGTGCGTGCCGCCGCACAGCTCGCGCGAGTACTCACCCTCGCCGATCTCCACCATCCGCACCACCTCGCCATACTTCTCCCCGAACAACGCCATCGCGCCGAGGCGACGCGCCTCGGTGAGCGATGTCGTAATCGGGCGCACGGGATCATTGCCGGCGATCCACTCGTTCACGCGGTCCTCGACGTCGCGCAGCTCATCCGCGCTCAGGGCCTGGCCGTGGCTGAAATCGAAGCGCAGCTTGTCCGGCCCTACGTAGGAGCCCGCCTGGCGCACGTGACTACCCAGACGCTCGCGCAATGCCGCCTGCAACAGATGGGTGGCGGTGTGGTTGCACTCGGTCGCGCGTCGCGCCGCGTGATCGACGTGCGCCTGCACCTGCGCGCCCGTCCGGAGCGTGCCCCGCTCGAGCGTCACGACCAGCGCCTGGTCCTCGCCGAGCCGGAAGACATCCTGCACGGTCGCGCGCAGGTCGTCGTGCTCGCACTCGATCGTGCCCATGTCGGCGACCTGGCCACCGCCCGCGGCGTAGAAGGGAGACTCGGCGAGCTTGACCAGGTAGCGCCGGCCCGCCCGCGCCCCGCCGTCCTGCCCCTCTGGTCCTGCGGAGCCGTTCGCGGCGATGCCGCGAACGGCTCCCACCGTGGTGTGCTCCTCCTCGGTCTCATAGCCGGTGAAGCGCGTCGGGAAGCCGCTCTCGGCCGCAAACTCACTCGCCGCCGCTCGCTCCTGCCCCGCACCGGCGCCGCCGCGGGCGCTCGCCCGGCCACGGGCACGCTGCTTCTCCATCAGCAGCTCGAAGTCGCCCTCGATCGACAGCCCCTCCTCGGCGAGCAGCTCACTAGTCATCTCGTAGGGGAAGCCATAGGTGTCGTGCAGGCGGAACACCTCCGTCGCCGGCACAGACGAGCGCCCGGCGGCACGGGCCTGGTCGATGTACAGGCGCAGAGTGGACAGGCCCTGGTCAAGCGTGCGCCCGAAGCCCTCCTCCTCCGCGGACAGCCACTTGCCGATCGCGGCCTGCTGCTCGCCGAGCTCTGGATAAGCGGCGCCCATCAGCTCAGTGACCCGCCCGGCATAGCGCATAAGGAATCCGGGCGCGAGCTCGAGGCCCCGACCCTGTTGGATCGCGCGGCGCATCACCCGGCGCAGGACGTACCCGCGGTCCTCGTTGGAGGGCACCACCCCGTCGGCAACCAGGAACGTCATCGCGCGGGCGTGGTCGGCGAGTATGCGCAGCGCCCGGTCGACAGCGAGATCCTCACCGTAGCGAGTGCCCGACAGCTCCTCGCCCAGGGCGATCAGGGGCTGGAACTGGTCGGTCTCGAAGACCGAGCGCTTGTCCTGGAGGATCGCCGCCATGCGGTTGAGTCCCAGGCCGGTATCGATGTTGTTGGCCGGCAGCGGCCTCAGGACGGGGTTCGCGCCGTCTGTGCCGGCCTGCTGGTCGTACTGCATGAACACCAGGTTCCAGTACTCCAGGAAGCGCTCGTTCTCCTGACCCGGCAGGTCCTCCTGCGAGCCTTGGGCCACGCCGAGGTCGATGTAGAGCTCCGAGCACGGCCCACACGGGCCTGTCGGCCCGGCCTGCCAGAAGTTCTCCGAGCGCGGGCATTCCACGATCCGCTCGCGCTCCACCCCCACGGCCAGCCAGTGGGCGATCGCCTCCTCATCGGGGCCGAGGCCGAGCGCGTCGTCGCCTTCGAACACCGTCACCCAGATGTCCTGCGGCGCGAAGCCGAAGACCTCGCGCGAGAGTTCCCACGCGAACGCGATCGCCTCGCGCTTGAAGTAGTCCCCGAACGAGAAGTTGCCGAGCATCTCGAAGAAGGTCAGGTGGCGGGCCGTGTTGCCGACGTTGTCGATGTCGACCGTGCGAAACACCTTCTGACAGTTCGTCAGGCGTGGAGCCGGTGGGGCCTCCTGCCCCAGGAAGTAGGGCTTCAGCGGGTGCATGCCGGCGACGGTGAGCAGTGCCGAGGGGTCGTGCGCGGAGGGCACTAGCGAAGCCGAGTCGATGCGCCGGTGTCCACGCTCCTCGAAGAAGCTCAGATACCGCTCGCGGATCTGGTCCGAAGTCATGACGCGAGAAATCTTAGGCGGCGCGCCCGCGGCGCTAGGCCGCGACCGTGCCGTAGCCGACGACCAGATCCCCCGCATACAGGCACGCCAGCTGGCCCGGAGCCGTGCGCTCCGCGGGCTCGTCCAACTCCACGTCCGCGCGCGCGTGGCGACCCGCTCCGAGGTCGCGCGCCAGACGGCAGGCGAACCTGCGCCCGTGTGAGCGCACGCGCATGCCGTCCACGCATCGGCCGTCGCGGTGGAGCGTCACCTCACGCACCGCGACGCTCCGTGCGAGCAGCTCGTGGCGAGCGCCGACCGTGACCGTGTTCGCCCGAGTGTTGGTCGCAAGCACGTACAACGGATCCCTGCCCCCGATCCCGAGACCGTGGCGCTGCCCGACGGTGAACCGGTGAGCGCCCTCGTGCTCGCCGAGCAGGCGCCCCTGCGCGTCGACGATCCGCCCGGCTCGCGCTCCCATCCCCCCGTGGCGCTCCAGGAAGGCGCTCCGGCGTGTGCCGGCGAGAAAGCACAGGTCCTGCGAGTCGCGTCTGCCGGCCACCGCCAGCCCGGCCTGCAGCGCCAGCTCGCGCACCCGAGGCTTGTCCATCCCCCCGAGCGGAAAGCGCAGGCGCGCCAGCGACGACGGGGCGAGGGCGGACAGGACATAGCTCTGGTCCTTGCCCTCGTCCGCCGCCGTCCGCAGCAACGGGCCACGCGCTCGGGCCTGCGCCTCGCGGTGTGCGCTCTGACCGCCGCTGCCCCTCTCGTCACGGGCCGAGCCGTTGCCGACCGGCAGAGCGTCGTCGTGCACGCGCGCATAGTGGCCGGTCGCAAGCGTCTCCGACCCCAGCCGCTCCGCCAGCTCGAGCATCGCGTCGAGGCGCACGTTGCCATTGCAGCGCACGCAGGGGTTGGGCGTCAGGCCGGCGGCGTGGTCTGAGAGCCACAGGTCGACGACGCCCGCGCGAAACTCGGCGCGCAGGTCGATCGAGAGGTGCGGCATCCCGAGCTCGTGCGCCAGCCTGCGCGCGCCGCGCACCGCCTGCGCCGAGCAACAGCTCAGATCGCCGTCGTTCTCGGGGTCCGACCACAGCTCCAGCGTGATCCCCACGGCCTGCTCGCCCTCTTCGCTTACGAGCAGTGCCGCAACCGCGCTGTCCACCCCGCCGCTCATCGCCACGAGCGTGCGCCCCGACGTCGGGGCCAGCTGCACGCGCTCCCTGGCCGCCGCCCCAAGGGCGCGGTGCAGCGCGTCGGCCGCGAGCTCCGCCGCGTGGCGCTTTGCCGCGCTCAGGCCTCCGAGCTCCTGTGCGATCTCCTCGGGGCCGATCTGTGCCGCGCGCAGCAGGGGGGAGCCGCGCAGCAGGCCGACCGCGGCGCTGCCGGCCGCGATCGTCGCGCCGCAGCCGCTCGCGTCGAAGCCGGCGTCTTCGATTCGCCCATCGGGACTGTGCGGGTCGGTTGCGATCGAGACGCGAATCAGGTCGCCACACGCCGCCCCGCCGGCGGCACCCGTCCGGGCTGCGCCGGGCATATGCCCGCGCCCGAGCGGTCGTTCGAGGTGATTTGCCAGGCCCTCCGCGAGCATCCTCACGCGATCGAGTCTAGGTTGTTGGGCGCGGATCGGCGGACCAGGGAGCGGATGCCGCTAGGCGTGCCGCGCTTCGTCGATCGCCTGCTCGATGGAGAAGGCGTCGGTGAAGCCGGTGAGCGTAGTGATCTTCCCGTGCTTGTTCACGATCAGGATGGTCGGCGTGGCGAACACCTGTACCCCGCGGGTGATCGAGCCGAACGATGCCACCTGGCTCGCGGGCGCGTAGTGCACCGCGATGTTCCTGCCGAGTTCAAGCCCCACCGCCTTGAGCAGGCGCTGCACCGCGGGGACGTTGCTGACCGGTGCGACCCGGTGGTGCGCCGCCAGGAGCAGCTGAAGTTCGCGGTGGACCGCGATGTCGTCTGAGCCCTTCGGGTTCCAGAACAGCATCACCACCATACTTCCCTGCTTGAGCTCCTGTTCGACGAGCGCCTGGCGCGGCGGACGCGTGCTCACGCCGCTCTTGGTGACGGTAGTGTGCGTCACCACGGCGCCCGCGCCCGTCGAGCTGGACGGCGCGGTCGAGGACCCGGCCTGCGCGACCGCGCTCGAGCCGCCGGTGGCGGTCGCGCTCGACGCCTGAGCGGACTTCATCTCGAGCTGCTTTTCGTTCTTCTGTGACTCGGCAACCGCCCCGTGCGCTTTGGCGATCGCGTGTGTCAGCGCGCCTACGCCCGGCGCGGCACCGTGATAGACCGGGCTCGGCGCCGCCGCTTTTTCTGCCCCCGAGGAAGCCGAGGTGGCGGGAGCGGTTGCCGCCGGCGGTGAGCTCGGTGCTCCGCTGCCGGACGAGTGGCCACGCAGGGCCACGAACCACACGGCCATGAGCAGGCCCGCCGCCAGCAGGGCGATCTGGAAGGGACGGGAGATCTGGGTCATCTCGCGCTCCTTCGGCATCTTCGCCCGCCGAGTTGAACGCCGCAACGGCCGTTGGACGCTTGACGAGCCGCTCGAGCGCCCCGGCGGGCGTCTCAGAGGTCGCGCAGGCTGCGCAGCACGGCGTGCACCACCGTGTCCGTGGCGATCCGCTCCTGCCCACCGCCCTGCATGTCCTTCAGCACCGTCTCTACATCACCGACGATGGCCACGTAGCGGGCACCGAGCGCGTCGGCCTGGCCCAGCTGACCCTTCAGCGAGCGTCCCGCCAGCTCCATCTGCGCCGTCAGGCCGGCCGAGCGCGCCAGGCCCAGGAGTCCGAACGCGGCACGCCGCCTGGCCGCGCGCGGACCACGGCCCGGTTCCCGCACGGCGGCGCCCTGCTCGGAATCCTCGTCCCCCTCCCCACCTCCTTCGCGCGGCTGCTCCTCGAGCGCTACATACAGATCGAGCGGCCTCACCGCGGCCCGCCGACCCTCTCCCGCCAGCAGGATCCGCTCGACCCCCGCCGCCCAGCCCATGCCCGCCGTAGGCGGCCCTCCCAGCTGCTCGATCAGGCCGTCATAGCGCCCGCCGCCACCGACCCCGCTCTGCGCCCCGAGCGCGTCGGAGGTGAACTCGAACACGGTCCGCGTGTAGTAGTCGAGCCCGCGCACCAGCGTCGGGTCGATCTCGTATGGCACTCCCGCCACGTCGAGCAGCTCGCACACCTGCGCGAAGTGCTCGGCGTCGTCCGCGGGCAGGTGCTCGAGCAGGCGAGGCGCGCTCTCCATCGCGCGCTTCGTCCCGGGATGGTCGGAGTCGAACGCCCGCAACGGGTTCAGCTCGATCCGGTCACGTACCTCCGGCGAGAGACTCGCTTCGTGCGCCCGCAGATGCGCCTGCAGCCGCTCGCGATACTCGCTCCTACTCGCAGGGCTTCCGAGGCTGGACAAGCGCAGTCGTACGTCCCTGACCCCGGTCTCAGAAAGCAGCGCCGCCAGCAGGACGATCGACTCGGCGTCGAGCACCGGGTCCTCGGATCCCAGCGCCTCGGCCCCGACCTGCCAGAACTGCCGGTAGCGCCCGGCCTGCGCCCGCTCGTGTCGAAAGAAGCTCGACAGATACCACAGCTTCACCGGCTGACGGCGCTTGTGCATGCCGTGTTCCACATAGGCCCTGCAGACCGGCGCGGTGCCCTCTGGACGCAGGGTCAGCGAGCGTCCGGAGGAGTCATCCAGCGTGAACATCTCCTTGCGCACGATGTCCGTCGACTCGCCCACGCCGCGCGCGAACAGCTCGGTGGCCTCCAGCGCGGGCGTCTCGATCCGCTCGTAGCCGGCTCCCTCGAGGATCGCCCGCGCGCTGGACTCCAGCATCGCCCGCGCCCCCGTCTGCTCGCCCAGCACGTCGAACGTGCCGCGCGGCGCTTTGATCCTGGGGGCGCTCAACTTCCGGCTGGCGCGGCATCCGGCGCAGCCGTAGCTGGAGTCGCGGAGCCGAGCTCGCTGAGAAACGGGTTCGTCGCGCGCTCGCGCCCGAGCGTCGTTATCCCCATGTGCCCCGGATAGACCGTGGTCTCCGCCGGAAACGACCCGAGTAGGAGCCCGATCGAGCGCTCCAGCGTCGCCCAGTCGCCGCCCGGCAGATCCGTACGGCCGACCGACCCCTGAAACAGCACGTCGCCGGAGAGCAGCGCTTCCGCCCCATCGCGCCCGCGGCCGCCGGCGCCCACCTGCGCGGCCCGGCCACCATCCTCGGCCTCGCCGCCATCCCCGGCCTGGCTGTCAGGGCCGGACGCGGCGATCGCGTAGGTGAGGTGACCCGGGCTGTGCCCGGGCGTGAAGATCACCTCGATGTCGAGGTCCGCCACGCTCAACCGCTCACCGCCGGCAAGCGTCCGGTCGGCCTCATAGCTCTCGAATGGCCCGAATCCCTGAGGCACCCAGCGCATGACGTCCGCTAGCAGGATCCGCTCGATCTCTGGGCAGTAGACGGGCGCGCCCGTCGCCCGCGCCACCGGCGCGACCGCGCCGATGTGGTCGAAATGGCAGTGGGTGATCAGGATCGCCTCGACCTGCACCCCCAGCGCGCCCGCCGCACCGAGCAGGCGCTCGGCCTCCTCGCCCGGGTCGACCATGACAGCGCGCGTGGCATCGCCTGAGGAGCGGACGATGTACGCGTTCTCCTGAACCGGCCCGACCGTGAATGCGCGCACGTCGAGACGGCTCATCCCGCTCGCGCCTTCCCCGGACCCTGTGCCGGCCTCATCGCCCCGCCTTGCCTGCGCCAGGCTTGGCCTTGCTGCGCTGACGACGCCTGTACAGCCACTGGTCGGTGTAGTAGCTGAGCGGCCAGTAGAACAGCAGCACGATCGGGAACAGCTGGACCGGCGCGTTCTTGATCAGGAGAATGCTCACGAGCAGCATCAGCACCGCCGCGACCATCGCTCGGTAGAACGCTCCGCGCCAGGTCGGCGGACGATCGGCCTTGTCCAGGCGCTTCTCCTTCGCGCGCGCGGTCTCGGCTCCCTTTCCGCCCTTCTCCGCCGTGGTCGGCTTGCGACCCGTGCGGCCTCGCGACTCGATCACGCCGGCCGCGTTCCCGCGGTGCTTGGTCCTTCGCCTGCGCTTGGTCTGAGCCATCCCTAGCAGCCTAGTGCGTTCTCGATCACGTGGCGCGCGGGGTCGAACCCGGCCAGCGGGACGTCCTCGGGAAATCGCTCGAGCGCCACGCGCGGCGCCAGGCCCACGAGCTCGGCCCCTCTCAGTCCGGCATGTCTCCTCACGGCCTCGACGATCGCCGCCAAAGGTACATCCAGCGGGCGCTCGATGTTCATCGAGACCTGCGCCACCCGACCGCCCAGCGCCACCCCGATCGCGCGCACGCCGGGCAGACCCTCCGCGCCGCCCTCACGGATCAGGGCCGCGATCCGGCGCGCGTCCTCGATCGTCGCCGGGGCTGCCAGCTGCAGGTTGAAGGCCACAAGCGGCGGCCTCGCCGCGACCAGCGTCGCTCCCGCACGTGGGTGCATCGTCGGCGGCCCGAAGTCGGGCCGCTCGCCCGTTGCGATCCTCTCGGCCAGACCGCCAATGCCACCTCGCCGCAACTCCGCGCGGGTCCTCGCCGGTGTCCGCCCCGAAGCCGTGAGCTCGCCGTACAGGAACACCGGCACCCCCAGCTCGATGCCGATTCGGTCAGCCACCACGAGCGCCTCTGCACAGGCTGCCCCCCGCGCAGCCGCCTCGAGGTAGACGACCGGCACCACGTCCACCGCTCCTACGTAGGGGTGCTCGCCGATCTCCGAGGGGTCGCGGGCCATGACCTCGACGCGCGCCGCTGCCGCCGCGGCCCCCGCCAGCAGTGCGTCTGCCAGCTCACCCGGCCTGCCGGCGAGCGTGAACACCGACCGATGGTGATCCGCGTCGGAATGCACGTCCAGCACGCGTACGCCCGGCGATCCGGCCGCACCGACGCCCTCCGCTTGGGACACCCTCGCCCTTCCCTCGCCCGCGAACGCCTGCCCGATGACGGCGATCACCCGCGCGTCGCGCCCCTCCGACACGTTCGGCACGGCGAGCAAGGTTGGCGAGGTCATCCCCACGAGGCTAGACTGCGCCACCCGGCCGGAGTAGCTCAGCTGGTTAGAGCAGCGGAATCATAATCCGCGTGTCGGGGGTTCGAGTCCCTCCTCCGGCATCGTCGCACAGGACGCCAAAGTGACTTTTTTGCAGGAGAAACCAGGTACTGCAGCTCGTATGTGGAAACCGCTACAAACCGCCACGAACCGCTCCGATCCTGACAATTGTTTGCACATTGTTTGCACATTTAGGTCATCGCGCGAGCGGCCAGGTAGGCGTTGAGGCGGTCGGCGACGCCGTCGGGTCCGGCGGGTGGCGGCAAGAGCTTCACGTAGCGCTCGGTGGCCTGCAGCGAGCTGTGCCCCATTACTCCATGAGCTCGCGCAGCGTGTAGCCAGCGGCCATCAGGAAGCTCGCGTACGTGTGGCGGCATTCGTGGAGTCCGATCGGGTCGAGCACGAGCTCCTCGTTCCGTTGCTTGGCGGCGGCGACGGCGGTGCTCCAGGCCTTGATCGCCCTGGGCGTGAGGCGCCCGGAAGTCACCGACACCCGTCCGAGCACCCGCCCGCGCTCGGGGCGCCCCTGAAGCATGAATGCCCGCATCAGGATCGGCTTGAGCGGCGCCGCGATCGGCAGCCGCCGGCCGGTGCCGGCCGCGCTCTTTGACCTGCGCACGACGAGCCACACCCGCTCGAGGTCGATGTCGTCCCACTGCAGCCGGTCCATCTCGGAGCGGCGCAGGCCGGCGTAGAAGGCGAGCGCAAACGGCACTCGGTCCTTCGGGGAGAGCGGCTCAAGCAGCGCCTCGGCCTCCTCGGCCGTCGCGGCGCGGTCGCGCGCGACCTCATCGACGGGCGGCAGCTCGACGCCGATCGTCCGGTTCTCCACCACGAGACGGCGAGTCGGCCGGCAGGCCCAGGCGTAGATCGCGCGCACGACCGCTTAGGTGGTTTGCGATCCGCGAGCGCGACAGACCCTCGCGCGCGAGTCGGTCGAAGACGATCCGCAACTGGATCAAGAGTGGCGCGCTGTCCGCGGTGAGGATCGGCCACGTCTACCGCGTAAGGCACGAGGACGTCGATGAGATGATGCGTCGCCACCAGGGCGAAACCGCCCCGCTCGGGGTCCATCGGGACCTCTGGACCCCTGAGACCCTCGGGGTGCCCTACCGCCGTCATGAGGACCGCCGGCAACCTTCGATCTGGGATGGAACGAGCAGTTCGGTTTGGTCGGGCTGCGAGAGCGGGAGGCGTAGCGCCCTGACCGTCGGGCTGCTCATCGGTCGACCGCGAACGCGGGCTCCACTGAGGTCTCCCGCGCTCGCCACTCCCGAAGGCTCTCCAGCGACCCGTCGATGATGCGGTTCAGGAACTCCTTGCGGTCGTTGATGTGCGGGAAGGGGACCTCGGGAACCGGAAGTTCCAGGAAGCCGCAGAGCGGCTCCCATCCTTCGTCGGCGCTCCAGACGAGAAGGCGCTCGGGCGGAACGTGGCGCTTGACCTCCTCGTTGTGGCGGATCATCGTGTCGATCAGCTGCTGAGGCTCGAGGTGTCCGGAGGCGAACGTCCCCTTGCCCTGCCAAATCAGCCGGTCGATCATGTCGAGGAAGCCCCGCCACTGCGGGTCTACGTGAGCCTGTGCGCTTGAGAGCAGGCGGATGAGCGACTCGCCGTGACGCACCGCCCAAGTCAAGCCCGGCAGCGCGGCGCTGCTCACCGTTCACCCGTCACGCAAGTGAAGGGCGGGGGGGTCTCGCCGACGCCAGTGGGCCGACTCGGGAGGAACGCGGGGATGAGCGGGCGCGGGGCGTCAGGCAGACACTCAGGCCAGGGGCCCCGCAGGTGCTGTCTGGATGGATAGGGTCTGCGCGTCGGGATCAACGCGCAAACGTCTTCTGCCAGTATCGGCGGGGATGGGCCCCAGCGAGCTAGCTGTCAACCGGCGCAAGACGATCCCGACGGTGCCGCCCCCTACCGAGGGACGGTCAGCCCGGCGTGCACGGCCTGGCCCGCGGGGGCTCGGACTCGCCGCGTTCGCCGCGGCATGCGCGGTCATCGTCTACGTCCTGCGGCCAGGCGCCGTCACCGACGACACCTATGCATTCCTGGATTGGGGTCGGGACTTGCGTCATGGCTTCCTCCCGCTCCTTGAGCATCGAACCTTCCAGCCGCTCCCGATCGCGGCCGGGGCAGCATTGTCGCTGTTCGGCTCGGCTGCCCCGACGGTCACCATCCTGGTCTGTCTGGCCGGACTGGTCTTGTTGGCGGCCGCCACCTGGCGGATCGTCGGGCGGCTCGGCTTTGGCCAGCCTGCGCCGGTCGTGTCCGGTCTGCTGGTTATGGCGACCCCGCTGTTGCCGGTGCTCGCGCTCGTCGCCTACAACAACCTGCCGTTTGCGACCCTCATGCTGTGGGCACTCGTGTTCGAGCTCGAAGAGCGCCGAACCGCCGCCTGGGTTCTTCTGATCTTGGCGGGACTCACACGACCGGAGGCGTGGTTGTTCCTGCTCGCCTACGGCCTCTTGACATGGTGGCGCGCGGGTCGTCCGTATGCACCGCGCCGCTGGTTGCCGATCGCTGCCCTCGCGCTCGGTCCGATGGCGTTGTGGGCCGGACTCGAATGGGGCCTGTTCGGAGATCCGCTCTACTCGCTTCGCAACACGACGGGGCCGGCGGTTCAGAGCACGCACACCAGCTCGCCACGAGCGCTTTGGGGCACCCTCCGCGCGAACGTGCCCACAGCACCGCTCATAGCGAGCGGACTCGGCGTCATCGCCCTGGCATGGTTCGCGCCTCGGCGACTCGCGGCGACCACGCTGGCCGCCACCGGGCTCGCCGCTCTCTCCATCCTGGTCCTCGCGAGCTCGAACTTCAACGTCCCAGGGCGGGACTTCTCGGTCCTCGTCGCGCTCTTGTGCGTGCTCTCGGCAGCGGGCGCCATGCTGCCAGCCTGCGTCCTTTCCCTGTCTCGCAGATTCCCCCCGCCCGTCACCTTTCTGGTGGGCGTCGCCGGAGCAGCACTGGTCATCGGATTGGCCGCACCCAGGAGCATCGACGCACTGCGCAGCAACTTCAAGAGCATCTCCGTCACCCACGACACCGGCCGGACGTTCACTCGCGAAGTGACCCGTGCCCTTCCGTTGATCGACGTTCGCGGGGCGCCGCGACACTCCGCGGCCATGCTCGGCGCAGTCGAGAACTCCGAGCTCGCGTGGGTCCTCGGTGTTCCATACAGCGCCGTGGTGGACCGCGTCGAACCGCAGGCGCGCCTGATCGTTCAGCCCTCTCCGGCGACCTGGGCGCGGTTGAAGCGATATCGCCTGACGGACCGCACCCGTTCGCCGATCCCGAGCGGATGGCATGTGATCGTGAACGGGGACTGGCAGGTCTACGCGGCCGGCGGCGGGGCTCCCCCGCGGCTGCGCTGACGCGCTCGCCAGCCGATTGATACCCCGCCAGCGAGGGCCTCGGGTACAGGGAGTCCTCTCGTCAGGAGACCCGCGGACGTTCGGCTTGGTGCTCCGTGACGAAGTCCTGTCGCGCAGTCGGTGGCGCCCAACAACGATTTGACGAGCTGATGGCCGAGGTCGTGCGGCCGGCCCCCGCGTCCGAGGAGCTTCTCGTGGGTCGCTAGCGGGAGGTAGTCCCCGACTCGTGCACCAGGTCCTCCTCGCCGTCGGACACCTCTCCCGGATGCCAGCGGACACTCGGCTCGATGGCCCTGGTGATGACCCGCTCGCGGTGGCGGCTGATGATGACCAGCAGCGACTGGACGAGCTCATCCCCCAGGTAGTGCGGCTCGAGCCCGAGCTCGAGGAGCTTGCGGTTCTGGGCGTTGTAGTAGTGATGCTCGGCCTCGACGCGAGGGTTGACGCACCGCTTGATCGCGACTTCGTAGCCCAACTCACGCCCGGAGCGCCTGACCAGCTCGGCGAGCTCGAGCACGCTGAACTGCTCGGTGAACTGGTTGAACACACGGAACTCTCCCGGAGCGGCGGGATTCAGAACGGCCAACTCGACGCACTGCAACGTGTCGCGCAGGTTCAGGAACCCACGGGTCTGCGTGCCGCTGCCATAGACGGTCAGGGGATGATCGATCACCGCCTGAACACAGAAGCGGTTCAGCGCGGTGCCGAACAGCTCGTCGTAGTCGAAGCGGGTGGCAAGCCGCTCGTCGAGGGCGGTCTCCTCGGTCTGCGCGCCATAGACGACCCCCTGGTTTAGGTCGGTCGCCGTCAACCCCCAGGTCCGGCA
>Ga0209048_10001712_pt1 | contig 22194 bp, 27 predicted proteins | sample FrelakmetCRP12CR_FD_187146 | JGI IMG/M metagenome (GOLD analysis project Ga0209048, IMG submission 187146) | Freshwater lake sediment microbial communities from the University of Notre Dame, USA, for methane emissions studies - CRP12 CR (SPAdes)... | ecosystem: Environmental > Aquatic >... | reverse complement strand
AAACGCACTTTGAGGTCGTCCCGCTCGAAGAAGTTGCGCAGGAATTCCGTGAACACGCCCTTGAGGTCGGCGAACGAGACGTCCTCGGCGATCCAGAGGCCCTCGACCTGGTGGAACATCGGCGAGTGCGTGGCGTCGCTGTCGACGCGGTAGACGCGACCCAGCGCGATGATCTTGATCGGCGGCGCGTGCGTTTCCATGTAACGGACCTGGACCGGCGACGTGTGCGTGCGCAGGACGTGCCCGCCCTCGACGTAGAACGTGTCGTGCATCGAGCGCGCGGGATGGTTCTCCGGCGTGTTGAGCGCCGTGAAATTGTGGAAGTCGTCCTCGATCTCCGGCCCATCGGCGACCTCGAAGCCGAGCGACCGGAACAGGGTCTCGATGCGGTCCAGCGTGCGCGTGATCGGGTGCAGGCTGCCCGTACCGCTGCCGCGCCCGGGCAGCGACACGTCGATCGCCTCCGCCGCGAGCTGCGCGTCGAGGCGGGACTCCGCGATCGCGGCGCGCCGCGCGGCGAGCGCCGCCTCGAGCTTCACCTTCGTATCGTTGATCCGTGCGCCGGCGGCGGGGCGGTCGGCCGCTGGGAGTCTGCCGAGCGATTTCAGCAGGCCGGTCAGCGCGCCGGCCTTGCCGAGATACTTGCCCTTGCTGTTCTCGAGCGCCGCGGGATCCGCGCACGCGGCGAATTCGGCAAGCGCGGCAGCTGCGATGCGATCGAGTTCGTCCATCGGGATTCGTGGCTCCGGGATGCCGTCGGTTCGTCGCCGTTCGGATGACCGCCCGCAAAAAAAAGGGAGGCGGTTCGCGCCTCCCTCTTTCTTCGGCGGCTCGATCAGGCCAGAGAGGCTTTGGCCTGCTCCGCGATTTTCGTAAACGCAGCCTTGTCGTGCACGGCGAGATCGGCGAGCACCTTGCGGTCCACGTCGATCGACGCCTTCTTCAAGCCGTTCATGAACACGCTGTAGCTCATTCCGAGCTCGCGCACGGCCGCGTTGATCCGCGCAATCCAGAGCGCGCGGAATTCGCGCTTCTTCACGCGGCGGTCACGGTAGGCGTACTGGCCCGCCTTCATCACCGCTTCCTTGGCGATCCGGTAGACGGCGTTCCGGCGGCCGCGGTAACCCTTGGCCTGCGCCAGGACCTTCTTGTGCCGCGCCTTGGCGGTCACCCCACGCTTTACTCTTGGCATGGCCCGCTCCCCTTACGCGTACGGCAGCATGGCCTTGACGGAATCCGCGTTGGTGCTGTGGATGCCGGCCGTGCCGCGCAGGTGCCGCTTGTTCTTGGTGGTCTTCTTCGTGAGGATGTGGCGCTTGAACGCCATCGCGCGCTTCACGCTGCCGCTTCCCCGGACGCGGAAGCGCTTCTTGGCGCCGCTCTTCGTCTTCATCTTGGGCATGACTTCGTCCCTTATTTGCTGCCCACGGCGGTGCTCTCCGGCGGAGAGACTTGTTTACCGGCTTCGGGCTTCGTCGGGTGATGAACCTTGGGTGCCACCTTCTTCGGGGCCAGCAGCATCACCATCTGCCTTCCCTCGAGCCGAGGCCACGACTCGACCACGCAGTGAGTCTCCAGATCGTTCCGGATCCGCTCGAGCAGCCGGATCCCGAATTCCTGGTGCGCCATCTCGCGGCCCCGGAAGCGCAGCGTGATCTTCGCCTTGTCGCCCTCGCCCAGAAACCGGATCAGGTTCCGCAGCTTGATCTGGTAGTCGCCCTCGTCGGTTCCCGGCCGGAACTTGACTTCCTTGACCTGGATCTGCTTGAGCTTGAGCCTCGCCTCGTGCTGCTTCTTCGCCTCCCGGTACTTGAACTTGCCGTAATCCATGATCCGGCATACCGGGGGTTTGGCCGTCGGGGCGATCTCCACGAGATCAAGTTCCGCCGCCTCGGCCTTTGCCACGGCTTCCGCCAGAGGCACGATTCCGAGCTGCTCGCCGTCTTCTCCAACCAAGCGGATTTCAGCGGCGTTGATCTCGCCGTTGATCCGCTGCGCTCTGTCCTGGGCTATCGCTATTTCTCCAAGTGAACAAAGAGAGACCGTGCCACCCATGCCGCGTCACGCTAATGACGCGCCGCAACCTCCTCGCGGAGGCGCGCGAGCAGGGCATCCACGGGCATCGCCCCCAGATCCTCCCCGCCGCGGGTTCGCACGGCCACCGTTTCAGCCTGCATCTCTTTGTCGCCGACGATCAGTTGATACGGCAGCTTCTGCAGGCTATGTTCTCGAATCTTATAGGTTATTTTCTCGTTACGCAAATCGGCCAGCACCCGGAGGCCGCCGGCCCTCAGCCGCGACTCGACCCCCCGGGCATAGTCCGCCTGCCGGTCGGTGATGGTCAGCACGACCGCCTGCACCGGGGCCAGCCAGAGCGGCAGGGCCCCGGCGTAGTTCTCGATCAGGATGCCGATGAACCGCTCGAGCGATCCTACGATCGCCCGATGCAGCATGACGGGGACCTTGCGGGTGTCGTCCTGGTCGACGTACTCCGCCCCGAGGCGGCCGGGCATCTGGAAGTCCGTCTGCATCGTCCCGCACTGCCATGAGCGGCCGATCGAGTCCTTGAGGTGGTATTCGACCTTCGGCCCATAGAACGCGCCTTCGCCGGGCAATTCCTGCCACTCGGCGCCGCATGCGCGCAGGGCCTCCCGCAGCGCATTCTCGGCACGGTCCCAGGTTTCACCGGACCCGAGCCGCCTGTCCGGACGCAGCGCAATCTTGATCGCCACGTCGGTGAAACCGAAATCGCGGTAGACCGCCAGCGCCAGGCGGTTGAATGCGGTCACTTCGGACTGGATCTGGTCCCCGGAGCAGAAGATGTGACCGTCGTCCTGCGTGAAGCCGCGCACCCGCATGATCCCGTGCAGCGCGCCCGACGGCTCGTTGCGATGGCAGTTGCCGAACTCGCCGTAGCGCAGCGGCAGCTCGCGGTAGCTGCGCAGGTGCGCGTTGAAGATCTGCACGTGCCCGGGGCAATTCATCGGCTTGATCGCGAAGTCGCGCTTCTCGGACTCCGTCGTGAACATGTTCTCCTTGAAGTTCGCCCAGTGTCCGGACTTCTCCCACAGCGACCGGTCGAGGATCTGCGGGCACTTCACCTCCTGGTAGCCGTTGTCCTGGTAGACGCGGCGCATGTATTGCTCGACCTGCTGCCAGACCGTCCAGCCCTTCGGATGCCAGAACACCATCCCCGGCGCCTCGTCCTGCAGGTGGAAGAGGTCGAGCTGCCGGCCGAGGCGCCGGTGGTCGCGCTTCTCGGCCTCCTCGATCCGATGCAGGTATTGGTCGAGGTCGTCCTTCGTCGCCCACGCCGTGCCGTAGATCCGCTGCAGCATCTCGTTCTTCGAGTCTCCGCGCCAGTACGCACCTGCGACCTTCGTCAGCTTGAAGACCTTGAGCTTGCCGGTGGACGGGACGTGGGGCCCGCGGCAGAGGTCCGTGAACCGGCCTTCCGCGTAGAGCGAGATGTCCTGCTCCGGCGCGATCGAGGCGATGATCTCCGCCTTGTAGTGCTCGCCCAGCCCCTTAAAGTGCGCGACCGCGGCGTCGCGCGACATCGTCGTGCGCACGACGCGCTCGTCCCGTTTCGCGATCTCGGCCATCTTGCCCTCGATCGCGGCGAGGTCCTCGGGCGTGAACGGGCGCTTGTACGAGAAATCGTAGTAGAACCCGTCCTCGATCACGGGGCCGATCGTCACCTGAGCATCGGGAAACAGCTCCTTCACCGCGTAGGCGAGGAGGTGCGCCGTCGAGTGACGCAGGATCTCCAGCCCGTCGGGATCCCGGTCGGTGACGATGGCGAGCGCCGAGTCGCGCTCGATCAGGTGCGACGTGTCGACCAGCTTGCCGTCGACCTTTCCGGCGAGCGCGGCGCGCGCAAGGCCGGGGCCGATCGCGGCGGCGACGTCGGCAACGGTGACGGGAACGTCGAAGGCCCTTACGGCACCGTCGGGCAGCGTGATCTTCGGCATGGCGGACTCCAGAAACGAAAAAGTGCGGACGAGCCGCACTTCCTTCGTACACAGATGGCGTGCGAACTCGCGTTCTCTACGAGGGTTCCCTGCGCGTTCGCGGTGTCATAACCATGCCATTCGTTCGTTCGCTCGAGATGTGCGTCGGCGGCGTGTCGCGGATTCTGGTAGGCGCGATTGGACTCGAACCAACGACCCCCACCATGTCAAGGTGGTGCTCTAACCAGCTGAGCTACGCGCCTGCAGCGACGCAGTATAGCCGAATCGAAACCCCGGTCCAAGCGCGCCGCGGCGCGTCCGGCGGGCCGCTCGGAGCGGTTCGTCGAGCGGACGGCCCCGTCTCGCCGCGGCCGCTCGATCCCGTGCCGTCGTCACCTCAGTGCCCGACCACGAGCCACAGCACGCCGAGGAGGATCGGCTGGTGGACCATGTACACGGCGAGGCTGTGCCGGCCGAGCCAGCACAGCCACGCGGGGGCGCGCGCCAGCGTCGCGAGCACGCCGAACGACCGTCGCGCGAGCCCGTGGCCCAGCGCGATCCCGACGAGCACGACACCCGCCCACGGGGCGAGCGGCACGTAGTCCTCCGTCGCGGGCTTCGTCGTCGTGAACCCTAGCCAGGACAGGGCACGCGCGTCGAACGCCGGATGCGACCACGCGAGGCCCCCCGCAATGACGGCGAAGCCGAGGACGAGCGCCGCGCGGGGGACGCGCACCAGCGGCTGGGCGAGCACGGAGGCCGCCGCAATGCAGTGGAGTATTCCGAAGTAGATGAAAGTGTTCGGGAAGACGAGCCAGCTGCCCGCGCTCGCGGCGAATGCGCACGCGCCGATGACGGCGATGCGCCTCCAGAAGTGCGCCGCGCTCGCGCCGGCGCGATCGGCGAGCACGAGACTCATGCCGGCCAGCATCATGAACGCTCCGACGATGATCGCGCGAAAGCCGAGCCAGAGCGGATCGTGTTCGAAATCCGCCGCGATGACGCGGTAGAAGCGCAGATCGAACGCGAAGTGGTAGACGAACATCAGGCAAAGCGCGAGCCCGCGCAGCGCGTCGATGGCGGAGAGGCGGCCGCGAACGGGCGTGCCGGGTCGCGCATCGGGCACGCTCTGCCTGGCCGCGGTCGCGCGCGCCCGCCGTTGCCTGCGGCTCATCGCAGGGGCAACCGCCAATCGACGCGCCAGCCGCCGGCGTCCGCGGTGCCGATGGCGGACAGCGCCCGGGCGAGTATCACATCGTCCGTCCGACGGGGTGCGAGAACGAGCGACACGTGCACGCTGTCGTTCGTACGCAGCGTGAATTCGCCGTGAAGCGCGAGGTCGCCCCCCTCGTTGGCGATCGGCCCGGACAGGCGGTCGCCCTCGGCGGTGAGCACGACCGAGACTTCGCCGAGCTGAACTGGCGCGGCACCGCCGGGCACGACGAGGTTCGCCGCGCGCCAGCGGATCCGCGCTTCGCCGCGACTCGAGGGCGGCGACCAGTCGACGGCCACGGCGTGCACGTCGACGTCGCCGCCGGCCACCCAGACGACGGTCGATCCCATCGCGGCGGCGAATGCCGACGCCGGCAGCGTGACGTCGACGTCGCGGAGTGCGACGCGCGCGTCATCGACTGCAATGTCCGCACGCGGCGATCCGGCGTCGGACCCTGCCGGGGGCGTCACGTGCACACGCAGCTCTCCCTGCAAGAGCGGCCACGGGTCGATGCGCCAAGCGACGGGTATGCTCGCCGTGCCGGCGGCGAGGTCGCCGCGCGCGCGCCAGACCGTTCCCTCGGCGTTCGCGAGTCGGAGGGTGCCGCCGGTCATCCGGGCGAGGCGAGCGTCGACGAGCGACGCGGGGGCAGTCCAGAACGCGGCGATCGCGGCGCTCGCCGCGACTGCCGCCGGGAGGAGCCAAGCGCGCCGCAACGGAGCCATCGGCGGGCGCGCTCAGCGCGCCAGCGTGAGTTCCGCGCGGATCGTGCCCGGTTCCACGCGAGCCGTGAGCGTCGCTTCCACCGCACGCAGGCGCGCATCGCGTTGCAGCGCCTCGAGCGCGACGATCAGCGCATCGTAGGCGACCGCAGCGAACACGACGTGCGCGCGCCGCTCCTGCCACTCGAGCTCCGTCACCGCGGAGCGCAGGTTCTGCTGCGCGAGGATGCGCTCCAGTCCCGCGCGAGGGTCGGTCGCGTCCGGCGGCGCCGGCGTGCGCGCCAGCGCCGCGATCTCCTCGGCCATCGGGCGCGCGGCGGCCAGCGCGGCGGCGTTTGCCGCCCGCGCGTTGCGCATCGCGGCGGCGTCGCGCACGAGCGGTTGCCACACGACCGCCCAAAGGAGCGCGACTGCGACCACGAGCGCGAGGGCGGCGACCACGCGCCGTTCCCGGCGCGACTTTCCTGCGAGCCACCGCGCGAGGGCAGCCGGCATCGGGAGCGCGCGGAGCGACGCTTCCATCACGGTCCTCCGAACCGCAGGCGCGCGCCCGCCGCCGACGTCGCGACGAGCACCGGGACGCTGGCGGCGCGCATCCGCCCGTCCACAGCGGCGATCACGCCTGCGTCGGCGCGCGCGAGGTCGAGCGTCCAGTGTCCATCGGCATAGGTCGCGGACCTGACCACGCCCGGCGGGAGCGCGGACAGCGCCGGCGCGGCACGCGCGAGCAGAGGCAGCGCGTCGTCGGGAGCGGGAAGCCCGTGCGCGTGGCGCAGTTCCGCATACCGATGCGCGAGCGCCGCGCGTGCCGGGAGGGCGCCGGTCGCCGCGTCGGGCACGATGCCGGCGGTCGCCGCGAGCGACGCCCATTCGCGCTCACCGCGCCACGCCTCGAGCCGGAGCGATGCCCACTCGAAGACCGTGCCGCCGAGGTGCACCGCGAGGGCGGCGCCGGCGAGCCAAAGCGCGGGTGCGAAGACGCGTCCCCGGACGCGCTCGCGCGCGGCGGACTCCGCCGCCGGCGCGCCCGGCAGCACGTCGATCGCTTCGGCAAAGGCCGCGGCTCCCGCGTCCTGCCAGCGCCAGGGCGTGCCGCGCACGAATGCGATGCCGGTCTCGCGTTGCCAGCCTTCGAGTGCCCCATCCGTGCAGGCGGCATCGACGCGGACCTGCGCGGGCGCCGCGCCCTCGCGCCGCGCCTGCGCGAGCGCCAGCGTCAGCACGGCGGGCAGGGCCCCTGCGCGCGGCGGCGCGTCGACCGGAAAGGCGCTGCCATTCGGACAACGGATGAAGCCTTCGCGGTCGCTCTCGCCCGCGCACCATCGCCATGCGGCGATCGGCGTCGCGAGCTCGGGCTCCGCGACGATCCGCGCGAGATCGCCGCGATCGCGCGCGATGCCCTCGACCAGCGCGCGGGCGACGACGACGACGCGGACGCGACCATCCGGCGCCTGGCGCGAGGCGGCGAGCTGGTGCGAGTGCGCGGGTCCCGCGAGCTGATCGTCCAGTGCGAAGCCGGCCGCGCCCGCCACGCGCGACGCCGGCATGGGCGGCAGCTTGACGCTGGCGATTCGGAGCTGAGCGGCCGCGAGCACGAACTCCACGTTGTCCGCGGCGGGCCATGCGGCAGGCCGATCGACGCCGTCGCGCACGCAGTTCCCGGCGGCATCGAAGAGGCCCCATGCGTCGGCACGGTGCGGCGAGGGGGGCGCGGCGAGCAGGACGCGCAGCGTGGTCATGCCGAAGGCTCGGAGGGCGAAGACTCGAAGGGCGCCGGCATCGCCGTAGTTTACTCGACGGTCCGGCGCGACCCGCTCACTCGACGACCTGCCAGACAATTGCCGGCCACTCGCCGCCGCTGCGGCGCAGGAGTGCGCGGGCCCGGGCCCGGGTCGCGCCCTGGCTCGCCTCGACCGTCACGTAGAAGTAGGCGCTCTTGACGGAAAGCCCGCTGTCGCTGGCGAGCACCGTCCCTTCCGGCAGGCGCGCGCGGAACTCGGCGACCGTCGTGTAGGGCTTGCGCGCCCGGTCGGCGACGAGCGCCGCCAGGCGGTCGCCATCGAGATTGTCGACGATCGCGGCAAGGACCTCCGCGGGCGCCGTGTTGACGTTCACCGGCGTGCCGACCGGCAGCGCGGCAAGAAAGGGTGCGACGGCCGCCAGCGATTGCGGCGTCACGCCTTTGACGCCGGCGAGCTCAGCGACGCGAAGCAGCGGCGCGTTGGCGGCGAGGCCGGGCGAAGGCTGCGCGGCGTAGTACGCATCTTCGGCACCGGCGGGGCGGGCGACGCCGTCCGCGTCGATCCAGTCTGCGATCGCATCGAGCGCGGCCACCGGTCCGCCCAGCCGCGCGAAGAGCCTCTGGATCCGTGCGCGATCCAACTGCGGCGCGTCGCCGCCGCCAAGCGCATTGATGCCGAGTCGGCCCTGGGCGTCGGCGATTGCGCCGCGGATCTCGCCGTTGTCGAGCGGGATCGGGGGCAGCGCCAGCGCCCACGGCTCGCCGAGATGGTCGATCTCCGAACGACGCGCGTCATCCTGCAGGATCTGCCGCGCCCATTGCACGCCGGCCATCACCAGCGCCAGCGCCTGCACCTGGTCCCGCCGGTACTCGACGGACCGGTTCCACCGCTGCTGGTCCGCAAACACCGTCGCCGCCACCGCAGCGGCGAACGCGGCGATCAGCATCGCGAGGACGACGGCCGCGCCGCTTTCGCGCTTCACCGCAATGCGAGCCATCGCTCGACGACCGCGCCGCCGTCGAGGGTCATGGCGACCCGGACCGCGCGCGGCACCGCAGGCTCACCGGTCAGGGGCCAGCGGTCGCGCCAGCCGCCGCGAGTGTCGAGGTAGTCGACCCGAAACTGCGCCACGCCGCTCGCCAACGCGTAGGACTGCGGCGCGACCGCGGCGGGCTGGTCGAGGTGCGGCCAGTAGAGGACCTCCACGGCGCCTCCGCGCCACCGATAGCCGATGCGCTGTCCGGGGCTGCCGGTTTCGATGCCGAATTCCGGACCGGCGCGCGAGAAGCGCAACGCGGCGTTGCCCGTGGCGTCCACGTCGCCGACCCATGCCGGCTCCGAGCCCGCGCCTGTGCGCACCTCGCGCGGCAGGGCTTCGCGCATGTCGGCCTCGAGCCGCGCGAAGAGCCCGTCGAGATCGCGCCAGTGCCGGGCTTCTTCCGCGAGTTGCGCCTCGCTTCCGGTCAGCGCCGAGAGCGCCCGGTAGCCGAGCACCGCGACCAGCGCGAGGATCGCCAGCGCGATCAGGACCTCGATCAGCGTGAATCCGGCGCGCTGGCGCTTCATTGCTGCTGCTGCCCCAGATAGCCGGTGAGGTGCGCGAGTGCATAGTCCGGCACGCCGGGTTCGGCGACGACGATCTCGATCTTGCGGAAGGCCGGGTTGGGCGTCCCCGAAACCGACTCGCGCCACACGAACGGCACACCCGCCTGCACCGCAGCGCCGTCCCGGAGTCCCGGCGCCGGCCAGGGCGACGCGAGCTGCGCCGCCGCCAGCCGGTTCTGCGCGACCCACAGGGCGAGCGTCCGCTGCTTCAGCGCCGTCGCGGCGTCGGCCGATTGCGCGACGGCGCGCATGCCGGCGGCAAGCGCCACCGCGAGGATCGCGAGAGCGACGAGTATCTCGATCAGCGTGAAGCCGCCGGAGCCGCGACCTGCACGCGGTTCAGCGGATCGCCGGCGACGACGATGGACCATGTAGGGGAGGCGAGCAGCAGCGCGTAGGGCTCGTTGCGCCCGCTGGGACGAAACGGCAGGATCGAGTCCGCCGCAACGGGGGCACCGGCATACGAGGCCGTTGCCACCGTCAGCGGCGCCGGCAGCGCGCGCGGCGCGAGAATGTCGTCGTCGGAGAGCGGTGCCCAGCGGTCATCGGTGCCGCGGCGCCAGAAGCGGTAGACGGCGCCGTCGGCGGACACGCCGAGCGTCTGCGCCTTCCATTGCGCGAGCGCCGCGGCGTGCTCGAGGGCACCGGCGAGGCGCGTGGCCTCGCGCTCCGTCGCGCGGCGGTCGTCGCCGCCGGTGTTGACGATCGCGATGCCGGATGCGACCGCGATCACGACCACGACGACCAGCATCTCGACCAGCGTGAATCCCGCGCCGTGCCCGCGCGGCATCAGAGATCCCACGAGCCGATGTCGGCGTCGATCCCGGTCCCTCCCGGCTGCCCGTCGCGACCGAAGCTGAAGACGTCGATCTCGCCGTGCATGCCCGGATTGAGGTACTGATAGGGCTGGCCCCACGGGTCTTTCGGAAGACGTTCGAGGTAGCCGTTCGGCTTCCAGTTGGGGGGCAGAGGCGCCTGCGTCGGCCGCGAAACCAGCGCGGCGAGACCCTGTTCCGACGTCGGATAGCGCTGATTGTCGAGGCGGTAGAGCTTGAGCGCGGCGACGAGCGCCGCGATGTCGCTTTTCGCCGCGACGGCCCGCGCCTCGTCGGGCCGCTCGAGCACGCGCGGCACGACGAGCGCGGCGAGGATGCCGAGGATCACGATGACCACCAGCACCTCGATCAGCGTGAAACCGGAGGCGATCGACGGGCGTCGCGGGGCAGGCGTCATGCGCCGATTATAATCCGGCGGTCGCCGGGGCGGACGCGCCGCACCGCCGGACACTCCTCGCGCATCCACGTGTCACGACCGTTCCGCCTTCTCGCCGTTGCCGCGGCCACGCTCGCCTTCATCGCCGCCGCGGTGGCAGCGGCGGTGCAGTGGTGGATCCTGCAGCCGTTGGCGCTGCCCGCGTCTCCGTTTGCCTTCGACGTGAGATCGGGCGCGAGCCTCAAGTCCCTCGCGCACGACCTCGCCGCCGCCGGCGTGCTGCGGGCGGAATTCCCGCTCGTGATCCTCGCGCGGCTCAAGGGCGCGGATCGCGCGATCAAGGCGGGGAATTACGAAATCGCCGAAGGCATCACGCTGCCGGTGCTGCTCGCAAAGCTGACGCAGGGCGACGTCACGCAAGCCGGACTGACCGTGGTCGAAGGCGCGACCTTCGCCGAGTTCGCCGCGGTGATCGCGGCGAACCCGGCCATCGTGCGCACGGTGCTCGGCCTGCCGGAGGCGGAGCTCGCGCGCCGCATCGGGATCCCCGGGGCGAGCCTCGAGGGCTGGTTCTTTCCCGACACGTATTTCTTCGCCGCGGGTTCCCCGGATTTCGCGCTGCTGTCCCGGGCCCACCGGTTGATGCGCGCGCGGCTCGACACCGCGTGGGCGAAGCGCGCGGAGGGCCTGCCGCTGCGCGATCCCTACGACGCGCTGATCCTGGCCTCGATTGTCGAGAAGGAGACCGGGCGCGCCGCCGACCGGCCCCTGATTGCATCCGTGTTCGTGAACCGGCTGCGGCTCGGCATGCGCCTGCAGTCGGACCCGACGGTGATCTACGGGCTCGGCACGCGCTTCGACGGCAATCTGCACAAGCGCGACCTCGAGACGGACACCGCGTACAACTCCTACACGCGCGATGGCCTGCCGCCCACGCCGATTGCGCTGCCCGGGCAGGCTTCGCTGGACGCGGTGACGAATCCGCCGAAGACGGCGTACCTCTACTTCGTCGCGCGCGGCGACGGCACCAGCGAATTCTCGGCGAGTCTCGCCGATCACAACCGCGCCGTGGCAAAATTCCAGCTCGGGCGCCGCTGAGGGCGACGCGCCGCGCTTCCCGCGAATCCGCGCGTTCGCGCCACCACCGCCACCGGACCGTCAATGCCCGCTACCATCGGCCGCTTCGTCACCCTGGAAGGCATCGACGGTGCGGGCAAGAGCACGCACTCCGCGTGGCTCGCCGAACGCATCGCGGCGCGCGGGCACAAAGTCGTCGCGACGCGCGAACCCGGCGGGACCGCCGTGGGCGAAGCGCTGCGCGCGCTGCTGCTGCGCGAACCGATGACGCACGACAGCGAGGCCCTGCTCATGTTCGCGGCCCGGCGCGAGCACCTGGACCGCGTCATCCGGCCCGCGCTCGCGCGGGGCGAGTGGGTGCTGTGCGACCGCTTCACGGACGCCACTTACGCGTACCAGGGGGGCGGGCACGGCGTGCCCGTCGCACGGATCCGCGAGCTCGAGCAGTGGATCCACGGCGATTGCCAGCCCGATCTCACGTTGCTGTTCGACGTGCCGCCGGCGGTATCAAGGGCGCGGCTCGATCAGGCAGGGGATGCCGGCCGCGACCTCGACAAGTTCGAGTGCGAAGCGGCCGCGTTTTTCGAGCGGGTGCGCGACGTCTACCTCGCCCGCGCGGCCGCCGAGCCGCGGCGGTTCCGGATTGTCGACAGCACGCGACCGCTCGCCGCCGTGCGCGCCGAGCTGGAGACGCAGCTGGCGGCGCTGTGGTCGGCTTGACGGTGGACGAGCGAGACGCCGGACCGGCGGCGCTCCCGTGGCTGCCGCTGCTGCCCTGGCAGGCGGGCGCGGCGCGCGCCGCCCTCGCGGGCAAGGCGAGCTGGCCGCACGCGTTGCTCGTGTACGGCCCGCGCGGTATCGGCAAGCACGCGCTCGCGCTCAATTTCGCGCAGTCGCTGCTGTGCGAGGCCCCGCAGGCGGACGGTCTTGCCTGCGGCGAATGCGAAGGCTGCCGTCTGGCGGCGGCCGGCGGGCACCCGGACCTGGTGCGGCTCGAGCTCCTCGTGATCGATCCGGACGACGGCACGCTCGGGGCCGTCGAGACGATCGGCATCGATCGCGTGCGCGCACTCACCGAATTCACGCAACTCACGAGCCACCGCCGACGCGCGAAGGTCGCCGTGATCGCCCCTGCCGAGCGCATGAACGCGGCCGCGGCCAACGCGCTGCTGAAGACGCTCGAGGAACCGCCGCCGGGCACGTACCTCATTCTCGTTTCCGATCAGCCGGGACGCCTGCCCCCGACGATCCTGTCGCGCTGCCGGAAGCTCGCCGCGCCGCGGCCGTCACCGACCGAGGCCCGGGCCTGGCTCGCGGCGCAGGGCGTCGACGCGCCGGATCTCGTGCTCGCGCAGGCCGCCGGCGCGCCGCTGACGGCGCTCACCCTTGCCGACCGGCGCGTGCAGGAGGAGCGCCGCGCATGGCTCGCCGCGCTGGTCCAGCCCGAGCGGCTGTCGGTGCAGGGGCTCGCCGCACGGATCGACGCCGGCGGCAAGGACGACCGCAAGGCGCGGCTCGCGCACGTGCTCGAATGGCTGACCTCCTGGACGGCGGATCTCGCCCGCGTGGCCGCCGGCGACACGGCACGACACAACCCCGACGCCGCCGCCGCGCTTGGCCATCTTGCGGCGCGGGTGGCGCCCATCGCCCTGTTTCGCTATCATCGCTCGTTGCTGCGGCAGCGAGCGATGCTCGCCCACCCGCTGCAGCCGCGCCTCGTTGCCGAGGCAATGTTGATAGACTACCGGGCCCTCTTCTAGCGCATGGCCGACAACAAGCCGACAGCAACTGCCCCGACCGCCCCCATCGCCGCGGGTGCCGCGCGCCCGGGCGTGCTCTCGCTCAATATCCGCGAGCGGGCCGCGCTGTACGCGGCTTACATGCCTTTCCTCAAGGGTGGCGGCATCTTCATCCCGACGTCGCGGCAGTACCAGCTCGGCGAGGAGGTTTTCATGCTCCTCTCCCTGATGGACGACCCCAACCGGATCGCCGTGCAGGGCAAGGTCGTGTGGATCACGCCGGAGGGGGTCCAGGGCAACCGGACGCAGGGTATCGGCGTCCAGTTCACGCAGGACGAGACCGGCGCCACGGCGCGCGCGACGATCGAGCAGATCCTGGGCGAGACGCTCTCCTCGACCCGTCCGACGCACACCATGTAGTCTTCCGCGGGGTCGCTCGCGCGGCGACCGTGCCCGCCGGGCATGGCGCACGGCTGCCTGTCCGGCGGGGACCTTTCCCCGCGTCCCCCGACTGCCCATGTTCGTCGATTCCCATTGCCATCTCGATTTTCCCGAACTCGCCGCCGAGCTGCCGGCGGTGCTCGACGCGATGGCCGCCGCCCGCGTCACGCATGCGTTGTGCATTTCGGTGAATCTCCCTGCCTGGCCCGCCGTCCACGCGCTCGCCACGGCGCACGCGAACCTGTACGCGACCGCCGGCGTGCACCCCGATTACGAGGGCACGCCCGAACCCTCGGTCGACGACCTCGTGGCGATGGCGGCGCAGCCGAAGGTCGTTGCCATCGGGGAGACCGGGCTCGACTACTACCGGCTCAAGGGCGACCTCGACTGGCAGCGCGAGCGGTTCCGCACGCACGTCCGCGCGGCGCGCCGCGCCGGCAGGCCGCTGGTCGTGCACACGCGCGCAGCGGCGGCCGACACGATCGCCATCATGCGCGACGAGGGCGCGCGCGACGCGGGCGGCGTCATGCACTGCTTCACCGAGACCTGGGAGGTCGCCCGCGCCGCCCTCGATCTCGGGTTCCACATCTCCTTTTCGGGAATCGTCACGTTCAAGAATGCCGCCGAGCTGAAGGACATCGCGCGGCGCGTTCCGCTCGACCGCCTGCTGATCGAGACGGATTCGCCCTACCTCGCGCCCGTGCCGTTCCGCGGCAAGCGCAATCAGCCGGCGTACGTGCCGCACGTCGCGGCCGAGGTCGCGCGACTGCGCGGCGTCGCGGTGGAGGAAGTGGCGGGGGCCACCTCGTCCAATTTCTTTCGCCTCTTCGGCATCGACGCCACGGAGGCATCGCATGCGCACTGACCGCCGACCTGCGCTGGGACTCGTCGCGCTCGCGCTGCTCGCGTCGGCGCTGAGCCTGGTGGCGCCGCCGGCACGGGCGCAGCAGCTGCAGGAGAATTTCGTCATTGCGATCGCCAACGACCGGGCGGCGGAAGTGAAGGGCATGCTCGCGCGTGGGGTCGATCCCGACACCGTCGACGCGAACGGCGATCCCGCGCTCCTCATCGCCGCGCGTGTCGGCAACGCGGCGACGGTCGACGTCCTGCTGGCGACGCGCGTCGCGGTCAACGCGCGCAACCGGTACGGCGACACCGCGCTGATGGTCGCGGCGCTCGCCGGCCATCTGGAGATCGTGAAAAAGCTCCGGGCGCGGGGCGCCGACGTCAATCAGCGTGGCTGGACGGCGTTGATCTACGCGGCGGCCGGCGGGCGCGACGACGTCGTGCGCTACCTGCTCGCCGAGGGGGCCGAGCTCGATGCCGTATCGGCGAACGGAACGACGGCGTTGATGATGGCGGCGCGCGAGGGGAGGCTCTCGACGCTGGACCTGCTCATCGCGCGCGGCGCCGAGGTCAACCACCGCAACGAGAACGGCGCCAGCGCCCTCGACTGGGCGAGGCGCGGCAACGACCGGCTGCTGGCCGATCACCTGCGCCGCGCGGGGGCACGCGACTAGGGACCGTTCGGGGCGCGCGACACGCCGCGCGCGGCGTCAGGGCTCCGGGTCGTCCGGAGGCGTCGTCGCCGGCGGCGTGGCGGCGACGGCCTCGCCGACGATCGTCGGGATCAGTTCGGGGAGGATGCCGGCCATCCGGCGCGCGCCGTCGAAGCGCTTCTGCCAGAAGCTCGAATCGAGCGTCGCGATCTCGACCTCCCGGCCGCGGCGCGGCGCATGCACGAACCGGTTGTCGCCGAGATAGATGCCGACATGCGAGAAGGCGAAGCGCCGGGTGTTGAAGAACACCAGGTCGCCGGGCCGCAGGTCGGCCACCGCGACCTTCTCTCCCAGGCGGCTCATGTCCCTGGCCGTCCGCGGTAGCGTCACGCCGGTCACCTGCTGGAACACGTAGCGGACCAGCCCGCTGCAGTCGAGGCCCGTCTCGGGCGTGTTGCCGCCCCACTTGTAGCGAATGCCGATCAGGTCGAGCGCGGCGGACGTGAGGTTCCGCGCCGACGCAAAGGCCGTGAACGCGGCGTCCTTGACCGTCGAGGACGCGGTTTCGGCGAAGGTGCGATTGGCGCCGTCCTGCGCCGTTGCGGGGGACGCAACGGCCACAAGGCCCGCGACGAGCAGCGCCAGGACGATATCCCGGCGACAAGGGTTCCTGGCGCGCATTGGGGCTATTGTCCGCGATTCGGCGCCGCCCGGCAACCCGCCCGCCGTCAAGCGGGTCGCGGGCGTTTGGCGCGGCGCGCCGCCCGGGCGAGCGGCTTGTCGCGGGCCCGCCGCGCCCGCACGGCGTTGGGATCGGCCGGCAGCGGCCGCGTGAGCTCGACGCGGTCCCCGTCGGCGAGGGTCGCGCCAGCAGGCTTCCGGCGGCCGAAGACGGCGAATGCCAGCACTGCAGGATCGAGGCCGTATTGGAGAACGAGGCCGGACCGCGTGACCGCCTCGCCGATCGTCGCGCCGCCGGGCAGCTCGACTTCCACGCTGTCCTGGACGCTGGACGTCGCCCAGACGACGGTGACGTTCACGGACCCTTGACGTACACCACTTCGGCGCGGCGCACGAACGCGTCGACGAAGGTGTTGACAATGTGGCTGAACACCGGGCCGACGACCCTCTCGAGGATGTGGGTCGTGAATTCGTAGGCGAGCTCGAATTCGACCTTGCAGGCGCCGGGCGCGAGCGCGGCGAAGCGCCACTCGCCGTGGAGGTGCCGGAACGGGCCGTCGCGCAGCGTCACGACGATCGATTCGTCCACGCGGTTGACGTTGTCGGTCGTGAAATGGGCGCGCACCCCGTGGTAGTCGATGTCGATGCGGGCCGTCTTGCCGTCCGCGCGCGCGGCGACCGCGTGGGCGCCGCCGCACCAGGGAAGGAATTCCGGATAGAGCTCGATCCGGTCGACGAGCTCGAACATCTCGCCGGCGGAAAAAGGCACCAGGACCGACCTCTTCACGCGTCGCATGGCGCGGTTGCTAGAATACCGGCGCCCCGGAGCGGGAAGCAGGTCGTGGTTTGAGCGAGCGCATGAGCATCGTCGACAACAGAAAAGCCTACCACGACTACTTCATCGAGGAGAAATTCGAGGCGGGTGTCGCGCTCGAAGGCTGGGAGGTCAAGGCCGTCCGCGCCGGCCGCGCGCACATCAGGGAAGCCTACGTCGTCGTCAAGGGCGCGGAGATCCTGCTGGTGGGAGCCCATATCACGCCGCTGGTCTCGGCATCGACGCATGTGAATGCCGATCCGACGCGCACGCGCAAGCTGCTTCTCCACCGGCGGGAAATCAGCCGCCTTGTCGGGCAGGTCGAGCGCGCCGGATACACGCTGGTGCCGCTCAACCTGCATTTCACCAAGGGGCGGATCAAGCTCGACGTCGGGCTCGCCAAGGGCAAGAAGCAGTACGACAAGCGCGCGACGATCAAGGAGCGCGAATGGAACCGCGAGCAGCAGCGGCTCCTGCGCCATCGCGCCGGCGACAGCGGAGGAGGGCGATGATCGATCGCATGCCGGATGGCGGACCGCCGCCGTCGGCCGATCCTCCGTTCGAGCGCGGGCTTCGGGCCAACGCGGCGAATTTCGTGCCGCTGTCGCCGGTGGGTTTCCTCGAGCGCAGCGCCTTCATCTGGGGCGACAAGGTGGCGGTCCGCCACGGGCGTCTCGCCTACACGTACCGCGAGTTCGAGGGACGGTGCCGGCGGCTCGCGTCGGCGCTCGCGCGGCGCGGGGTGGCGCGCGGCGACACCGTGGCGGTGATGGCGCCGAACGTCCCGGCGCTGCTCGAGGCGCACTACGCGGTTCCCGCGCTGGGGGCGGTCCTGAACGCCCTCAACTACCGTTTGGATGCACGCACCATCGCCTTCTGCCTCGGGCACGGCGAGGCCAAGGTGCTCATCACCGATCCGGAGTTCGCGCCGACCGTTCGAGCGGCGCTCTCCGGGACGCAATCCGGGCTGCTGGTCGTCGACATCGACGATCCGGAATCGACCGGCGGCGAGCGGCTCGGCTCGATCGGCTACGAAGCGCTGCTCGCGGAAGGCGATCCGGCCTACGCGTGGCCGGGCCCGCGTGACGAGTGGGATTCGCTGTCGCTGCTGTATACGTCGGGCACCACCGGCGACCCGAAGGGCGTCGTCTATCATCACCGCGGTGCGTACCTGAACGCGCTGGGGAACGCGCTGGCGTTCGGGCTCACCGCGCAGAGCGTCTACCTGTGGACGCTGCCGATGTTCCACTGCAACGGCTGGTCGTACACGTGGGCGGTGACAGCCGCCGGTGGCACGCACGTCTGCCTGCGTCGCGTCGACCCCGCGCCGATCTTCCGGGCGATCACCGACTTCGGCGTCACGCACCTGTGCGGCGCGCCGGTGGTGCTCAATCTGCTCGTGCACGCGCCGGAGGACGTGAAGCTCCGCTTCGGCCACCGGGTCGACGTTGCCACCGGCGGCGCAGCGCCGCCGTCGGCGATCATCCAGGCCATGGAGAATCTCGGCTTTCGCGTCACGCACCTCTACGGGCTCACGGAGACGTACGGTCCGGCGACGATCTGCATCCCGCAGGAGGACTGGCCCGCGCTCGCGCCCGCCGACCGCGCGCGGCGCATGGCGCGCCAGGGCGTGCCGATGCCGACGCTGGCGGGGCTCGCGGTGGCCGACCCCGCGACCGGCGCGCCGGTGCCGCGCGACGGGAAGACGATGGGGGAGGTGATGTTGCGCGGCAATACGGTGATGAAGGGCTACCTCAAGAACGAGCGGGCGACCGGCGCCGCGTTCGCGGGGGGCTGGTTCCGCACCGGCGATCTCGCCGTCTGGCATGCCGACAACGCCATCGAGATCAAGGACCGCTCCAAGGACATCATCATCACGGGCGGCGAGAACGTGAGCACGCTCGAAGTCGAGGAGTGCCTGTACCGGCACCCGCAGGTCATGGAGGCGGCGGTCGTCGCGCAGCCGGACCAGAAGTGGGGCGAGATTCCGTGCGCCTTCGTGACGCTGAAGCCGGGTGCGGCCGGCGTGACGGACGCGGACATCGTCGAATGGTGTCGCGCTCGCCTCGCGCATTTCAAGGCGCCGAAGACCGTCGTGTTCGGACCGCTGCCGAAGACCTCGACCGGCAAGATCCAGAAGTTCGTGCTGCGGGAGCGTGCCAGCGCCGCGGCCGGCGGTTCCCGCGGCGAGTGACGCGCGGCACCGTCGGTACGCGGTCGGTTCCCGGAAGCGACGACGTTCAGTGCGGCGGCCGGGCCCGGTCGGCGATCACCGCGCGGGCCGCAGTGACGCCGCTGCGGCACGCGGCCTCGAGCGTCGCCGGGAATTCCGGATCGGTGTAGTCACCGGCGAGATAGAGGCCGGGACCAACGCGTCCGGCGGCCGGGCGGCGCAGCCCAGGGATGCATGCGTACGTGGCCCGGCGTTCGGCGAAGGCGCGTGACCAGGTCACGGCCGGCAGGCCGGGCGCGAGGCGGCGGAGCTGGGCCTCGGCCCTGGCGGCGAGCGTCGCGTGGTCCAGCGCGTCGTGCGCCCCACCGGCACTGATGACGACCGCCACGCGACTCTCCGATCGGCGCGTGCCACGGCGGTCGGGCGCCTCGGTGCGGTCGAAGGCCCATTGGGCGGGAGCGTCGTCCAACCGCAGCAACGGTGCAGCGAACGGCACCGGCCCGGCGAATCGGAGATAGATCGTCGTGATCGATTCGTAGGTGAATGCCTCCGTCTGCGCGAGCGGTGCGCTCCACGCGGCATCGCCGGCGGCCCCGGCGCCGACCGCCGCCGCGAGCTGATGCGGACCGACCGCCACGACGACAGCCGCGAACGCGTCGGACCCCGCAGTGAGGTCCAGCGCGACGCTGCCGCCGCGGCGCGCGATCGCGCGCACGCCGACGCCGACGCGCACGCTGCCGCCGCGGTCAGCGACGAAGCGCGCGGCCGCGTCCGGGAAGCACGCCGAGAGATCGACGGCGGGGATCAGAAGATCGCTGCTGCGCGCGGCCCCCGTGAACGCGGCGCGAAGCACGCGGGCGAACATGCGCGCGGACGCGCGCTCCGGCGGCGTGTTGAGCGCCGCCAGGCACAGCGGCGCCCAGATCGCGTCGAAGGCGCGCCGCGGCGTTGCCGCGAGACATTCCGCCACCGTCACGTCGGGCGTTCGGCCGAAGTCCGCCCGGGTCATGCGCCGGAAATCGCCGATCAGCGCCCGGCGCTCGGTCCAGCCGAGCCCGCGCGCGGCCAGGATCCCGCCCGCCAGGTGCAGCGGCGCGGGCGCGTTCCAGGCGGCGAGCGCGACCGCATCCTGCCGCCGGGTGCCGAACGGACGCAGCGTCAGCGGCAGCCGGTGGAAGAGCGCCGCGACGCGCTCGGGGCCGTGGACGAGCGCGAGCAGGTCGAGCGTCTGCCGGTAGGCGCCGACGAGGAGGTGCTGGCCGTTGTCGAGCCCGACGCCGTCGCGGGTCACGCGCCGCGCGCGGCCGCCGAGCGTCTTCGCCTGCTCGAAGAGCGCGACCGGGATGCCCGCCGCGGCCAGCGTGACCGCGGCCGCGCAGCCCGCCCACCCGCCTCCGACGACGGCGACGCGCGCCGGCACGGCCGTCGGGAGCGCCGTCTCATGCACGGCGTGCGGTCGTCCACGCGATCCAGAGCTTGCGCAGCGGCGTCAGCGCGATCCGGCGGTCGAGCACGCGATGCCCGTCGCGCTCGATCTCGTCGAGCAGCGCACGGTAGATCGCGGCCATGATGAGTCCCGGCCTCTGCGCGTGGCGATCCTCGGGCGGAAGCGCGTCGAGGGCGCGCGCATACCAGCGGCGCGCCCGCGCCACCTGCTCGACGATCAGCGCGTCCAGCGCGGCGCCGCCTTCACGCTTCAGCAGCGACGCGGGCGAAACGCCGCGCCGCTCGAGCTCGTCCTGCGGCAGGTAGATCCGGCCGCGCCGGGCATCCTCGCCCACGTCGCGAATGATGTTGGTGAGCTGGAACGCGATGCCGAGATCGCGTGCATACCGCCGGGTCGCGGGATTGACGTAGCCGAAGATCTCCGCCGACATGAGTCCGACCACGCCGGCCACGCAATGACAGTAGCGCTCGAGTTCGGCGAAGTCGAGGTAGCGGCTGCGCTCGAGGTCCATCGCCATGCCGTCGATCACCGTCTGGAAATGCTCCTCCGGCAGCCGATACGTCGACACGACCGGTTTGAGCGCCAGCGCGACGGGGTGCTGCGGCGTGCCGTTGAACGCGGCGCCGATTTCCTGCCGCCACCAGGCGAGCTTCGCGCGCGCGAGATCGCGGTCAGAGACGTCGTCGACGACGTCGTCGACCTCGCGGCAGAACGCGTAGAGGGCCGTGATCGCGCGCCGCCGTGCGGGGGGCAGGAACAGGAAGCTGTAGTAGAAGCTCGTGCCACTGCGCGCGGTCTTCTGCTGGCAGTACTCGTCCGGCGTCATGCGGGGGCCGGGGGCGGGGTCAGGCGGTGCCGGCGCGGCGGGAAGAGCGCTCCGAATGCGACGGCGGCCCAGTCGGCGCGCGAGAGCTGCGGGCGCCGCCGATACACGTCGCCTCCGGCCGCGTCGATGCCGTCCAGGATCCGGTGGCCGCCGGCCAGGACCCCCGACAGCTCGAGCCCGAGCCTCCACGGCAGCGCGCGCGCGAGCCCCCGTCCCGACTCGAGCAGCGCCCGGCTGCGCGCGGTTTCGTGCGCGACGAGCGCGCGCCATGCGCAATCGCAGCGCGCCTCCGCGATCTGCCCTTCGGTGACGCCGAAGCGCGCGAGATCCTCACCCGGCAGATACAGGCGCCCCCTGCGCCAGTCGGCGGCGACGTCCTGCCAGAAATTGATCAACTGCAACGCGGTGCAGATCGCGTCGCTCGCGGCGACGTTGGCGGGGGTCTCGGCCCGGTAGAGGCCGAGCATGAGCCTGCCGATCGGGTTGGCGGATCGTCGGCAGTAGTCGACGAGGGCGTCCCACGTGGCGTAGCGCGTCGTCGTGACATCCTGCCGGAATGCCGACAGCAGGTCCCGGAACGGGTCCAGAGGGAGGCGATGCCGGACGATGGCGGCGGCCAACTCCGCAAACGGCGCTTCCGCGGGTGGTCTGCCGGCGTCGATCGCGTCGAGCGCCTGCCGGTAGCCCTCGAGCTGCGCGATGCGCTCGGCAGGCGCGGCATCGCCCTCGTCGGCGATGTCGTCCGCGCTCCGGGCAAAGCGGTAGATCGCGACGACGGCCGGCCGAAGGGCCCGGGGCACGAGCAGCGTAGCGACCGGAAAGTTTTCGTAATGGGCGACGGACACGCGAAACCGGGCGCGAGGCGCCTAAAGGAGCACATTTCTCCGGAACACCCCGGGCCCGCGCCGGGCATTCTACTGGCGAGGAGCCCCCGTTTCGGCTATACTGATACGTTTGGCGAAAGCGGCTGCGAAAGTGGCGGAATTGGTAGACGCACTGGATTTAGGTTCCAGCGGGGCAGCCCGTGGGGGTTCGAGTCCCCCCTTTCGC
>Ga0209048_10001711_pt1 | contig 22197 bp, 28 predicted proteins | sample FrelakmetCRP12CR_FD_187146 | JGI IMG/M metagenome (GOLD analysis project Ga0209048, IMG submission 187146) | Freshwater lake sediment microbial communities from the University of Notre Dame, USA, for methane emissions studies - CRP12 CR (SPAdes)... | ecosystem: Environmental > Aquatic >... | reverse complement strand
CGGTCCGCGATGGGCTTCGTTGGGACGCCTTGGGAAACCGGCCCCCGGTTCTCGCTGCAAATGGCCACAGTTCTTGTGACTGCCTGTGACGTTCTGGGTTTCCTTGGGCCTAGATGGGCAGGCTATTGATCCTGCCTGATAAGGAAGAGGTCCCTGGTTCGAATCCAGGTGCGCCCACCAGCGATCTGCAGGGAAATCGCGTTCGCCCCCCGCTCCACCCTCGAGATCGGCACCGTGAAGCTCGTGCCGAGGATGTTCTCGGCGCTGTTCGTGCTGCTGGACGTCGCGCGCGAGGACGCGGTGATGGTCGGCGACAGCGTCGAAGACGACGTCAAGGGCGCCGTTGCCTGCGGCGCTCGGCCTCCCGGCTGCCTGAGAGCCTGGTCCGCGAAGGCTAGCTCGCCGCGTCGTTCCGCCACCGAGTAAAGAATACTTGACACACTGTCTGCTTCCCTTTACAGTACGTGATGTCAAACATTCCTGACATCGCGTCAGGCGCAACGAGGAGGCAGCCATGCCGTTCGAAGAGAAGCTGACCTGGGTCAACGCGGTGGTCACCGTCGTGGTCCCCATCGCGTACTTCGCCATCATGCTGGGCCGGCTCGGTGACGTGTCCGCGGCCGACATCTCCTACCAGTGGCCGCTCCTCATCGCCATCGGCGCGTCGGTCGTCCTGACGATCGTCGGCTCGATCCTGGCGGGCATCGGTACGGGCATCTCGGCCGAGCTGCGGGGCAGGTCCGCCTCCGGGGACATCGACCGCAAGGACGAGCGGGACCGCAGTATCGCGCGTCACGGCGACCTCATCGGCTTCTACGTCTCGTCCGTCGGCATGGTCGGCGTGCTCGCGCTCACGATGCTGGAGTACGAGTACTTCTGGATCGCCAGCGCACTGTACCTGTCGTTCGTGGTCGGATCGTTCGTCGCGTCGGCCGTCAAGATCGCCTCATACCACAGGGGCTTCTAGCGATGGGCAAGCCGACCAGGGTGATCAACCGCATTCGGGCGCTCCGCTTCGCCGCGGGCGAGATGACGCAAGCGGACCTGGCGGATCGCGTCGGCGTGACCCGCCAGACCATCATTGCCATCGAACAGGGCCGGTACTCACCGTCCCTCGAGATGGCGTTCCAGATCGCACGCGTTTTCGGAGTGCCGCTCGACGACGTGTTCCAGTACCCGGACAGTGAAGGAATGACACCATGAAGGCACTCATCCAAGGAGACGATGCGATGCCTGCGCAGCAGACCGTCCTTCTCATCGGCGGCACCGGACGCACCGGACGGCGCGTCCTGGAGCAGCTTCTGAGCCGCGGCATCAACGTCCGCGCCATCGTGCGATCCGCCGAGAAGCTGCGCGCGGGCGTCGCCGAGCGACCTGGCCTGAGCGTGGTCGAGGCCGATCTGCTGGCCCTCAGCGATGAGGAGCTCCTGCGCCACGTTCGCGGCTGCGACGCCGTCGTCTCGTGCCTCGGTCACACTCCCAGCTTGAGGGGCATCTTCGGGCCGCCGCGCGACCTCGTTTGCCGGTCGGTCGAGAGGGTGTACCGGGCCATCCAAGCGTCGCAGCCCGCGAGGCCGGTCAAGTTCATCCTCATGAGCAGCGTCTCGGTGAACCGCCCCGGAGGCCTGGACACGCGTCGCGGGCGCTTCGAGAGGGCGGTCGTGTGGCTTCTGCGCGGCCTGGTCCCTCCGGCGAGGGACAATCAGCGCGCTGCGGACTTCCTCCATGACGTCGTCGGGGCCGCCGATCCGCTCGCGCAGTGGGTGGCCGTCCGTCCCGACACGCTGAAGGAGGGCGACGTCACGGAGTGCGCGCTGCACGAAGGACTGGTGGACAGCCTGTTCCGCCCCGGCGAGACCAACATGGCCAACGTCGCGCACTTCATGTGCGAGCTGGCTACGGACCCTCAGGCGTGGGCGGCGTGGCGAGGCAGGCTGCCGGTGATCGTGAACGCATCGCCTACGTGACCGCGGCGAGGCTCAGGCCAGCGTCCCCTCCACGCTCAGCTCCACGTTCCCCTTGAACGCGTTGCTGATCGGGCAGCCGTCCTTGGCGTCCTCGGCCGCCTTCTTGAAGGCGGTCTCGTCAATGCCGGGGACCGTGCCCTTCACCGTGATCTGCGAAGAGCCGGTCTTCCAGCCGCCCTCGCCGAGGACGTGCGAGCGCGCCATGCAGTAGCAGCTGGCGTGCGCCTGCTGCGACCTTGTCCCGGGCCTCCTGCCGGGGGTCTCGGGCGCGACGGTGGAAAGGGCGATCCGGTTCGTCTCTATCGTCTTCTGCGTCTTCATGACGCCCGCCGTCAGCCAGCCAGTGCCGCCCTCAGTCCCGCGTCGATCTTCTCTGCGGCGACCAAGATCCAATCCGCGGCGCGGAGGCGTTTCGACTTCCGGCCCGTTCGCAACGGTCTCCACGTTTGAGGTTGCGGGAACAGATGTCCTTAGCGGCGCACTGTCGCCGGGAATCGACTGAGGAAGTGCGTGATGGCTGACGGAGTGATCTTCATCGGATGGACGAACTCTGTGCGCGGGCGTGAGCAGGCCTCGACGACGGTGTTTCAGGAGGCCATGGAATACTGGCGCCGCCTCCAGGAGGCGGGGGAGATCGAGAGCTTCGATGCCGTGCTCCTCGACGTCCACGGCGGCGACCTCGGCGGCTTCTTCCTCCTCAAGGGCGAGCGCGAGAAGCTGGCGCGCGTCCGCGCAAGTGAGGAGATGGAGCGGCTGCTGGTACGGGCGGGCATGATCGTCGAGGGTCTCGGTGCTGTCGGCGGCTTCACCGGCGACGGCGTCGCGCGGCGCCTGGCCGCGTTCCTCGAAGCCTCGGCCAGCCTGGCCTAGGGCGCGACGGCACGCGAACCGCACCAACCCGCTCGCCACGGTGCCCAGCGCGGTCGGCGGGCCGATCTGCACCCCCGGGTGCAGAGGCTCCGCCGACCGCTGTCTGCTGCGCGCGTTCGCCCGCGGATCAGGCTCCCGGGGCGCGATAGGCGACGGTCTTCTTGGTCGCCGCGTCGACCTCCTCCGGTGTGAGGAGCACAACGACGTTCGCCGTGACAGCTCCCGATGCGGCGATTGCGAGGCTGACGGCGGCCGCGGTGGCGTTGTCGGGCAGCTGCGCGATGGCATAGACGTCGTCCTCGCCGAAGGCGAAGTAGAACCCCTCAGGGACGCCGCCGAGACCCTTGATCATCTCGTCGACCGCCGCCCGCCGGCTGCTGCCGCCGTCCTTCAGCAAGCCCCGTACGCCCTCCGCGGTATACGACGCGCGAATGAGGTATCTGGTCATGAGCACTCCTTTGTAGACCGGTACACCCTTCCGACCGTCGACCTAGTCGAAGCCTTTTCGGCGAAGAGCTTCAACCAGGTCGCAGCGTGCGCCGAGGGGCTCCGTTCGCCGGCGTGCGCGACGCGCCGCCGCCGGCTGTCCGACATCAGAAGCGAGAGAAAGGAAGAGTGAACGTCATGGCGATCGTCTTCTGCCTCGGCGCCCTGATGTACCCGGGAATAGCCGAGAAGGAGATTCGCAGAATGGAAATGGCAGGTAGATCATGAGGCTTTTGCGACAAGAACCAGACGCCACAGTCGACATCCCCTGGATTGTCACGGGGCACCGAAGAGCGCTCGGGAGCTGCGACGCATGTTCGAGGGCGCAGGCGTCACCAAAGACAAGGCCGTGATCACCTACTGCACCATCGGCAACCGCGCGAGCGAGGCCTGGTTCGCACTGAAATACGAGCTGGACTACCCCAATGCCCGCGTCTACTACGATTCGTGGGCGGTGTGGGGCAAATTGACCGATACACCTATTGAAGCATGAGACCAGAGACTCCGGAGCGGCAGCACCAGGACCCCTTCGTCCCGGACGACCTGCGTGACGAAGGAGCGGCCCAGGCAGAACATGGCGTGGCCCGTCCTGGGGACGTACCACGCCATCCTGCCAGTGCCTTTCACCGTCCCGCGTCGTTCTTCTCTGCCGCCTCCTCCTGCATGCCGGGCATCACGTGCGAGTACGTGTCCAGGGTGATCCCAATGCTCGCGTGGCCCAGCCGCTCCGAGACGACCTTGGGGTGCACCCCCTGACGGAGCAGCATTGTGGCGTGGGTGTGGCGAAGGTCGTGGATGCGGCACTCTATGCCGGCCTTGTCAAAGACGCGTCGGTACACGCGGGCGAAGTTCGACCCCCACCACGGCTCGCCGTCGGCCCCGGGGAAGACGAGCTCAGCGGAGTTGAAGCCCGGCCCCGCGCAGGCGCATCTCGAGCTGCGCTTTGCGGTGCTCACGCAGGGCCTGGGGTAGTCGTTTGTGGCCATGGCGCCCTCCTCGTCACGGCGGTCTCAGCGCGCGTACTTGATCAGCACTGCGACCGGTGCGGAGCCGCCCCGATTGCCGGCTGCGTAGACGCACCGCGGGCCCAGTCCGAGCGCGTAGGAATTGCCTCGCGCCGGTCCATGGCCCGGCCACGGCTTCACCCACTCGCGCAGGCCGCCGGCGGTGTAGCCGAGGGTGAAAGGAGTGTCCAGCGTCCAGCCGTCGCCGCTGGCACCTTCGACGTAGACGTGGCCGCCGGAGACGGCCACAAGCTCGGCGGCCGACGCGTTTGCTGTGCCCGGCTTGTACGTCCGTTTCCAGGCGAGCGCCCCCCCCGGCGTGACCTTGAGCAGCGTCGCCCGAGACTTGACCAAGGCGCCGACCTGGTCGTACGTCGTCCCGACCGCGTACACGTTGCCGCGGGCATCTATGGCGACGTCACGGCATTCGTTCATGCCGGCCCCGGTGCCGGTGCTTCCTCCCCGCATTGTCACGCTCCACTCCCAGTGGAGGTGCGTGTCGAAGCGCTCGACGAGCATCTCCCAGTCGCCGGCAGCGTTCGAGTCCCACGCCGACACCCAGCCGGCGAGCACGACTTCGCCGCCGCGGATGGCGAGAGCTGTGGCCATGGTGTCCGTCCCCACGATCACGACCCCACCGCTGCGGGCCAGCGGGGCGCCGTCGAGGCCGGCGAACTTGGCCACGAAAGCGCTATTGGTGCCTCCGTGCTCGGAGTTCACGGCGACGTACACGTTCAAGTCGCCGTCCAGGGCGATGTCCACGCCCATGACGTGGCCTGACTGCGGGTCCGCAGGGTCGGCGTCGATGCGCTGGACCCAGCGGAGCGCGCCGCTCGCACTGACCTTGAGGATCACCGCGCCGTAGTGGTTGCCGCTCGCATCCCGGCTGTAGCCGACGACGTAGACGTTGCTCGAGTCATCCGTCACGAGCCCCGTCGGGTAGTTGTCCTGCCCTGTCGGCCCCGCATAACGCTTCGTCCATAGATGCTTGCCGGCAGCGGAATATCTGAGGACGGCGATGTCCGAACCGGGCAGGCTGCTGTCCGCGACGCAGGTCACGTAGGCGCCTCCGGCGGGGGCGATCGCGACCTGTCTGGCTTCCGCGGTCTTCATACCGCGCCAGGTAGCGTCCCAGCGGCGTGCCCCGGCTGCGTCGTACCTGGTGAGTAGCAGGCCATCGCCCCCCGTTCGCCGGTGGACGCCGACGGTGTACACGCCGCCGTCGGGGCGGACGGCGAGCGATCTCCAGAGCGAAGTGGATCCCGGTTGGATGTAGGTGCGTAGCCAGAGCTGCGTCCCCGGGACGGCGGCGACCGCGGCCGAAGCCGTCGCGAGTCCCGCGAGGGCGACCGCCAGCAGCATGAAGACCGGGGTCGCGGCCCGTCTGCGGCGAGGGCTTGGCTGCGTGTCGCAGTGCTTTCCCTTGAGAGCACGATCGTCGTGCCTCGCCATGGTCCCCTCCCCGTCCGGGTCCGCCGTGCCACCACGTGCCGGATAGTGTACTCATGCCCGGCGCCGTCGGAAAGCGGGAGGCGTTTGCGTCCACCAGGCAGCCGGCCCGCGGCGACGACGGCCGGCACGCGCCCGTGTGTCGCTCTGGGGGACAGCACTTCGGTGCCGGCCGCGCTGGCGATGACGCTGCCGTCGGCGTGGTCCCACAGGGAGAGGTCGAGCTCCCAGTCGGCGTGGACGTTGGCGGCTGCCACTTGGCGCAGATCGAGGGCGGCCGTCCCGCCGCGGCGGATGTCGCGCACGCGGCTCAATGCGTGCGCCACCACGGCCCCCTGCCGCCCGCGCTGTTGGCGTTCGCTCGGGACGGGCGCGCACCGACGGCTAGCGCTGGGCTTGAGCTAGCCCGCGTGTGCCGCCCGCATCCCCGCGTCGGTCTTCGCCGCGGCGACCGAAGCGACGCAGGCGACCGATCCTTCAGGCCCCGCCGCTCATGTGACGCTTCTTTGCACTACCGAGAGTGGTGGCATCCGGACCGTGCCCCGGGCCGCCTACCGGGGGGCTCGGGCTCGACGGGTAGGCGGGAAATCCCCCGTCTCACCCTTCACTCAGACCCGCTGTTTGCACGCTTTCTGTAACCCAAATGCTCGCACTTGGGTGGAAGCGGCCAGGATTCGCTTGGACCGAACGCGTCGCACGCGCCGCGCGTCACACCCAATGCGGGCGGGCAGCGCCTGCCTCGAACCGGCCCAGACGCTGCATGACAGGAGGCTCCATGAGACCATTACGACCGTTCCATTCGCCTTGGCGGCGTTTCGCACTTGGGCTCGCGGCGGTGCTGGCCGTGTCTCTGGCCTTGGCGTTCGCGCCTCGGGCCGCCTCGGCAGCACCGCCCGCGACGCTCGACCTCACGCAGCTCCAAGCCCTGCTCGACGCCAACCACAGTGGCGTGAACGGAGCCTTCGACACGGTGGTCGGTGGAAGCGCCGGCCAGCTACCGACGACCATCCCCATGAAAGTCCTGTCGATCGTCGGTGGAGCCGGCCCGGACGGCGCCCTGATCCTCTTCCAGGCGGACATGACCGACCCCGTGATGGCGCGCATCGGCGACATCGCCATGGGCATGAGCGGCAGCCCGCTCTACGTCATGGATGGCGGCCAGAGGAAGCTCATTGGTGCGCTTTCCTACGGCGACATTTTCACGCTCGGAGGCCTCGGCCTCGCGACGCCCATACAGTACATGCTCGCCATCGAAGCCGGTCACGACCTCGGCCCGACCGCCGCGCCGATCAAGGCCGTGCGGCATGGTCTCTCGCCGGGCCGCACGCGAGGCGCCAAGCTGGCCGTCCCGGTGAAGTCCGCGACAGGTGCGACGGTCCGCAGGATCGTCGTCGCACCCGATGAGGCGGCAGCTCGCGCGCTGGCTCCCGTCGCAGGTACCGTCGTCTTCGCGCCGCTCGAGGCCGTGCGCATCGGCGGTCTTCCATACGCCTCGCGGATCTACAAGCAGCTCGCCGCGGCGTTCGCAATCCGGGGCTACACGGTCGAGCGCGGCCTCGGGACCGGTCCCGACGGCTGGGACCCGACGTTCGCGACGCCCCTCATCGGGGGCGCTGCCCTCGCCGCGATGTACACCGACGGTGATCTGTGGGCCGGGGCGATCGGCACGTTGACCTACGTGAACGGCGATCACGTGCTTGCCTTCGGCCACCCGATGGACTGGATCGGCTCCACCTCGCTGTACCTGGACAACGCCTACATCGACGGCATCTGGGGCAGTTCCCTGGCCGCCTACAAGCTCGGCGAGCCCGGCAGCGTGCGCGGCACCATCACGCAGGACTACGGTTCCGGCATCGGTGGCCGCCTCGGCGCGGCACCGGCGCAGGTGCCGGTGACCTCTTCGGCTACGGTTACCACGGACGCGAGCCGCATGGCGCACAGCCGCACCTACCTGGCGCAGAAGTGGGCGGACTCGCCGTTTGGGTCCTACCTGGCGGCATCCGCCACGGGCGTTCCCATCCTCAAGGCCGGCGACCTGGCCAACATGCCGGGCAGCGCTACCACCACGACCACGGTCGTCGTGTCTGACGGCTTCCACACCTACACCGTGACCCGCCACAACCTCTGGGACGACTCATACGACGTCCAGTACGCCGCGACCATCGACGTCGGCAACATCCTCTCGACACTGACCGCCGACCCGTTCGGCATCGCACCGGCGACGGTCCGCTCGGTCGACCTGCAGACCGCGGCCGACCAGACGCGTCGCGCAGCGACGATCGCCGACGTTTCCGTGACGGGCGGCCTGCACGACGGCCGCAACGTCGTGCACGTGACCCTGAACGCCTACGGCGTCGCGGACCAGCAGACGGTGGACGTGCCGCTCGACCTGCCGGCCGGCACCCCGACCGAAGGCACCCTGGCCGTCGTACCTGCGAACGGTGGGTCCTCTGCGGGCGGCGGCGTCATCCCGCCGAGCGATCCCACCCCGACTCCCCCCACCCGGCAGTCGCTGGCGCAGGTCGTCGCCGCTCTCAACGAGGCGCCGACCAACGACATGATCCGTGTCACCTTCACGCCTGGCGGCGCGCCCGTTCCCGGGCCGCTCGCCGGGGGCGCGTCGCAGGCGGTGCCGATCCCGCTGCCCGCCCCGCCAGTGAAGGTCACGGCGCACACGGATTGGTACGTGCTCGGAGGGGTGAGCAAGCAGACGCCGGCCATGACCTTGTGGGCAAAGCCGGCGACAGTCAAGAAGGGTCAGCGGACCAGGCTCATCGGCGTGCTCGGCAACGTGAGCAGCGACGCCAACGTGATGATCTACCGTCGCTATTTGGGCACGTCGGCGCGCGTTCTGGTGGCCACGGTGACGGCTACCTCGGGCGGCGGGTCCGCGTGCTTCGCCTACACCGCCGCCGCCCTGCCCCGGAGCGCCGCCTTCATTGCCGTCTACGACGGCAGTGACTCGGCCCTGGCCGGCACCGCCAGCGTGACGGTGAGGCTCAAGCACTAGAGAACGGCGGCGCGAGGGCGGCGGCGTAGTGCCACTGCCCTCGCGCCTGTGGGTGATTCGCGAAGGGCCGCGGCAGCCGCGGCCCTTCGTCTTGCGATCACTCGTCGCCGTGGCCGCCGGAGGGCCTACCTGCCCGGCGCCTTCCCTCGTCCTGCGTCGATCTTCTCTGCGGCGACCGGAGCGACGAAGGCGACCGATCCCTGCGACCTTCGTCGCTCATGTGGTCGCGTCCGCGTACTACTAAGAATCGTGGCACCCAGACCGTGTCCCGGGCCTCCTGCTGGGGGTCTCGGGCTCGGATGGCGGCAGGCGGCTCGGCCAGCACGGCCGGCCCGAAGCGGCACCGGCCAGCATCAACGCCGCCAGCCCTGCCCTGCCCTCCTGCTAGACTCCGAGACGGACCTTACGGCACTCGAGGGGGGCTCGGACATGGGCGACACAGCTGATCACGCGGCCTACACGGCGGCGCACATCGACGACATCCCGTTCGAACCGGGCGCATCGCCGGACACCGAGTGGAAGCCGGTGCGGCGCTTCTTCGGCATCGGCTCGTTCGGCACCAACCTCGCCCGCGCCACCAAGGCCGGCGACATGTTGACGCACGATCACGACGAGGCGGAGGCGCGCCACGAGGAACTCTTTCTCATCGTCTCGGGGCACGCGACCTATCGCGTGAACGGCGAGGAGATCGACGCGCCGGCGGGGACGTTCCTGTACGTGCCCGACCCGGCCGTGGTGCGCGGCGCGGTCGCCCGCGAGGCCGGCACCATCATGCTCGTCGTCGGCGGCGAGCCCGGCTGCGTGTTCACGCCGTCCGACTGGGACACGGAGACGCTGCCGGACTGAGGCACAGTCTCGCTCAGGGACGCGATCGACGGCCGCGCCGCGACGGCCGGCGGGCCGCCCGGAGCCTGAAGGGGGAGAGGAGTGTCTGCGACAACGTCTGCAAGGACTGTCGAGGTCGCCCGCGGCGTGCACTGGCTGCCGATCCGCGGCACCAATGTTTACTTCGTGCGCTCGGGGGGGTCCTGGGTGCTGATCGATGCCGGCTTCCCCGGATCCGGACGGATCATCGCCGAGACCGCCAAACGGCTGTGCGGCGCGGCCGGCCGGCCGGGAGCGATCCTCATCACGCACGGGCATCCCGATCACGTCGGCAGCGCCGTCGGCCTGACCGCCGCATGGAACGTGCCGATCCTGGCCCCGGCGGCTGAGATGCCGTTCATCGACGGCACGGCCCTCTACCCCGAGCCGCTGGTCGCCTGGCTGGCCCGGGTGCTGCCACGGTGGGCCATGGAAGCGCTGGTCCGCGACAGCGATCTCGGCGATGCCGTCCAGCCCTTCGATCCCCACGCCGACGTGCCCGGGCTGCCGGAGTGGGTCTGCGTTCCGACGCCGGGGCACACGCCCGGTCACGTCGCCTTCTTCCGGCCCGGCGACAGGACGCTGATCGCCGGCGACGCCGTCCTGACGATGGCCTGGGCGAGCCGTCTCGGCGGGGGCGGGGCCGGCTGGCTCTGGGACCTGGTGCGCCGCAAGCCGCGGCTTTCAGGCCCACCGACCGTCGTTACCTGTGATTGGCGCGATGCGGCCGCGTCGATCGTCGCTCTCGCCGACCTCGACCCGTGGCTCTTGGCGACCGGCCACGGCACGCCGCTCGCCGGCCGGCATGCGGCTCCAGCGCTGCGCGCGTTCGCGGCTCGGTGCGACCGAGGGGACGGAAGCGACCAAGCCGCCTGACCTAGCCGCTCACTCAATCGCTACCGCGTACCAGTAGGCGTCTTGGCACTCAGACGGTGTCCCGGGCCTCCTGCCGGGGGTCTCGATCCAACCGCGGGAACGTGGTGAGCCACGCGACAGAATCGACAGAACCGACGATCCGACCTTGATCTGTCGGTTCTGGCGATAGTGTCAGTCCCGCCGGCGCCGCCCGCAGCCCCCGATCAGCGCCGCCCTCACAGGAAACGTCCAGGCGATGCTCAGGTCGTTCACAGGTGCGTCGGCTACCATTCCGGCGTATGCGTACCTCGAAGAGATCCCTCGCCGCGGTCGCGATCCTCGTCCTCGCCTTCTTGGCAGGCTTTGCCCTGGCCAAGGGGCTGGATCGCGCAGCCTCGACATCGTCCGCTCAGGGCCAGGCCGACCGGTACCGACAGGTCCTTGCGGACCTGCAGCGTAACTACTACAAGCCAGTCGACGTCGCGAAGCTCGGCCAGGCGGGCATCGCCTCGCTGCTCGCCTCGCTGCACGACCCCTACACGGTGTACTTCTCGCCGCAGCAGGCCAAGCAGTTCGGCCAGGAACTCAGCGGCACCTACAGCGGCATCGGCACGGCCGTCGCACTGAAGGGCGGCCGCCTGACGGTGACGGAGGTCTTTCCCGGTTCACCCGCGGCCCAGGCGAAGATCATCCCCGGCGAGGTGATCGTGACCGTCGACAGCTTGCCAACGGCCCGCAAGCCCGTGAGTGCGAGCGTGGCGCGCATCGCCGGCCCCGCCGGCAGCACTGTCCACCTGCAGCTGCAACGCAAGGCAGCGCCGCGACGGATAGACCTCACTCTCACGCGGCGCTCCATCTCTCTGCCGCTGACGAGCTCGCGGTTGCTGAACGACCACGGCACGAAGGTCGGCTACGTGGCGCTGAGCGCCTTTGCCCAAGGCGCGGGCACGCGAGTCCAGAGCGCGATCGCCGCCCTGCAGAAGCGCGGCGCGCAGTGGATCGTCTTTGACCTGCGCGATAACGGCGGCGGCCTCGTCAGCGAAGCGGCCAGCGTGACGAGCGACTTCCTGCCGGCCGGCAAGGTGGTCGTCAGCATGCAGGGAGTCCACTCTGCCAAAAAGGTCACCAAGACTACCGGTGGCTCGCCGACCAGCCTGCCGCTGGTGGTCCTCGTCAACGGCAACACGGCGAGTGCCTCCGAGATCGTCACCGGCGCCTTGCAGGACTACAGGCGGGGCACCGTCATCGGCACCAGGACGTTCGGCAAAGGGGTCGTGCAGACCGTACTGCCTCTGTCCGGCGGGGCGGAGCTCAAGATCACGATCGCCTCCTACCGCACACCGCTCGGCCGCGACATCAACCACAAGGGCCTCGAACCGTCCATCGTGGTCGCCCAGCACGCTGCGGCAGGCACTGACCAGGTCTTGGCGCGCGCCCTGCGGTTCATCGCCAGCGGCCACTAGCGGACGGCTAAGGTGTAGGGACGGCAGAGGCGATGAGACGGCCAGCATGTGGCGCCGACCGCCGCCACGTGGAGCCGCGGACGGCGATCTGGTTGGCGAGGTGCCAACGTAGTCAGATGGGTCGGAGCCGATTCGGGATCCCGACGACTCCGGCGACTGCGTCTCTCGCGTCTTCTTCGTCTTGGAGTTCCGCTGCCAGACATAGGCACGCGCCGGGCGCGCCCTAGCTCACGGGTGCCTTCCGCAGTCCCGTGTCGGTCTTCTTCGCGGCGACCGAAGCGACGAAGGCGGCCGACTTCTCCGACCTCGCCGCCCATGTGAGAAATCTGTGCGTACTACCAACGATTGTGGCACCCGGACGGTGTCCCGGGCCTCCTGCCGGGGGTCTCGGCCCAACCGAATAGAGGGGCGTCACGCTTCGTGGTGGTCGGATGCACCCCAGATCCGTGGGTTTTGAGGGGACGGGGAAGCTCGTCGGGACCGGACGGCAGAAACGGGACTACTCCCCGGCGAGTTGGGTATTGCCAAAGGGTACGAGACTCCTGATGTGAGCGATGCTCAGTACGGGAGGCCGTGATGGAGGTTGTCATCCGCTGGCCGCTCCATGCGGCCACCGCAGTCCGGCGGGGAGCCACTGGCGAGGCCGGCCCGCGGGTCGGGTCCTCGTCCCAGCGGGGGATCATCGGAACGACACGCGCCGGCAGGTGACGGCATGAGAGGACCAAGGGTCCTGTACGTCAGCGGGTCGATCGGCCTTGGGCACGTGAGCAAGGACCTCGCGATCGCGCGCGGGCTGCGCCGGGCCCGGCCCGACATCGAGATCGTCTGGCTGGCGGGGCATCCGGCCTCCCAGGTGCTCCACGACGCCGGCGAGCGCGTGGCACCCGAATGCGCGCGGTGGGTCGGGGCCAGCGCCATCGCGGAGCGCTGCACGCGCGGCGGGCAGCTCAACCTCGTACGCTACGTGTACCGATCACTGCCCTCGTGGGCTCGGAACACGCGTCTGTTTTGGGCGGCGCTGCACGCCCACGACATCGACATAGCCGTGGGCAACGAGGCCTGGGAGGTCGACATCCCCCTCGTGCTGGGCGTACTGCGCTTGCCCGTTCCCTTCGTCATGATCTTCGATTTCGTCGGCTGCGACCCGATGGCCCCGAACCTCTTGGACAGCATCGGGGCATATGCGCTGAACGCCCTGTGGGCTCTCGACGGCCGCGTCTACCGCGACCGCGTCTGCAACGGTCGCCGGCATTCGGCGCTGTTCATCGGAGAGCCGGACGACATCCCTGACAAGGCGCTCGGCTGGGCGCTGCCCAACAGGCGCGAGCACGCGCGATTGCACTATCAGTTCGTCGGCCACGCCATCAGCTTCAGGCCCGAGGACTTCGCCGACCGTGCCGCCTGGCGTCACGCCTTGGGGTACGGTGAAGAGCCGCTCATCGTCTGTGCCGCCGGCGGCACGTCGATCGGGCGGGACCTGTTGGAGCTCTGCGGCGCGGCCTGGCTCCCGCTGCGCGAGAGCCTGCCCGGCGTGCGCATGGTCCTGGTGTGCGGCCCGCGACTCCCGGTCGAGTCGGTCCGTGCTCCGGAGGGGGTGGAGGTCCGCGGCTACGTACCGCGCCTCCACGAGCACTTTGCCTGCAGCGACGTGGCCGTGGTCCAGTGCGGAGCCTCCTCGACCACCGAGCTTGCGGCGTTGCGCAGGCCGTTCGTCTACTTTCCGATCGACGGACACTTCGAGCAGGAGATCGTCGCGGCGCGCCTCGCCCGATACGGCGTCGGGCGGCGAATGTCACCCTCGAGAACGACTCCGGACGAGCTTGCCGCCGCCATCCGTGGCGAGTACGCGCACTCTGTCACCTCCCCGTCCCCGCCGTCCCCATCTCTGCCGACGGACGGTGCCCGCAATGCGGCACAGCACATCCTGCGGGTCCTCGAGGACCGGCGCATCGGCGCGTCGCGACCGCGGCACTGAGCCGCTGCCGGCGTGACGGGCTCCAACGGCGTTAGATCGTCGCGGGACGGGTACTCGAACGGAATACGAGACTCCTGAGAGGCGCAGCGCTGCACGCGGAGTGCATTCAGAAGCCGGGCGTCTTGGACGCCACGGCCTTCTACTCGTGAGTAAGGTGACGCGTGTGTTCCTGAGCGGTGTCTGAACCCGTGGCTCACCGGCGTTCCTGCTTGCCGATGCGTCAGTTCTGTACGTTCTGTCCGAGTGCCGTCCTCAACCTGCCAGCGCCTTCCATAGTCCCGCGTCGCTCTTCTCAGCCGCGACCGAGGCGACGCAAGCGACCGATCCTTCGGACCCCGTCGCTCATGTAGTCGCGTCCGTGGACTACTAAACGTATTGGCACCCAGACGGTGTCCCGGGCCTTCTGCCGGGGATCTCGGGCCCGGCCACGAGCACGGCACGGTGCTGGAACACCCCGTTCTCCTGCAACGCGCCGGTCGTGAGAGCATCGATGAGCGTCACGCCCTGAGAGTTGAGCCGCCGGCCCGTCACGGCCCCCTGTGTTCCCCAAACCGTGGTCGCCCTCTGCATGATGGGCGCGATCGAATCCGATCTAGCAACGCAGCGCAAGGCACAACCCGTCTCTTTCCGGGGAATGCCCTGGCAGGAATGCGAAGAGGGACACCGGCCGCCATCCACTGTCGCTGAAGATGGCCTGGTTGAAGCGGTCTGCGTCGGCAAAAGCGACATTGTCTGCCACCAGCAACCCTCTCGGTCGCAACAGTCGATGGCATTCGGGCAAGGCGCGGGCGTAGTCCGCTTTCTCGATGTCCATGAAGATGAGGTCGAATCCGCCGGCGATCCGGGATAGGTGGGCCAACGCATCGCCGCAGATGACGTTCGCCTGCTTCGTGAGGCCGGCGCGTTCCAGGTTCTTGCGTGCACGGGCGGCGAAAGCAGGATCGCGCTCCAGCGTCGTCAGCATGCCTGTATTCATGGCACAGGCGCGGGCGAGAAAGATGGCGGAGTAGCCCGTGGCGGTTCCGAGCTCAAGGATGGCGCCGGCGTCGATGGCTCGAGAAAGGATGAACAGAAGCTCGCCGACCACCGGGCCCACGATCGGAATGTGCTCCGTTTCAGCCTCCATCTGCAGTTCTTTCAGCAGCGGGTCGTCCTTCAGGGCAAACTGGCTGAAGTACGCTTCCGGTTCGTCCACGATCTGCGACATGGCGGTCCCCTTTCGGAGCTTTCGGAGTTTCTCCCGGCTCACCCTTTACGTGATCCTCCATCTGCAGTCATTCTGCGACCCAGACGCGTGCGATGTGACGGGAAGGGCCGGGACTGAGTGGGATCGGCCGGGATGGCAGGTTACCCGTTGCCTCCCCCGTCCCCGCATCCGGTGTGCCGGCCTCGACCGACACCATGCCGCCCCTGATCACCCCGTAGCGGTAGTGGCGCGGGTGGTCGCGCGAGCCGAGGCCGTAGCTGCCCGGGTCGATGAGGTACAGGCCGGCGGCACGGAAATCGGCCTCGGTCCAGTGGCGAAAGACGCTCGGCGTGGTATGGCCGGCCATCTGCTTGGTTCTGTCGAGCAGTCGCTCCGGCCCCACGTCGGCGTCGTCGACGCGCAGCCACATCGGCGAGTGCCCATCGAGGGTCCGCGGCTCGGGCTGCTGCATTCCCAGCGAGAGCTGGCGCTCCAAGTCGCGGCGGAACTCCTCGTTGATCAGTTGCGCCAGGCGTACGGGGTCGCGCCCGACCGCCGCGAAGTCGGGGGCGAAGGCGCGCGAGAGCCCGGCGTGGCTGATCAGCACGCCGTCCACGTGCGTCACGAGGCCAAGGGCGCCGCTGCTGAAGCGCCGCAGCAGTGCCTGGCGGAAGCCCCTGCTGGCCAGCGACTGCTCGCCGATGAAGTACCCGAGCATCGTGGCGTGGTCGTGGTCGCCGATCAGCATCTCGGCGCTGAGCTCGTCGAGCCGCTTCAGGCACGCCCCGGGTTGACCGCCGCGGTCGAGCAGGTCGCCGGCGAACACCAAGTGATCGACCCCCGCACGAAACCCCGAACGTCGCAAGGCGTTCTCGAGGAACTCGGGGAAGGCATGCACGTCCGAGACGACCAACGTGAACGGCGTCGTCGGCTGCGGAGCGTCTTCCCGCGCTGCCTCCTGATAGGCCATGGTCACCTTGTGCCCGCGACTTGGGAGGCTCAGACGCGAGCACAGAGCGTGACGGGGGCGTGGAGTTCCGCGCCTACGCCATGAACGCCGCCTGGCTGGAGCTGGTGCTCATGGGCAGCGACCTGCTCGCCTGGACGCGGCGGCTGCTGCTCACCGGTACGAAGCTCGAGGCCTGCGAGCCCAAGAGCCTCAGGTACCGCCTCCTGCACGTCGCCGGGCGGATCGTGCGCCGCGCGCGGAGCGTGCGCCTGCGCCTCGCGCGCTCCTGGCCCTGAACGGAGAACCTGGCGAGCGCCTTCGCCTGCCTCAAAGCCTTGCCCTCAGGCTGAGCGACGGACGGCCGCCGGGACAGACGCGAGGGCGCTCCAAGGATGGCCGCAGCATGCCTGCGCAGGGGCCGCATTCGGCGCCGGGGAGCACCGCAGGCGCCGCCGGGCCTCCGCGGCGCCCGCGGCGCTGCTCACGGGCGCGCGTCAGGGTGCGACGCGGCCAGAAACAGCCCTCAAGGGAGAAGCCGAGAGTACTCGTGAAAGATCGAGGCTAGTGCCGGGCCCCGCGAAGGCCCCAGGGACGCGACCGCAGCCGGGTCGCGGGTCGGTAGTCGTCGCGGGTGAGAACTAAGACACCCGTAAGAGCACGCCACCACTGTCGGCCACGGCACTGACGTGCTCCGGCCGAGACGATTCATTCTCCGTCGCAACGGTCACGTACGCCGGCGGCGATGGTAGGCTCGACTTATGATGACCAGCGATCAACGCGAGCAGCTGCTCAGGCAGGTGGTCTCCGGCGTCGAGCCCGAGATCGCGACTGAGATGCTCGGCATCTCGGGACTCGACCTGCAGATGCACCTGCTCTGCGACGAGGCGTTCGGCGTCTCCTTGGCACTGGCCCAGGGGATGCGGACCGAGTCCGCCAAGGCGCTCTTCAGGGAGCTGGTCTCGAACTAGGGGCGGCGCCATGGTCGCGCGCGGCGTGACCTTGGGGCCTCCGTTAGGTCAGCCCCGCAAGGCCGACGATCTCGTAGAGCACCACCGCGCCGTACACGGCGAGGAAGAAGAGCGCCGTCATCAGCGCCGGTCGGTAGCGCCGCAGCGCCCAGATCCCGAGGGACGCGGCGACTACGAGGCCGCACTTGACGGCCGCCGCCTGGGTCGCGCTGGCCTCGAAGAAGTACCGCATGAAGGGGTTGGCCTCGGCGACGCCGAGACGCAAGGTGATCGAGGTGAGCAGAAGGTCAAGCAGGCTGAGGAGATTGGCGAGCGCCAGCATCGCCACGAGCGCACGCCGGTGATCGCGCAGATACACGAGCGACGCGTCGAGAGCGGCGCCGAACGGAGCGCGGCGCGGCGTCCATCGCCGTTCGAACCCCGAGCGTCGCTCGCGGAAGACGAACCGGCGGGTCCGCCGCCGATCGCATCCGTGCAGTCTCCGTAGCGCAGCCGACTCCACCAAGCTGTCTCCTCGGGTGCTCGCAGGACTCACGCGGTCGGAGCATAGCCGTCGAAGTCACGGATGACAATGCCGGCGCTGCGCCGTCGTGCTCCGCGTGTCCTGCGAGCCTTCCGCGAGACCTCTCGAGAGCCTTTCTGCAACCCGTCTGCGACCCAAATCCGTGCGCTCAAATGGGAGCGGTCGGGGTCGTCTGGGGCTACCCGTGAAGCAACCGCCGACTGACGACCTCGGCGTCGTCCGCGGAGATCACCTTCCACTTGGGCTCGATGACCTTCCAGGAAACGGTCGTGGGTTCGTCGCTCATGGTTTCCTCCGCGACGTCACGCGGGCGCTGCCGGCGCTGCTGATCTGATTCGTCAGTCTTCTTCCGCCGACCGTGCGAGAGCCGCTTCCCGCGTGAGTGTCGGCGGCGCGGCGGGCATGCAAGGAAGAGCGGAGAAACAGCGCCTTCAGGACGGCGGAACCATCCAGTCGGGCGCGGCGCGGCGGCGCTCGCGCAAACGGCGCTCGACGGCGCTCTGCAAGCGGGCCCGCCGTCGCTCGGCGACGCGGCGGTCCTTGACGACCTCGACTCCATCGCGCCCCCAGAAGAGGCGGTTGAAACGCTGGTAAAGCCGATCGCGCTCCGGGCCCGTCACTACGAGCCGGTGCGTGGCGGTGTCGACATTCGCATTCATGTCGTTGTTATGCCCACGGCGTCGGTCCACGATGTGGTCGCTCTCTGACAGCCGGCTCCCCACGGCGAGCCCACGATGAGACCATGGCGCGCGGCTTGGCGTGTCCCGTCGTTCACCCAGACAAGGTGCCCTTGCCTGTCGTACTCCATGACGTCGGCAGCCGAGATGGGACCGTGCCTTTCGAGCACGAAGACCTCGCCCTCGTGGGTGATCTTCTTGCCCACCCGCCCGGTCGCCGGTCCGAATGTCGCGATCAGCATGGCTCCTCCGGTTTGCCCGCCCTCCATTATGCGCCCGGAGGGAGACAGTCGGTAGTCCGATGCCGTGCGGTGCGCGTGCTCACGGGACGGCGATACTGCTGAATGCCGCGTACGAGTATGAGTTGATGGTACCTGTCCGGCCCTTTGCCCCGAGGCGGGGGGTCTCAGCCACTGGCCACGTCAGTGGCGATGCCTTTGGGCGGCCCCCGGTGCTTGCATCCAGGCGATCTCCGCCAGCAGGGCGTCCCGTTCCGTTTCCACCGCTTCGCTCCTCTCGCGCTCCCTGTGGGTCCGGAGCGTGGCCCGTAGCTGGCCATCATAGGAGCGCCTGAGCCTCAAGCGCATCTGGTGCAGCTCCTCGGCTCTCGCGGAGGGTCTCGAACCAGGGCAGGAGGACCCGGGGCCGGCATTGGTGCTCGGCGTCCCACTCGGCGGCGGCCCTGGTCACGTCGAAGGTCAGTCCCAAGTCCGAGGCCCAGTCGTGCAGCAGCCACATCAGGTACTCCCCCCGCTCGGCGCGGCAGAGGGCCTCGCGCAGGATCTCCTCCCACATGGCCCGGCCGGGCGCAGGGCCTTGCGGCCCCGATCATCGAGCAGCTGCAGAGCGACGAAGGCGTCGTCGAAGTCGGCCATGGGGCTCCTTTGGAGATCTCAGGGTGGGGGCGTGTCGCCATGAATCATTGAGGAGGCGGGGAACGTAGGGTTGAGGTCAGCAACCTGGTCGACCTGGACAAGCCGCAAGAGGCATACGGTTACCTCTTTGATCTCGAGCCGAGCATCACGAACCCGGTGGATCTTCACATCGTCTACAACGGTTTGGTCAAGGCCACGCATCGACTGCGTGACCAGCACCCGAACTGGCTGCCTTGGTGCATCGAGTACTGCCAGGCCACCGGCTGAGATCAGGCGGGAATACGCACCAGTTCGGAGCACTGTATCATCGCATTGACTTCGGAGGGGCCATACCGTGGCAGAGAGGGCAAGGGGCGCGTTTCCAGCGATGAGCGCGTGCACGCCATGCGACTGGTTCTGATCAACCCATCCAACCCGCTTGTCAGCATCGTCAGGCTCCGCGAGAACCGCTGGAACCGCTACCGCGTGTGGAAACCGCTCAACCTCATGGTTCTCGCAGGTGTGACGCCACCGGTCTGGGAGATCTCCATCGTGGACGAGAACCTCGGCGCGCCGGACTATGCGACCATGCCCCGGCCGGACCTCGTCGGCATCACCGCCTTCGCCTCGCAGGCGAACCGGGCCTACGAAGTGGCCGCCCACTTCCGGCATCTCGGCGTTCCCGTGGTCATGGGCGGCATTCACGCGACCACCTGCGTGGGCGAGGTCATGCAGCGGGTGGACGCGGTGGTCACGGGGGAAGCCGAGGCCGTGTGGCCCCAGGTCCTGGACGACGTCCGGCAGGGCTCCCTGAAGCGCCGCTACGACGGCGGGCGTGCCGAGCTGGACGATGTCCCGCCGGCACGTCACGATCTGCTGCCGACTGGGTACGTCTTCGGGGCCATTCAGACCACGCGCGGCTGTCCCTTGAACTGCAGCTTCTGCAGCGTGACGGCGATCAACGGCGCACACTACCGGCAGCGACCGATCGCGGACGTCGTGCGGGAGCTCCGCATGATCCGCGAAAAGGGCGTTCTCGTTGTCGATGACAATCTGATCGGCACGCGACCTGAACACATCGCGCGCGCCAAGGACCTGTTCCGCGCCATGGCGCACGCGAACCTGCGAAAGCAATGGATCGCCCAGGTCACCATCAACTTCGCCGATGACGAGGAGCTCATGTCGTTGGCCGCAAGGGCCGGATGCAGGGGCGTCTTCATCGGCTTTGAGTCCCCCACGGCGGAAGGGCTTGGGGAGCTCGGCAAGAAGTTCAACCTCCTGGGAGACCGCGATCTCCGCGCCTCCGTACGGCGCATTCAGCGACACAAGATCCTGGTCGTTGGCTCCTTTGTCGTCGGTCTGGACGTGGACAAACCGGGCATCGGCAGACGTATTGCCGAGACAGCACGCCGGTACGGAGTGAACAATCTCAACGCGCTGTTTCTGACACCCTTGCCCGGCACTCGCCTGTGGGACCAGATGAAAGCGGAGGACCGCATCATCCTCAACGAGTTCCCGGCAGACTGGAAACACTACACGTTGGGTTTCCCCGTGGCTCGGTACAAGCATCTCTCAGTGGACGACAGCATCGACGAAGTGGACGCCTGCAATCGAGCCTTCTACTCCCTGCCCCAGATCGTGAGACGGGTGGGGCGCGACCTCTGTGGTCGCCGTCAGCCCCTGAGAAGCCTGGTCAGCAACCTCGCATACCGCAACAACGCCCGGCTGAGCTGCACGGCGCATGCTGACTTCAGGCGTGAACAGGGCAACCGGGGCGACGGGGGAACGTCTCAGACGTGAAGGACCTTCGTCTCCACTTGGAGGATGGCACCAAGCGGACGGCCAGGATCAAGCGCCGCTGACCCGCGAGCAGATGGCCCATGGCTACGTGTGCGTCTCGTGTGACTGCTGCGTCTGGGCGACGGTCGTCGTTGTCACTCCAACCCGTTGTCACGACGATGCGTCCGCTCCTTCAGAGGGCCTGGTGTGAACGCGTCTTATGCTGAGCCGCCGGCGCCGTCTCGCGCCACGCGCTTGGCGGCGATGGGAGGTTCCTCCCTCTCGCCCGCCGAGTGAATGGCTCCCCGCACCGCCGCGACCACCACATCGGGATGGGTCGCGTGCAGCGCGTGCCCGCCGTCGGGGACCACCACCAGTGTCGAGTCCGCAAGGCGCTCGTGGAAGTACCGCGCCTCTTTGGTGCCGGAGAAGGTATCCTGGTGGCCGCTGATCACGGTGACGGGCACGGGGAGGGAGCCGTATCTCTGGGCGAGCTCCCGCAGCTCGCCGGCAGACTGGCGCAGCTCTGCTGGGGCGTAGCGGAACGTGCGCGGCCGGAGCGCCATCGAGACGGTGGCTCTCGAGTAGGACGGCGGAACTGGCTGAGGGTAGCAGGCCCGCTTGAGGATACTGCGCCCCAGCATCCGGCCGACCGGCACGAGCAGCGTGTTACTCAAGACGCCGGCGATCAGCGGACTCTTCGCAATGTAGGCCAGGGGACCGAGGTGCACTCGGTAGGGCATGACGTGTCCGGCGATGGTGATCACCCCGGCGACATCACCGGGATAGGCGTCCGCGTAGGCCATCGCCACGGCGCCGCCCAGCGAGTAACCGACGAGCAGCGGACGCTCCAGGCCCAGAAGGAGCGCGGCCGCGTGAAGCTGTTTGGCCTCGAAGAAGAGCGAGTGCTGGTCGTCCGGCAGTGAGGCGCTGTATCCGTGTCCGGGGCGGTCGAACGCGATCACGCGGCAATGGCGGGCGAGGCGCTTGCTGATGGAGACCTCGAAGTCGTAGGCGGAGCCCCGAAAGCCGTGGATGAGGAGGACGGGGCGGCCCTGCCCCCTGTCTAGGTAATGGAGCCGCACGCCGTCGATATCGATGTGGAGTCCCGCGGGCGGATACTCCTCCTCCGCCCGCCGGACAAGCCGCAGCGTGAGCAGCGCCGACCCCGCGAGCAGCAGCAAGAAGAAAGCGGCGCCCACCTCGACCCACTGCATCAGGGACCCTGTGTTCACGAGGACATTGTGCCCTACGCAACGAGAGTCAGTCACGTTGGGCGGGGCGCCGAGCCGTCGGTTCTGGCGATTGTGTCATCCCG
>Ga0209048_10001710_pt1 | contig 22211 bp, 21 predicted proteins | sample FrelakmetCRP12CR_FD_187146 | JGI IMG/M metagenome (GOLD analysis project Ga0209048, IMG submission 187146) | Freshwater lake sediment microbial communities from the University of Notre Dame, USA, for methane emissions studies - CRP12 CR (SPAdes)... | ecosystem: Environmental > Aquatic >... | reverse complement strand
GGCCGCGAAGCCGCGCCACGCCACGCCGGCCACGACAATCGCCAGCCAGATCCAGTGCCTGCGGTCCGGGCCATGGGCGTAGAGGTCATAGGTGAGCGGCCAGCCGGGAAGCACCCAGAAGACCCAGATCCAGATGGGAGCATGCAGAACGCGGTAGTACTGCTTGTTGCGTTCGCGGAAGACGGCCTGTTTCATTAGTACTCGATGGTAGCGAGAACCGCACAGAATGCGCAAGGAAGCCAACGCTTCGCCAGGAGCGACTGGGGCGTCTCTACTGTGCGATGCCGACCAGCGCCGCCACGATGGTCGCTTCCTGCTCGGGTTCAACGGTGCGCAAGTCGAGCAATACCCGCCCGTCCTCAACGCGCGCGATGATCGGCGTTTCCCATCGGCGCAAGCGTTCTACCAGTGCATCGGCGCCGAGCTTCTCCGCTTTGATGGCGACGATGCGAGTCGGCAGCATTGCTCCCGGCGCTGAGCCGCCACCTATAACGGACCGCGACTCCTCCACCTCAACTGCCAGCCCAGGACATTCTTCCCGCAGCCCCTCGGCGAGTCGGCGCGCGCGGTGGGTGAGCTGTTCGTCCGTCAGCCGCATCATGCGCAGCGCGGGGATGGAATCGTAGTCCTCGCGCAGATAGGCGAGCAGCGTGGCCTCCAGCGCAGCGTAGAACATCTTGTCCACGCGCAGGGCGCGGAACAGAGGATTGGCGCGGATTTTCGCCACCAGTTCGCGATTGCCGCTGATCAGCCCCGCCTGCGGGCCGCCCAGCAGCTTGTCGCCGCTGTAGGTGACGACGTCGATGCCGGCGCGCAGGCTCTCGGCGATCATCGGCTCGCCCTGTACGCCGACGTGGCGCAGATCAAAGATTTCGCCGCTGCCCAGGTCTTCCAGCACCGGTACGTTGTGCTTGCGGCCAAGCGCGGCCAATTCTTGCAGCGAAGGCTGTTCGGTGAAACCGACAATCTGGAAATTCGAGCGGTGCACGCGCAGCAGCAGTCTGGTTTTCTCGGTGATCGCACTCTCATAGTCGCCAATGCGAGTGCGGTTGGTGGTGCCGACTTCGCACAAGATGGCGCCCGACTTGGCCATCACGTCGGGAATGCGGAACGAGCCGCCGATTTCGACCAGCTCGCCCCGCGAGACCAGCACCTCGCCGCCTTCGGCCAGGGCGTTCAGCGCCAGCAGAACGGCCGCTGCGTTGTTGTTGACGGCGATGGTCGACACTTGGCGCTCCGCCGTGTTCAGCAGCTTGGCGAACAGGCGGTCGAGGTGGACGTCGCGCTTGCCGCGTTCGCCGATCGTCAGGTCGAATTCCAGATTGGAATAGCCCTGCGCGATTTCGGTAACGCGTTCCAGTGCTACCCGGCCGAGCGGTGCGCGACCCAGGTTGGTGTGCAGGATGACGCCGGTGGCGTTGATGACCGGGCGAAGCGAGTAACGCAGCGACTCTCGCAGCAGTCGCTCAACATCGAGCGGCAGGTCATCGACCTTCGCTTTGATTTGTGCTTCGTCGAGGTTGCCGGCAACGATCTCCGCGCGCAACCGCTCCAGCGCTATCCGCGCTACCGCGAGCGTTGGCGCGCGGCCGTTCTTCGACGCGAGTGCTTCGACCCGCGGGTCACGAAGCAGTTCGTCTACCGACGGGAGCAGGCGAAAGAGGTCGGAATTGGAGGTGAAACTCACGCTGGACTAGTGTGCGGGTTATGCGAAGCGAGCGCAAGTGGAGCAAGTAACTGGCAACTGGCAATGAGCAATTAGTGAACCTCCGGAATTCAAGCTCTTTGCCAGTTGCTAGCTGCTAATTGCTGCTCTTCACCCCACTTCGACCAATCCATACCTCCGGTTCCAATGTCCCCGGAGATGCCGCACTGCGCTGGCGATCTCTTCTTTCGTGAGATCGGCATTCGGCCCGCCTATCACGAACCTGGCTTCGCGGCGCGCGCATTCCAGCAGTTCGCGGTCGCGCAGAAGATTGGCGACCCGGAAATTCGGCAGTCCCGCCTGGCGCGTGCCGAAGAACTCGCCCGGCCCGCGCTGTTGCAAATCGAGCTCGGCAATCTCGAATCCGTCCTGGGTGCGCACCATGGCTTGCAGCCTCTGCTCGGCTTCCTCAGATACCTTGCCGCCGGTCATCAACACGCAATACGATTTTGCCGCGCCGCGCCCGATGCGTCCGCGCAGCTGATGCATCTGCGACAGGCCGAAGCGCTCGGCGTGCTCGATCACCATGATGTTGGCGTTGGCAACGTCGACGCCGACTTCGATGACCGTGGTGGAAACCAGCACGTCAATCTCGCCGCCATGGAAGCGAGCCATCGTCGTGTCTTTGTCATCGGCGCTCATGCGGCCATGCAGCAGCCCGACGCGCAAGCCGGCGAACTCTGTCTTGCGCAGCTGCTCATACATCTTGATGGCGGCCTTCAGTTCGCCCTCCATCGCGCCTTCTTCGATCACGGGATAGACGATGTACGCCTGCCGCCCGGCGGCAACCTGTTTGCGCACGAAATCCCACACCTCCTCCGCGCGCTCGTCGCCAACGCGGCGCGTGGTGATTCGCGTTCGGCCGGGTGGAAGTTCGTCGAGGATGCTGGTGTCGAGGTCGCCATACAACGTGAGCGCCAGTGTACGCGGGATGGGCGTGGCGGTCATCACCAGCACGTCGGGCTCAGCTTGATCGGTTTTCTTCATCAGGCGAAAGCGCTGCATCACGCCAAAACGGTGCTGCTCATCCACGACGACCAGGCCGAGGTTGTCGAACTCGACCGCCTCCTGGATGAGCGCATGGGTGCCGATGACAAGCTGAGCGTTGCCTTGCGCGATGTGGTGGCGGGTTTGCTTCTTGCGGCCTTGCTCCTGCGATCCCGTTAGCAGGACGATGCGATAGCCAGCGGCCTCGAGGATCTTGCGCGCCGAGAGGTAATGCTGCGTCGCCAGGATTTCCGTCGGCGCCATCAGCGCCACCTGATAGCCGTTCTCCATCGCGATGACCGCGGCCTCCAGCGCGACGATGGTTTTGCCGGAGCCGACATCGCCTTGCAGCAAACGCCGCATCGGCGCCGCCTCGGCCATGTCGCCGGCGATTTCTTTCAGCACTCGCTTCTGCGCGGCCGTCGGATGAAACGGCAGAATGCGCTTCACCGCGGCCCGCACGCTGTCGCTGATCTTGAATCCGATGCCGGTTTGTGCCCGCATCTTCTTGCGCTTCAGTTCGAGGCCGAGTTCGAGGAAGAACAATTCCTCGAAAATGAGCCGGATGTGTGCCGGGGTGCGAGCAGCCTGCAGGTTGGTAAGGCTCTCGCCGACCTCCGGCCAGTGCGCCTGCCAGAAGGCGCGCCGCCGGTCGATCAGCCCCATGTGTCCACGCACCACGGGCGGGATCGCGTCGGGGACATCGGCATCCAGGCCCTCCAGCATGCCGTGGATAACCCGGCGAAACCAGCGCGCCGTCAGGCGGCCGTTGCCGGCGGACTCGTAGATGGGCACGATGCGCCCGACCTCGAGCGACTGCCACTTCTTGTCCTCTTCAGCGCCGTTGCCCTCGTGCGCCGTGGGATCATGCAGCACTTCGAATTGCGGCTGAATGATCTGAAAGCGATGGCCGCCGCGGTCGCCGGCCTCGACCTTGCCGTAAAGAGCGAGCAGCATGCCGGCGCGAAACCTGTCCTTGAGATAAGCGGCGTTGAACCACAGGCACTTCAGCGTGTCGCGGCCCTGGCCAACCGTCATCTCAAACAGCGGCATACGGCGAGTGCGAAACAGCCCGAAAGTGCGCACTTCGGCGATGACGCTGGCCATCTCGCCCACGCGCAATTCGCCGATGCCGCGCGGGTTGAGCCGGTCCTCGTAGCGGAAGGGCAGGTAGTAGAGCAGGTCCTCGACCGTGGTGATGCCTTTTTCCAGCAGGGTCTGGGCGACCTTGGGGCCGATGCCCTTCACGAACTGCACGTTGGTGGCGAGGTCGAGCACAGTGAAATCGTAACAGCAGCAGGGAAGCGGGAGCAGGTACGACAAGCGACCAGCGACCAGCCGCTAGTTGCCAGTCGCCAGTCGCCCCTTGCCGCTTTTGTGACATCGAAAACCTGACTACCGGTGTCCAAACAAGTAGATGCTCCGAAAACTGACCAAGCAGTTCATTGCCGTGCTGGTGGGCAACCTGGTTTACTTCTTTGCGCTGATGCCCCACCTGCCGCCGGCGGGCCAGCATCGGCCGGATCGGCTTGACCTTGGTCTGCTTGTTGACTTCTGGGTGTGCGTGGCTTTCTACGGGATCATCGAGATGTTGGACCGCAGGCTGCGGCGCAACAAAGCGCATACGGTCGGCCGAAAAATTTGAGCCGAACGTGCGAGGCATGGCGTATCGGGAGCGGCCGTCCCAAATAAGAAAGGCACGGATTCCTCCGTGCCTCGATAAGAAAGCGACTCTCTAGTATTCGAGATCGTTATCCTGGTCTTTCATGAGCTGCTGGAAATCCAGTTTTTGCTGCTGCATTTGCTTCTTCAGCTCTTCCATCTGCTGCTGAAGCTGCGGCGCCCACTTCTTCATGGACTCTTCCACGTCGTGGCGCATCTGCTCAAGCTCTTGGCTGGTCGGAATGTTTTTCAGCGAGTCCGCTATCTCCTGCTGCATCTGGTCCATGTCCGCCTGCAACGGCATGGACTTGGCGATGTCTTCCTGTATCTTGCGGAGGTCCTTCTCCGAGGGCATGGATTTCCGCAGCTCCTTCTGCATCTTCGCCATTTCTTTCTGGCTGAGCTTCATCGACTGCTGCAACTCGCGGCGCAACTGCTCCAAATCATGCGTGTCGAGTTGGGCGACGGCCTGTTGCTGAGCGCGCTCAAACTCGGGATCCATCGCCTCCATCTCCTCGCGCAAGGCCTGTATTTGGGTGTCGAAAGTTTCTGTGTGCCAGTCCTGCAGCCTGGAAGAATCCGGTGTGGGGAGGTTCATTACGACGGTCTGCTCGCGCTTGTCACGCACAATGCTGACCGAGACCTTCCCGCCGCGGACACGCATGGCGCGTCCCCAATCTGCCATGTCATGCACCGGCTCGTTGTTGATCTTCACGATGACGTCGCAGGCCTTTAGTCCGGCGGCTGCCGCGGGGCTGCCTTTTTCCACGGTTCGCACCATTACACCGCTGTCGCGGGGAACGCCAAAGAAATCGGCCATCTGCGGGCTCAGAGGCTCGACCATCAAGCCGTGATGGGAATACATCACGGTGTAGACGGGTACGTCGGGCAGAGCCGGCGGGGCAGCCATTGCCGGGCCCGCAATAGCCAGAGCGGAGCGTGGAGGGAGTGCAGCTACTGGACGCGCCGGCACATGCGGCCAGCTTCCCAGAGCCACCTTGACATCGCTGCTTTGTCCGCCGCGGCGAACGATGGTCATCGTCACCGTCTGACCGGGAGCGATGGCGTGAATCAAGTTCCCCAGTTGCTCCGCGCTCTGCACCTTGGAGCCGTTGAAACCCACTATGACGTCGTTGTTCTTCAGGCCGGCGCGGTAGGCCGGGCCATCCTGATCGACGTAGGTGATGATGGCGCCGACGCTGTCCTTCAAACGCATCGCTGACGCCACCTCCGGTGAGACATCCTCGATGTGCACGCCCAGATAGGCGGTCGAATGTGGATCGGGCCACCCGGCATTTGGTACTGCGGTCGCCCCGGTGACGGCAGCAGCTACCAGCACCGCCACGGCAATAGTCAAACGAATTGAATTACGGCTGCGCATAATCTGTTTCAACCTCTTTAATGACAACGCCGAAAATTGACCTGGCCCATGGTGGTGCGGACCCGCAGCAGGGGGCCGCCCCCGTTCAAGGCGCCTTCGGCATACATCGCCTTGGGCCCGTATTCTCCGCTGGAGGTGACGTGCAGGCCCGGGAACTCGGATTGAATGCCGCGTCCCGTTACCATGTCGGAGGAAGCATGCACCGATACCGGCAGATTCGCTGGCATGCAAACCGAAACGTCGCCCGCTGCGGTGTGGAGGGTTGAGTCGCTAAATCCCTTGCCGGAGAGGAACTCAACCAGAATCGATCCCGCCCCGGTCTCAACCTGAGCTCCCTGACTAAGGTTATAGAGTTCTACGCTGCCGCCGCCCGTCGTAATCTGCACGCGTCCCTGGGCGCTGGCCAGACGAACGCTGCCACCGCCCGTATCGGCCCGTAACGAGCCATTGACGTCGCCGAAGTTGAGGCTGCCGCCGTCGGTACTCACCCGCAAATCGCCCTCGCACTTCCGCACCTCAACACCGCCTGCACCAGTCTGGATAATCGAGCCCTTCGTGGCGCCAAGGTACACCTTGCCTCCGCCGATGGTTACGCGGGAGAATCCGCCAATCTTGTTGATGTGGACATCGCCGCCCCCGCTGGTCAGGGTGAAATCGCCAGCCAGGTCTCCTCCCTCCACCGCACCGCCGGCAGTAAAGACCTTCACCGGCCCGCCGAGATCATCCAGTTTGACCGCGCCACCACCGGTACTGCCGAAGATGGTGGCGGTGATGGAGCTTAAATTCAACGTGCCGCTGCGCGTGTCCACCTTCACCACTCCAAGATCTTTCGGCACCTGCACGATGAAGTCCGTGCTGAATCGGCTCAGGTTCTTGTTTAACAGACGACCCTCAATGAAATCGGTGTCGGCGCTTTTGCCGGCAGCGATGCGCATTTGTTCAAACTGCCGTCGCGCCGCCTCTTCGTTCAGCGCGAAGCAGCGTTTGCGGATCATGTAGCTGATGCGCGGCGAATTTCCCTGCATCTGGACCGAACCCACGTCGGTGTTGATACGGAAATCGTGAGATGGGGGCAGTGTGCCGGTGATTTCTTCCACCCAGGAATTGCCGTCGCGGAACACTCGTGACTGCTGTGCCCAGAGCGGCATCGTTACCGCCACAGCCATCAAAGCCGCCGCTGCTTTCCACCTCCAACTTCTCGCGGCCCGCGTGCCGGCCGCCTGCTTGTCAAAACCCAGCTTCAACCAATCCTCTTTCCGGGAGCGAATTCCACCATCTCGCCAAAAATAATAACCAACCGCCGAGACATTCTCCGCGGTCAATAGATGTTGGGCATGGACTCCATCATGCGCTTGGACGCGCTGCGGATATACTCGCTGGGATCGTCCTTGGCCAGCTGCTGCAACGCCATGCGCACGCTGCTGTCTGCACTGACCGGCCCGAGCGCGTCCAAGGCGCCTTTGCGCACCCCGGGATTGCTGTCATTGAGCAACGAGTCCAGCACTGCATTCCGAACCCGAATGTCCTCTTTCACGTGCGAGGCCAGACCATCCAGCGCCGTCAGCCGCACGCCGGGGTTGCTGTCATAGCGCATCGCGTAGGTAAGCGTTTCCCGGACTTCGGGATCGTCGGCCTTGCTCGCCAAAGCATCCACCGAATTCAGGCGTACTCCAGAATTCTCGTTGCTCTTGGCAGCGTACAACAGCAGTTTCTGAACTTTAGGGTCGGAGACGGAACCTTCCACCGATTCCGGCATGCGCTTGTCGTATTGCACCGTTACATTGTTCGTGCCGGGTTGCTTTTCGATGGAGATGATGGAACTGATGGAGGGCGGACCGGGGGTATGGTCAATTGCACCCGATGTTCCAGCCCTTCCTGGCATGGACTTGTACATGGCGCCAATGCCGCCGCCGAAGCCCACCATGAAGATGACCGCTGCCAGCGCAGGGGAGAAACGCACTTGGCGCAACCACGCGGTCGGATCGAACGTCAGCCGGTGATACCACGCTTTGTTCTGCTCGGCCGTCTCGAGGGCTTCCTGCAGTCGCATTCGCGATGCGGCGAGAAAGCTGGCGGAGGGTTCCTCGACGGGCAGCACGTTCAGCTGTGTCTGGAATTCCCGCTGGTCGGCCAGTTCGGCGGCGCACGCTGTGCAGCGCGCAATGTGCTGCTCCACCTCGTGCCGCGCGTCGTCGGCCAGTTCGTTATACAGGTACAGGGTGATGTTCTGTTGTACCCATTCGCAATTCATAATGACTTACCTCTAATAACTTTCTGATATCCAGTCCGTCTTCGGGGCTAAAGCCCTCGATCCCTGAGCTTCTTGACGCTGGCCTGAAGGCCAGCCCTACTTACGTCCTCAAATCCTTCAAGGCGGCCCGCAACTTCTGGGTGCCACGGAAGAGCGTGTTCTTGGCGGTCTCTTCCGTCGTGTTCAGAATCTCGCCGATGGTGCGCAGCTTCAGCCCCTGGTAATGCTTCATCTCGAAGACCATACGCTCGCGCGGCGTCAACTTGGTCAAGGCCTTGGCAATCCTCGCTCCCAATTCCCGCCGCATTAAATCGCGTTCGGGACTGGCTCCGGAGCGCTCGTCGGCCACGTTGTCCATCAGATCGTAGCTACTGCCGTCGGAATCGGTCATCACGGCCGAGTCCTCTTTGCGAACCTGGCGCTTCCGCAGAAGATCGAGACACAGGTTGGTCACGATGCGGTAAATCCAGGTGTAAAACGAGCACTCGAAACGGAAGTTGCCGATGTTCCGGTAGGCTTTGAGAAATGCTTCCTGGTAGATGTCCTGAGCGTCCTGCTCGGAGCGCGTGAGGTGGTAGGCGAGGCGCAGCACCGGGCCATCGTACTGGCGCACCAGTTCCTCAAACGCGGCGTGATTCCCGCGTTGCGCTTCCCGGATCAGCTCCGTGTCGTTCATGCGGCTCTGGGCCTGCCCTTCCATAACCCCTCGAAGCGAGGGTGTAGAGGACGTCTTGCCCGCCTCCTGCCACGTCTCAGGAGAGCGGAGCCCCGGGCCAACCGTGAAGGGAACTGCTACCGCATCGGCCGGCATGATGGTTTCTACCTAGTGTGCAATTAGCAAGCCAATTCTCGTGCCTGCAACTACATAGACGGGCGGTGGAAGAAACCGTGAGCGGTCATTATAGATGCTCTAAGGGTGTTACGTGGCGGGAGGCCCGGCGGTTCCTCGCCGGCCATGCCGGGGCCGCAGGATGCCGTTTGCGAGGAATCAGCCCTGACTAGCTAACGCATCCGGCGGGGAATCGGTCAGCTATTTCCCAGGATGACATTCACGTCACTGACGGCGCTCTGCAGTCTTGCGGCATACACCGGCACCTGCCCGGAGCCGTTGTAGTGCAGCGCGAACGAAGAGAAATCCGGCTGCTGCAGGAATCCGAACAGCCCGCCGCCCTGGCGGGCGCAGAAATCGAAGAAGCCGAGCACGTGGGCATTCTCGCTGAGCTGAAAGGTGTTATACATGTCGACTCCGCTGGCATAGCCCAGCATGGGGAAGTTGGAAACCATGATCTGGCAGCCCCCGATGCTAATGCAGCGCACCGCCACTTCCTGTCCGGCCAACTGGCTGGCGAGCTGGAATACGGCATATTCGGTGGCCTGGTTCCGGTGGGCGGGAACGAACGGTCCGCCGCTGCCCGCGGCGCAGAAGGCGTGGTTCTTCCAGGAATCCCCCGATATTCCGTTGCGGCCGCCGCACTGGAAGTGGGCGTCAAAATTGGCTGCATTGGTATTGCCCCAGGCGGTCAACAATCGTCCTATCTCGAAGCGGATAATCGCCTGGTTTGGGACAAAGGCGGCGCCTCCGCTCTCTACGTACCAAACCGCCAGCGTGGGAGCGATGGGAATGTTCACTCTCTTGGCGAGTGAGCCGAGCAGTCCACCCAGGCGGTTGTAGGTGGCCGCCAGCGCACGCTGGCTCGGCGACCAACTGGGATTCAGCGTAAGGGGCTGGTTTGCGGCTGCAGGGGCGCTCTGCAAATCCGACGCCTGACTGTAATGCGGCACAGCCGAGGCGGAGCTACCCATAACTGGTTGCCTTTCTTGCAGGCCTGGCGCTGGCGACGCCTCAGGCATCTTGCGTCGTCGGAGTGCGGTCCACGGTCTTGCTGGTCAGATACCCGGCATGGCTGATTCCCAACAGCGTCACCATTCCCTGCGACAGCGCGGGCATGCTAGCCAGGGTGTCACTGGAGTGTACAGCCAAAGCGTTATAAAGCGCGCCGCAATACACCAGCGCCCCCACGATGGTAAACAGCAGCATTTGTACCTTGGCCATGTCCAGGTAAGCGATATTCGAGATCTCATCGCCCTGCAGCATGTCGGTGATGCGGGCCTCGTCCAGAGAGGCGTTGCGGTACAGGGTTCCCATGCTGTTGACATCCGCGATGTCGCTGGCCGAGGTCTTGTCCAACGTTTCCGAAGCCTTCTGCATGGCTTTGTCAGTGGGGATCTTATCGATCTTGTTTTGCAGGATCATCGGCGCTCCCACCAGCGAAGCCGTGCTGATCCCCATCAAGGCCCACAACTCCGGCGGAATCGTGATGTCCATAGCGCTCGGCCCGGCTTCGGGGAAGCGCAGTCGCATGGCTACCATGGCCAGGAATCCGGCGAGCACGATGATCGTCCACAGAATGCACTGGAAGCGCGCCAGGCTCATCAAGTTGCGGTAGTCGATGAGCACGCCCAGCGGCCGGCGACACGACCACTGGCCGAACAGAAATACCACGCCTACGAGCAAAAGCGCCGCAACAGCAAAGTTCAGACCGGGACTTAGCTTGAGGGCCGCCTGCCCCATCAACGCCAGAAGCGCCAGGCACACCACGAACAGTAAGTAACTGCGCCCCTTGTTGCTCTTCCAGGTTGGGATCAGCGGAGGCTGAGGCGGATCGGGCGGATTGACAATGGGCGGTGGACGTAGATTGCCAGGAGTTGCCATGAGTTCTCCAGTGCATCGGAAACGGCGATGAGGTCGGAGAGAGGAATGTACCACTCTGGCGGCAAATTGCAAGGGGGATGCGAGCTGGGGAACGAACCGGACCGGCAAGCGAGAAGTCGAAGGTGGCCTCAAGGAGCACGGAGGCCAGTCCGCGTTCTCCTTGAGGCTCAATGTGAAAGACGCGCGCTCTCGTCGAGAGCGACAAGCGAAGAGGGGACTTAAGCTTCCGCGCCGGCTTTTTCGGTGGCGGGAGCGGCTTCCTCAACCGCGTCCTTCTTGATTACGACCTTCACCTGGACGGTGACGTCCTTGTGCAGCTTCACCGGCACGTCGAACTCGCCAACGTGCTTCAAAGGCTCGTCGAGGTGGATCTTGCGACGGTCGATGTTGAAGCCCTTGCCCTCGAGCTCATGCGCGATGTCGGCAGAGGTGACCGAGCCGAAGAGCTGATCGTGCTCGCCGGACTTGCGGACAAAGTTCAGCACCACGCCCTGGACCTGCTTGCCCAGTTCCTCGGCCGATCCCTTTTCCTTGGCCGAGCGCCGCACGGCGGCGGCCTTCATCTGCTCGATGACGGCCTTGTTTGCCACAGTAGCTTCGATAGCCAGCTTCTTAGGCAGGAGAAAATTGCGGCCATAGCCCTCGGCCACCTTCACCACGTCACCGCGGGAGCCGAGCTTGGCTACGTCTTCTTTCAGTATGACTTCCATGAGTAACTCCGTTCGATCTTATTTGCCGGGAACTCCGGGCTGAAGCCCTTCGTCTCCCGTGGCGCCCCTACGGGGCTCGCACGTAAATTTTCCAGCCTACCCAGCGCTTCCCGCGCTGGGCTATCCTGATTCGCCTCCTCCGGAGCTGATGCTTCGCACCGTCTCCCCGTCGCTGGCGTCCAGAAGCAATTCTCAGCTTCTAAAGCTCAACTCCGAAACCTATCGCCTGACCACCCGATTCGGTTCGTTGCTTGGCACGAGCCTGACGACCCGCTCGTTCCTGCTAGTGACAACTAGCAACCGGCAACTGGCCTTACCGTCCGCCGAAGGGCAGCAGCGCGATGTTGCGTGCCTGCTTGATGGCGTCGGCGAGGCGGCGCTGGTGCGGCGTGCACACCCCGGTCAAACGACGGGGCACGATCTTGCCGCTCTCCGCCACGAACTGCGAAAGCAGGCGCACGTCCTTGTAGTTGATGCCGTCGATTTTCTCGACGCAGAACTTGCAAACCTTTTTGCGGCGGAAAAACTTCCGTCCGCCTTCGCGGGGACCACCGGGACCGCCGCCGGGACGTCCAGCGGGCCGCGGTCCGCGCGGACCGCTCGGACCACCACCTTCACGAGGCCCGTTGTCCGGGCGCGAAGCCGGAGCGTCCGGTGCTGATGTTCTGCTTGTTTCGTCTGCCATGTTTCTCCTTCGAGCTCTAAATAACGATCTTGTTTGCCGCGCTTATGGAGCGCGGGATGATCCTACTGAGCTGTCATCCTGAGTGAAGCTTCCCAGCAGGGAGCGCTGCAGCTTCACCCGGGCACCAGCAAATTCTGTTACGCGCTGACGGGCGCCGACTCGGTGCCTGCCGCAGGAGCCGCTTCGGGCGTGCCTTCCGGCGTGAGCGGTGGCGGAGCCTCGGCGGCTTCCGCAGCAGCAGCCGCGGCCGCACGGGTGCCCTTGCCGCGGACCTTGGTGTCGCGGATGGCCTTGATCTTGGCCAGGCGCTTCTGCTCTTCGTCGATGCGCACAGTGATGAACTTGATCACCGGCTCGGTCACGCGCAGGCGGCGTTCGACTTCCTTCACCATGCCGCCTTCGCCTTCCAGCACCATCAACATGTAAATGCCGTCCTGGAACTTGCGAACGGTGTAGGCCAAGCGCCGCTTGCCCATGCGCTCTACGCTCTTCACCGAGCCTCCCGCACCGCCGACCTGGGTTTCCAGGTTCGCAAGCAGTTTGTCCTGGTCCTCTTCCAACATGTCGGGACGGACGATAAACATCAATTCATAAGTACGTTGCATTTGTTCTCCTGGCAACTAGCAGCTAGCAACTAGCAACTAGTGCAAATCTCAGATTGCTAACATCCAGCCACTAGTTGCTAGTCGCTAGTTGCTTCTTCTGCTTCTTCCGCTTTCCGGTTAAACCGGTTCATGGCCGCCTGCACGCCTTCGGCGAGAATCACCCGCACCGCTTCGGCCGCCGTGTCCAGCACTTCTCCCAGCACCGGGTACTGCGCTTTCTTGAACTGCGACAGCACGTACGCCGCACCATCGCTGACCGGATACTCAGGCGCAACGCCCATGCGCACGCGCGTGATCTCCTGTGTTCCCAGCGCTCCCAGTACCGACTCCACCCCGTTGTGTCCGGCGGAGCGGCCCCGCGGCCTCACCCGCAACGTCCCGAACGGGAGGTCCATCTCGTCATAGAGCAGCACCAGGTCCTGCTCCGACGCGGCTTCGTACTCCCGTACCAGCTCGCGGACCGACATGCCGCTCAAGTTCATGAAGGTTTCCGGCTTGGCCAGCACCACGTCCTGCTCGGCGATGCGTACCCGTGCGGTTTGCGCGCGACAGTTGCGATTGTTCACCCGCACGCCGCACTGTTCGGCGATGCGGTCCACCGCCAGAAAACCCATGTTGTGCGGTGTGAACTGGTATTCGATGCCCGGATTGCCGAGCCCGACGATCAGCTTCACAACGCCTACTTCTTCTTCTCGGACTTCTCGGCTTTTTCCGCCTTCTCGGCCTTCTCGCCACTGGCGGCAGCTTCGCCTTCGGTCTCCTGCTTGCCCTTCTTGATGACCTCGGGTTCGGCGGTGGCAGCCGCAGCTTCCACTGCTCCTTCCACCGGAGTCGCCTCCACCACTTCCTTCACCGCAACCACGTGGGCCACGGGCTGGTTGGCGTCGGTGATGAACTTCAACCTTTCGCCGTGCGGCAGGTCGGAGACCCGGATCACCTCGCCAAATGCCAGTTTGCTGACATCGGCGTCAATATGTCCCGGAATGTCGGCAGGCAAGCACTCAATCTCGACTTCACGCAGCAGTTGCTCCATGATGCCGCCCTGCACCTTAACGCCCGGCGCTTCGCCCTTCAGCACGACTGGGACGCTTACGCGCAAGGCCTTGTCCATGGCGATGCGTTTCAGGTCCACGTGCAACAGCGCGCCCTTGATGGGCTCGTATTGCCAGTCGACGATCATCACCTTGGCCGCCGCGTTGTCGAGGTTGAGGTCGAAGATGGTGTTGTGACCGGTTTCGGAATTGAGGATGCGCCGGATCTGTTTGGGATCGACGGCGATGGCCTCGGCCTTCAGGCCGGCGCCGTAAATCACCGCGGGAATCATGCCACTGGCGCGCAGCCGGCGGGCATCATTCTTGCCGCCGCCCACCCTCTGCTTGGCTTGTACGTTCTTGTCTAAGGTTGCTGTAGCCATAATCTTTGCGTTCCTTTATACGAACAGTCGGCTGACCGACGTTTCCTCGTGTATCGACTGAATGGTGCGCCCGATCAGACCCGCGATCGACAGCACCTTAATCCTTGGTTCGCTGCGCGCCGCTGCCGTCAGCGGAATGGTGTTGGTCACCACGACTTCGGCCAACCCCGACTTCGAAATTCTTTCTACCGCCGGCCCGGAAAGCACCGCATGCGTGGCGCAGGAATACACTTCCTTGGCTCCCGCATCGAGCAGCGCCTGGCAGGTCTTCACCAGGGTGCCTGCCGTGTCAATAATGTCGTCGAGGATGAGACAGATGCGGCCTTCCACATCGCCGATGACGTGCATCACCTCGGTTATGTCCATTCCTACGCGGCGCTTGTCCACGATAGCCAGCGCCGAGTCCATCTTCTTGGCGAAGAAGCGCGCCCGCTCCACGCCACCCGCATCCGGCGAAACCACCGTCAGGTCGGGAAACTGCTTCTTGCGGAAGTAGTCCACCAGCACCGGCGACGCGAACACGTGGTCCACCGGGATGTTGAAAAACCCCTGGATCTGCGGCGCGTGTAAATCCACCACCAGCGCCCGGTCCGCTCCGGCCGTCGTCAGCAGGTCCGCCACCAGCTTCGACGAAATCGGAACGCGCGGCTTGTCCTTGCGGTCCTGCCGGGCGTATCCAAAGTACGGAATCACCACCGTAATGCGGCGCGCCGATGCGCGCTTCAGAGCATCAATCAGCAACAACAACTGCATCAGATGCAGGTCCACCGGATCGCAGGTGGGCTGGATCATGAAAACGTCGGCGCCGCGCACGTTTTCTTCGATCTGCACGTACGTCTCGCCGTCGGAAAACCGCGAGATGCATGCTTGTCCCAGCGGCAAGCCGAGGAAGTCGCATATTTCGCGCGCCAGCCCGTCATTGGCGGTGCCGGAGAAGATCTTCCACTTCACGTCGTCGCGCGCCCGCGTCGGTTTACGCTCGCCCTTAGGCTCTGTGCCGGGTTGAGCCTTCTTGTCGGACTGCTCGGGGACCGTCGTCGTTTTTTCCGCCGCGGTCACGGGATGCACTGCGCCTGGTTTCGGTGCTGTTTCCATCGAATCAAATACCCCGCTTCAACCTGGTTGAGTTACCGCTGGGTCTTGAATGCCGTTGTTCGAAAAACGCTGTTCGCTATTGGCTGTTCGCCATTAGCTCTTAACGCTTAACCTTGCAAACCTTTTATTTCTGCAAATCTGTTGTTTCTGACAACTGACCACTAGCCACTGACAACTGATTTCCTGGCTGGGCGGCTAGGATTCGAACCTAGACAAAGTGCTCCAAAGGCACTTGACCTACCATTAGTCGACCGCCCAGTGAAGCGGCGAGCAACTGGCAACTAGCCGCTGAAGGGGACATCACAAGAATAACTCGTCCCAATACTGCCGTCGCGTCAGCGTTTTCGTTGCGACCGCCGCGTAACCTGCCGCGCTCACCCGTCTTGCCGCAGCTTGAGCCTCGTCAGCCGAACCGAACAATCCGTACAAAGTAGAACCCGAGCCCGACAGCGAGGCAGAACTTGCGCCTTCGCGCTGCAAGACACGTTTAGCCTCACGCAACTCGGGATACTCAGGAAAGATAACGCGCTCGAAGTCGTTTTCCATCCCGGCTCGGACGAGGTCGAGAAGCGGTGTCTCGGCCCGGTCCCCGCCCATCGCGGGAACACCGGATGCAGGCCCTGCCTGCGGGTAAGCCATCTCGCTCAGCCGGGCAAACCCACCCTGACCGAACTCTTCGATTGTACCTGTGGCCTCAGCGGCGGTCAATCCGCCATCCTGCGCTGCCAACGCGTCCCATCGCCGGAAGGCCGCGGGAGTCGAAACCCCAATGGCCGGCGTGACCACGACGAGGTGCAATGGAGGCAGGTCTGGTAGCGGATAGACCTCTTCGCCGCGACCCATCCCAAGCACGGTTCCGCCCACCAGAAACAGCGGCAGGTCGCTACCAACCTCGGCCGCGATTTGCTGTCGCACGTCCGCGGGAAGCTCCGCGCCCGACGCCTTTTCGAGGCCGAGCATGGTCGCCACCGCATTCGACGACGCCGCGCCCATCCCGCCTTGCACCGGCAGTCGCTTCTCGATTTCAATTATGACCTTGCCACCATGAGCCGTCTGGTGATTCTGGTTTTGAAAGGGCACGGCTTCAGCCGTGCCGCCAGGAACCGCTTCAGGACCGGGCTTTAGCCTCTGAGGTATGACCTTCATCACCCGCTCCGCGACCTTGTAGCAGGTGTTCGACCCGTCGAGCGGAACGCGCGAATCGTTGCAGCGAATCTCAATCCCTGAGCCCGCCCGCACCTCCACGCGAATAACGTCGTGCAGCGCGATGGTCTGATAGATGGTCCACAGCCCGTGGAAGCCGTCGGCGCGAGCGGCACCGATTCTAAGCCCGAGATTGATCTTGGCAAACGAACGCAGAGCTATCAACATGGGGGCCACGCCAGTGTAGAACATCGCCAATCCCGGCCCGCAGTTGTTCTCCGCTAACTACTCGTAGCGCAGCGCGGTGACCGGGTCGAGGCGCGCCGCCTGCACCGCCGGCCACACTCCGAAGAAGACGCCGATAGCGACCGACACCAGAAATCCCGTGGTCACCGCCCACACCGGGACCTCGGGCCGCAGGGCTGGCAAGGCCAGGCTCAGACCGAAGGTCAGCAGCATCGAGAAAAGTATGCCGATGACGCCGCCGGCTCCGGTGAGTGCCACGGCCTCCATCAGGAATTGCAACACGACATCGGCGCGCCGCGCACCGACGGCCTTGCGTATGCCGATCTCGCGGGTGCGTTCGGTCACGCTGACCAGCATGATGTTCATCACGCCAATGCCGCCCACCAGCAGGCCGATGCCCGAGATGGCCACCGAAATGACGATGATCATGCCTGTGACCTGATCGAAATTCTTGATGATGGAGTCGGCCGTCGAAATGGAGAAATCATCGGCCGCCCCGGTTGGCACGTGTCGCAATCGCCGCAGGGCGTTCCGCAGTTCCTCCACCGCATCTTCGCGCCGGCCGGGCTTCGCCTTTGCCGTGAGGAAAAAGTTGTTCGCTTGCGGATATCGCATGCGCGCCGTCTCCAGGGGCACCACGACCTGGCGGTCCAGCCCATTTTCGCCGAAGAAGCCTCCCTTGGCTGGAGCAAAGATGCCCACGACCGTGTAAGTTGCGCCGTCAATCTGGACGGACTCTCCCACGCCACCGCCGCTGGGAAACAGCGCCTCCGCCAGGCTGGAGCCGAGCACAGCCACCTTGTCTCCGCGCTTGTCCTCCTGCGAGTTGAAGTAGCGCCCGGCACGGAGCTCACGCGGCGAGATGTCGAACAGGCTGGGGGTCTGTCCGGCGATCGAGATGTCTTCCGACTCGGAGCCCGGCACCTTGGCGGCGAGAAAGGCCCCCGGAGGAGGCAGGTAGTACAACGCAATGCCGACATCATCGATGGAGCGCACCACCGCTTTCAGATAATCGGCGTCCTCGGGGCGGAGGGGCCGGCGCTTCAATTCCTTGGGGGGCGCGTTCGCTCCACTGGGATCGCCGCTCAAACGTGCGACGAAGATGCTGTTGGGCCCGAACTCCTGGAAGAACTCGACGATGCTCTTGCGCAACCCGGTCAACAGCGCCGCCACGGTGACCACCGTGGTAATGCCGATCACGATGCCCAGGATGGTGAGTCCGGAGCGGAAGCGATGGCTCCACACCGCACCAAACGCCAGCCCGAACGTCGTTCGTAAGCTGATGCGCATCAGGTTTCCGCCCTCAGCGCCGCGATGGGATCCAGTTGCGCTGCGCGGCGCGCGGGATACAGGCCGGAGACGACGCCCACCGCCATGGAGACCAACACGGCCAGCAGCACGTAGCCAATCGTGATCCTGAGGGTGGCGCCGAAGGCCACGCTCAGCACGGTTGCCACCGCAGCGCCCAGCGCGATGCCCAGCAGCCCTCCTCCCAGCGAAAGAATCACCGACTCGGCCAGAAATTGCAGCAAGATCTCGCTGCTGCGTGCGCCGACGCTTTTGCGAATGCCGATTTCGCGGGTGCGCTCGGTCACGCTGACCAGCATGATGTTCATGATCACCACGCCGCCCACCAGCAGGGAGACGCTGGTAACCGGGACTACCACAGCCGAGATTGCACCCAGTACTTGGTCGATGAACGAGCGCACGGAGTCCGGCGTCAGGGTGTCGAATTTGTCCTGCTCGCCCGGCAGAACATGGAAGCGCGAACGCAGCGCCGCGCGCGTGAGATCGATCGCTTCCGCCATATTCAGGCCGCTGCCCTTACGCGGCGTGCCGAAGACGGCCATGCCGGTGTTGCTGCCGTAGATCTTGTTGTAAACCGTGGTCGGGATGTACACCGGATTGTCGAGGGTGCGGCCAAAGGAGGAACCCTGGCGCTGCAGCACGCCAATGACGGTGAACTCTTCGCCTCCCGCGCGGATGGTCTTGCCGATGGGCGCCACAGAGGGGAACAGCTTGGCGCGAATGTCTTCTCCGATGACGGCGACCTGGCTGCGCATCTGCTCTTCGGTGGAGGTGAAGAACCGTCCGTCGGCCACCGGGATATCGCGAATCTCCGGCAGAGTGGACGAGGTGCCGATCAGATTGCCCGCTTCATAGACCTCGTCGCCGCCCTTGATGTCCTCTACCCGCTGCTGGTAAGGGCTGTAGATGATGCGGTCACCGGTTGCTTCCCGCAGGTAGGTGACGTCATCGGGACGGATACGTTTATTGCGCCGCTGTTTTTCGGCGCGCTGCCGCGAGGTAAGCCGGCCAACCGAGGCAATCTGCGCCACCAGGTAGCTGTCGGAGCCGAACGACTGCGCGGTGATGCGCTCGGCGTACAAGCCGAGCCCGTCAATCGCCGCCCCGACCAGAATGACGCTGGCCACGCCCACGATGATCCCCAGCAGCGTGAGAAAGCTGCGCAGCTTGTGCGCGCGGATGGAGTCCAGCGCCAGCTTGATGGCGATCATGAAGCTGCTCAATTTCATGATTAGGCTGTTTGCAGTGTAAATGGGCGGCAAAAAGGAAGCCCCGCATCGCCGCGGGGCTTTTGCGCCATTCGCTACGGGCATCGGTTGCGGCTGCTCTTTCAGGAACAAGCAGCACTCATTTTTCGCGCAGGGCTTTCAGTGCGCCCCCCCAGGCGGTGACCTCGTCGAGCAGGGCTTGCACTGAGCGCTCGTGGTGCGGGCCGGGCTTGAAGGTGGTGAAATTCTCGAAGTCCTGGAAGAGCGAGAGCATCACCTGAGCGCGCACGTCAGCGACCTTCAATTCGCCCATCACCAGGCGCAACTGCTCCACCGCGCGCACACCTCCGGCACTGCCGTAGCTGACGAACCCCGCGGCCTTGTCATTCCATTCCCTGAAGAGAAAGTCGATGGCGTTCTTCAGCGCGCCCGAAGGGCCGTGGTTGTATTCCGGGGTAACAAAAATGTAGGCGTCGAACGACGCGATCTTGGTGGCCCATGCCTGGGTGTGTGGGTGGGAGTACTTGCCCATCATGGGCGGAGCGGGTTCGTCGAGAAGCGGCAGGTTGAAGTCGGCAATATCGACAATCTCGTACTCGGCGTCGCTGCGCTGCTTGGCAAATTCGTACACCCACTGCGCCACGGCGTCGGCCTTGCGTCCGGGACGTGTGCTTCCCACCACGATTGCAATTTTCAGCATGGTGCGTGGCCCTCCAGTTCATCCATCAGGTTGCCGCATTTTGCGGTTCAAAGAAAAGCCCCGCACGACTGCGAGGCCCTTTCCTCATTGGATGCTCTAGCTTCGGCTGCGGAACTTGGACAACAGTCGCAGGATCTCGAAGTACAACCAGATCAGCGTGACCATCAGCGCGAAAGCGCCGTACCACTCCATGTACTTGGGAGCGCCCATGCGCGCGCCATTCTCGATGAGGTCGAAGTCGAGCACCAGGTTCAGCGCCGCGACGACCACCACCACCAGGCTGAAGCCAATGCCGATTGGGCTTGAGCCGTTGATAGTCGTGAAGTGCACGCCGAAAAATCCCAGGATGAACTGCAGGAAGTAGAAGACGGCAATGCCACCGGTCGCGGCCACGATGCCCAGCCGCAGCTTGTCGGTCACGCGGATGAGGCCGGTGCGATAGGCCACCAGCATCGCGATCAGCGTGCCGAACGTCAGCGCGACCGCCTGAATGGCGATGCCGTGGAAGCGCATCTCCAGCATGGCCGAGATGCCGCCCAGCAGCAGGCCTTCCAGCAGCGCGTAGAGCGGCGCGGTGATCGGCGACCACTCTTTCTTGAAGATGGTCACCATCGCCAGGATGAACCCGCCGATACCGCCGACCACCAGCAGCGGCGTCACCGACGCCATCGCCTCCTCGGGCGAGCCGGTGCTCAGGGCGTTGAAGAAGCGGCTCCAGGTCCACGCGGCGGTGGCGACGCAGCACAGCACCAGGATGCCGGTCTTGTTGACCGCGCCCGAGATGGTCATGCTCTCGCCGTAGGTTGCTTCGCCGGTGCGGAAGGTGTCGCCACTCAGGGCGGGATTGGAAGTTTGCATTAGCGCCATGCTTTAAGTTCTCCTTGCTGGAACAGCTTACCCATTAGACGCGACTCAGCGCTAGTCGGACTCCTTGCGGTGTACTCGCTTCTCGCTCCTCGCCAGAAACTCCGCCGCTCGTTCTTAGCCGGTCGCCGTTCGCCGCAAACCTGCTCTGCGATCTGTTCTGGTGAGAAGCTAACAGCGAATGGCGAACAGCGGCCGTTAGAACAGCGTCTCCTGCCCGGCTGCGTTGGTCTTCGGACGCTTGATCCCGAAGTGCTCATACGCCAGGTGCGTCGCCACGCGGCCGCGCGGCGTGCGGTCCAGAAATCCGATCTGGATGAGGAACGGTTCGTAGATCTCTTCGATCGCGTCCGGCTCCTCGGCGAGCGATGCCGCAAGCGTGTTTACTCCGACCGGGCCGCCCTGGTACTTCTCGATGATGGTCAGCATCAGTTTGCGGTCAATTTCGTCGAAGCCGTGGCTGTCCACCTCGAGCATCTTCAGTGCCTTTTGCGCAATTTCCTTGTCAATCTTGCCGGCGCCGCGCACCTGGGCGTAGTCGCGGACGCGCCGCAGCAACCGATTGGCGATGCGCGGTGTGCCGCGGCAGCGGGTGGCAATCTCCACCGCGCCGGGCTCGTCGATCTCGACGCCGAGAATTTCCGCCGAGCGCTCCAGGATGACCTTCAGGTCCGCGTGGGTATAGAACTCCAGGCGCAGCACGATGCCGAAGCGCGAGCGCAGCGGCGCGGTCAGCAGCCCGGCCCGCGTGGTGGCGCCGATGAAGGTGAACGGCCGCACCTCGATGGTGTGGGTGCGCGCCGACGGCCCCTGCCCGATGATGATGTCGAGCTTGTAGTCCTCCAGCGCCGAGTACAGCAGTTCCTCCAGCGCGGCTTGCAGGCGGTGCACTTCGTCGATGAACAGCACTTGCCGCTCGCGCAGGTTGGTGAGGATGGCCGTCAGGTCGCCCTTGATCTGCAGCGTCGGCCCCGAGGTCTGCTGGAACGGCACGCCCAGCTCGTTGGCGATGATGTTGGCCAGTGTCGTCTTGCCCAGTCCCGGCGGCCCATAGAGCAGCACGTGGTCGAGCGCCTCGCCGCGCGACTTGGCGGCTTCGATGGCAACCTCGAGATTTTCCTTGACCTTGTTCTGCCCGATGAACTCGCGCAGCCGCTGCGGGCGCAGCTTCAGCTCGAAGGACGAGTCGTCGTCCACCGGCACGGCCGAGACGATGCGGTCGGGATGCTCTTTGTCTTTGTTCGGGGGCAAAACCACGATGGGGCGATAGTAAAGGGAAGGCGTGGGAAGGCGCAATGCGCACGGTGCTAAGCTCGTACAAAATGAATTTCAATCTACACGCCATCTATGCGCTCGCCAAGGCTGATTTCGCCGGTGAGGACCAATTTAGCCTGCACTTGCCACTTGAAATTGCCGAAGGCGTGCGCCTTGAGGACATCTCTGCGCTCATCTCTCCGAGCTCTTTCGATTTGGTTCGGAAGCGGATGGGCACTAATGCCGCAGAACAGCTTGAAAGTGTTCGCTACGCACTAGT
>Ga0209048_10001709_pt1 | contig 22229 bp, 23 predicted proteins | sample FrelakmetCRP12CR_FD_187146 | JGI IMG/M metagenome (GOLD analysis project Ga0209048, IMG submission 187146) | Freshwater lake sediment microbial communities from the University of Notre Dame, USA, for methane emissions studies - CRP12 CR (SPAdes)... | ecosystem: Environmental > Aquatic >... | reverse complement strand
CTCCAACAACTGCTCCAACAACTGCTCCAACATGCAACGCTCTCGCGGCCGTGCCGTCAAGCCATGCTCACATCCGGCCCGCCGCGATCACCCGCTTGAGGAACTCGGCCGTGCGCGGGTTCTTGGGCTCCGTGAAGATCTGCTCCGGCGGGCCCTCCTCGAGGATCTGGCCCTGGTGCAGGAAGCAGACGCGAGTGGCGCTCTCCTTGGCGAACGACATCTCGTGGGTGGCGAGCAGCATCGTCATGCCCTCGGCCACGAGCTCCCGGATCATGTCGAGCACCTCGAAGACGAGCTCCGGATCCAACGCGCTGGTGACCTCGTCCAGCAGCATCAGCTTCGGCTGCATCGCCAGGGCCCGCACGATCGCGACGCGTTGCTGCTGACCGCCGGACAGCCGGTCCGGGTACTCGTCGCGCTTCTCCCAGAGACCGATCCGGTTGAGCAACGGCTCGGCTCGGGCCAACGCGTCTTCGTTCGAGAGCTTCAGCACCCGGCGCGGCCCCAACAGGACGTTCTCCAACACCGTCATGTGCGGGAAGAGGTTGAAGCTCTGGAACACGATGCCCACGAAGCTGCGAAGGACGTCGAGCTCCGCCCAGTCCTGGGTGACGGGTCGACCGTCGACCACGATCCCGCCCGCGTCGATCGTCTCGAGTCCGTTGATGCACCGCAACAACGTGGACTTCCCCGAACCGGATGCGCCGATGAGGCAGATCACCTCGTGCTCGTTCACTGTCAGGTCGACGCCCTTGAGCACCTTGTTCTCGCCGAATGCCTTCTCGACGCTGCGGATCTCGAGGAATCCCATCTAGCCACCCGCCCGCATGCGCTTCTGATCCCGATCGATCAGGTAGTCGGTGAAGCGCGCCAGGGGAATCGTGATGGCCACGAAGCAGATTCCCACGGCGGTCACGGATGACGGGTTGAAGTGGTTGCCCGCGTACACGCTCGCCTGACGAAAACCCTCGAACAGACCGATCGTCGACACCAGCGCGGTGTCCTTCTGCAGACCGATGAAGTCGTTGAGCAGCGGCGGGATGATGCGCCGGACCCCCTGCGGGATCACCACGAACCGAAGCGTCTGACCGTACGACAGGCCGAGCGACCGAGCGGCCGCGGTCTGGCTCCAGTGCACGCCGTCGATGCCCGAGCGATACACCTCGGCCACGTACGCACCGTACACGAGCGTCAGTGCGATGACGCCCCGCCAGAACAACGAGAGGTTCTCGAGCCCGGGCAATCTCGCGATCGACAGACCGAACCCGACGAGGTAGATGGTGACGAGCGCGGGCAGGCCGCGGAAGATGTCCACGTACGCGATCATCAACCAGCGAACCGGTGCCGACAACGGGCCGGGCAGACCCCGAAGCACCGCCACGATCAACGCCCAGATCAGCACGAAGAATTCGGCCGCCATGAACAGCTTGACGTTGAACCAGAACGCGCGGAGCACCTCCGGGAAGCTGTCCTTGATCACGTCCCAGTTGAAGAACGTCTTGCGGACGCTGTCGAGCCCGGTGCGATAGAGAGAGCAGAAGAGCGCCAAGAGCACGATCGTGCCGACGAACACCCCGATGTTGCCGAGGCGCTGGGCCCGCACGGCCCGATCCTTGCCGGTCCACGGGGAACCGATGGCGGCGATGCGCCGCCGCGCCTTGCGCGCGAGCACCAACGCGACGATCGCGGGAATCAGGATCGGGACGACCAACGAACCGATCGCGAAACCCCACGCGGCCGTCGCGTACGGATCCATCGTGAGATCACCGTGCGCCTCCGGCTTCGGAGGAGCGTCGACGGGTCCGGAAGTCATGAGGGGTTGACTGGTTCCCCGCTCCCGCCTACTTCGAGATGTACGGCACCTTCTGCGGGTCCTTGCCGAATGCGGGCTTCAGGTACTTGTCGCCCAGCTTCGCCAGCGTGCCGTCCTTCTTCATCGCCTGGATGATCTTGTCGATCGGCGCCCGGAGCTTCGAGCCCTTGTTGAACACCGCGCCGTAGCTCTCGCCCGACTTGAACTGGCCGACCACCGTCATGCCCGAGCCCTTCTGGTTGGCCTGCTCGAGCACGATCGCGGTATCGAGGAGCACCGCGTCGACGTCACCGGCCTGGAGCGCCGTGAAGGCTTGCGTCGTCTCCTGGTAGACGCGCACCGGCTTCTTGGGCTTGATCTTCGCGGCGAGGAAGTCCTGAGACGTCGTGGTTCCCTGGACCGCCCACTGCAGCTTCGCCGCGTCCTTGTAGCTCTTCACGTTCTTCTTCTTGGAGCTCTTGAGCATCAACACGCCCAGGTCGGAGCTGTAGTACGGCGTCGAGAAGTCGACCACCTTGGCCCGATCCGGTTTGATGGTCACCTGCGAGAGCGCGAGGTCGAAGCCGGATGCCTGGCCGGCGACGAGCGAGTCGAACGAGACGTTCTGTACCTTGACGCCGTTCTTCAACTTGAGGCGCTTCGCGATCTCCCGGCCCATCGCGTATTCGTATCCCCCGGTGATGGAGTCGGGATTGTCGCCGTTCCAGAACCCGGGTGCGGGCAGGTTCGTCGCGACGGTGAGCGTGTTCGGTGTCACGGTGTTCACCGTGGCGCGACTCCGTGCGCTCGCGCTGCCGCTGAAGGCGGCGACAAGTCCGATGGTGAGCATCCCGACGAGGACAACGCGGAACCGACGCATGGAACAGCCTCCCGATGTGGCGAACGGCGGGAGCCTAGACCTCGGATGCTTCCGATACCAGTGAGAGATCTCCGACCAGTGAGCGATCACCGACCAGTGAGCGATCACCGAGACGTCAGGCGAACAACCGACCCGCGGGTGGCGGCAGCCCGCGCCAGCACAGCGAATCCATGAAGATCCACGACCGGCGATGGATCGAGGTCGGTCCGTACGCGGCGAGTGCGTACTTGTGGTTCGGCGCCGGGTACCCGACGTTCGAGTCGAAGTCGAAGCCCGGATAGTTGACCGACTCCTCGATCATCAGGTGATCCCGCGTGACTTTGGCGACGATCGACGCGGCGGCGACCGCGAGCGATGTGTTGTCGCCCTTGACGACCGTCGTGACCTTGGCCCCGAGGCCCAGGAAATCGTGGTTGCCGTCGAGGATGATGCGGTCGGGATCGAATCCCTGGGCGCGCAACTCGTCGAGCGCCCGGCGGCCCGCGACCCGCAGCGCCGCGGTCATGCCGAGCGCGTCGCACTCGTCATGGCCGGCGTGACCGACGCCGATGGCGGGCGCCCACCGCCGGATCTCCACGACCATGCGCTCGCGCTGGTCGCGGCTGAGCTGCTTGGAGTCGCGAACGCCGGCGAGATGCTTCGTCCCCGGCACCAGCGCCGCGACCGTGACGGGACCGGCCCACGCACCCCGGCCCACCTCGTCCATCCCGCACACGACGAGCTCGCCCGCCCGCCAGGCCCGGCGCTCGAGCTTCAGGGTCGGAGATGCCGTCGTGATCATCGGACGCGACGCTAGCAACGCCGGCACCGAACCTCTCGGACGCGGCTTCGGACCGCGGTGCGCTTGTTACCATCGCTGCTGATGGAGCCCGGTACGCGCGTCGAAGTTCGGTCCCGCTTCGAGCAGGCGTGGGCCCGCGGGTTCGACGTCGAAGAAGTCGTGTTCCACATCGAGCGCGGCGGCGAACCGCGCTACCGGCTCCGGCGCCGCTCCGACGGCTCGATCCTTCCCGCCTTGTTCGACGCCGACGACGTGCGCGAAGAGAAGCGCAAGTCCATGTGGTGGCTCTGAATCCGATTGTCGCCCTCGCTCGCCCGCAGGATACCTGCGGCCGCCCTGCGGGACGCTCAGGACTCCGTGCCGCGCCGAGCTATTCCGAGCCGCCTTGGTGGAGGCTGTCGATCAGCTCGTCGACGGGGACGGCCTGGAAGGTGGTGGTGCGCAGCGTGCCGCGGGCGGCGAGCATGATCGCGGCCCGCGCCATGGTCTGCTCGTCGGGCGCCTCGATGATGTTCAGGAAGTCGTACTGGCCGAGCAGGCCGTACTGCGCGAGGACCTTCAGGCCCATCGCCTCGACCTCCTGCTTCACCGCCCGGATCCGGTCCGGGTTCTCGCGAATCGTCTGCCAGCCGTCGGGACCGAGCGTCGTCAACATCACGTAAGTGGCCACGGGCAGAGACTATCCGTCGCCCTCGAGCCGCGCGATGTTGGCCGCCTCGGACGGATCCGCCGCGGTGGTGAACCAGGCGTCGAGCATCTCGCGGGCGACCTCGATGCTCGTCAGCCGGAGGCTCATCACCAGCACGTTGGCGTCGTTCCATTTCCGGGCTCCGGCCGCTGTCGCCGCATCGGTGCACAACGCCGCCCGCACACCTCGCACCTTGTTCGCCGCGATCGACGCGCCGGTTCCGGTCCAGCAGAACAGCACCCCGCAGTCGCCCGCGCCGGCGGCGACCGACTCGCCCACTCGCCGCCCGACCTCGGCCCACTCGATCGAGTCGGCGGCCGATGATCCGGCGAGTGGCCCGACGAGCGTCACCGCGTGGCGACGGGCCCGGAGATCGTCCACCACCGCATCGGTCAGCGCCGTACGTTCGTCGGAGCCCACCACCACCTTCACGAGTCATCGCCTCCCAGCAACAACCGGCGAACGTCGTTGAGCGTCGCGAACCGGTGGAACGCCAGCCCGGTCTCCTCGCACCATGCCGCGAGCCCGTCCTTGGCCAGCAGCACGTCCACGAGCAACGCGGCCTTGCGATCGCTCGTGCCGTCCCCGACGAGCACGGTCGTCTGTTTGCGGTACTTCGCGTCCTTGATCGGCGCCTGCTTGCACACGCCGCACGTCGAACACGGACAGCACCGGTCCTGGTGGGGAAAGACGAGCTCGCCCGTGGAGAAATCGACGGCATTGGTGATCACGTCGACGTCGAAGGGCGTGCACGCGGCCTCGACGTAGAAACCGAAGCCGTCCGAGATCACCGACACCTCCGACCCGGCCGCCCGCAGCGCCTCCACGAGCGGGCCCGTCCCGGGATCGAGCGCCACCTCGTTGGCCACGGCCACGAGGCGCTCCCGGTCCGTCGGGCACGAGATGAGCGCCCACTGGTCCACCAGCAGCTCGCGGCTGCCGATCTCGCCCCGCTCGTACCGCAGGTGCAGGTCCCACCATTCGGGCGCGCCGAGCGCCGCGAGCAGGTAGCGGCCGACGTCGGTGGTCGAGATCGTGCCGTCGAAATCGAGGAACACCGAGGTCGTGGCGGGATCCGGGAGCAGCGGGTCCATGAGAGGACCGATCGTACCGGGACCCCGCCCTATTCTCGCCGCATGGCCACGCGCGTCGCGATCGTTCCGCACACCCACTGGGATCGTGAGTGGTACTCGCCGTTCCAGGTGTTCCGCCTCCGACTCGTCCGGCTGCTCGATCAACTCCTGCCGTTGCTCGAAAGCGACTCCGGCTACGCCCACTTCATGCTCGACGGCCAGACGGCGGTCATCGACGACTACCTCGAGATCCGGCCCGAGGCCGAAACCCGCCTGCGGCGGCTGCTCGCCGACGGCCGGCTGTCGATCGGCCCGTGGATGATCCTCATGGACGAGTTCATGGTGTCGGGCGAGACGATCGTGCGGGACCTGCAATACGGCATCCGCCGCGCCACCGAGCTGGGCGGGCTCATGAACGTCGGCTATCTCCCCGACATGTTCGGTCACATCGCGCAGATGCCCCAGATCCTCCGGCTGGCCGGCCTCCGGCACTGCGTCGTGTGGCGCGGCGTGCCGTCCGACGTGACCCGCACCGCGTTCTGGTGGGAATCGCCCGACGGCTCGCGCGTCCGCGCCGAGTACCTCTACGGCTCCTATTCCAACGGACGCGATCTGCCCGACGATCCCGGACAGCTCGTGGCGCGCGCTCGCGGGTACGAGCTCGAGCTCGGCGGCGCCGCGTTCGCCGATGGCGACCTCCTGCTGTTGAACGGTACCGACCACCAGATGCCGCAGCCGTGGTTGGGCCGCGTCGTCGACGCCGCGAACGAGGAGCAGCAGGCGTACGAGTTCCTGGTGACCTCATTGTCGGCGTATCTGCCCGCGCAGCCGACCGACGATCTCCTGACCTGGGTCGGGGAGCTCCGGTCAGGGGCGCGGAGCAACGTCCTCATGGGCGTGGCGTCGAACCGGGTCGACGTGCACCGGGCGTGCGCGGTCGCGGAACGAGGAATCGAGAAGCGGGCCGAACCGCTCGCCGCGCTGTTCCTCCCCCGCGACCACTACCCGCAGGAGTTTCTCGATCTCGCGTGGAAACAACTGGTGCTCAACTCGGCGCACGACTCGTCGTGCGCGTGCAGCGCGGACGACGTCGTCGACGAGGTGTTGGTGCGCTATCACTCGGCCCGCCAGATCGCCGACTCCCTCGCACGCGAAGCGATGCATCACCTCGGCGGGGAGATCGACGCGCCGATGGGCGCCACCGTGGTCGTCAACCCGTCGGCGCGCGATCGCGACGGGCTCGTGGAGGTCAAGGTGCCGGGCGAGGGTCCGCTGTGCTTCGTCGCCCCCGACGGCACTTCGTGCGCGACGCAGGTCCTCTCCGAGCTGAGCGGCGTCGGCTTCCAGGCCTCGGTGCGCGGCGAAGAGGTCCGATGGGTCGCCGACATGATGCGCGGCCCCGAGTTCGGCGGCACCCAGATCTCGCGCTACGAGCACACCACCACCGAGGACGGCTCCGTGGAGTTGGTCTTCCACGGCGCGCAGCCCGGTGATCCGGTCACGGATCTCCAGTCCCTGCGCGACGAGCTCGTCGAGCTCGCGGGGCACGATGTGGGCATCACCATGCAGGTGATGATCCCGCCGGTGCGCACCGTGCTCTTCTCGGCTCACGACGTACCCGGCTTCGGCTGGAAGACCTTCACGCCCACCGACGGCGATGGGCCGCCGACGGAACTGCGCGCCACCGATCACTCGCTCGCCAACGAGCACATCGGCGTCGTCGTCGACGGGAACGACGGCACCCTCACGATCACCACCACCGACGGCATCGAGATCCGCGGCGCCAACCGCTACGTCGACGGCGGTGACGGCGGCGACACGTACAACTACTCCCCGCCCGCGACCGACGTGCTCGTCGATCGACCCGACGCGGTTCGGGTCGAGTTGATCGAAGCCGGCTCGCTGCGCGCGCGCCTCCTCGTGACCACGTCGTATCGCTGGCCGACCCACGCCGTCGGTGACATGCGATCGTGCTCGCAGCGCAGCGAGGAGCTCACGGCCGTCGAGATCCGTACGACGCTCGAGCTGCGTGCCGGCGAGCCGTTCCTCCGCGTGCACACCGAGCTCGACAACCGTTGTCGCGACCATCGGCTGCGGGCGCACGTGCCGCTGCCGGCACCCGTCGAAGGTTCCGAAGCAGAATGTGCGTTCGCGGTGGTCCACCGTGGTCTCACCGCCGAAGGTGGTCCCAACGAGGTCGGCCTGCCGACGTTCGTCTCCCGGCGATTCGTCGACTGCTCCGACGGGACATTCGGCCTGGCGCTGCTGCACGACGGCCTCCTCGAATACGAGGTCGTGAACGACGGCTCCGAGCTCGCGCTCACCTTGTTGCGGGCCACGGGTTACCTGTCCCGCGCCGAGCTCTCGTTACGGCCCAACCCGGCGGGTCCGCTCGACCCACTCGAGGGACCACAGCTCCAGGGGCACCACGCCGTGGACTACGCGATCTTGCCGCACGCCGGCGATTGGCGGACCGGGGAACTGCATGCCCGCGCCGACGCCTTCCTCGTCCCGCTCGAGCGCGCCCGCGTCGCCGGCGTGATCGATGCGCCCCGGCCGCCCCAAGGCCGGGCGCTCACCGTGAGCCACGCGGTGGTTTCCGGGGTCCTGCGGGAGGACGGCGAGCTCGCGGTGCGGCTGTTCAACGCGTCGCCGGAACCTGTCCGGGCCGGCATCGAGCTCGGCGACCGGCTCGCATCCGGGTGGACCGTCGACCTCCGCGGCCGCCCCGACACCGCGTTCAACGGCGGCGTCGACCTCCGGCCCTGGGAGATCGCCACCCTCCGCATCACGGAATAGCTGCCCTCTCCCGTTCTTTCGATGGTCGACCGCCTGTGACGCGGTCAAACCTCGAACGAACGAGGAACGGAACGGGGGGCGGTGAGGAGGGTTTCGCCGCGGGGTTCGGTCGTGGACCAGGAAGGGTCGAGCGCCGGCGCGCGCAGCACGAATCCGGAACCCTCGAACTCCCACAGCAACGCCGGACGTTCGCCGTGCCATCGCAGCGCGAACGACACGCGCCCGTGACGCGTGGGCGCATCGTGGACCTCGATCGCCGTGCCGACGGGCGTGAGCTCGCCATTCGGCAGCAACTCGATCGCGTCACCGGTCTCGCGCACGAGGCCGTCACGCGTGCGGCGCAACAACGAATCGCTCGGCGGCCGCTTCGCGGCGAGGCGGCGTTCCCGGATGCCCAACGCGTGCCACACCCGCGCGGCCTCCTCGTCGAGGCCCCAGTCCTCGAGGACATTGAACAACGCGGCGTCACGCGTACCGGACCAGCCGGCGAGCAACGCGTCGGCGCGCGCGGCGTCGACGCGTTGCTGCGCCTGCTCGTCCGCCAGCACCACCCGCATGCCTCGATCGAGCTGTGCGGCCCATCCTTTGGCCGCGTCGTCGGCGTCGGGGGCGAGCGACATGTCGACCGCGGTCCCGGCGCCGTCGCCGAGCACGACTCCCGCGCGCAGGCGCGTCCGATGAGCAACCGGATGGAGGAACACCACCTCCCCCACCCTGCGGCAGTCGGGGAACGGCCCGTCCGACGCTCCACCCGAACGAACGGCCTCGAGCGCATCACCGGCCCGGCGCGCCACGGCCCACCGGGCCGGCACCTTGGGCAAGACGAGGGTGATCCGTCCCCGCACGCGAACCTCCGCGCCGTCCACCGACACCCGGCCCAGATCGCCCCGGAGCACGAACGCCTGCACGAACGGCGCCGGCGACTCGTTGGCGACCTCGACGACCACGAGCTCCGACGGGCCGCCGATGCCATAGACGCGCTGAACCGCGTCGCCGCCCGGCACGCGCATCGCCGTGTCGTACACCGGCGCGGCGCCCCGCCGCGACCGACGGACCGCGACTTCCTCGTTCGCGACGTGCCAGCGGTCGTCGGCACCGATCCACCAGTCGAGCGTGATCCGATCGCGGTCGAGACGCACCGCGCCGCGGGCATCGAGGCGCGCGAGCCGCGAGCCGCCGACGGAACCGACCGGGACCTCCTCGGCAGGCGTCATCGGATCCCGTACATCTCGGGCTTGGCCTCGCGCAGCATCAGGGTGGGCACGATGTCGGCCGCACTCGCACCGTGATAGAGCACCTCGGCGACCATCGCGGCGATCGGCATGTCGACGTCGACGCGGCCCGCCAGCTCCACCACTGCGGCCGTCGTCTTCACGCCCTCGGCCACCATGTTCATCTCCTCGAGGATTTCGTCGATTGCACGACCCCGCCCGAGTTCCACGCCGACGTGACGGTTCCGGCTCTTCTCGCTGATGCAGGTGGCCACGAGGTCCCCCATACCGGCCAGTCCCGAGAACGTCAGCGGATCGCCACCGAGACGGATTCCCAAACGGGCGAGCTCGGCCAGTCCCCTCGTGATCAGCGCCGCCTTCGTGTTGTCGCCGTAGCCCAGCCCCGCGGCCATCCCGGCCGCGATCGCGATCACGTTCTTGAGGGCCCCGGCGATCTCACAGCCGACGACGTCGGGATTCGTGTACACCCGGAACGTGCGCGTCATGAAGAGTTGCTGCATCGTCTCGGCGGCCGACGAATCGCGCATGGCGATGACCGACGCCGCCGGCTGACCCTCCGCCACCTCGCGAGCGAGATTCGGCCCGGTCAGCACACCAACGCGACTCTCGTCGACCGACGGCAGCACCTCGCCGACGATCTCGGTCATCCGCAGCAAGGTGAGTTGCTCCACGCCCTTCGTGAGGCTCACGACGATCGCGTCATCGTCGATCGCCGGCGCGGCGGCCGACAACACCCCACGAAATCCGTGCGACGGCACCGCCATCACCACCACGTCCGCGTCCGCGCACGCGGCCGTGACGTCGTGTGTGGCCCGCAGCGAGGACGGGAGTCGAATCCCCGCCAGATACGACCGGTTCTCGTGTGCCCGGTCGATCTGCTCGGCCAGGGCCGGGTCGCGCGCCCACAACACGACCTCCGCGTGCGCACTCGCGATCCCCGCGACGGCGGTGCCCCACGACCCGGCACCGATGACCGCGACGCGCGTCACGAGCGGCTGTCCGTGGTTGCGCCGTCCTTCGAGACAACGCCGGTCGGCACACTCCGACAGCTCCGCAGCGCTGCGGTCTGCGGCGGCCGGTGCCACCATGCGTCGGCTGATGCCGGTCGTTGCGGGTAGATCTCCCGTGCCCGAGCGACGGCCGTGCACAGTGCGCTCATGATCCGATCCGTCCCCTCGTGGACGTCGTCGTCGCGCCGTATCCGTACCGGCGCGCCGACCACGGCACTCTGTGCGATCCCCCATCGCCATTCGGGCCTCCGGCCCTTGAACATGATGCGATGTGAGCCCCAGAGCCCGACCGGCATCACGGGAACGCCGGTGAGCTGCGCGAGCCGCGCCGTGCCGGACTTGCCGGCCATGGGTTCGAGGTCCGTCGAGATCGTGCCCTCGGGGAACACCACGACGCACTCACCCGCCGCGAGCGCGTCGACGGCTGCCTGCAGCGACCCCGCCGCCGTCGGCGAGTTCCTCACCACGGGAATCTGGCGGGTGCCTCGGAGCAGCCACCGGATCGACGACTTGTCGAAGAGCTCCGCCTTGGCCAGAAATCGCACCCGACGGTGCCGCCGATCGGCCAGGTAGGCAAGCGTCAACGGGTCCAGATAGGAGATGTGATTCGAGGCGAGCAATACCGGTCCGTGCGGCGGGATCCGTTGCGCCCCTTCGATCACCCAGCGCAGCCCCCAGTGCAACGGCGGATACAGCACCGTCCGGGCGAAGGCGTAGGCCGGTTCCATCGGCCGGTAGCATAGGCAGACCCATGACGCGTGACTCGTTCCGAATAGTCGGCGATCGCGACGCGCGCCGGCCTCTCCGACGGGGAGCGCTCCCGAGGACCGTCGAGGTCCACGAATGAACGACGCCATCGCGGTCATCCTGCCGATCCGGGCGTTCACGTTCGGCAAGGCCCGCCTGGCCGCCGACCTCGACGACGCCGCCCGCGCCGAGCTCGCCCGCACCATGGCTGACGGCGTCGCCACCGCGGCCGCGGGCTTCCCCACCCTCGTGGTCTCGAGCGCACCCGAGGTTGTCGCGTGGGCGGAGGCCCGCGGACTCGCCACGCTCCCCGATCCGGGCAGCCTCGACGACGCCGCGAGCGCCGGATCCGAGTGGGCCCGCGATCGGGGCGCCGTTCGCGTCGTCGTCGCGCACGCCGATCTCCCGTTCGCTACGTCGTTCGAGGCCGTCGTCCGGGACTACTCCGCCGGCATCGTGACCGTCGTCCCGTGCCACCGCGACGACGGCACCACCGTGCTGTCGTTCCCCGTCACCGCACCGTTTCGGTTCGCGTATGGTCCGGGCTCGTTCCGACGCCATGTGGCCGAAGCCCGCCGCCTCGGACTCGGTGTGCGCGTCGTACGCGACGCGAGCCTCGCGTTCGACGTCGACATTCCCGCGGACCTTTCCGCCGTCATCCCCCGCGAGGTCGCATGATCACGTCCGATCTGGATCTACCGTCGCGCGTCCTCGCCATCGGCGCGCATCCCGACGACATCGAGTTCGGTTGCGGCGCGACGCTCGCCAAGTGGGCCGCGGCCGGTTGCGACGTCCAACTCCTCGTGCTGACGGACGGCTCGAAGGGCTCGTGGGATGCCGGCGCCGACCAGGGCGCGCTCGCCGTGACCCGTCGCACCGAGCAACGAGCTGCCGCGGCCGCGTTGGGCGCCTCCGCGGTCCACAATCTGGATCTCGTCGACGGTGAGCTGCATTGCGGGCTTGCCGAACGCGAGCGTGTGTGCCGCGTGATTCGCGAAACGATGCCGGCGGTCGTGCTCGGGCACGACCCGTGGAAGCGATACCGGCTGCATCCCGACCACCATCACGCCGGCGTGCTCACCGTCGATGCAATCGTTGCCGCACGCGATCCGCACTTCTACCCGGAACAGTCGCTCGCACCGCATCGACCCGAGCACCTGCTGCTGTTCGAAGCCGACGTCGTCGACCACCTCGAGTCGGTCGAGCACTGGCTCGACGCCAAGCTCGCCGCGCTGCTCTGCCATCGCAGCCAATGGCGCTCGACCATGGGAATCGACGCAACGAGTCCCGAGCTCGAGGACCAACTCGCCGCGTTCGAGCACCGGGTGCGCACCGAGGCCGCCGTCGCCGGTGAAGCCATAGGCGGTGGGAACTTCGAATCGTTCAAGCTCCTCGGAGAGCTCTGAGGCCGTCGCTCGATCCGGGTCCGGACGCGACGAGGGGGCCCGAAGGCCCCCTCGTGACGCAGTGCACAACGCAGGTCAGCGCTTCTTGGCTGCCTTGCGCTTGGCGGGCTTGCGAGCCGTCTTCTTCGCCGCTGCCTTCTTGACAGTGCGCTTCTTGGCGGGCTTGCGAGCCGTCTTCTTTGCCGCTGCCTTCTTGGCAGGACGCTTCTTCGCTGCCTTCTTGACGGTCTTCTTGGCCGCCTTCTTGACAGTGCGCTTCTTCACAGCCTTCCGCTTCGCCGGCTTACGCGCCGTCGTCTTCTTGGCTGTGCGCTTCTTTGCGGGCTTCCGTGCCGCGGTCTTCTTGGCTGCCGTCTTCTTGACTGCCTTCCGCTTCGCCGGCTTACGCGCCGGTGCCTTCTTGGCTGCCTTCTTGGCCGTTGTCCTCTTCTTTGCAGGAGGCACGGTCACCACCCTTCTGTGATTACTGGATGTTCGAATATAGGAAGGACGTCAACGCCGAAGCGCGTCCGCTCTTCCTACTTCACGGCGGACTTGAAGCCGGCACCAGCCGAGAACTTCACGCCCTTCGACGCCGCGATTTGCACGATCTCGCCGGTACGCGGGTTGCGACCTTGTCGCGCCGCGCGGTCCGTACGAGACCAAGCTCCGAAACCAGGAAGCGTCACCTTGTCACCCTTGGCGACCGCGTCCTGGACACTGCTGATGAGAGCGTTGACGGCTTTCTCAGCATCGCTCTTGCTGAGACCGGCGCCTTCCGCCACTGCTTCGATCAACTCCGACTTGTTCACGCTTACCTCCGAGTTGAGCGTGTACCAAGGAATCAGAACGCATTCGCGCCCCGAGGTCAAGCATTTCCTGCACGCGCGTGTTCACACCGCCCGCACTGAGAAAGCTTCGCGCAGCATTTCGCGCAACGCGCGGATACTGCGCGCGACATCGAATGTCGACGCGCGCGCAAGTGACGCGCGTGCACCGCGCGCGCATGCGATACGAACGCGACGCGGCGTGCACGCGCGCGACGCGCGACACCGCGAACGACGCGCGCGACAGGCAATGCGCGCGTCGACGCGACGCGCGCATTGCCTCGACGAAACCTCGAGGCTCGCGATGCGTTCGGACGCGCAACGACCGGAGCCGTGGTCCTCGGTGAGGGCCGACGAGCTCCGGTCGTGTGTGGCAGCCCCGAGCAGATTCGAACTGCCGCTTCCGCCTTGAGAGGGCGGCGTCCTAGGCCACTAGACGACGGGGCCGGGTTGCGCAGTCGCTGGCACGAAAGCGCAGGTCAGAGTGCCGGGAGGCCCGACATTCCAACCGGCTCGGGGGGGAGGACTCGAACCCCCAATGACAGGGCCAGAACCTGTTGTGTTGCCGATTACACCACCCCCGAATGGGCGGGCCGCCGAGGCTCGAGCCCGGCGACCACGGCCAGGATAGCCCCAACCGGGCCGCCCACCCGGAGTCATCCGATCAACGACCCACGCGGCGGGCCAGCCGGCCGAACCCGAGGATTCTCCCGGCCATCACGCGCAGGCTCTCGGTGAAGAACCGGCGCCACTCCTCGAGCCCGCGGATGGGGCTCGTCCGGGTGGGCGAGGTCACCGGATCGAGCCCGAGCTCGGAGGCGATCAGCCGGATGCGCAGCGAGTGAAACGGATCGGAGACGAGCACGACGCGCGTGATGTGACGGGCGCGAAGAAATCTTGACGCGGCCTGGAGCGACTCCCAGGACGAACGACTCGTCGTCTCACGAAGGATGGCAGACTCGGGCACACCTCGCGAATGCAAGTAATCCGCCCCAACGGTTGCCTCGGTGAAACGATCGCCGGGTTGCTTGCCGCCGGTGACCACCACCATCGGCGCGACCTTCTCGCGATACAGATCCGCCGCGTGATCGAGACGCGCGCGCAACACGGGTGTCGCGCGTCCGTTGTACTGCGCGGCGCCCAGCACCACGATCGCCTGCGACGGACGCCGGTCGTCCGCGCGTGCGGCGCGCCACACCTGCAGGAACGTCACGAGGAAGTAGCCGAACGCGATGATCGCCAGGAGCGCGAGCGCTCGCACGGCGATGCGGAACCACTTCATGCGCGAGCGAGTCGCTCCATCGCTCGTTCGAGGCGAAGCCGAGCACGCGATCGGCCCAGCAACGCGATCGAGTCGAAGAGGGGCAATCCCGCGTGGCGCCCTTCGATCGCCGTGTACAACGCGGGCATCGCCTTGCGCGGCTTCACGTCGAGCGCAGTGAGCACCGGCCGGAGATCGATGGCGTCCACGGTCCACTCGCACGCTTCGAGATGCACGTGCGCCGCGTTCAGCACCTCGAGCACGCGATCGGTCGCAACGAGCTTGTCCCACGATTCCGGCGCGATCTCGAATTCGCCGTCGTCACAGAACAGGAAATCCATCTGGTCAACGAGCGCGCCGAGCGTCGACGCGCGTTCCTGGCCGATGGCCACCGCCTCGTGGAACACGTCGACGTCGAGGTGGTGACGAAAACGTTCGCGCGCCAACGGGATCGCCCGTCCCTCCAACTCCCCCACGGTCAGACCGCGGATGTGCTCGCCGTTGAGCCACTCCAGCTTCTGATGATCGAAGATCGCCGCGGTGTGCCCGACTCGACCGAGATCGAAGGCCTCGATCATCTCGGTCAGCGACAGCACCTCGCGCCCGTCGTGTGGCGACCATCCGAGCAACGCGAGGTAGTTCACCATCGACTCCGCCAGGATCCCGACGTCGCGGAACTCGTCGAGCGCCACCGCGCCATGGCGCTTCGAGAGCTTGGAGCGGTCGGCCGACAGGATCAACGGCATGTGGGCGTAGATCGGTTGTTGCTCGCCACCGAGTGCCTGACGTAATGCGAGGACGCGGTGCGTGGAGTCGATGAGGTCTTCGCCCCGAAGCACGTGGGTGATCTCCATCTCGAGATCGTCCACGGCGTTGGCGAGAAAGAACGTCGGCGTGTGATCGGAACGCAGGATCACGAAATCCGAGATCGTCGACCATTCCACCGACACCTCGCCGCGAATCTGGTCGTCGAACGAGCTGTGGCCGTCGTCGGGGGTACGGAACCGCACGACGCGGGGGCGACCCTCGGCCCGCAGACACTCGCGTTCGACGGCCGAGAGATCGCGCGCCCGTCCGTCGTACCCCGGCGGCAGGTTGGCGCGTCTTCGCTCCTCGTTGATCCCTTCGAGCTCGTCGGGCGTCTCGAACGCCTCGTAGGCGAGTCCCTGCTGGAGCAGTTGGTGGACGGCGTCGCGGTACCGGTCGAACCGGGTGCTCTGGAGGGCCGGCTCGCCGTCCCAGTCGATGCCGAGCCAGCGCAGGTCCGATTGGATGCCCTCGATCCACTCTTCACGCGATCGAGCGACGTCGGTGTCCTCGATGCGCAGGAGGAACGAGCCGCCGTGATGACGGGCGAAGAGGTAGTTGAACAGCGCCGTGCGGGCGCTGCCCACGTGCAACGAACCGGTCGGCGATGGCGCGAACCGGGTACGCGGGGAATCGGACATGCGGGCGAGTGTACGAGGCGCGCCCCGCTCCACCGACGCACCGGCGCCGCCCGTCAGCCTCCCAGCAGCTGACGGGCGATCACGAGGCGTTGGATCTGGTTCGTGCCCTCGTAGATCTGGGTCACTTTGGCATCTCGCATCATGCGTTCGGCCGGGAAGTCCCGGGTGTAGCCCGCGCCGCCGAGCAGCTGGACGACGTCGGTGGTCACCTTCATCGCCGTGTCCGAGGCGAAGAGCTTGGCCGTCGACGACGCGCGCGCCGTGCCCGCGCCGCCCGAGTCCAGGAGTGCGCACGCCCGGTAGACGAGCAGGCGGGCCGCGTCGACCTGGGTGGCGAGATCGGCCAGCATGAACTGCACGCCCTGGAAATCGGCGATGCGCTGATCGAACTGGTGGCGATCCTGCACGTAGCTCGTCGCGAGATCGAGTGCGCCCTGGGCGAGACCGAGGGCCTGGGCTCCGACCAACGGACGCGAGCGATCGAGCGCGCCCATCGCGTAATAGAACCCGCGTCCTTCTTCGCCAACCAGGTTCGCCGCAGGGATCGTGCAGTCCTCGAGCACCAGCTCACCGGTGGGCGAGCCGCGCATGCCCATCTTGTGCTCCAGCTTGCCCACGGAACAGCCGGGCGCGTCGTGTTCGACGACGAAGACGCTGATGCCCCGATGACCGGCCGCGGGTTCGGTCTTGGCGAACACGGTGTAGAGCTGCGAGAACCCCGCTCCCGTGATCCAGTGCTTGCGGCCGTTGAGCACGTACTGGTCGCCGTCTCGCACCGCACGGCACTGCATCGCCGCCACGTCACTGCCGGCTGCGATCTCCGAGAGGCAATAGCTCGCGTGGAGCTCACCGCTCGCGACCCGGGGGACGTATCGGTCGCGCAACTCCGAGCTGCCGTGGTCGAGCAGCACGGTCATCGCGAGCTTCGGGATGAACGTGAACAGCGCCGACGACGCGCAGACACGAGCGATCTCCTCGACCGCGATCGCGTGCGCGAGGAAGCCCGCGTCCTGTCCGCCGAACTGCTCGGGGAACGCGAGCCCGGCGAACCCGGCGCGCACCCACGCGTCCCACGACGCCTTCGGGAACTCCTCGCGCTCGTCCGCCGCCGCGGCATTGGGAGCGATCTCGCGTTCGGCCAGACGCCGCACCGCGTCGCGGAGCGCCTCGTGCTCGTCGGACGGGTCGAACGAGTTCAAGCGGACTGGAGCTTCGCGCGAACGGATTCGAGCCGGCCGGCGAGATCGCCGGCCTTGACGCGAAGGACGTCGTCGGGCACCGCGTCCACGACGAGCCGCCGCGTGGGGTAGTCGTGGGCGGCATGGTGCACGGCAAGGGCACGCCACTCGACGAAGGCGTCGGAAGCACCCCCCAGATACCCCAGCACGGTCGCGGCGAGCTCTACATCGGCGGTCACCGGTCCGCGCCCGTACGCCGCGGCACGGCGCATGGCAATCTCCGAGACCACCGCGACGGCGTCCTCACGATGCTCGGACGCCGAGAGCTGGAATCGGCCCGCCACCCGGTTGCACAGCGTCAACGCGTAGCCGACGTTCGGCCCGGGGGTACCGAGCAGACCGCCCTCGGGCTGGGGCCCGCGCAGGTCGCCCGGTCGGTCGGAGTGCCAACCCTTCGAAGGGGCGACGCTCACGCCCGACGACATGTTGCGGTCCGGACGCGGCTTGTCGGCGAGTGGGCTCGAGACGAAGGGGTCGGTGGCCATGGCCCCGATTCTTACTCGCTCCGGTCCTCTCGCGGGAAACCCCGCTCCTGCGCACGCAGGAGGCCGTACACGATCGAGTCGTACAGGGCCTGCCACGAGGCCTCGATGATGTTCTCGCTCACGCCGATCGTGGTCCAGTTGTGCTCGCCGTCGGTCGAGTCGATGAGCACCCGGGTGACGGCGCCGGTGCCCTTCTGGGTGTCGAGCACCCGGACCTTGTAATCCGTGAGGTGCAGCCGCTCGAGCGCGGGATACCGGCTCCCGATCGCCTTGCGCAGTGCGCCGTCGAGCGCGTTGACCGGACCATTGCCCTCCGACGTGGTGATCACACGTTGCCCGTCCACGTGCACCTTGATCGTGGCTTCCACCGTGAAGGCCGCGTCCTCGGTCTCGTCCGCGATCACACGGAAGGACTCCACGCGAAACCACGACTGCTCCCAGCCCGTCGCCCGCCGCATGAGCAGCTCCAGCGAGCCGTCGGCGGCTTCGAAGTGATACCCCTCGTGTTCGAGCCGCTTCAGCATGTCGACGACTCCGTTGAGCTGCGGGCCGTCGAGCTCGATCCCGAGCTCCTTGGCCTTGAGGACGAGCGTGGACTTCCCGGCGAGCTCCGACACCACGAAGCGCGTGCCGTTGCCCACGACGTCCGGCGGTACGTGTTCGTACGCGTCGGGCCGCTTGGCGATCGCGCTGACGTGCAGCCCGGCCTTGTGCGCGAAGGCCGACGAGCCCACGTACGGCGCCTGCGGGTTGAGCGCCATGTTCACCAGTTCGGCGACGTGATGGGCGACGGGCGTGAGTCGTTCCAACCGGTCACGCGGGATCGTCTCGACCCCCATCTTCACGGTGAGGTTCGGGATGATGGTGGTCAGGTTGCAGTTACCGGTTCGCTCGCCGTACCCGTTGATCGTCCCCTGCACCTGCGTGGCACCACCGCGTACGCCCGCGAGCGCATTGGCCACACCCGTGCCGGCGTCGTCGTGGAGATGGACCGCCACCGCGACATCGCCGCGGAAATACTCGACAACCTCGCGGACAATGTGTTCGACCTCGTGCGGTAACGAACCGCCGTTGGTGTCGCACAACACGAGATGCGACGCCCCTTGCACTGCGGCTCCTTCGAGCACCCGGAGCGCGAACTCGGGATTGCGCTTGTAACCGTCGAAGAAGTGCTCGGCGTCGAACAAGACGTCGAGACCGGCGCCGCGCAGGTACTCCACCGAGTCGGCGACCATGGCGACGCCTTCGTCGAGATCGGTGCCGAGGGCTTCGGTGACGTGGTAGTCCCACGTCTTACCGACGATGCACACGACCGGCGCGCCGGACTCCACGAGATGGCGCAGCGTGTCGTCGGAGTCGACCTTGCCCTTCACCCGCCTGGTCATCCCGAAGGCCACCAGCTTGCTGGTGTCGAGCGTGAGCTCGCCCGGGATGCGACGGAACAGCTCGTCGTCCTTCGGATTGGCTCCGGGCCAACCGGCCTCGATGTAGTGCACGCCGAGCCAGTCGAGCTGCTCCGCGATGCGCAGCTTGTCGTCGACGGTGAGCGAGATCCCCTCGAGCTGCGCACCATCGCGCAACGTGGTGTCGTAGATCTCGACCGCGGCGGGCAAGGCCGGATCACGCGCGGCCGGATCACGCACGACCGGCTGCGGGGCGTCAGACATGCTCGCACCAGTCCTTGTACCGATCGGTCTCACCGCGGACCGCCTTGTGGTACTCGTCGGCGATCGCGCGCGTCCGCGGACCGGGGCACGGGATCGATCGATCGTCGACGGAGTTGACCGCGGAGACCTCGGCCGCGGTCCCGCACACGAACATCTCCTCGGCGATGTAGAGGTCGCTGCGCGCGAGCTCGGACAGACGAACCTCGTAGCCGAGGTCTGCCGCGATGGTCATCACCGAATCCTGCGTGATGCCTTCGAGCGCGCCGGCCGCGAGTGGCGGCGACAGGAGCACGCCATTGCGGGACACGAAGATGTTCTCACCGGTGCACTCGCTGACGAACCCCTGCGGGTTGAGCATGATCGCTTCGTCGTACCCGGCCTTCAGCGCCTCGACCTTGGCCAGCGACGAGTTCACGTAGTTCCCGGTGGTCTTCGATGCGGGCGGCATCGTGTTGTGGTTGTGACGCGTCCAGGAGCTGATCTTCATGCGCACGCCCTTGCTCACGGCGTCGTCACCGAGATACGCGCCCCACGGCCAGCACGCGATGGCGACGTCGATCGAGCACGGCAGCGTGTTGAGCCCCATCTCGCCGTAGCCGTAGAACGCGATCGGGCGGATGTAACAGCTCGGCAGCCCCGTGGACCGCACCGTCTCCTTCGTCGCCTCGACGATCTCGTCCACGCTGAACGGGATGTCCATCATCATGATCTTCGCCGAGCTGAAGAGCCGCTCGATGTGGTCGGTGAGCCGGAACACGGCCGGGCCGGTCGACGTCTCGTACGCGCGGATGCCTTCGAACACGCCCATGCCGTAGTGCAACGAGTGCGTGAGGACATGGATCTGCGCCTTGTCCCAGTCGACGAGCTCGCCGTTCATCCAGATCTTCGAGGTTGGTGTGATGGGCATCGCTGCTCAGTTCCCTTCTGCGACCGCCGCGGCGATCGCACGTCCGATCTCCTGGGTGCTGCCGGTGAGGCCGTCGCTCGCGTCGACGGCCCGGCGTACTCGTTCGCCGGCATCGGTCTCGCCCAGGAACTCGAGCATCATGGCCGCGGAGATGACCGCGGCGCGTGGATCGGCCGTGTTCGTGCCCGCGATGTCGGGCGCGGAGCCGTGCACCGGCTCGAACAGCGACGGGCCGGTGCGGGCCGGGTTGAGGTTGGCCGACGCGGCGCGACCGATCCCACCCGCCACGGCACCGCCGAGGTCGGTGAGGATGTCGCCGAACAGGTTGTCCGTCACGATGACGTCGTAGCGCTGCGGGTTCTGCACGAAGTAGATGCACGCCGCGTCCACGTGGTTGTACGCCGTCGCCACGTCGGGATGTTCGGCGGCGACCTCGATGAACACCCGCTCCCAGAGATCGCCGGCGAAGGTCAGGACGTTCGTCTTGTGGACGAGCGTCACGTGCTTGCGTTCGCGTTGCTCCGCGAGATCGAAGGCGTAGCGGACGCACCGCTCGACACCCATGCGCGTGTTCACCGAGCCCTGCGTCGCGATCTCGTTCGGTGTGTGCTTGCGCAGGAATCCACCTTCACCCGCGTAGGTGCCTTCGGTGTTCTCGCGGATCACGATCATGTCCAGGTTCGGGGCGTGGAACGGCCGCAGGTTCACATAGAGGTCGAGTCCGAAGCGCAGCTCGAGCAGCAGGCCGCGTTCGATCACGCCGGGCGGGACCGCCGGCGTACCGACGGCGCCGAGCAGCACGGCGTCGAGCGCGCGAATCGCCTCGAGGTCCGCGGCGGGCAGCACCTCGCCGTCACGCAGGTACCGCGCGCCTCCGAGGTCGAAGTCGACGCGTTCGTAGTCGACGCCGGTGGCATCCACCACTCGCAACGCCTCGGCCACGACCTCCGGTCCGATGCCGTCACCCCCGATGATCCCGATGCGGTGTGTCACTGGTCCTCGCTGTGTGGTTGCTGGTGGTTGTCGGCGCCTGTCGCCCGGTCGTTGACCGCGCTCTCGTTCTCCCGGTACTCCCGCCTCTGCGCCCGCAACGCCCGTCCGGCTCGTTCACCGGACCGGCAACGAAAAACCGCCCACCGAAGTGGACGGTCGGAAGCGAACGCCGGGGGTGCCGGCGCCCGCTAGGAGATGACGATGACGGAGAAACGGTGAGACATGGAACAGCCAGACTCCCAGGTCCGACCGCCTTTGTCAAACCCCTCTCGATGGCGCGAATCGGCGCACTCGCCGCGAGACGCGCGATCGCTGCTCCGAGGATCTCCTCAGCCGCCGACGCCCACGATCGGGCTCGCCAGCTTCGTCGCGCCGGTCGAACCGGCGAAGATCGCGTCGCCGAAGCCGAACACCCCACCGTCCGAAGCCACGAAGCGATAGCCCGCACCCGAGCGCGACGGCGCCATCCCGACGATCGGCCGGTTGAGGTGGATCGCGCCCGTCGACCCGGAGAACGTCGCGTCACCGAACGCGAACACACCACCGTCGGAGGCCACGAACCAATAGCCCTTGCCCGACGGCGTCGACGACGCGCCGACGATCGGCTGGTTCAAGTGGATCGCGCCCGTCGACCCGGAGAACGTCGCGTCACCGAACGCGAACACACCGCCATCGGACGCGACCAGCCAGTACCCCTTGCCCGACGGCGTGCCCGCCATCGCGACGATCGGCTGATTCAGATGCATCGCCCCCGTCGAGCCGTGGAACGCGGCGTCGCCGAACGCGAACACGCCACCGTCGGACGCGACCATCCAGTACCCACCACCCGACGGCGTCGTCGCCATCCCCACGATCGGGCGGGCGAGACGTATCGCGCCCGTCGAGCCGTGGAACGCGGCGTCGCCGAACGCGAACACGCCACCGTCGGACGCGACCATCCAGTACCCGCCACCCGACGGCGTGCCCGCCATCCCCACGATCGGACGAGCGAGACGTATCGCCCCCGTCGAACCACA